>RRZU010927281.1_pt1 | contig 112198 bp, 99 predicted proteins | sample 2165561 | NCBI WGS metagenome assembly RRZU01 (sample SAMN10456909, study PRJNA506462) | wastewater metagenome | isolation source: wastewater sludge | place: USA: Moscow, Idaho
CAGCCTCGCGCGGCTGCGGTCACCGCACCGAACATCGTCTGCGCGGGGGGCCGACGCCGCGTGGCCCGACGCCCTTCGGCGGGCACTCGGGCGGCGCCGACTGGGGCGAGTGCCGTCCCGACATCGGTGACGTCCGCGATCGCTGCGTTGTTTGACCCAGCCGCAAGCGTGGGCGCGAGGTTCACAATCGGCAGGTCTCCGTCGGTCGAGATCCGATCCCCGCCTCCGTTGCGGGAGTGATAACCCGTCGAGAAGTCCTTGATGACCTCTACGGTCGCCGAGGCGTTCGCAGCACGAACGGTGTCCACGACGTGATCGCGTTCGACATCGACGTTGGGGTCGATCTTGTGAGTGACCTGGAACGTGAACAGCGACAGCCCGACAGCCCGATCGTAGGTCGCCGCCGCCAGCCAGTCGACCGTGAAGCCACCTGGGAGGGGCCATCCCCGAGGTGTCGCCCAGAATCGCACATGGTGACGCTGTGACGGGTTGCCATCGACCTCTTGTTCGTAGGCGAAATCCTGACGACGGCGAAACAAGAACAAGGCGCTCACCGGTGCTTCGGCGTAGCTTCGTCTGGTCAATGTCGTGTGCACGATCCGCAAACCCGTTCGCGTCGACAAGTCGTCGGCCAAGGTCCACCCGGCTCGCTGCATCGCCTCGTGAACGTCACGGGCACTTCCGCGAAAGGCGATGTTGACCGGATCCCCCAGCAGTCCGTCGGCAGTCCGCGTCCGGCCGATGAAATAGTCCGGCACGTAGATGCTCGTCAGGATCCGATGGACGCGCGGCAACGCGAGATAGGCCACCGTCACCCAGAAGGCGATCACCAGCAGCATTGGCCACCCGGGGCGCACACCTTCCCGGATGAACAGGTACGACAGCCAGACCGCCGCCACCGCACTGAAGATGAAGAAGAACTGGTCGACGAGACGCGCCTCATCGCCGCGGTCGCGACGCGCCGTTCTAGCCATGCCAGCACCACCTTCCCGGGGGTTCCCACATGCTGCCACCCGCACTGTCGGGATGGTAGACGCGTCATTGCTACCGCCTAGGGCGTGTCCCCCGCTCTGACACAATGGGGGACATGATCCGACCGGCCCGATCGGCAGACGTCCCGCACCTGTTGCGCCACATCCGCGCCCTCGCGGAGTTCGAGCAGGAGCCTGATGCTGTGACGGCCACGCACGATGACCTTGAGTCGGCTCTGTTTTGCCCCGATCCTGATGTTTTCGCGGAAGTTGTGGACGTCGATGGACACGTCGTCGGCATGGCGATCTGGTTCATGAACTACTCGACCTGGACCGGGCAACACGGAATGTACCTCGAAGACCTCTACATAGAACCGCAGTACCGCGGGCACGGTTACGGTCGGGATCTGATGGTCACGCTGGCGCGTCGGTGCGTCGAGCGGGGCCTGGCTCGCTTCGAATGGTCCGTCCTGGACTGGAATACATCGGCCGTGGATGTCTATCGTCACCTCGGCGCGATTGGCATGGACGAATGGACCGTGCACCGCCTGGACGCAGACGGTGTCCGCACCCTTGCGGACGTCCCGCTCCGCAACGGGTGAGCATTCCCCGACGTACTCTTCTCGCCGTCCTCGGCGGTGGACTGGCTGTGTCCGCCGTCAGCGGATGCGGCATCGTCGTGGGCGCTTCGCGCATGATGAGCGATGCCGTCGAGGGTCGGCTGCGTAGGTGGGCCGAGAACCAATCGTCCATCGCCAGCATCGACCGGTTGGCTTCGGGCAACCACGAGGGCGATGTGCACGCGTCCTGTTCTCTTACGCTGATCTCTCCCATTGAGAGTTCCCACGTCACCGATCTCGTCAGAACCTTCTTCGAGGATGCCGGGTCGGACCACTGGATTGTGTTGGCGAGCAACGACCAGGGCGCGGTTGGGCTCGACTCTCATCATCGCGACGAGTCTGATCCGGGCCTCTTGGGCTCGCTGTGGCCGCGCCTGCAGGGCGAACCCCACATCACAAATCGCAGACTATCCAGCGGCTACGAAGGCGAGGAGTTCAGTGTGGAGGTGTCAGATGACCCGATCGCACACGGTCTGCAATTCGTCGCTCTGGATTGGGTCCAAGAGCTGAGCTCCTTGTCCGTGAGTCGAACTAGCGGCGACAGCTACCGACATCTGACCTACACGCCTGGCAAGACCGTCACCGCAACGCTTGCGGCGCTCAAGCGAGTGGCAGGCGAATACACGGGACAGGCGTCCTTTTCACTCAAGGGGACAGGCGATGGCACCTTGACCTTCTATCCCACCCCCGCCGAGTTGCAACCGCTCGCCGCACTCGTGCAAGACCTGCGTCTTTCGAGCGCTTTCGCGGTGAAAATCGAGCAAACATCCCTCAGCCCGTCTTCGTCTCCAACGTGACGAATTGGCTTGCCCGGGTCTGACTATTCCGGCGCCGACCGAGATTCGATCACCAAACCTTCGGTCGCGTAGGTTATGGCCCATGACCTATGCCGGACGCCCAGCGACTCACGCCACGGACGCCGTACGCGCGGCGCGTGATTTTGTCTTGAAGAACTCCACCGATTACGACGCGTTACGCGCGGGCTTTTCCTGGCCCGAGCTCGACAACTTCAACTTCGGCGTGGAGTGGTTCGACGTCATCGCAGGTGAGCACCCCGACCAGACTGCGGTGAAGATCATCGAGTCCGACCTCAGCGAGAACAGCACCAGCTACGGGGAGTTGGCGCGTCGATCCGATCAGGTCGCAACCTGGCTTGGACAACTGGGAATGCAGCGCGGCGACAAGATGATCGTCATGCTGCACAACTCCATCGAGTTGTGGGAGATCCTGCTGGCGTTGACCAAGATGGGCGGCGTCGCGATCCCGACGTCGACGCTCCTCAGCAAGGCAGACCTGGCCTGGCGCATCGACACCGCCGGGGCCAAGTTCACGATCGCGCCGCACGACCTGGTGGACAAGTTCACGTCGGTCGGCGACGACGTCGTGAAGATCGGCATCACGGCACACGGGTCCACCAACGGGTTGCCCGCTGGCTGGGTGCACTTTGACGACAGCCTGTCGGCCCCGGAACAGTTCATCGCGGATGCTCCGACACCGGCCGACGACACGTGCCTGCTGTACTTCACATCAGGAACGACATCGCGCCCGAAGCTCGTCGAGCACACGCATGTGTCGTACCCGGTGGGTCACCTGTCGACCCTGTACTGGCTTGGTGTGCGTCCCGGCGACGTCCACCTGAACATCTCCTCCCCCGGCTGGGGCAAACATGCCTGGTCAAACTTCTACTCCCCATTCCTGGCCGAAGCGACGGTTTTCATCGTCAACTACGACCGTTTCGACGCCAAGCTCCTCATGCGCGTCATGGACACGCACGAGGTGTCGTCGTTCTGCGCGCCGCCCACTGTGTGGCGGATGCTCATCCAAGCGGACCTCACGCAGTTGTCGCGCCCGCCGCGTGAGCTCGTTGGTGCAGGCAAGGCCCTGAATCCCGAGGTGATCAACAAGGTCAAGGCGGCCTGGGGGGCCACGATCCGCGACGGCTACGGCCAAACGGAGATGACCTGCAGCATCGGCAACGGACCCGGGCAACCAGTTCATTTGGGTGCCATGGGGCGCCCGACCCCCGGATTCGCCGTCGACCTGATCGATCCCACCACCGAGGAGATCGTCGACGGCGTCGGCGAGGGTGAGATCTGCCTGGACCTCGGCGTCACGAACATCGCGCTCATGAAGGGCTACTTCGGCGACCCGGAGATGACCGAAGAGGCTCGCCGCAATGGGTATTACCACACGGGCGATATCGCCTCACGCGACGAGGACGGGTACCTGACCTACGTCGGCCGCGCGGACGACGTCTTCAAGGCCTCGGACTACAAGATCTCGCCGTTCGAACTCGAGAGCGCCTTGATGCTCCACGATGCCGTGAGCGAATGTGCCGTCGTCGCTAGCCCGGACGACATCCGCGGGAATGTGCCCAAGGCGTACGTCATCCTCACTTCGGCCTTCGCGGCCGACCCCGAGACTGCGCGCTCCCTGTTCGCTCACGCCAAGCAGCACCTCAACGGGTACCAGCTCGTCAGGATCATCGAGTTCGTGGACGAGTTTCCCAAGACCGTCAGCGCGAAGATCAGGCGGGTGGAACTGCGAGCGAACGAGGCGGCGCGAGTGGCCGCGGGGTCGACCGACGGGCAGTACTTCTACCGCGACTTCGCCTGAACACCGGTCGGATGACCGATGACCGGCCCAGTTGACTTGCATTACCCGTTCGCTGGTCGCTGGATCGCAAGGAACTCCCCCGCCGACCGCATACCCAGCCACGGGTCGACGTTGTACGCGACGACGTATGCCATCGACTTTGTCCCTTTGGACAAGTCGGGGCGCGCGTCGCGCTACACAGTGGGTGCGTTTCTGCGTCCCGAACGACCCGACCGTTTCGTGGGTTACGGGCGTCGACTGCTCGCACCGGTCGCCGGTGAGGTGGTCGCCGTGCGGTCAACGGAACCCGACCATGCCGCCTATCGGGGGCTGGCGTCCCTCGCATACGCGTTGGGTCAGGCCCGCCGCGCGACAGCCGGATGGGTGGGACTGGCCGGCAACCACGTGATGATTCGCAGTGGCGATGTCGTCGTGGCGCTGTGTCACATGCAACTCGGCAGCGTCAAAGTCCAGGTCGGGCAGAGGGTCGAGGTCGGCGATACCATCGGCCGTTGCGGCAACTCGGGCAATAGCTACCAGCCCCACGTTCATGTGCAGGCGATGAGCGGCACCGACGTGACCCGCGCGTCGGGGCTTCCCATCACCTTTCTCGGCGACTTGCCTCGCGGCAATGAGACCGTCGATGCGACACCCCCGTGAGCCCACGATCGGGCACGGCTCGTCAGCGATGGATCGACAGCTTGTTCATCGTCGAGGCGTCGCGCATGGTGACGGAGCCTTGGACCTGTCGCACGCCCGCGACCTCATTCTCGACGCGTGCCTCGCACCCTGTGGCGCGCCCTCTACAGTCGTGACCACACATCGCTCACATGGAGGGGACTGTGACCACACTGGCGCTCGTCGCTAATGCAGGCGACGGAACGATCTCGACCTTTGACGTTACTGACGGTCGTCTGGAACGAGTCGCGGTGAGCCCGACTGGTGCGGGCGTCGGCACGCTCGTCATTGACCCCGTCGCAAGGCTGGTCTTTGCTGGCGTCAAGGCGCCGGTGCCGCGATCGCCCGAGGACGACGACCTCGGCCCTGCCGTCGTGACCATGGCGCTCGACGCCGCAACGGGCGAACTCACGGAGGTGGCGCGTCGCGCCGTGGACGCTTCCATGACATACGTGGATCTCACTCCCGACCGTACGCGCCTGCTGGGGGCCAGCTACGGAGGCGGATTCGCTGTCGGTTGGCCCATCAATGAGGGAGTCCTGGGCGATGAGGGCAACCGCGTCGAACTGCCGAACCTGCACTGCGTCGTCGCATCCTCTGACACCCATGCCTACTTGGTGTCATTGGGGGCCGATGCGATCGCGGGCTGCGACGTGGACTCTGACGGCGGGCTGGTCGAACGTACGCGCGCGGCTGCGCCGGACGGGTCGGGCCCGCGACATCTGGTCTTGTCGAGCGCGAACGCTGTCGCCTACGTCATCACCGAGTTTTCTGGTGAAGTGCTGCGCTTCGCCCGCGCTGAGGACGGAGCTCTCACGCTCACGGACACAACCAGCATCGTCGACCCCGAAGCAGGCCTCAGCCACTCGCGCTATCTCGCCGACCCCATGGCCGAGCACCTCATCTGGGGTGCGGATCTCCACCTGTCCAACGACGAGTCCGTCCTGTGGGCCACAGAACGCAATGCCAGCACGATTGCGAGCCTCGCCCTCCAAGGCGGAACGCTGGGGTCCGTCACGGCCCTCCGAGCAACAGAGCCCCAACCCCGCGGTTTCGCGGTCACCCCCGACGGCAAGCACGTGTTGGTGTGCGGTGAGCGATCCACCACGGTGACCCTGTACCGGGTACTTGAGGACGGCACCTTGCAACCGGTTCACACCGAAGAGACGGGTCAGGCGGCCAACTGGGTGCGATTCGTCGAGGTGTGAGCCCTGTCGGGACCGCAGGTCGTCGGTCACGACTCGTCGGTGCCAGGCGGTGACTCCGCACCGGTCACGTCGGCGGAGATGCCTCGCTCAGCGAACACCCTCTTCGCGGTGAAGGTCGCGTTCAAGGCGCGCGGAAGCCCCAGTACACGGCCGAATGCAGGAATGCCTCAATGATCTGCTGCGGGGTGAGGCCAACGTTGAGCGACGCGTTGATGTGGACCTCCAACTGGGGTTCGCATCCTCCGAGGGCCGTCAACATGCCGAGGGTGACGAGTTGCCGATCTCGCGGGGCTAACCCGGGCCGGGCGTAGATCTCGCCGAAACCCCAAGCGACCACCTGATGGCCCAGTTCTGGGGAGATGCCCTGAAGGGCCTCAATGACAGCGCCGCCGGCACTGCCATCAATGGCGTCGAGCACCTCGCGACCCCGCCGATAGCGGTCCTCGCGCGTTGTGGATGGATTCATGAGGTCTCCCGAGTCGCGTGGTCGGTATCGCCGCCCTGGTGGGCGAGGTCTCGTTGGTAGATGGCGATCTTCGCGTCCAGAGCGGCGGCATGCTGCCGTAGACGCTCGATCTGGTTGCGTAACTCACGTTGGTGAGCTTCCAGAAGGGCGAGACGAGCCGATGTGGTCCGGTGCCCCTGGGACCGCAGATCCGCGTATTCCCGCATCCGGGCGATCGGCATTCCCGTCTCGCGCAGTCTCAACAGGAACCGCAACCATTCGATGTCCGCCGGCGCATAGCGGCGTTGGTTTCCGGCATTGCGCGGGATCGAACGGATCAGTCCTGCCCGCTCGTAGTACCGCAGTGTGTGGTTCGATACTCCGGTTCGCTCTGACATCTCCGCGATCGTGAGACCACACGAGTCCTTGTCGGCATCCACACCGTGCAGACTAAGAGTTCGAGCGCACTCTCAGTCAACCGCCAGGTTTCGGGTCGCGCGCGCTCATCGTGCCTGGATCGCCTCCGGGCAGGCTCCGCCGCTCGATGCTGGTCGGGCGAGAGGCAATGGGTCGAGAACAAAAGAGAGCCTCAAGCCATGCAGTCAGCATGCCTTGAGGCTTCGCATCGTGGGCGATACTGGGATCGAACCAGTGACCTCTTCGGTGTGAACGAAGCGCGCTACCGCTGCGCCAATCGCCCGTGCGAGGACCAACTCTAGCCCACAGTGGCCGCCCGCGTCATATTCGATTCCCCATCGTGGAATCTCGGTCGAGCGGCGCCCGAACGCGGCGCTGATCCGCCTATCTCGGCAGCGTGTTCTCCCAGAGAGACTCTTCGATCGCAGAGAAGTCACGCGTGTAGTCCTGGCCGATGGCGGCTGCCCAGGCACCCACGAGTTCTTCCCGATAGGTGTGCCCGTGGCCCGGACCCGCGTTCTGCGCGATGGCCATGTCTGCAGCCAGCTGCCAGAAGGTCGCCCAGGAACGCCACGTCATCTGCGGGATGACGTCGGCCCCCAGCGGCTCCAACAACCAGTCGGGGGCATGCCAGATGAGATCCCAACTCCACCAAACAATCGGGTCTGATGGATGCTGCACATAGATGATGTGCGTGTCGCCCCATTCCTCGTACGGGCCGCCGTACAGATCGTGAGTCAGCTCGTTCTTCGCCGTGATGAAGCGGATCGCCTTGCCGTTGTCGATCACCGGCGCGATCTCTGGGCTCCCCTCGCGTCGCGACTGTTCGAGCTCCTGACGCAGGGGGGTGAACGACGGGGTACCAACCCAAACGGCCCCGTCCACCTTGCTCTGCATGTCCTTTGCTGATGAAAACGCGGCCTGCCCGCCGTAGGAGCCCAACGACTCGCCGCCGACCACAAGGCGCGGACGCTGATCCTCGGGGATCTTGAGGTATTCCGCATAGACGAGGTTGAACAGCATCGTCCCGGCAATCTCGGCCTTCTCGGGGCTTGCCATGTACGTGAACGGGCTGAGCGTGTAGCTGTACTGCATCGATGCCGTCGCGCAATCGCCATTGGTCAGGTACTCCAACGAAGCGACGTTCCACTCCTGAATCCACCCCTTGCCCGCGCCGGTCATGACGGCCAGCACGGATCGGTCGAACGCGTGCGTGCGCTTGAGTTCGGCGACGACGGCCTCGGCGGTTTGTTGGAGGTCATCGTGGTGGTTGACCAGGCCTGCGTACACCCTGATCGGCATGATGGCCGGTTGACCCGTGGCCGCCGTGATGTCATCGGGCCGCGGACCGTCGGACACGACGGCCTGCCCTTGGGCTCCCAGACCGTCCCACGCTTCGAGGGATTCCGCAGAGCCGGATCGCTCCGATTCCGTGGGCTGAGAACGACCCGGCAGGGTCTGCTCGTTGTTGATTTGAGCCTGTCGACCGACCAACTGTCCAGCAGCTCCAACGGCTCCCCCCGCCACCAGCGAGACAATGAGAGCGACGAGGATCGTGCCGACCACTGTCGCCGTCACCGGGGATATGTAGCGCCCGCCAAAGTCGACAAGCCGATGCCACAGTCGCGCGATGACACGACCCAACGCCAGCAGCGCGAGAAACAGCAACAACCCGATCAGCGTCCCCACGGTGGACTGCAAGGGGATGTTCAACTGCATGTCCACCAAGCGGGCAGTCTCCTGCTGCTCATAGATGCTGCGCACGAAAACGATGACCGAGGTAATGGCCAAGATCGCGTCCCAGACGGCGATCAAGGTGGATGCCAACCCCTTGCGCATCGTTACTCGCAGTTCGGCCCACCGCGCCACGGCCTTGGCGACGCGCTCGATGACGAACCCGATGAGGTAGCCGTAGGACATGCAGACCCCGACGTTGATCGCCGTCATCCACCATTCCCGGGCAATCAGACTCGGAGCGAGTGCCACCCACAGCATCCAGATCGCAAAGGTGAACCCAATCGGGCTCATTCGACGCAGGGAACTCCGGGCTCGGCTGGTCAAGCGACTGCTCACGCCGCACCACCTCTCAGTACCGAGATTCACAGTAATGCTCACCGCGCGGCACCAACCCGCAATCCGATAAGTGCTTCTCGCACCATCCAGGAGCGTCGCCACCGGCACCCCGCGTGAAAGCGGCTACAGCTTGTAGATCACAACGCCGGTCTCTGGGTCCCCATACACAGGTTTCGCCAGTTCGTCCAGACCTTCCCAATCGACCGTAATCGCTCGCCCATCGGCAACCAGATAGGTCACCCCACGGTCACGGAGCTCCTGAAGGCCCTTGCGGGTCGGCTCCCGGAACGCGGCCTCGTTGAGTTCAAACAACTCCTCGTCGAAGAAGGGTTGCGAGCGCGAACTCACGCCGTTGACACCGTGCGCCTCGCGCGCCGGGACCGTGTAGGCCCAGCCTTCGATGAGCACCCGGCGGCCGCCCAAACCCGACACCCAAAAGGCGCGCGCGTCGCACCCTTCCCAGGTCGGCACGGGGCGACAGTGCACGTTGGTCGCTAGCAACGCGTTCTCGGGGATGTTGGCCGCGATCCACGACACCGCGTCCAGTTCCCCTCGGCTCAGAGCCGTGCGCGAATCCAAGATGCGGTCGAACGATTCGTCGTATTCCTGCACTGGCGCGAGGATCAGCGCGGCCGAAAGGGCGACGGCGACGAGCCGCCACAAGATGCGCAGGGGCAGAACGATGTGTTTCGGTCGCCCGACGATTGCCACGACAAGCCCGACCACCACGAGGATGATCGACATCACGAGGCCGGACTCGATGCTGAGGAGGGGCACGGCGTCCACGCCCCTCAGCGAGGCGGGCAAGATCATGCCGAACGCGAACCCGGCCAGGACAGGTCCCGCCCAGGATTGGTTCAGGTAGCGCGCCACAGCCAAGATCATGACGGTCAGTGCGACCTCGACGCCGAAGACCGTGATTGACCACTGAATGGACTGGACGACCATGCCGGGCAGGGGCACGGGCCCCCCGGCGACCTGGGCGGAGAAGATGACCGCGCTCCCCCAGCCGGCGCCGATGGCCACCGCGCCCCAGCGTCGACCGCGCTTCATGAGCGGACGTGCACCTGCGGCATCGCACATCCCGACGGCGCCCAGGAGGCAGACCGCCACCATCGATCCGCGCAGGAAGTACAGCTGCGATGAGCCGTCATGGTTGATCGCCATCATGCCTGCGAATCCGGCAAACCCGAGCCCCACCAAAAGCCACGCGGCTCCATCACCGCGCGCGAGTCGCTTCCAAGCGGGCCCGACCCAGACGAAGGCCGCCGCGTACAGGGCCAGGATCCACACGAGGAACCCGACCTTCACGGGGTCGTTCAGTCCCGGCAAAACGGTGTCGTGGAAGTTCTCGATGCTCGGCAACCCGAACTCGCTGGCCCACGGGTGGGTGATCCCCACGGTGGAGAAGACCTGCATGGTCGATCCGGCACTGCCGGTGGCGGCCAACGGAACCGAAACGCAGGCCAGCCCCGCGATGGTCAAGGCCAGCACAATCGCCGAGCGCCACACCGCTGCCCACCGGCGAGACACCAGCGTGACGACGACCACGAGCGCAACAGCACACAGCATCGTGGGCAGCGCCGAAGACTTGGCGCCGCCCAACAGCGCAATGCCCATGGCCGCGGTGACCCACCGGCCTCCCATCCGCTGCCCACGCAGCGCGGGGGTCATCGCCTCGATGGTGAACACGACGATGGGCAGCGAGAACTGATGTGACGGGCTCAAGAACACCATCGACTCGAAGCCAGCCAGGGTGAACCACTGGGACAACGCGATTTGGACATTCGAAAAGACCAATGCGGCCGCAACCACACCGGGCCAGGACCGACGCACGAGAGTGTCGGCCGCGGCGAGCAGTGTCCCGAACATGGCAAGACACGTGGTCGGCATCCAGAGGCGACCAACGACAAGAATCGGATCGACCCCTGTCGCCAGCACCGTCGACGCGAAGTGTGCGTTGGCGAACCAGTGATAGAAGAACTGCTGCCCAGCCACTTGCGGCGCCATGGGCGAGATGGTCCGCATGAGTTCATGCGTGATTCCGAGGTGCCAGTACATGTCCGGGTACCAGCCCGTGGCCGGCAACCCCGTCCAGCCGAACCCCGCCACCAACGAGACCGACGCCAGCCCGAAGGTGATGGCGCCACCCCAGGCCGTGACCGGGTGCAGGCTCCGCTCGAAAGCCCTGAACGTCCAACACCGCCTGCGAAGTGGACCGATGATCAAGGTCAGCACCACGATGGGCACCGGCCACCAAACGATGTATTCGCCGTGTCCGGACCCGACCAGCGCGAACCACGCGACAAGCTGGCCGAACAGACCGGTCACGAAACCCAAGGACAGGTCGGCGACGAGGGTGCGTGCTCGAGACCGGATCGCGCGCGACAGCAAGACCCCGGGTAGCAAGACCGTCCAGACCGTGCCCGCGGCGTACAGGCCGGTGACCTCGAGCGGAACGCCCGTGGCAACCAGCACGGTGGCGAGGCAGGCGATGACGACGACGCCCGGCAACAGCCGCACCAATCGTCCTATCACCGGCCCCCAGCCTCCATTCTTGGCCCCCGCGGGATTCTCTCAGACCCCGCGCCCTCAACCGAGCCGAGAACGTGTGCAGCCTTCGGTCGCGTCATGGTCAGGGGGCTCCACATGGCGCGGGCAGTCTTCTCGCCCAGCACGTCCTCGTCTCAGCGACGAGGTTGGTCGTCGTCGAGGTTCCTGGCGTGACACCACGACAACAGCATGCGGAACGATACCGTGCCCGTCGAAACGAGCCGACTTCGCGGCGGCCAATCTTGTCTTCGCTGTTCCAACTTCACCCGGCGGCCGTGAGCGTGAGCCAGACCAGCGCCGCGTTCAGACACACGACCAGCGCCACAACGATCCAAGCGATCGACCGCAGCACGGCACTGTTGGCGAAATCGCCCATGAGAGACCGCCGCCCGGTCAGTCGTACCAGTGGAATCAGCGCGAACGGAATGCCGAGGCTCAAGAACACCTGGCTGATCACCAGTGCCCAGGTGGGGTTGACGCCTGACCCGAGGACCAGCAGTGCCGGGATGAGCGTCACGAGCCGCCGAAGGACCATGGGGACCCGCTTGTGCAGGAGCCCGGCCATGATCGCGGCGCCCGCGTAGCTGCCGACCGAGGTCGAGGCCAGACCCGATGCCAACAGGCCCACGGCGAACAAGGCCGCCACGACGGGTCCGAGGGCCGACGAGATGGCCGCGTGGGCGCCTTGGATCGAGTCGGTGTCGGTTGCGCCCTGGAGTGCCGCCGCGGCCAAGAGCAGCATGGCGATGTTCACGGACCCGGCCACGAGCATCGATGCGACGACGTCCCATCGGGTGGCCCGCAGGATCCGACGGAGATCATGCCGCCCGCCGAAACGGTCCCGGGCAAGGGACGAGTGAACGTAAATGGCGTGAGGCATGACTGTGGCCCCGAGCATGCTCGCGGCGAGGAGCACGGAGTCCGCTCCGTCGAAGCGAGGCACTAACCCGTCCACCGCCTGGGACCACGAAACGTCTGCGAAGATCAGCCCGCTCATGAAGCCGACGGTGATGACCAGCAGGAGCCCCATGACCATGAACTCGAATGGACGTTGCCCTCGGCGAGACTGAACCGACAACAACACCATCGACGCGACGCCGACGATGGTCCCTCCTGCCAGCAGCGGCAGGCCGAACAGGATTTGCAGGGCGATGGCCCCGCCAATGACCTCTGCCAGTTCGGTTGCGATCGCGACGATCTCGGCCTGCGCCCAGTACGCGATCCGCGGACCACGCCCCAGTCGCTCCCCCAGCAACTCCGGCAGACTGCGCCCCGTCACCAGACCGACCTTGGCGGAGAGGTACTGGACCATGATCGCCATCGTGTTGGCGACCACGAGCACCCAGATGAGGAGATACCCGTAGCGCGCGCCCGCCGTCAGGTTGGCAGCGACGTTCCCCGGGTCGACGTAGGCGATCGCAGCGACGAAGGCGGGCCCCCACAGCCAGGAGGCTCGAGGCCGGGTCCCACCGCCAGGCCCCGGAGCTGCTGCACTCACGTCAGCGTCCGGAAAGGTCGGTGTCGGTGGTCGGCAGGCATTCGGTCGACTCGCTGTCGCCCTCGGGCGAAACGGCCCTCTGGTCCGCCCCGGACCTCCTCCTGCGGATCAGGTACCAAGTCAGGCCCGCACCCGCGAACACGAGGGCGACCAACAGCCAGGGAGAATGCATGGCGAGTTCGATGATGGCCCAAAGGGCGACGGTCCCACCGGTCGCGTAGATCAGCGCCCACACGAGCCAACCGGGAATGGACCAGAGGGTGAATCGAAGCCAGCCGACTCGGAGCAGGCCGATGGTGACTTGCACGGCTGACTGGAGTCCAATGGTCAGAAACGACAAGGGGATGACCGGCATGCCCCACCGCTCGACGGCCTTCTTGGCCATCCCCATGTGTCGACTGTCCAGCAGGCGGGAGAAGCGGGTGCGAACGGCACCCTCGGTCGCACCGCGGCCGATCCAGTACATGGCCTGCGAACGAGCGCACGCCCCGGCGACGAAGAACAGGTAGATCCAGACGAACGGCCACTGCGAGGTGAACGACGCGATCCACTCCGCCATCGCTCCACCTCCCGCCGATCACTCGCTCTCGCACCAGCGGACGAAACCAAAACCCCGGCCGACGCCCCCATGATGCATGGTTCCAGCATCATGGCCAAGGCGGACACGAGCAGAGAGGGCAGGTGTGAGTCGGGTCGCGTCCCGCGACCGCGTGGTGGGCGATACTGGGTTTGAACCAGTGACCTCTTCCGTGTCAAGGAAGCGCGCTACCACTGCGCCAACCGCCCGAGGTGGAGACAGGATTTGAACCTGCGTAGACGGATTTGCAGTCCGTTGCCTCGCCTCTCGGCCACTCCACCAGACAGGGTTGCTCCCACCGGTGGAACTGGCGAGAGCCACTCCGAGCGGACGACGGGATTCGAACCCGCGACCCTCACCTTGGCAAGGTGATGCTCTACCAACTGAGCCACGTCCGCAGAAACCCGACCTCGATCGGGTGCGGGGTTAACCATAGCCGAACGACCGAGTGAGCACCAATCGAATTCCGGCAAACCTCGCTCCCCTAGCCAGGAGCACATGGGGCCGGCGGCAACCACCCGATTCCCGCTCTCTGCTCATATGCGCAGCGCGCGTCTCACAACTTGGGCAGACGTCTCATATTTTGAAAACGACTTGCATTCGTCCGCATCGTGAGAGGAATATCAGCCTTAGCAACAAATACGGCAAGGGGGCCGGTTTCGTCCAGAGGAAGGCAAGGCGAATGACAGCTCCAGCCCTTGTGGTGGTCGCCAGCGGAAGCCCTGACCCTGAGGTCGCTCAGGTCGTTCACGTGATGCGACAAACCCTCCAAACGATGCGTCCCGACTTCACCATCAGCGCGGCGTTCTTGGACAACTGTCCGCCGTCCGGTCCACAGGCGGTCGGTCAACTGGTGAAGCAATCCGTCGATGAAGTGGTGTTCGTGCCCCTACAACTCAATCAGGCGATTGAGGCCGGCGGGCAGGTGGACTCCATGGTCCGACGGGTCCGTGCAGCGTATCCGTCCCTGCGGTGCGTGGTCTCGCGTCCCATTGGCCCCGAGCTCACGTTGCTGAACATTCTCGATGAACGCCTACGCCAGGCACTCAGGCATGCCCGCGCCCTGGAACTCGACGGTCTCGTGCTGTCCAGCGAGGGCAGCGGTGACGTCCGCGGGAACGCCCTGATGGCTCGGCGGGCGCGCCAGTGGTCGACGCATCACAAGCTTCCGTGCCTGACAGCCGTCGCCGACGGCTCGGGGGCCAGCACTGCTCAGGCCATTCAGAGCCTGCGAGCCCAGGGACGGCGTCACATTGCGGTCGGCTCCTTCTTCTTGACCGCTGACGACGCGTTCCACCGGCAGTCCGACCTGGCCTACCGCTTCGGCGCCGTGGCCGTCAGTGCCCCGCTGGGCGCACACGAGGATCTTCTGGAGATCGCTCTAGCGCGCTACGCATTCGCGTCCATGGATCTGCTGGAATTCGAAGGCGAGAACGCCGAGGACGCACCCCTGCGCGCCGTGGGCTGATCGCCCGCCGGAATCCCCGGTCCCAACGGGCAGGACCTCAGGACTCGCGGAGTCGAGCCTTCTGCTCGGCCACGTCGAAGCTGGCCTCTGGCCACGCGAGGTCCAGGCCGATCAGGTGCTCGCGGAGCAGTTGAGCCACCGCCCAGTCCCGGTACCACTTGCGGTCGGACGGAATCACGTACCAGGGTGCGTGATCCGTGTTGCAGCGCTCCAGAACGTCGGCGTAGGCCTCCTGATAGGCGGGCCACTTCTTTCGGGAGTCGACGTCCTTCGGGTTGAACTTCCAGTGCTTGTCCGCCCGCTCCAGCCGCTGCGCGAGTCGGCGCTTCTGCTCGTCCGAAGACACGTGCAAGAAGCACTTGATGATCGTCACGCCGTCCTCCACGAGGCGGGATTCGAAGGCGTTGATCTCGTCATAGCGCTTGCTCCACACCCCAACCGGCACGAGACCGTCCACCCGGACGACCAAGACATCCTCGTACTGGGACCGATCGAAGACGCCGATCTTTCCCGGGGCCGGAAGCGCCCGTTCGATGCGCCACAAGAAGTCGTGGGCTCGCTCCTCTTCGGTCGGTGCCTTGAAGGCGGTCAACGTCACACCTTGCGGCTCGACCATCCCGATCACATGCCGGACGACTCCGCCCTTGCCAGCGGTGTCCATCCCCTGCAGCACGAGCAAGACCCGCTTCCGGAATCCATCGTCGACGGCCCGGTTGGCATACAACTGCTCCTGGAGCGTCGACAACTCGGGGGCGAGCTCGCTAAACATCGCGGACGCATCCTGCTTGCCCTGCCCCGGGAACCCTGGGCGTGCACGAGCGTCGAGTTGGTCCATGTCCACCGGACCTCGCCTGACCCGCAGCAGCTTCGACAAGGGCGTTTTCGGGGTGAAGTTCGCCATCACCACAGTCTGTCGTACCCCGGACTCCCACGCGAGGCATTGGCGTGGTGTCGTCCTCCCGGGACCCAAATCGACTCCACTCGCCGCCAACCGTGAGCCGCCACGACCGATCGCTTGCGTCAGTCGCGGGCCCGACTCGGCTGAACCCGCTTGGGCTCTCCGGGCATCTTCGGATACTCCGGCGGATAGGGCATCTCCCCCTCGCCGTTGGCAGCATCCCGCTCGTACCACCCCAAAGCCGTCGCGAGACTGGCTGGCGCCTGCCGGTACAAGGGCTCCCACACATCACCGCGTTCGGCGAAACGGGCTGGCATGGTCAAGAGGGTGTGTTGGTCCGGGTCGGTCTGCGGCACCTCGTCCCACGTCAACGGGGCGGATACACGCCCGTGAATCGTGGGACGGATCGAGTATGCCGACGTCATCAGTCGGTCACGGGCCGTCTGATTGAAATCGACGAACACGCGCTCGCCACGCTCTTCTTTCCACCAACTCATCGTCACCAGTTGCGGAGCGCGACGAGCCAACTCCCTCCCGATGGCGATCACCGCATGCCGCGCGTCCACGAAAGAGGCGGGTTCGATCGGGCAAAACACGTGCAGACCTCGGCCCCCGCTGGTCTTCGGGAATCCGACGAGTCCGACGTCGTCCAGCACACCGCGCAGTTCACCAGCGGCCCGTGCGGCATGCGAGAAGTCGGTCCCTGGTTGTGGGTCCAGGTCGATTCGCAGCTGATCGACTGCGTCTACCGCAGGCGCCGTCACTGGCCACGGGTGGAATCGCAGCGTGCCGAGATTCACCATCCACACGATCGTGGCTAGATCCGAAGGACAGACCTGGAAAGCCGTGCGTCCGGAGGGGTACGTCACCTCCGCCGTGTGAACCCACTCCGGTGCCCGTGGCGGGACGCGCTTCTGATAGAAAGCATCGCCACCGCGACCCCCTCGCGTGGAGACCGTGGCGCCAGGCACCACACCGGCTGGCCATCGCTCCATCGTCGTGGGCCGGTCACGTAGCGCTGCGACGATACCTTCCCCCACGCTGACGAAGTAGTCGACGACTTGTCCTTTGGTCAGGCCGAGTTCCGCGAAGTACACCTTGTCAGGGTTGGACACCCGCACGTCACGGTCGTCTATGTGCATTTGCACGGCGGAATCGGGCATACCCGCCATGGTAATCGCGTTACACCGGTTACCGGACGATGGAAGGACCCCACAGTGACCGACGCGCCGTTGCGAATCATCAAGTCAGCTGACGAATGGAAGCGGGAATTGACGCCACTGGAGTACCACGTGCTTCGAGAAGCGGGTACTGAGCGGCCGTGGAGCGGCGACTACGTGGAGGCCACCACGCCGGGCGTCTACCGATGCCGCGCCTGCGCTGCCGAACTGTTTCGCAGCACACAGAAGTTCTCGTCGCACTGCGGTTGGCCGTCGTTCTTCGCGCCGTTGGCAGAGGATCGCGTCCGCTACATCGACGACACCTCGGCAGGGATGCGTCGCACGGAGGTTCGCTGCGCGTCTTGTGATTCACACCTGGGCCATGTCTTCGAGGGTGAGGGCTACGACACCCCGACCGATCTGCGGTACTGCATCAACTCGGTCTGTCTGGTTTTGGAGCCCGACCCATCGACGACGCCCGCCGATGGGCCGGGGACGCTCTAGCCCTGGGGAAGCACCGGTCCCGTCGATTCTCAGATGCGGGAAGGCCGACAACCGCCAGTGGCCCGACCAGGCACTCAATCAGGTGACCCGGCCGGCGGCGGATGCAGAGGTGGGGGTTGGCATCCACCGCCGGGGGTCGGGGCGGGACGGGTGGGTAGACGTCTCACCGATCGACGCGCATGTCATCGACTCCATGCAGCCGTGGCTACTGGGGACGTGGGGGCGCCCAGCGCCCATGAAGATCCCAGGCCGGTGGGTACGACCCGGTTGGTGATCTCATGTGGCGACATTTCTCGACTCCGTTACGACGATCGGTACGCCGAATGCCTGCCCCTGGGGGTGGGTGCAGAGAATCAACGCACTCACACGTTATCTCTCAGTCCACTCTCAGCACAACCTCAGGTTTCAGTTTTTTCTATGACTTGTTATCGCCTCGACATTATTTAGGCGACGGCACGAATGCGCTGTTGCCGTGCTCTTTTGTCACGACGTCCACACTTGGGGTTACCCGACGGCGTGGCCAGCCTGATGTTGCGCGTCAGCGAGATTACTGTGCTCCCATGAGCGCTCCTACGACCGCTGTGGTACCCGAGATATTCGCGAATGCCCTCGCGGAACTCGCGGATGCCCCCTGGCGGCCCGAGATGGTCATCGGCCCGCTCCCGGCACCGCAGAAGATCGCACCTTTCGCGAAGGCCATCAGCGCCGATGTCGTCGTCAGCGGGGATGAACTCGCGTCGGGGCGATTGATCCTTCTGCACGATCCCGCGGGAAATGCCAGTTGGGAAGGGACCTTTCGTTTCGTGACATTCGCCCACGCCGAGGTCGATTCCGAGATGGCCAACGATCCCTTGCTCGCAGAAGTCGCTTGGTCATGGCTGATCGAGTCCCTGGATCGTCAGGGGTGTGACTACGTCGCCCCGGGTGGGACGGTCACGGCCGTGCAGAGCACGTCCTTCGGGTCGATGTCCGGCGAACCTGGCAGGGCCGAGGTCGAGATCCGCGCCTCCTGGACCCCCGTGCTCAGCGAGGTGCCACGCATCACGCCGCACCTCGTTGCGTGGTCAGAGTTGTTGTGCACGACGGCCGGTTTGCCCCCGCTGCCTTCGGGCGTGGTGATGATCCCCTCACGCAGAGCGCCGTCAAGGAACCGATGAGCGATCCCGACGTCAATGACGACCTGCCGGTGCTGGCCGGTACGGCCGACCCGTTGCGTCCCGTTGTCGAAGACCACGCTGCCTTGCACATGTGCGTGGATTCGCTCGCGACCGGTTCCGGTCCGATCTCCATCGACACTGAACGCGCGCAGACGTTCCGCTATTCAGCGAAGGCCTACCTCATTCAGGTGCGCCGGGCTGGGGCTGGAACCTGGCTGATCGATCCCGTCGCCCTTGAGGGCGGCGCCATGCGTGCGGACCTGTCCGAACTGGCGGCCGTGATGGACGACCGATGGCTTCTGCACGCTGCCTCTCAGGATCTTCCGTGCCTGACCGAAGTGTCCATGGTCCCGAAGGAGATTTTCGACACCGAGCTTGCCGGCCGACTTTTGGGGTTGCCGCGCGTGGGCCTCGGAGCACTGGTCGAGACAATTCTCGGCAAGCGCCTCCTCAAGCAGTTTTCCGCAGTGGACTGGTCGACCCGACCGCTCCCCCAGGATTGGTTGACCTACGCAGCGCTCGATGTGGAGCTGCTGTTCGAACTGCAGGAGTGGCTGGAGCGGGAGCTTCACACAGCAGGAAAGGACGACTGGGCACGCCAGGAGTTTGAGCACGTGGTCGAGGCGTACACCGCACCGCCAGCACCTCGTGTCGACCCGTGGCGACGCACGTCGGGGATCCACCACATCCGCACAGAACGTGCCATGGCTGTCGTGGCCAACTTGTGGACCGCCCGCGACACGCTGGCACTGAGCTTGGACAGGGCGCCCTCCAAGCTGCTCCCCGACCGGCTGATCGTCGAGATCGCCTCCCTCGCGCGTCCCGGGATGGCATCGCTGACCCGAGCCACAGTCGAGGGACTGCCAACGATGCGCCGTCGCCAATACCAACGCCACATGCCGCTTTGGATGGACGCCATCTCCCGGGCAATGGACACGCCGAAGTCCGAGCTTCCCCGGGTGCGCATTCCCCCTGACGGCCCACCGCCGGTTCGTTCCTGGGAGTCGAGAAACCCTGCCGCGTCGGTGCGCTGGGAGGCGGCCAGGCCCATGGTCGTGGCCTTGGCGGACGAGTTGGTTGTGCCCGTCGAGAACCTCATCAGCCCCGATACTCTGCGCCGCGTCCTGTGGTCGGATCCTCCCGGCGACTGGCGCGATGCCCTCATGGAACTGGGTGCTCGCCCCTGGCAGGCCGACCTGGTCGCGCCGGTGGTCGAAGCTGCCGTTAGCGGCGCGTAACGCCACTCACTCAAGCACCGCCTGAGTGTCCGCCGCGACCTCGGTTCTGACGTGGTCGTCGGCTAGCGACCCGGCGGGATCGGGTCGGGTGGCCGGAGCAGCCCCGAGCTTTACGAGGACCACGCCGCCCACGATCAGTGCCGCCCCGACCAGTTGGATGGGCGTCGGGATCTCGCCGAGCAGGATCGCGGCAAGGGCGGCGGCGAACAGCACCTCGGACAGTCCCACGAAGGACGCCAGCCTCTCGCCCATCAAGGAGACAGACACGATGCCTAAACCGTAAGCGACGGCTGTCGCGATGACAGCCAGGATGGCCAAGGGTACCCACCACGGAACGGCCAACTCCCCGAGTGTTGTCGGAACCAACGGTGCGCGGTACGGCAGCAGCCCGAGGGCGATCCCCGCGCCGAGAGTCAATGCCCCGACGACCAACCCGAACCCGGCGAGTGCTGCGGGAGCCAACTTGGTTGGTCGCGCGGACAAGAAGAAGTACGACGCCGCTCCAAACATGGAACCGAATGCGCAGAGCACACCGAGCGGGTCCGGCGCGGCACCTGCCAAATCAAGCACGCACAGGAGACCCGCGATACTCACGAAGGTTCCCGCCAACACCGATCGGGCAGGCGCGTGACGGCTTCGGCCCCAGGCAATCGCGACCAACAAGACCGGCGACATGTATTCGATAAGCAGGGCGATGCTGACAGACATCCGTGACACGGCTGCGAAGTACATGAACTGCGGGGTCGCCACAGCGGCGATGCCGAATGCCACGATGGCACCCCATTCGCTCCGCAAATCCGCCCAGTGTCCCCGCATTGACCACAACGCCAGCGGCAACATGACGAAGGCGGCGCAGGTCATCCGCCAAAACACGGCCGCTCCCGGCGTCCATCCAATCGCGAAGAGGGGATGCACAAACGGCCCAGATGCGGAAAAGGCCAGCGCTGACACGAGCCCGATAGCGATGCCCAAGCCGGTCCGCGCCGACACGCTTCGGGATTTCGCTGGCTGCACCCGTACAGTCTCGCAGGATCGCAGCCCGTCCCGGTCTCCCGCTCACTCAGGCTCGGAGTTGAAGGAAGGCGCGCAGATCGGACAAGGCCAATCTGCGTCTATTGTGACGCCATGTCCGCGACGCCACCGGGAGGCATGCAACCGCCGCTCGCCCCACCCAATAGACCGGCGCCGTACACGCATGCACCCTCGACGTCGGCATTTCGCTCACCGAGCGCACCCCCACCACCGCCGTTCCCCCCACCGGCGGCGCCACCCATGTTCGCCCCGCCGACCGGTCGGCCAGCAAAGCCGCCTCGCCGACCCGAACGCGGGTGGCTGGCCGTCGTGCTGGTCATCCTGGCGGCAAGCCTTATGGCAGGACTGGTGGTGTGGACCAATCAGCCGCCCGCCGTGCCACCGTCGATGCGCGCAGACACCTATGTCCCAGCGGACGGGCATCGCGAACTGCTGTCGGCCAACGCCCAAAGCGCCGCATCGTTTGAGTGGGCGCATCTGTGGGCGGTGCGGGCCTTTCTCGCGGGCCCGCTGCAGTTCAGACTCATGCTTGAGGACCAGGCGCCAAGTGGCGACTACATCAGGCTGACCACCGCGTTTTACCCGATGCCCACCGTTCCTGTTTACGGCGAGACGCTGTTCGAAAGAACCACCAGAGGTCTGCAGCGAGACGTCGAGATTCGCGGGAAGACCGCCTACGCCTATGACGAACCCGAGTTGGCTCTGCCTGCGGACGTCGCCGACGGATCCACCTGGACGTCGAAAGGCCGAGTGCGCATTGACTCGGGTGGCTCGCTGACCACGGGTCGCTACACAACCGCCTCCAACGCAACGGCCGGCGAATCTGGGTGCCTGAACGTTACGCACAAGCAACAGATCGAGGGGTCAACGCCGTCAGTGTTCACCGAAACCTGGTGTGAGGGCCGAGGAATCGTCGCGCAGCAGCGCGGTGGAGCCGACATGGTGCACATCGACCAGTGGCCTGCCGAGGCGAACCCGCAGAAGGCCGTGTCCACTGCTTCGGCAACTCAGCCCTCATCGATCCGCGGGTGGAAACTGAGCCAGTTCGACGCCCCTCCGGACGGGGCATTCCCCGATGCGTTGAACGCACCTGTCATGGCGTCAAAGGGCCTTTTCCAGTACGCCACGGCCACGACCGACGATCTCGCGAGCGCCGTCATCAAAGATGACGGAACGGTGTCGGTCGCGTGGCGCGGCCACCCGGGGGGCACGGTGCTGTGGTGCCAGGGTTTCGGCGAGGTGACCGTCGTCGCAACCAGCGCCAGGCGCCTGGCCGGCTATACCGCAACCGGATTGCGCCTGTGGGAGAAGGACCTCAGCGAGGTCTCGAACATGTCGGCGGTCCGGGTGGACGAGACCACCGCCGCCGTCGGGCTCTCGGACGGCACGCTCATGGCCTTTGACATCGCGACCGGCAAGGAGCGGTGGTCCACCCATCTGACCAGCCAGATCTGGACCCCCATCGCGGTCGCGAAGGGCATCGTGTACGCCGCCGACTCGAACGGAAGCGAGATCGCGGTCGACGCCAAGACCGGCGAGAAGCGGTGGGATTCCAATGGCGATTACCAAAGGCTCGCCGTCATTTGCGGAGGACTGATTGTCACGCTTGCTGAGGACCACACAGACCTTGTCGCGCGCAAACCCGACACTGGCGAGGTGGTGTGGTCAACGGAGGTGGCGAACGCCTATTCCGCGGCCCAGTGCGTCAACAACACCATCATGCTGACCCTCGAAGTGGGCATGTCGGCCATTTCGAGCAGTGGCAAGGGACTCTGGGACACCCCAATGCAGATCGATGCAGATCCCGTGGTTTTCGGTGACGCACTACTGGTGGTTTCCGGGTCGAAGCTCCGCGCGATCGACCCGGCCGGCGACGACGCCGCCTCCTGGACGGTGGAGGGGTTGGGACGGTACAAGGTTTGGCTGTCGGCGGGGCCGGACAGTTTCATGCTGCTGGACCGCGGCGGCGCGCTCGCCATCGGGACTGCATCGTGAGTGACAAGGCACCCCACCGACTGCGATCAGCATTTCTGGAGCTGCCTCGACTGGTCGTCGGTGAACCCATTCGCGAGGGGCGGCTCGACTGGCGCAGCTGGCCTACCAGTCTTCGGGCCGTCAGCGTCGTGACCGGGGTGGCGTACGTGGCTGCGGGCGTCATCGTCGTCCTCGCGCCACAGATCCGTCAGCTGTTCCCCATGGTCTTCGGGTACTCGGGCATGCTGATCCCAGGCGTCATGGTCCCCGCATTGACGATCTTGAGCCTGTGGTGCCTCATCTTGTTGCAGAGCGCCGCGTTGGCTGCCCATTGGTCGATCAAGATCGTGGCCTTGATGGTCTCCATGGTCGTGATCAGCGAGTTCTCCGTGTTCGGCACCGGCACGCAAACGGAAAACATCTGGGTGGGAGGCGCGGCCTTCCTCGGGCTGATCGTCTACACCGGCATCCGGTGGCGAAGTCGCTTTCGGGCCATAGACACCCTGGTCGTCGCCACGCTGGTGACCGTCGGCACCATGGTCCCCATGCTGCTGTCTGGCAACGAGGCCATCGCGTACGGACGCGATTTCCGGCCCAACCTGGCCACGGGAGCCATGCAGATCCTGCTGATCATGTCGTTGCCCGCACTGCTGTCCGCCGGTGCGGCCCTCGCCCAGATCACCGTTTCCGCTGGAGAATCGGTCGCCTCCGTCCTTCGCGACTTCGCCCTTCGCTGGGTGCTTGTTCTCACGTTCGTGCTGGCGCTTGCCGTACGCATTCTCCAAACGATCCCCGTGTTGAGCGACGTCAAGGCACTGTCGCTGGAAGGATCGGCGTCTCTCCTCGTGATGGCGGGGATCGTCGTCGGCATCGTGTGGCTGATCGGCCGTCGCCGGCCACCAGAGGTCAGCGGACCGGGCGAAGCGTCGGAAACGTGGTCCCGCGCTTTGTATCCCTTGGCCCTTGTCTTTCTGTCGGCATCGTTGACGGCGATCCCCCTGACCGGAGCCGCTGTCGTCGTGAGCCTGTTCCAAACTCAGGAAGGGGACATCGCCAGAATCATCATCGCCATCTTGTGGAGCCTGTTCAGCAACAACCTCGCGCGCATCGCGGCCGGAATCGTCGCGCTCATCGTGGCCATTCGCTCCGCGTTGCGCCAACGCTTTGTGATGGCCACGTTGCTGGGCGCGTTCGCGGCATGCATGGTCTTTGACCGTCTGTTGGGAAGCGGGCTGTGGTCGCTGACGGGGGGCCCGACCGGCGACGGGCTAGCGGTCATCGCCACCGGGGAGGTCATCCTCCTCCTGATCTGGTTGGGCATCAATCGATTTCGCAACACGACAGCGCTCTTCGCCACGCTTGCGCTGCTGTTCGTGTGCATCTTCTACAGCATTCGTGGCCTACTGGACGACCCGACGACGGCGCTGGTCGGCGTCTCAGGCACGCTGGCTCTGTTCGCCGGACTCTTGTGGCGCGTGTTGACCGACGGGTACCTCACCCGTGGCAACTCTCGGGCCCTCCCCTCAACGACGCGAGTGCTCCTGTTTTGGGCCAACTCCTTGTTCGGTGTCACGGCGCTGGCCCTGGTTTCACTCACGAGGACGAATGGTCAAACCGAGACTGACCTGGGTCAGTTCGAGCAGCTGGGAGACACCTATTTCGGTGTCCCCTTGGTGCTGACGCTCATGCTCAGCACCTTCGCTGTGGCGTTCTTCCCGAAGAAGGCGAAGATCATTCCGATGTCAGAGGCGCTTGCCGAAGAGGAAGAGGAGCACAATCCGCCCCCTGGCGACGCCCGTCTACTCCCCCAGTCAGGCTGCTACACCGCCAGCGGTCACCCCACCGACGCTCCGCTCACACAACCGGCATTTTCGTCAGTGGGCGAACCAACCCCGCTGGCACCGACGGGCTACGAACCACCCCAGCAGGGCCCAACCGGCTACGGACAAACACCTTCCCCCCATTGGCCGCCCGGTCATCCTCCGGCCAGTGATGCTTCTCCGTTCCCTGCGGACCGCCCGGAGCCTCAGGCGCCACCCGGCATCCCGGGGATACCCACTGAGTGAGTTCGGGGCACGTCAGAAGACTGAGACCACGCCACATGAGAGCGGCCTTGCCTTGGGCCTCACCTGGTCCAGCCAGCGGACGTAGGCCGAAGCATCACTCTGCGGGGGTTCTGTGGCGTCGAGGCGGGTCAACGCTGGGGTGGGGTCGGCCGGTGAGAACTCGACACGAAGCGATCCACGTTCGGTCAGCTCCGCCCCATCACCGGTCCAGCCCCACTTCCCGATGGCATTGCGGCTCAGCACGAACAGTCCGTAACCCGGCCCGGCCCCGCCAGCCGCGACCTGCCTCAGGTAGTCGCGGTATTCCGCGGGCAGCCGCACACCGAGTTGTACCTCTACCTCAGCCAGCTCTGCCGCGCTGAGGGGAGGGGCGCACCGGAAGCCGTGGCCCGAGGCCCCGAAGACTTGCTCGGCCGGACCGTCCGCAACGCCGGATCGCTGTCGTACAGTCGAACGATGGTGAAGATTGAACGCATCTACGCGTCACCCACCGCGTCCGACGGCTACCGCGTTCTCGTTGATCGGCTATGGCCGCGAGGAGTGAGCAAGGAACGGGCCGCTCTCGATCTGTGGCTGAAGGACGTCGCCCCCTCGTCGGACTTGCGACGGTGGTTCGGGCACGACCCAGCCCGTTTTGACGAGTTCGCCGATCGCTACCGGTCCGAGCTCGCTGTCAACCCCGCCCTCGCGCAGTTGAGGGACATCGTCGCGTCGCACGACACCGTCACGTTGCTCTTCGGGGCGAAGGACGAAACCCACAACGAGGCCGTCGTGCTCCAGCAACTCGTGCAGGAATCAATCGACTGACGCCGAGGACGACTGCCCCATGACGCCACCGGGTCCGGCAGAGGAGCGGGCCTCGTAGACCGCGAGCAGCGCCTCGGTGGCGGCCAAAGCGATGGATTGGGCGGTCAGTCGTTGGGACTCCAACAGACCCTGCCGATCGCTGTGTGGCAAGAACTCGGGGCCCACACCGAAGGGGACGAGAGGTGTGTGAACACCCGCGTCGGCCAAGGCCACGGCGAGCCGTGCGCCAGCGCCCCCCACGACGCTGTTGTCCTCAACAGTGATGACCAAGGAGTGATCCTTGGCCAACTCGACGAGTTCGCGTGACACGGGTGCGGCCCAGACCGGATCGACGACCATCGCCCCCATCCCCTGCTGCCCCAGCCTGTCCCCCACTTCAACGGCCGTTGTAACCATCGAGCCGTATCCGACGACGAGCACGTCGGCATCGTCGGGCGCGGCCAGGACGTCCACCGAACCGCGTCGATCGACGGCCGGTATCTGTGCTCCAGCCTTGCTCTTCGGGAACCGTACGACGCTCGGCCCGTCGCCGATGTCTACGGCCTGTCGGAGCACGGCACGCAGGGTGTCGGTGTCGCGCGGAGCGGCGATCGCAATCCCGGGGACGACTTGAAGGATCGACATGTCCCACACGCCGTTGTGGCTGGCTCCGTCCGGACCGGTGATTCCCGCGCGGTCGAGGACGAATGTCACGCCGAGGCGGTGCAACGCGACGTCCATGAGCACCTGGTCGAATGCTCGGTTGAGAAAGGTCGCGTACAAGGCGACGACGGGGTGAAGCCCGCCCTCAGCCAACCCCGCCGCGGATGCAACGGCGTGTTGTTCGGCGATTCCGACATCGAAGGTGCGGTCGGGAAATCGCCGGGCGAAGGGCCCGAGGCCGGTCGGGTGCAGCATGGCGGCCGTGATCGCGACCACGTCGGAGCGGCGCTGTCCTATGCGGACGAGTTCGTCCCCGAAAGCGTCGGTCCACGACGGCTCCGGCTGGCCGTCGGCCGGTTCACCGGTCACCTCGTCGATCTTGCCCACCGCGTGGAAGTGATCCTCGGTGTTCTCCTCTGCGGCCTTGTACCCGCGTCCCTTTTGCGTGATGGCGTGGACGATGACCGGCTCACCGAAGTTCTTCGCGGCGCTCAATGCACGCTCGAGTGCGGCGATGTCGTGCCCGTCGACCGGACCCACGTACTTGATTCCCAAGTCGGAGAACAGCCCCTGCGGCGCTGTGATGTCCTTGACGCCGGTCTTGATCGCGTGCAGCAGGCCGTAGGCGGGCTTGCCGATCACAGGGGCCTTTGGCAGGTCCTCCTTGATGCGGCGCAACGTCTGCTCGTACCGCGGGTCGGTGCGCAAGTCGGTGAGTCGAGAGGCGAGCCCCCCGACGGTCGGGGTGTAGGAGCGACCGTTGTCGTTGACGATGATGACCAAGGGCAGGTCGTGCTGCACGGCGATGTTGTTGAGCGCCTCCCACGGCATTCCGCCGGTCAGCGCCCCGTCACCGATCACCGCGACGACGGAGCCGTTTGTTCGGGTCAGGCGACGCGCCTTGGCCAGGCCCTCCGCCCACGACAACGACGTCGATGCATGCGAGTTCTCGATCACGTCGTGTTCTGACTCGCTGCGACTCGGGTAACCGGACAGTCCACCAGTCTGTCGCAGGGTTGTGAACTCGTCCTTGCGCCCGGTGAGGATCTTGTGGACATAGCTTTGATGCCCCGTGTCGAACAAGATCGTGTCCTGCGGAGAGTCGAAAACTCGATGGAGCGCCAACGTGAGTTCAACGACACCCAGGTTGGGGCCCAGGTGTCCCCCCGTCCTCGACACCGTCGAGACGAGGAACGAGCGGATCTCCGACGCCAACGCGTCGAGATCGTCCTGATGGAGACGCTTCACATCATCAGGACCGTGGATTCCATCGAGCATTCGCACCCAGCAAGTCTAGGTCTTCAGACACCGGGACCCCTCGCAGCGGGCTGGCCGAGCGCCCGCACCGATCACAGACGACGCAGGAACACCTTGCCTCGCAAGGATTCCTCAACGAGCGCCACGGCTCGTCTCGTGCGCACGAGCACAGCTTCTTGCTCCAGGCACACCTCTGTCGCCGACTGAACGACCTCGGGTTCAACATGCCCGTGCAGCCGCGATCGCAACTCACCCAGTGAGTGTCGAGTAGCGCGCAACTGCGCCTCGACCACATCAGCTGCGAAACCTGCAAGCACGACGGGATGCCGCTGCAACAGCGGGTACCCCCGGTAATCAGCCGGGCAACAGTCCAGAAGGAAAGCAACGGCCGTGGATTCCCAATCGGGCGCACCGGGAGGCCGCACCTGTTCGGGCCACCCCGGCGGCACGTAGACGGCCGATGTGGCCGAAGCCGCGTGCGACCGCTGCCGGGGGGAGATCAGTGTCATCGCCATTGCAACTCCTTGTTCGAACGTGTGTTCGATTTTAGAACGACTCCGGGAGGATGTCTAGACCTCAGGGCTCCGCACAGCACCCTCGTCCTTTGCGGCGTCCCTGCGTTCGCGCAACCTTGATGTCTGCCGCCTGAGGACATTCAGGAGAAGGGCGAGCGATGCTCCGGTCACCTGCACTCGGTTGGAGTCGGGACTCGTTTCAATCACATCCAGGCGATCACCGGCGAGCGAGGCCTCCGGCACCGCGACAACAGTGAGCAGACGAATCTCTCGCGCCGAGTTGCGATAGGTGCGCCACATTGCGCGTGCCGCCAGAGCAACCCCAACTCCGTGAACGCTCCAGTCGCTTCCTAAGCGCCCCAGAATTCTGGGCTGCCGCATCGCCGTGAGGAAGCTGAACGTCGCCACGACCAGTAGGGAAAGTCCATTCCACAATCGACCCCCCAGCATGAGCGAGCCGACCATGGCGAGCACCGTTAGTCCCATGCAGACGGGAAGCGTGCGCACCAGCACTTGAGCGAACCGGCGACTCTCGCCGTACAGGGCGAACACGGCGTAGGTGTTCGTAATCGTCAGAACCGCCATGAAGCCAACGCACGTCAACCACCCGCGTACGAGTGCCTCCCAGGCCACATGCGACCCGACTGACGCGGCCATGCCCAAGGAACTGCCGACCACTGTGTTCACGGTGAGCACCAGCCACAGAGGCCTGCTGGACCACGTCGGGAGGGATGAGAGTTGTGCCTTGACCCACGAGAGGGAGCGGTTCGCATTTGCCAACCGAATCGCTGGTTCGAACACGACGAATCCGCTCAGTTGAAAAGCCAAGAAGAACGTCACGGCCGTGGCGGGCAAAATCACGAACAAGGACCCGGCCTTCGAGGGATGCTCCACACAAGCGGCGATGATGAGCAACAACGCGGGGACGAGCATCCCGGCCATGACCTCAGCAGCAAACCCGAGTTGGCGGCGGTTCTTGGCTGCCGCCGGCGACCCGATGAGTTGGCCGCCGATCACGATTGCGTAGAAGCTCAACATGACGGTGATGTCCACTCCAAAACCCCAACCGATGTGGTCCAACACTTCGCCACCGGCGACGGGCGCGGCCTTGGTGACTTGGGTCAACAAGTCCTCTTCGGGGAACCCCCGCGCCACCGAGACGACGAGACCGAGGCCAGCGAACGCGACGAAGACACACACCAGGCTGACACCAGCTATTTCGGCCAGCGCCTCCTTCACGGGTCGTGAAGGAACCGCCTCCACGGCTGCCTCAAGGTTCGGTTGGGGTGTCATGGTGCAACGCTAAGCCTGGGGACTGACAGTTCCGTTGGCAGCCTCGACCACCCAAACCAATGCGCGTCGACACGGCGATTCACTGCCGCCGCTCGACCAACCGCCCGTCAGCTGCCAGGTCTAGCCTCAGTGTGAGGCCCACACGGGCGAGCACGGCCTCATCGTGCGATGCGATCAGGATCGCACCGCGATAGCCGTCCAGCGCATCCACGAGTTGATCGACGCTGTCGAGGTCGAGGTTGTTCGTCGGTTCGTCGAGCACCAACAGCTCCGGAGGCGGATCGGCCAACAGGAGCCCTGCCAAAGCCACGCGAAAGCGCTCACCGCCCGAGAGGTCACCGACCAACCGGTGCACGGCGTCGCCCCTCAACAAGAAGCCTGCGAGCTGACTGCGCAGCTCCCCCTCGGTGACGTTCGGTGCGACGGCTCGAAGCGTATCGATGACCGACTGCTCGTCATCCAGGTTGTCCAGCCGCTGTGGCAGGTACCCGATCCGCGGAGTGAGCGCCTCGGCGCGGGCTGCTTGCACGCGTCCAGACCCCAACAACTGCGTCAGCAAGGTGGTCTTCCCCACACCATTGGGGCCGGTGAGGGCCACGCGCTGCGGCCCGGCAAGCACGATCTGTCGACCGTCGCTGCCGGTGAGGACGGCCAGTCGCCGACCTCGGGGGACGGCCGAGTCTGGCAGGCTCACCCGAATCCGGTCATCGTCGCGGATACGGTCCTTGGCCACGTCCACCGCATCACGCGCTGCCGCGACCCTCGCATCCAACATCCCCCTGCGCGTCCCTGCCGACTTCTCAGCAGCATTGCGTCGCTTGTCGACGACGGCCTTGATGTAGCGACTGTTGTCCCTGTCGGTGCGACCTTTCCGTATTCCGTGGGCGATCTTCTGTTCGACGTCGGTTCGCTGCCGCTGCTCGGTCCGGAGGGCTTGGCGCGCTGTCTTGAGCGACTGTTCGGCGGCGAGTTGCTGCCGCGCCACACCGTCACGCCACGCGCTGAACGGCCCTCCGACCACGTTCATGGTCTGATCGCGCACCTCGGCGGTCGCGTCCGCCAGTTCCAACAGGTCCCGGTCGTGACTGGCGAGGACGAGCGCTCCCTTCCAGCTACGCACAAGCGAATAGAGCCGAGCTCGAGACTCCCGGTCCAGGTTGTTCGTGGGCTCGTCCAGCAGCGCGATCGGCGCACGTCGCACGCGGATGCCCGTGACGGCGGCGAGGGTCGATTCCCCTCCCGACAGGCTCCCCACACGGCGATCGAGGTCGGTTGGAAGCCCGACCTCAGCCAGTGCGGCCACTGCCCGCGCCTCGACGTCCCACTCCGTCCCAATCGCATCGAACAAGGCCGGATCGACGCTTCCGCGCTCGACTGCACGCACCGCCTCGAGCACGCGTCCGATGCCCAGGAGGTCGGCCAGACGAGTCTCGACTCCAAGCGTGAGGTGCTGTGGCAGATAGTCCACGGCACCCGACGTCGTCACACTGCCGGAGGTCGGCTTCAGCCCGCGGGCAACCAATCGCAAGAAGGTGGACTTACCCGCGCCGTTTCGGCCGACGAGGCCGGTGCGCTCGGCGCCGAGGACCACGGACAAGTCATCGAGGACTCGACTCCCGTCGGGCCAGGCAAAGCTGAGGTGGGTACAGGTGATGGCAGGTTGCACGGGCATGGGCAGGCTCCGGATCGATGAGGCACACGATCGACGGGCCCCTTCGGCCACCATCGATCAGCGTGCGATGGACAGATTCCGCCTCGTGTCGCCCATTGCCAGTCCTCAGTGATCGTTCCCTGCCAACGCGGAATCTCCGCAAGAACTCGTGCCATGATGGCATATGCGCGCGTGAACCACCACCGGAATCCGTGCGACCCGGCACTCCCGAACCGCCAGGGCACCGGTGAGATCACTGAGACGCCGCGGTCTCCTGGATTGCGTCGTGGAGCAAGCTCAGCGCATGCTCGACCTCGGGCACAGCTGCCCCCAATCGTTCGCTGACCGCGCCCAGCACGGGTAGGAATCCACGCCCAGCGGCCTCGAAGGCCTCGACGCCTTGAGGCGTCAGTGTCACCAGGTAGGACCGACGATCATCGGGGTTGGCCAAGCGTTGCACGTCTCCGCGCCCCTCGAAACGCTTCACGTAGCTCGACACGGTCGTCAGGGGCGCCGCCATCCACGTCGCAAGTTCGGTGGGCGTCATCGACCGCTGCATCAGCATCGAGTACACGGCGAAGTCATCGGCGGTCAGCCCACTCGGAGCGAGCGCGCGGTCGAGGACAGCTGTTGTCGCCCGAGAGGCGAGCCAGACCTGGAAGAGGACGCTGCTTTGCGGTGTCTTGTCGATCACCCCTCAACACTACTACGATTCCGCAGTACTGTACTGCGACTTCGTACTACTTGGAGGCTGAGTTGAGCGCCAGATCTGTTTCGTCCGCTCGGCGAGTGAAGACCAGCGTCACGCTGGTCGTCCTCGCCATGGCATGGGGCGTCATGGCCTCCATCTTGTTCTTGTCATCCGGCAAATCGTCACTGGCCGCGGTCGAGGCGGCGTGCGGTTCCCCGGCGCCCGATGTTCGCCCCGCCGCATCCGTCGAATCGGTACGGACCTTCATCGACCACTGCGGAACCGCTGGAATCGCGGCCTACCGCGACCTGCAGCTCATCGACCTGCTCTACCCCATCACGATGGCCTCACTGCAGGCGCTGGCCCTGATGACGTTGGCCCTCAACCTGCGTCGGCGCGGACGGAGAATCCCACTGGTTACCCTTGCAGGGCTGCCCTTCGTCGCGGCCGCCGGTGACTACACCGAGAACGTTGGGGCCTGGGCCCTGATCGTCAGGGGCGTCAACCAGACGACATGGGCTGAACAGATGATGGTGGTGGGATCGGCCGTCAAGGTGGTCGCATCCTGCGCCACCTGGTGCGCCCTGATCGTCGTGCTTGCTGGGTGGGTTTTCGACGCGTGGCGCCGCCGTCGGCACACCACGACCCAGTGACACCTTGCACATCGCGAATAGGGCACATGCCCTGCGAGCGACTGGGCACGAGCCTCAGCAGATCTGCGGCGGTCGGTCGAGACTGCGATCAGCCAGAACCGTGCTGAACCCTGCCGGACTGGCAGAGCACACCTCTGAGAACGAGCCCCGGTATTCGATGTGCAACACCGGCTTCCCCATGGAGGTCAGGGGTGCGTACGCGCCGCACTCGTCGTACACGAGGCACGACTCATTGGTCGCGAAATCGATGTGATCGCGGACTTCCGAGATGATGTCCGGGGCGTTCTTGAGTCCGATGGCCAGCCCCCGATCGTGAGCGAGTTCACCGAGACGCTGTTGGTATTCGACGGCGTCGCTCTCTGCGATGGCGAATCCGGTGTTTGTCCCGGGGACATACCCATCGAGGTTGTCGGGATCGACCGCAGCGAACCCCTTGCTTCGACACGTGTCCATGCGTGCCGCCATAATCGGCGACAACTGCTCGACTTGGCGGATGTCCAACCAACGCTCGCCAGGCCACCCATCCAAGGGTTCTCCCTTAACGTCGTCCGAGAATCGCGCGGCATCGACGCGCCAGTCCTCCCAAGCACCCGCGTTGAAGTAGCAGACCGCGACCGCCCCGCGAGCCTTCACGCGGGAGACGGTTTCGGCGCTGGTCTCCTCGCCGTCCAACTCGATCACCTGCACATCGCTTGCCACCGTGATCTCTCCGGTGAGTTGGATCGACCACCGCAATCCTTGCGCAGGCTGCCACCACGACGGCGGCGTTTCCCCACTGGCGTGAGCAGAGTTCGTCGCGGTCTCGGATGCCGGGGCCTTACCGTCGACAAGCGCTGGCCAGCCCACGATCGCGACCCCGCCCACGACGCACAGGACCACGACGATCACGAGGACGATTCGCATCCTGCGAGGTCTGAGTGGACGCATCGTTTTCCTAGTGTCGGTACGGCTCGCCCTGTGTGCGCCTTCGGGAAACGCCATGCTCGCACATCACCCGGTCCTCTCGGTCTCCTGGAGGTACCCGCACTTTCGTGCGGGCACTGGACTTACGCTGTGAGGGTGTTGGCAGCCACGGTGACGGGATTCGACGCAGATATCCCTCTCAAGGGACTGCGTGTTGGACAGGTAGCAGAACCGGAGGATCGCACTCATTGGGAGACGGTCGAGGTTGTGGCTGCCGCTTTGAACCAACACGATTTGTGGTCGCTGCGAGGAGTCGGCCTGCGCACGGACCAACTCCCCATGGTGCTGGGCACCGATGCAGCCGGGGTGACGGCCGACGGACGCGAGGTCGTTGTACACGCCGTCATCGGAGGCCCTAGCGGACATGGCGTCGGGCCCGGCGAACCGCGCTCATTACTGTCGGAACGCTATCCGGGGACGCTGGCCGAGCGTGTGTCAGTCCCCAGTTGGAATCTCGTCCCCAAGCCACCCGAACTCTCGTGGCAGGAGGCGGCCTGCGTCCCAACGGCCTGGCTGACGGCATATCGGATGCTGTTCACGGTCGGTCGTGCGCTGCCGGGCCAGCGCGTCCTTGTGCAGGGCGCCGGTGGAGGCGTCGCAAGCGCAGCCATCCCACTCGCGGCCGCTGCGGGCTGCGAGGTCTGGGTCACGAGTCGCTCACCTGCCAAGCGTGAACTCGCGCTTCGTCTGGGTGCCACTGGAGTGGTGGCTTCCGGCGAACGGCTGCCGCACAGAGTGGATCTGGTCGTCGAAACGGTCGGCGCCGCGACGTGGTCACATTCGATGAAATCCGTACGCCCCGGCGGCACCGTGGTCGTGTCGGGTGCAACCACCGGCGATCCGAGCCGCGCCGAACTGCAGAGACTCTTCTTTCTGGAGATCTCGGTCCTCGGGGTGACCATGGGCACAAAACAGGACCTCGAACAGGTTTTGCAGTTTCTGGCCCGCACCGGAGTTCGTCCGCTGATCGACTCGACCTACCCACTCGAGGACGCCAGCGGGGCGCTGACTCGCCTCGCATCGGGCGAACACTCCGGCAAGGTCGTTGTCGACGTTCGGAACTAGGCGGGCGAATCAGCCGAAGGCAACCCAGGCCCAGACCCACACGATGACGCCCGTCGACGCGGCCACGGCTAGCCACGACTGCCAGGAGCGATACCAGGGAGTCGACCACTGGATCGAGGCGAGGGAGGCAACGGCCGGGATCAGGAGTGCGGCAATGAGCGTGAGCGCGTTCTGGACGCTGTCGGCCAGCCGAAAGACGGCGAAAACGCCCGCGAGGTAGGCCAGCGCAAAGATCCACCCCAGCCGAAGCAGCCAGGTCGCCAGCAGGATCCCCACCAGCGTGCCGCCCAGCCACAACAGCAGTCCGACGCCGAGGGAACACCCCACGTCGGGATCCGAGCCACACGCAGACCCCTGCACGAGCGGCAGGAAGAACAAGAACAGCGGCCCGACCAGCATTGCGATGAACGCGGCTAAGTAGCCCCACGGAAGGCGTCGAACACCTTCCGGTGGCTCGGATCGACGCCACCGGAAGTTCAGTCGTCCCGGCTTCACGCGACAACCCTAGTCCGGACGCGGGCTGTCACCGCGGGCAGCACGGCACTCTCACAGGCACTTCACATCCCGGCGACAGCGCCGCGCCTCCACGAGGGCGATCAGCTCGCCAGCAAGGACCGCAACACGTACCGAAGGATGCCACCGTGACGGTAGTAGTCGGCCTCCCCCGGCGTATCGATGCGGACGAGCGCCTGGAAGGTGATGGTGCGGCTCCCGAGCGTCGCCGTGACGGTGACCGTCCGCGGAGTCGAGCCAGCGTTGAGAGCCGTGACCCCGTTGATGTCGAAGGTCTCCTCACCGGTGAGGCCCAGGGAATCCGCGTTCTCCCCATCGGTGAACTGCAACGGAAGCACGCCCATGCCGATGAGGTTCGAGCGGTGAATGCGCTCGTAGCTCTCGGCGATGACGGCCTTGACGCCCAGCAGCGCCGTCCCCTTGGCCGCCCAGTCGCGAGACGATCCAGAGCCGTACTCCTTGCCAGCGAGAACGACCAGCGGTGTTCCCGCCTCGGCGTAATGCTGCGCGGCATCGAAGACAGTCTCGACCGGTCCCCCGTCCTCGGTGAAGTCACGGGTGAAACCGCCTTCCGTGCCCGGCGCGAGCTGGTTGCGAAGGCGGATGTTGGCGAAGGTGCCCCGCACCATCACCTCATGGTTACCGCGCCGCGACCCGTAGGAGTTGAAGTCCTTGCGCTCGACGCCATGGGCGGTCAGGTACTTGCCGGCTGGCGTGTCGGGCTTGATGGCCCCCGCCGGCGAGATGTGGTCGGTCGTGACGGAGTCCCCAAGCCGCAGCAGGACTCGCGCACCCTGGATGTCGGACACGGGTACCGGCGTCGCGGGCATGTCCTCGAAGTAGTTGGGCTTCCGAATGTAGGTGGAGTCAGCGGTCCACTCGTACACGCTGCCCTCGGGCGTTGTGAGCGAACGCCACCGCTCGTCACCGTGGAAGGCATCGATGTAGCGAGACACGAACATGTCCGAATCGATCGATGCGGCGATGACCTCTTCCACCTCGGTGGGGTCAGGCCAGATGTCGCGCAGGTAGACGTCTTGGCCGTCGGTGCCCTGCCCGATCGGCTCCGTCGCGAGGTCGATGTCCATGCGACCGGCCAGGGCGTAGGCCACCACGAGGGGCGGGCTCGCCAAGTAGTTCATCTTGACGTCGGGATTGATCCGACCTTCAAAGTTGCGGTTGCCCGACAGGACGGAAGTCACGGCCAGGTCGTTGGCGTTCACCGCTGCGGACACCTCGGCGATCAGCGGCCCCGAGTTGCCGATGCATGTCGTGCACCCGTACCCGACCAGGTCGAAGTCGAGGGCCGACAAGTACACGTCGAGGCCGGACTTGGCGTAGTAGTCCGTCACCACCTTCGAACCCGGTGCCAGCGTCGTCTTCACCCAGGGCTTGCGCTTGAGCCCAGCCTCGACGGCCTTCTTCGCAAGCAGTCCGGCGCCGACCATCACCGACGGGTTGGAGGTGTTGGTGCAGGACGTGATCGCCGCAATGGTGACTGCGCCGTCACTCAACTCGAAGGTCTCGCCACCGACGGTGACCTCAACCGGCGCGCTGGTCGAACTGGAGTAGTCCTTGACTGCCTCGGCGAAGGCCTCCTTGGCCGAGGACAACAAGATGCGGTCCTGCGGCCGCTTCGGGCCCGCAATGCTCGGGACGACGGTCGCCAGGTCTAGTTCGAGGTACTCCGAGAACCGCGGCTCTGTCGAGGGGTCGTGCCACAGGCCCTGCTCCTTGGCGTAGGCCTCTACCAGGTTGATCCGCTCTTGCGTTCGCCCGGTCAGCCGCAGGTAGTCGATGGTCTGTTGATCGATGGGGAAGACCGCAATCGTCGACCCGTACTCGGGGCTCATGTTCCCGATCGTCGCCCGGTTCGCGAGCGGGACCTGGCCAACACCGGTCCCGTAGAACTCGACGAACTTTCCGACCACCTGGTGCCGACGCAGCATGTCGGTGATGGTCAAGACCAGGTCGGTGGCCGTCGCTCCCTCAGGCAGTTCGCCGGTGAGCTTGAAGCCCACAACTCGAGGGATCAACATGGACACGGGCTGGCCGAGCATGGCCGCCTCCGCCTCAATGCCGCCCACACCCCAGCCGACGACACCGAGACCATTGACCATCGTCGTGTGGGAGTCGGTACCGACGCACGTGTCGGGATAGGCCTGCAAGACACCGTCCACGACACGGGGGAAGACGACGCGAGCGAGGTGTTCGATGTTGACCTGGTGCACGATGCCAGTGCCGGGAGGAACGACGGCGAAGTCGTCGAACGCCGTTTGACCCCAGCGGAGGAACTGGTATCGCTCACGGTTGCGTTCGTACTCCAACTCGACGTTGCGCTCGAACGAATCGGGAGTGCCGAAGAGATCAGCGATGACCGAATGGTCGATCACCATCTCGGCCGGAGACAACGGATTCACCACCGCAGGGTCGCCGCCGAGGTCCGCCACAGCCTCGCGCATGGTGGCCAGGTCCACGACACAAGGGACGCCCGTGAAGTCCTGCATGATGACTCGAGCAGGGGTGAACTGGATCTCCTTGGACGGCTCAGCAGCCGGATCCCAAGACCCCAACGCCGTGATCTCATCGGCCGTCACATTCGCGCCGTCTTCGGTGCGCAGCAAGTTTTCGAGCAACACCTTGAGGCTGAACGGAAGAGTCTCAGACCCCTCGACGGCGTCGATGCGGTAGATCTCGTACGAGGTGTCACCGACCTGCAGCGGGGCCCTAGCCCCGAATGAGTTGATACTCATGACGACTCCGGTCTGCTGGGATTTATCTTGACATCAAGATATCAGTTGGGTGGGCGCTCGGCCTTGGACTTGCGGAGGTTCTGCGTCCGGAACTCTCGCAACTCGTCGTCCGACATCATGAGATAGACCAGTCCGCAGTCCTGAGGGCCCGTGACGTTCACCTGGCACAACGTGCAAGGGTCCTCGGGCCGCAGCGGGCATCTCGGGTCGGATCTGTTGCGAGCCACTCCCCCATTATCGGGGACACCATTCATGGTTAACGCGAGGTGGCCGAAGACAACCAACCGACGGGACGTCAGGAATGCGCCTCCAAGAGGGCCGCGTACTGATCGATGAGCTTGCCTGCGCTGCGCGTACCCACGAGTTTGACGTCGAAGTTGTCGAAGAGGAACAAGGCGGCCGCCAGGGAGAACGTACGCGGAACGCCCGACACCTTGATCTTGGTGTCACCGGACAGATTCGCCTGCATCGTTTGCACATCGGGAAGGTCCGGGAATCCCTCCTGCCCCGTGGCCGTCTTTACGAAATCGACACCTGCGTCACAACACACGCGAGTCAACTCGGCGACCTCGGGCTGCGTCAGGAAGCACACCTCGAAGATGATCTTGCTCCAGGCGCCCGCGTCGTGGCACAGGCGGGTGAACTCAGCGATCTCATCGGCCACGTAACCCCAGTTGCCACCCTTGAGTTCGCCGATGTTGACGACCATATCCATGGTCGTGCAGCCGGCCTCTAGGAGGCGCACGGTCTCCAGCATCTTGGTCTCGCGCAGATACGCGCCGAACGGGAAGCCCAGCGCACCACCCGCTCGCACTCCGGACCCAGCGAGTTGCTCGGCCACAAAACCGGACCAGTACGGGTTGGTGTAGAACGCGGACACCTGCTTTTCGCGCGCAACCTCGCAATACGACAAGATTTCGTCACGCGTCGCATCCTGCTTATGCAGGGCCAGATCAAAGTGTTGGGCGAACTCAGCGACCGAACGCATCATTGCGTCTCCTTTGAGTGAATGTCGGCACATCTGCCAAACATCAAATCAGGTTGTCTAGATCTGTCTACCCTAGTGGTACCGACAGAACGGTATGCGAATACCAATGAGCAAGGAGGCTCAGCTGTGGTGGATTTGTCGCGGACGACGGCATGGGACCTGGGCAAATGTTTCGACCAGTCCGTCCTCCCCAAGAACACAACGGAGACCGACATTCGTGAGGGGTGTCGACTAGCGGTGCGCTACAACTGCGCGTCGTTCTACAGCTCAAGTGGGTATTGGACACCCGTGGTTGCGGAGGAACTGGCTGGGACCGACGTCCTTCCTGCTGCCGCGATCGCTTTCCCCTTCGGGGCTGCCACAACTGCGGCCAAGGCCGCGGAGACGGCGGAGGCAGTCGACCGAGGCGCCCGAGCGCTCGACTGCGTCATGAACATCGGAGCGCTCAAGAGCGGTCACACCGGTGACGTCGTGGAAGAGTGCAAGGCCTTCGTGGATGCCGCGCAGGGGAACCTCACAAAGATGATTCTCGAAACGGCTTTCCTCACCGATGACGAGATCCGGCTGGGCTGCCAGCTGGTCATGGATGCCGGTATCGATTACGTGAAGAGTTCGTCCGGCCAGCTCGAAGGCCCTTCGATGGAGCACGCCTTGCTCATGGTGGCCGCCTGCGCGGGATCGAGCACGAAGGTCAAGGTGGCGGGAGTGAAGTTTCCACGTCCGCAAAACGCCTACGCGTTCCTGCTGGCAGGAGTCGATCTCATCGGGACGCGTGACGCACCGGCCATCATCGACGCCCTCGATCAAATGCGTTCCATCGGACTCGTCCCGTCCCACGTCGGCGACACCAACAACTGAAAGGACATCCCATGGCGGAATACCTGCTCGGCCTCGACGAGGGAACGACGGGATGCAAGGCCTGCGTCTTCGACCTCGACGGCGTCGTCATCGCGTCGGATTATCGTGAATACCCTTGCTACTACCCGCACAAGGGGTGGGTGGAACAACTCCCCGAGGACATCACCCCCGCACTGTTTGCCAGCGTGAAGGCTGCCGTCGAGGCCTCGGGTGTGGACCCGACAGACATCAAGGCCATCGGCATCTCGTCCCAAGGTTCGGTGATCGGGCTGCTGGACGAGGACGGGCAGCTGATCCGCCCGTTCGTCGGCTGGCAGGACCTGCGTGGCGAGGCGAACCTTCCCGAACTCGCCTCTCAGCTCGACAAGAACACCTACTACGACATCACCGGAGCACCGTTCGGCTCGATGATGTCGTACTCGAAACTGCAGTGGTTGAAGGACAACGAGCCCGAGAACTGGGCCAAGACGGCGATGTTCTCCACCCACCAGGACTACTTCCTGCGAGCGTTCGGCGCGGAGGACTATTGGACCGACCTATCGTCGGCCTCCCGCGAGGGAATGCTGGTGACCGACGACAACGTGTGGGACCCCCTGACGCACGGGATCATCGGAATTCCCCAAGACAAGCGGGCGAAGATCACCGTGGAACCAGGGAAGGTCGTCGGTCACATCGGACCGGAGATCGCCGCGCAGACGGGTCTGGCCGTAGGAACTGCACTGTGCGTGGGTGCGCACGATCAAAACTGCTCCACCTTCGGCGCCGGGGCCGTCGCACCCGGGGACACGGTGATGGTGATCGGCACCTTCGGTTCGTGCTTCGTCGTCCTGGGCTCACCGGGTCGCGATCCCCGCGGTCGCCTCATCGTCAAGCCCAATCACGGCGTCGGCAACTGGACCATCGAGGCGTTCTCGACCACCTCCGCATCCGCGTTGCGGTGGTACCGCGACACTCTGGGCGACGCCGAACTGGCTGCCGCCGAAGCCGCGGGCCGCGACCCCTACGACATCATCACCGAGCTGGCAGACACGGTCCCGGCCGGGTCGAACGGCCTGACCTTCCTGCCCTACCTGCAAGGAGCCACCGGTTCCCGGCTTAACGGCAAGGCGCAGGCGACGCTGGTGGGCATGTCCTTGGGCACCACCAGGGCAGAGATCGCTCGAGCCGTCCTTGAGGGCATCTGCCTCGAAATGCGCGAGATCGTCGAAGCGCAGAAACAGGCCGGGATCGACGTCACCACGATTCGCCTGACGGGGGGCGCGGCCAAGTCGCCCATGTGGTGCCAGATGCTGGCCGACATCTTCCAGCGCCCGATCGAACTGCTGCAGACCTCCGAGACCGGCTGCCTCGGAGCCGCCCTGTACGCCGGCATCGGCGTTGGGTTGTACTCCGATCCGCACCAGGCAGTCGAGCGAGCAGTGCAAGTCAGCCGCCGGTTCGAGCCGAATCCTGAGAACGCAGCCGCCTACGACGCGGCCTTCGCGAAGTTCTCTGCTGTTTACGAAGCGCTCGAACGGACGATCTTCGTCTGAGCGGGCCGTCGACGCGCCACGGCTGGGGCGGGCACACCTCGCCCCGGCCGGGTGATGTCGTGGGTCGCCCTGCCGAATGGCGACCCTCGCGACGACCGTGGAAGACTCGGGGCCACGGTCGAAGGGAGTGTCACGGTGGCAAAATCACGCGAGGTCAGCGACGGGTTCAGTGACGCGGAGCGAGAGGCCATGGCCCAACGGGCAGCCGAGCTCAAGGACGAGTCACGACCCGCCAAAGGATCAGCAAAACGAGCGCGAGAACAGAAGGCATGCGTCGACGCCATCGCGGCCTTGGAGGGAACCGACAAGGACGTTGCCGAGTGCCTTCACCGCGTGGTCACCGAGGAGGCCCCGCACCTGGACGCGAAGACGTGGTACGGATTCCCTTCCTACGCGCAAGAGGGAAAGATCGTCGTGTTCTACCAGCCGGCGTCCAAGTTCGACACTCGCTACGGAACGATTGGCTTCCAGCAAGATGCTCACCTCGATGACGGCGACATCTGGGCAACGTCATTCGCCGTCGTGAACGTCACCGACGCAGTTGAGGGGCAGATTCGAGAGTTGGTCCGCAAGGCTGCTCGCTGATTCGAGGCGAGCGCGGGGTCGCTTCACCCGCGGGCGTGCGCTGTCTCGTCGTCTGCGGGAGTTGTCTCTCGTCGCAGGATCGCCACGGTTTCCACGTGGTGAGTCATCGGGAAGAGGTCGAACGCGCGGATCGACCCCACTGACCAGCCAGCAGGCAGGTCCGCCAGGTCTCGCGCCAGGGCCGCCGGGTCGCATGCGACATAGGCGAGCGCCCTTGCAGGTGTGGACAGGAGGGTCGCCATGGCCTTGCGACCCACGCCCGATCGCGGTGGGTCAACGACGATGAGGTCGCTCGACGGCAGCGTCGGAAGGGCCCCGACGACCTCGGTCACCTGAAAACGTGCCTCGGGCACGTTGCGCCGGGCCAAGTCGATCGCTCGACGATGTGCTTCCACACCTGTCACCTGGACACCGCGGTCGGACAGGGCGCCGGCGAACAGCCCCGAGCCGCAATACAAGTCCAGGGCGGTCTCCCCACCCTTGGGTTCTAGGCCTTCGATGACCGCCGCCGTCAAGGCCTCGGGCGCGCCCGGGTGCAGTTGCCAAAAGACACTGCCGTTGACCCAGTAGTCGCGACCACGCACCCGAACCTGCGCCTCGGAGCCGACGGGTAGCACTCGACCGTCAGGCCCGGAGGCGACGGCAAGCTCCCGTTCCTGACGCCCTCCCCGACGCCTGGCCGAGTCGCGAACAACCTCGACACGCCCGCCGCTGATCTGCGGCCTGCGCAAGGCGTCCACAGCCAATCGGCACCCCTCGTTGGGCAGGCGGACGAACCGGTGTGAGCGGTGCTCACGCATCCCCAGTTGCTCTCCACGAAGCAGGTAACGCACGCGGGTGCGCCACTCGAACCCGCCGACATCACCGGGAACGGGCTCCACCTGTCCCTCCCAGGTGATTCCGGCGAGCCTGTGCAGCTGGTCGGCGACAACGGTGGTCTTGAAGTCGCGCTGGCGCGGAAGCGAAACGTGCTGAAAGTCGCACCCTCCACAGCCACCCGGAACGAACACGGGGCAGGCGGGGGTGACCCGATCAGGGCTCGGATGGTGCACCTCGACGGCTTCCCCTCGCAGTACCGACGCGGAGACACCCGTGATGCGCACGATGACGTCCTCGTGGGGAAGGGCATGCCGCACGAACAACACGCGACCGTCATGGTGGGCAACAAAGTGACCACCGTGTGCGATCGGGCCAACCGTTAGGGGCCCGACCAGATCACCGACCGCGACCATCGACCTGGGTGAGGTCTGGATCGGCCTCGATGGCCGGGGCTCGAACCATGCCACTGCCGGAACGCCGCCATGCGGCGACCTGCGCATCGCTGCGTTCGGCCCGAGCCACCGCGGCCTCCGACGACTCCAGCCTGTACGGGACGCTGGTCACCATCACGCCAGGCATGAAGAACAGTCGGGTCCGCAAGATGAGCGCACTTTGATTGTGAAGCGGCTGCTCCCACCAGTGTCCGACAACCAGCTCCGGGATGAACACGCACACGACATCTCGCGGGTTCGCCGACCGCAGGGAGTTGACGTACTCCAATACCGGCCGGGTCACCTCGCGATAGGGCGAGGCCAAAACCGTGAGTGAGACGTCGAGGTCTTCGCGCTCCCAGGCGTCCAATAGCGCCCGGGTTTCATGCTCCTCTGCCGCGACAGTGATGCAAGCCAGTGAACTCGGCCTGATCGCCTTCGCGAAGTTCAAGGCACGCATGCTGGGCTTGGACAGATCGAACACCAGTACGACGGCGCGAACCCGGCTCGGCAGGGTGCGCACGTCATCGGGAGAGGCCGCGGTCTCCCTCGCCACCTTCTGGTAGTGACGGTGAATCGCCTTCATGATCACAAAGACGATCAACATCGCAATGACGGCGATGTAGGCGCCGTAGATGAACTTGGAAATCAACACGATGATGAGCACCGTGCCCGTGCACACGAGCCCGATCGCGTTGATGATCCGACTGCGGATCATGCGCCCGCGTTCGGCAGGGTCGGTCTCAATCGCCAGGTGCCGCGTCCAGTGCCGCACCATGCCCAACTGGCTGACGGTGAACGAAACGAAGACGCCAACGACGTAGAGCTGGATCAGTGCGGTCACCGAAGCGTTGAACGCCAAGACGAGAAGGATGGCGGGGGTAGCGAGCGCCAAGATCCCATTGCTGTAGGCAAGCCTGTCCCCCCGTGTGTACAAGGCTCTGGGCAGATACTCCGAACGGGCCAAGATGCTCGCCAACACGGGGAACCCGTTGAAGGCCGTGTTTGCCGCCAGGAACAAGATGACGAACGTTGCGATGATGACGAAATAGAAGCCGAACGGGAAGCCATGGAAGATCGTCTCCGCCAGTTGACCCATGGCCGTCTGGTCGTAGTCGACCTCCTTTCCGTCCACGAGGAAGTAGCTGCCCCCGTGGGCGTCGATGAGCTTCAGACCCGTCAGGTTCGCCAAGGTGATGATGCCCAGCATCATGGAGATGGCGACGACGCCCAGCAGCGCCAGGGTGGTCGCGGCGTTCTTCGACTTTGGCTTGCGGAAGGCCGGGACTCCATTGGCGATGGCCTCGACACCCGTCAGCGCTGCACAACCGGAGGAGAACGCTCGAGCCAAAAGCGCGATCATCGCGAACGCGTTCATCTGCATGTAGAACGGGTCACCGACGACCTCGTAGTTGGCAGTCGGCGCACGCAGCGGGATGTCCAGGAAGAGGATCTGGAACAGCCCCCACCCGATCATTCCGAGCACCGCGAACATGAAGCCGTAGGTCGGAATGGCGAACAGCGTGCCGGACTCGCGGACGCCGCGCAGGTTGAGCGTCGTCAAGACGATGATGCAGCCCGCGGCGACCCACCCTTCATATCCCTGGATCTGAGGGATCATGGCCTCGACGTTTTGCACACCCGATGACACGGACACGGCGACCGTCAGCACGTAGTCGACCAACAGGGCTGCGGCCACGGTCAAGCCGGCAGTCGGGCCGAGGTTCACCGTCGCCACCTCGAAGTCGCCTCCGCCAGACGGATAGGCGTGGACGACCTGCCGGTAGCTGAGCACGACGATGAACATCACGAATGCGACAGCGAGACCGATCTGCCAGGAGAACGCGAAGCCAGCCATCCCGGCCAGCGACAAGGTGAGAAGGATCTCGTCGGGTGCGTACGCCACCGAGCTCAATGCGTCGGACGCGAACACCGGCAAGGCGATCCGCTTGGGGAGCAAGGTGTCCCCCAACTGGCTGCTCGCCAGCTTCCGTCCGACCAAAACGCGCTTGACAGCATCGCCAACACTCACGGGAGCACCATAGTCCCGAGTCGGTCAGATCCGTGTCCGTCCTACGATTGACGAGTAGGTCCGCTGGGCCTCTGCCCGTCAACCTCGCGATTTGGTACCTTGCAACGGTCACGGCCGGAAGGGGCATGGTGCACATCGTCATTATGGGTTGTGGTCGCGTCGGTGCGACGCTGGCTCGAGGCTTGGAGAAGCGCGGTCACACCGTCGCAATCATCGACATCGACTCCGATTCGTTCCGCCGGTTGGGAGCCGACTTCAAGGGACTGACGATCAAGGGAGTGGGCTTTGATCGCAGCGTCTTGATCAAGGCCGGGGTCAAGTCCGCGGACGGTTTCGCCGCCGTTTCCAGCGGCGACAACTCCAACATCTTGGCTGCGCGCGTGGTACGCGAGACCTTCGGCGTCCAGAACGTCGTCGCCCGCATCTACGACTCCGGTCGTGCAGAGGTCTACGAGCGTCTGGGCATCCCGTCGGTGGCGACCGTCCGGTGGGCGGCCGATCAGGTCATGCGACGCCTCTTGCCCGGCGGCTCGGTACCGCAGTGGCGTGACCCCAGCGGTTCCGTGCGCCTCATCCAGATCTATGTCGATCCAGGTTGGGTGGGACGCACCATCGACCAGCTACAGCAGGCCGCCCGCGCACCGATTCCCTTCTTGACGAGGTTCGGTATCGGAATGATTCCCGAGACCAAGACCATCTTCCAGGACGGCGATCTCGTGTTTGCGGCGGTCGAGAACGACCGGCAAAGCGACGTCGAGAATGTCCTCGGGCATCCTCCCCTCAAGCACTGAACGGAGCCAGGACAGATGCGAGTCACCATTGCGGGAGCGGGAAACGTCGGCCGCTCGATCGCGCGCGAGTTGATCGCCAACGGACATGAGATCCTGCTCATCGACCGATCACCGGCTGCCATCAAGCCCGACAGCGTGCCCGAGGCCGAATGGCTCCTCGCCGACGCCTGCGAGATGAGCTCGCTGGAGGAGGCCGACCTCGAGACGGTCGATGTGGCCATCGCGGCGACAGGTGACGACAAGGTCAACCTGGTGCATTCACTCCTGTCGAAGACCGAGTTCGGCGTCCCGCGAACCGTTGCGCGCGTGAATCATCCGTCCAACGAGTGGATGTTCGACGACCTCTGGGGCGTCGACGTCGCGGTGTCAACGCCGCGCCTCATGTGCGCCCTGGTTGAGGAAGCCGTGACCGTGGGTGACCTCGTCCGACTGTTCTCGTTCCGAGGAGGAAAGTCCAACCTCGTGGAGATGACCCTGCCAGCCCAGTCGCCCATGGAAGGGCGCCGGGTCGGGGAACTGCAGTTGCCGGGCGATGCCGTTCTCGTGGCGATCATCCGCGATGGGGCCGCGCGCCCGCCGGACCGCGACGCCGCATTGGAGTACGCGGACGAGTTGTTGTTCATCGTCGACCCGTTCGCCGAGCCCGAACTGGCCAACTACCTGGCGCCCAGCGCACACCGTGTCCCGTCGAAAGGCCTGGACGAAGAATCGCAGTACTGACGAGTCGTCGGTCGCCGCCGACCTAACCCCCGGTCGGCGAGACCAGTTCGTACTTGGGGTTGTAGATGCGACGCTCGCCATCCACGTAGGACACGCGGCCTTCGACGGCCACTTGCGCCCCGGCCTCGACGCCGGGGATCGCGTGGCGGCCCATCCAGACCAGTGTCACCTTGCCGGATCCGTCGTCCATGACGACCTGCAACCACGGGGCGCCCTGACGCGGTGCCAGCGTCACCGACGAGATCGTTCCGCGCAGTTTCACGAGTTGTCGATCCGCGCACTCACCGATGCTCTGCGCTCCCGCGCGTTGAGCGAGCGACTGGCGCTCGGCGTCTTCCACCTCTCGCTGCGACGCAGTGAATCGACGCAGGGCCTGCCTGAACCCACCTTGCTTCATGCCAACTCCCCCCTATCCAGCGACATCCTGCGGCATGGTCAACGCGATCAAGTCACCTGGCGCCTTCGGTTCAGAACCACGCCTGACCACGAGATTCCTGAAAAAGTCCTCCATGAGTTCGGCACCGTCGCTGCCTTCGTCCATGGCGGAACCCATCAACACCGCGCGCAGCATCCAACGAGGGCCCTCGACGAACCAGATGCGCGAACGGTGACGGCCCTTGCGTCCACCCGACATGGTCACGGCGACATCGCGAAACAGTTCGCGGCCAAACGGTCCGGCCTGCACGCGAGCCTTACCCCCGGAGGCCCTGGTCTCATCAACGAGACTGTCCATCACTCCGCGGGCGTAACCGCCGTTGGCCGGAGAGGCGAACACGGCGACCTCGATGGCGGCTCCCTCGAAAGAGACGAGTGCCGATTGCACGGTCTGGGTCTTCTGCTCGACTTGCAGTTCCAGCGCCATCCCATCGATCGGCGTGACGATCAGCGCGCCCAAGTCCAACCGGGCGATGTCATCAGCTTCTAGATCCACCTCGTCAAAGTCGAAGGGACCGTCTTCACGCCAGTCGGTGTCATCGGAATCCTCATCGTCATCTTCGGGAGAGGCGACATCCTCATCGGGAGCGCCATCGCTCTCCGCCTCGTCCTCATCAAGGTCGTCGAGGTCCTCCCCCGACACCTCGGGGGATTCGACGTCCTCCTCCAATGCACGGGCGGCACGGCGCTTCCGGCCAAAAATCACGGTTTCTCCTCGCGGAACGACTACTGCCTATAGACGGTACCGCGCGGCCAAGGTCGTCACTGCGCCTGACCATGACCGCTGGCGGTGCGGTGGGCTGAGATGGCGGCGGCCAGGTCTGCCGGATGACGACTACCGACCAACCAATAGGGATGGGGGTCCGCCGCGTCTTCCACGGTGATTTCGACGCCATGGCGCAAATACGGACGTACGCGAAGAAACGCCCGGGCGTCGACGTCGGGCCCCAGTCGGCGTCGCCAATCATCGGCATCGAGGATTCGGACGTCACCGACGTAGGCCCATTCCAGAAGGCTTCGACCGACGCGCACACCGCTCTCGTCGACCCGAACAGTGAGCCCGCCGTACACGAGCAGGCAACCAACAATCAGGGCTAGGCCGACAACCGCGATCAGGACAAACCAAAAGCTCGCGAAGTAGCCTCCGATGGCCAAGATGAATGTCAGGCCGAAGCCGACGGCAATGAGCCAATACGCTGCGGGCACTGTCAGCCGCTCGACGTAGGTCACGCCCCTAGGGTACGACCCGGGCGCTCTCACCGGCATAGGATGGCCTCAAGGAAGGGGACAGTTGCATGAGCATGACCCAAAAGGTGCTTGTCAAGGTCTACACAGGGGTGGTCAGCGCCGCAGCGGCCCTGGTCGCTCAGCGATTGTTGACGGCGGGCTGGAAGGCCATCACCGGAGCGGACAGCACGCCAGATCCCAATGACCCGGACACGCCTCTCGGCCAGGCAATCGTGTGGGCGCTGGCCAGCGGCATCGGTCTGGGGGCAGCCCAGCTATTCACCGCGCGATTCACCGAGCGCAGGCTGCGAGAACTCTCGCAGACCTAGCGCCGCGGTGTGTCGCGGTCCCGCAGCACTCCAGGTCAGGCGCAATCCACACAGTAGGTTGCGCCGCCTCGTGTTGCGGCCAGTTGGCTGCGGTGCTTCAGCAAAAAGCACCCTGCGCACGTGAACTCGTCGGCCTGCCGGGGCAGGACCCGAACTGTGAGTTCCTCGTGTGAGAGATCCGCACCCGGCAACTCAAAGCTCTCCGCAGCTTCGACTTCGTCCTCGTCAACTTTCCCCGAGTTCTTGTCGTTGCGTCGGGACTTGAGTTCTTCGATGCTGTCTTCGCTCTCCTCGTCCGTCTTGCGAGGAGCGTCGTAGTCCGTCGCCATGCGTGAGATCAATCCTCCATCGTTTCGGCTCCCCAAGAACCGCACTGGAACGTCCCCGTGCCGAGGCTCATTCCCAATCGGTCCGGGTGCATACATATCACATCGGCGGAGCGAGGACCCCTGTTGTGCGGAAACGAACTCGGGCGGAAGGCACCGACCGGATCGTCTCCGACTGACCGCGTTCATGGGCCCCGCCGGTTGGCCTGATCTAGGCCACGGCGGGATAGGTTACCTCCATGCGGTCGGCGCCGAGCCGAGGATCGTCAGATGTATCCTTCGCTGCAGGGCTTGACGAGGTGCGGCGCACCTTCATCACGCCCTCGTCGGCAGACGGTGCCTGCCGTTGTGGCATCCGCACCATGCGCCCCCACGGGGGAACGGGAGATCGATATGGACAGCGCACTTCGCCCGCGTGAGATTCAAGCGCGCGTGCGGGCGGGTGAATCGCTCGAGGACGTCGCCGAAGCCGCTGGCGTGCCCATCGAGCGTATCGCGGTCTTCGCGGGGCCCGTACTCGACGAGCGCGGGTACATTGCCCGCCTGGCCCAAGACGCTCCCGTTCGGCGCGAGGGTGAAACAACCAGCACGCGTGCCCTCCTAGAAGCCGTTACACAGCGACTCTCCGCCCGTGAGGTCGTGCGAGGTGACATCGACTGGGACGCGTGGAAGCTCGACGGTCGACGCTGGCACGTCCAGGCCGAATACGTCGTCGACGGCCAAGATCAGTGCGCCACGTTCGCCTTCGATCTCGATGGCCGGTTCAGTGTCGCAACCAATGAAGACGGTCGTTGGCTGATCGGAGACGACGAGCCCGACCTCGACGAACCACTCCGCGGCCCTGGTCGCGGCAACGATCCGGACGCGGAGCCGACGCTCGACCTGGACGACGAGTTGGCCCTCGTTCGCGCCGTCGACGTCGAGCGTGATCCGTACGACTTCGCCGAGACCGGCGATGCGTACACCCCCGGTGATCTGGCGGAGATCGACGGAATCTACGACATCGTTCCACCCTCGTCAGACATGGACATCCTTTACGACATGCTGTCCAGCTTCAACGAGGACTCGATCCAGATCTACCGCGGCCTGACCCGCCCCGTGATCCCTGGCGACGGGGAGGATCCTGCCGACCTCGACAGCGTCGAGCCCACGGCAACCGACGACGATGATGACCCACTCAAGGACTGGGGGCCGTCGACCCCAACCGTCGAACCATCCCGAGAACAACCCGACAGCGCCGCCGTCGAGCCGATCTCCACCGACGATGCGGCGCCCTCGGCCCCCAAGGACACGTCTGAGGTGGCCACGAGCGAGCCGGTGCGGCGCCCTCGACCTCGCACCACTCCCGAGCCCGATCAACCAACGCTTGACGGGAAAGCACCTCCCCGGCCGCGTACGTCGCCACCCCGGCGCAGTCGGCGACGCGCAGCAGTCCCGAGCTGGGACGAGATCATGTTCGGCTCCTCTCCTCCCCCACCGGCTGACCCCAGCTAACCTCCACACGCGCCAGCTTGGGGGGTAGCCCCCATGACAAGATGGGCGAGGGCCGGATTCCGGGCCACGACAGCGATCTCTACGGTCGAATCATGAGCAACACACTTCTGGCGAATGATCCGCTCGCTCCCGCTGGAGGAGCCATGACAACCACAAACACCACCACCGTCACAGAATCTCGCAGGAGATGGGCCCGCGAGCTACTGGGCACCACCGGCTACCTTTTGGCGCTGTTTCCCTTCGCGTGGGTCAGCTTCAGCGTCATCATCAGCTTGTTCTCCCTGGGACTGGGTTTGATCGTTCTCGTCTTCGGGCTACCGATCTTGGTGGCGGCCCTGTACGTAGCCCGGGGGTCCGGAACGGCCGAAAGGCACATGCTGCGGTGGACCGGCCGTCCCGCGATTGCCGCCCCGCAGTGGCCGCTGCCGGCGCCCGATGCATCGGCCATCACGCGGATGCTGACGCCGATGCGGTCGGGTCACGGGTGGTCCTACTTCGTTCACCAACTGCTTATGACGCCGATTCTCAGCACGATCAGCTTCAGCTTCACGGTCACGTGGTGGGCTGGAGCGCTGGGTGGCCTGACCTTCTGGCTTTGGCAGCCTCTCCTCCCAGGACGCTCGGAGGGCAATGACTGGCCGGGGTGGGTCGGCGCCCACTGGCTGCCCTGGCTCGGATGGGACTCGGTCCAGACCGAGCGCGCCTTGTACACGATTGCGGGATTGTTCTTCGCGCTGACGCTCCCCTTCGTCGTTCGCGGGTTCGGCAAGGCCCACCACGCCCTGGCCACGGTCATGCTCGGCCGCTGGCGCAGTGACGATTTGGCCGTCGCCGTCCAAGAGGAGGCCGCCGCCCGGAAGTCAGCCGTGCAGGCGGAGGACTCGGCCATGCGCCGCCTCGAACGTGATCTGCACGATGGACCGCAGCAGCGTCTCGTCCGCCTGCAGATGGACCTGGCCGCCGCGGCGAGAAAGGCCGACGCCGGAGACAACGAGCACGCCGCTCACCTGGCCCGGGAGGCCCAAGACCAGGCAAAGGCGGCGCTGGACGAACTGCGCGCCCTCTCGCGCGGTGTCGCACCGCCGCTGTTGATCGACAGGGGGCTCGTGGCGGCGCTGGAGTCCCTCGCGGCCGACGCGTCACTCCCGGTTGACGCTCATCTGGACCCGGCCATCGACTCGCGCGTCGACAATGACATCGCGCGGGCGGTGTACTTCGTCGTTGCCGAACTCCTCACCAACGTCGCCAAACATGCGCAGGCTTCACACGCCGACCTGACGGCGGGCGTGCGGGACGAGGGGGCTCCACGTCTCGTCCTGTCGGTCTCGGACGACGGCGTGGGCGGTGCGGTCGTGCGGCCCGACCATGGGCTGGTTGGCCTGCGTGATCGAGTTCAGGGCCTGCGAGGGACCTTGACCGTCGAGAGCCCCCAAGGTGGACCGACGCGAGTCGACGTCATGGTCCCCTTGTCGAGCGACTGGACCACGTTCCCCACCACCGAGGGGCGCAGAGCTTCAGGGCTGGCGCTATGAGCGATGGCGTCGCCGAGGACACAGCCGCTCCCCGCGTGGTCCTCGTCGAGGACTCGCTGCTCCTCAGGGAGGGCCTCGTGCGCCTGTTCAACGAGGCCGGGTACGAGATCGTGGACTCCCTCGGCGACGCCACCACCATCCTCGACCGCGTGCAAGACACTCGGCCGGACGTCGTCGTCATCGACGTCCGCTTACCGCCGACCTTTCGCGACGAGGGCATTCGGGCCGCCTTGGCGATCCGCAAGTCCTTCCCGGACGTTGCGGTCCTCGTCTTGAGCCAGTACGTCGAAACCGTTTACGCGCAAGAACTTGTGGCCGACGCCCGCGGCGGTGTCGGGTATCTCTTGAAGGACCGGATCACCTCCCTCGACGAGTTCACCGAATCGATCCGTCGAGTCATCGAGGGGGGCACCGTCCTCGACCCACAGGTGGTGCAGCGCATCATGGCCGCGGCTCGCGACCCGCTCACCACTCTCACCGAGCGGGAACGAGACGTGCTGGGCCTGATCGCCGAAGGTCGCACCAATGTGCGGATCGCCGACATGCTGTCGATCTCGCCGGGCACGGTGGAGAAGCATGTCGGATCGATCTTTGCCAAGCTCGGTCTTCCGGACACCGCGGGCGATCATCGCAGGGTCCTCGCTGTCCTCACAGCCCTCAAGCGGCCGTAGAACGGCCCCCAAACTCATCCCCCGAACACCCGCCTGCACTAACGCTCTGCCCGATCGTCCCCGCGGCCAAGCCAACCGGCCGCGGGGACGATCGCGTTTGGCACGGGTGGCCTCACTCATGCATGAGTTTCCGCTCGGCATTGCCACGCGCTGGTGACGGTGCCATAATCCCTGTACGCACATTTTCTCATTTCATTTGCAATCTATTGCAGATAGAAGGGAGTCTTCACAGATGGAAACCGCGGCTCAGCTCCCAACGACGCGACTGCGGGCCCCGTTCCTCATCGTCAACCCGAAGGCATATCTCGGTGGCGCAGACACCTTGAAGCTGGCCTTGCTGACAGACCGGCTGGCGGGCGAGTTCGACGTGGACACGTTGTTCACGGCCCAGCACGTCGACCTTCGGATGGTTGCCGAGAACACCCAGAACCTGACTGTCACGGCCCAGCACATGGACCCCATCGTCAAGGGACGCGGGATGGGCCGGATCCTGCCGGATTCACTCGCCGATGCGGGCGTCAAGGCTGTCGTCCTCAACCACGCAGAGCATCCGCTCACGCTCGCCGAACTCGACGCGACAATGCAGCGCGCACGAGAGGTCGGCATCATGAGCGTGGTTTGCGCGGACTCTGATGCCCAGTGCAAGGCCGTCGCCGACCTCGGACCCGACGTCATGATCTGCGAGCCAACCGCCAACATCGGCACGGGGGTCATGGACGCTGGCGACTACATCGAGCGCACCACGCTGCTCGTCAAAGGAATCAATCCCAACATCCAGATCATCCAAGCGGCGGGCGTCTCCACAGGCGCAGACATCACTCGCGTGCTCGGTCTCGGGGCAGACGGCTCGGGCGGTACCGGAGGGATCATCAACCACCCGTCCTGGGAGATCATCCTCACCGAGATGTTCACCGCACTCGACGCCGGAAAGGCGAACCTCGACAACTCTCTCGCAGGACAGGACACGCCATGACGGTTCACAACGCGACCATCGAGTTGCGCTCTCACGGAGGCACGCCCACGTTCATCAGCGTCACCGACGATGTGCGCCAGGCGCTCGCCGACAGCGGGATCACAAACGGGCTCTGTACGGTCATGACGCCACACACGACCTGCTCGATCTACTACGACGAATATGCCCACGACGAACTGGCAGACGGCACCGACTTCCTGCAGCACGACCTCAACCGGACGTTGGCCACCATCGCTCCCGACCAGCACGAGTTCCCGCCGGCCGATGGCTACAGCTACCCGGGTATCAAGCATTTCGAGGACGTCGAGTCGTGGCCCAACGCGGCGGACTTCCTCCCTGGCGGTGACCGGAGCCAACTTCTCAACGCCGATGCGCACATCAAGTCATCAATCGTCGGCAACTCGCAGAGCTTTCAGGTGGCCGACGGCAAGCTCAACTTCGGGGTCACCGGTTACATCTTCTTCGTTGACTGGGACCGAGCCCGCCCACGCAAGCGCACATGCCTCGTCACCATCGTCGGTGAATGAGGCGCTTTACCCACCACCGCTGAAAGGAAGCGTTTCACCATGAGTTACTCCAAAGCCCTTCGCGAGCGCGAGGCAGCGAAGGGACGCCCCGTGTACGTGGGAGTCGTCGGTGCCGGCCAAATGGGATCCGGCCTGGTCGCCTCTATCCAATCCGCCCCAGGCCTCAGTGTGGCCGCCGTCGCCGACGTCGTGATCGAGAAGGCGGAGTCCGCGCTTCGCAACGCCGGTCGCGACGACGTGGTCGTCGCCGGTGACGACCTGGAAGCTGCGGCCATCGCGATCAACAAGGGACAATGCGTCGCCCTGTCGGACGGGCTCACGATGCCTGGCCTTCCTCTCGACATCGTCGTCGAGGTCTCCGGCGTCCCCGAGATCGCGGCACAGATCGCCTACACCTGCATCACCCACGGCACCGACGTCGCGTTGATGACCGTGGAAGCCGACATCACGGTCGGACCACTCTTGAGCAGCATCGCCAACGCCGGAAACTCCGTCTACACCGTCATGCGTGGAGACGAGCCCGTCGAGTGTCTGAAGCTCGTCGAGTACGCCGAAGACCTCGGACTTGAGGTGATCTGCGCCGGAAAGGGCAAGAACAACGTCAACATCGTGCACTCCGTGCCCGAGGACAACGAGGCCGAAGCGGCCCGCAAGCGCATGAACCCGCGCATGCTCACCGAGTTCACCGACGGGACGAAGACCCAGCTCGAGATGGCTGCCTTGTCGAACGCCACGAATCTTCCCGTGGAGGTCGACGGGATGCACGGGCAGGAGATCATGCTGGCCGATCTCGACAAGAAGCTGATCCCCCAGGCAGACGGTGGGATCTTGTCCTTCGACAAGGGAGCGGTAGTCGAATACGTCACGGGTGACGTCGCCCCAGGCGTCTTCGCCATCGTCAAGTCGAACTCGCCGGTCGTCACGCACGAACTCGACTACCTGAAGCTCGGCACGGGCCCGTACTACCTGTTCTTCCGTCCCTGGCACATCGCTTCCATCGAGGCGCACCTGTCGATCGGGGAGGCGATCTTGCATCGGCGCGCAGACTTCCAGTCGCACTACGTGTGCACCGAGGTCGTGGGCCGCGCCAAGGCCAACCTGGAGGAAGGGACGACGCTCGAGGGCATGGGCGGACACCACTTCTACGGATGGGCCATTCCGGCCGAGAAGGCCAGGGAAATGAATGCCGTTCCCATCGGCCTCCTGCAGCACAGCCGGTTGCGGGCACCCGTCGCCATGGACGACATCATCACCTACGACGACATCGAGATTGACGAGACGCGTCCACTCGTCGCCATGCGGCGGCTCCAGGACTCCCTCGTGGCCCGAGGAATCATCGGCTGACGACGTCACGCACTCGACTGCGGGCACCGTGTTGACGGGGCCCGCAGTCAGTCGTCTTCGGTCAACTCCGCGTCGGGATCCAGTGCGTCCTCGACACTCGATCTCCTGTGCCCTTCGCCCGCACCGAGGGAAGGCTGCTCGTCTCCGTCGAACGGCAGCGGGTCCGCTCCGAGCACCGCCTGCGCCCGAGCTGCGGTGACGTGCGTTTGGTGGTGCCGTCGACACAGCACTTCGTACCGGACGGCGTCAGAGCCTTCAACGTCACCGACCTCGACCTGGTTGCCCTCGGTGACCATGTTGCCGTGCACCGTGCGGGCATTGTGCGTCGCAACCCGTCCACACCAGCACAGGGGTTGGACCTGCACCAACTCCATCCGGTCGCACAGTTCCACGAGCCGAGCCGACGCCTCGAAGAGTTTTGAGCGAAAGTCCGTCAACAGTCCGAAGCAGAAGACGTCGATGTTGAGTTCGTCGACGATGCGAGCCAACTGGTCGATCTGTCCCTCGCTGTAGAACTGGGCCTCGTCACAAACGAAGTAGTCCACGCGGTGACCGGTCACCAGTTGGTCCAGGGTGTACCGCCAGAAATCAAAGCTGGTCGAGACCTCGATGGCGGGACGGACGAGTCCGATCCGCGAGGCCACCTGGGCCTCCCCACTGCGATCAAGGCAGGTGAAGACGCGCCCCGACCTCCCCGCCTGGGTCTGGGTGTAGTCGACCTGGAGGGCTAGCGTCGATTTCCCGCACGCCATCGGGCCGTGGAAGTAGGTCAACTCGGACACGGCCTGATTCAACCGTACGCAGCCCGACACCGCCACTTCGGGGCCAGCGCCGACCAGAGATTGGCGGGGTCAGGCGATGACGAGCGGCACCGCCATCTCGGCTTCGGTCAACGAGCCGTGCATGCCGATCAGGCCGTACTCGTGGTCGAGGGCGCGCGTCATCACGGCGCCATCGGTGGCCATTGCCACCAGGACATCCCCGATGCGCGATGTGTTGCGGTCGAGGACTGGTCCGAACCATCCGGCCTGGATCGCCTCCCCACGCGTGACGACCCAGGCATCATCTCCGAGAAGGGCAGCCCAGCGATCGCGGACGGCGTCAGCCGCGCCGTCGCGCACATAGAGCTGACGCAGTCGCCCCTCACCGCCCATGGAGACCACGTCATCCATCAATCCTGGGTAGTCCTCAACCGTGTAGAAGCGCTCCTGCGGGACGTTGACCATCCCGTGGTCACCGGTGATCATCAACACGACATCGTCCGGCAGGGCGGCGCGCAGATCGGCACTGAAGGCATCCACCCGCGCCAACTGCTCGATCCATTCCGGCGACCAACATCCCTTGCCGTGGCCCGTGTGGTCGAGATGGCGTTCATAGGCGTAGACGAACGACTGAACCGACGCTGTGGCGGCCTGCACGGTCAGCGCAATGCGCCTGTGCTCATCATGCTCGTTGGCAACCCCCAGGAAGGTTCCACCGCGCAGGGCGACATTCGTCAGTCCGGTGCGATCGAAACGAGCGGGCGCCACGCTGGACACCGTCACTCCTGCCCACGCGAGTCGCTCCAACTCCGTGGCTTGGGGTTGTAGGTCGAAGGGGTCGACCTCGACATCCCACGTCAACGCGTTGAGGATCTGCCCACCCGGCTCGCGGAACGAGTAACCGACCATCCCGTGCTGGCCCGGTGTCAGCCCGGTCCCGAGGCTGGTTATCGACGACACCGTGGTGCTGGGAACGCCGCTGGTCAGACGTCGCGACCGATGTGCGGACAGGAAGGGGGCCGTGTCGACCGCGTCGCTCAGCAAGACATCACCGAGGCCGTCCACCAGCAAGACAACGTAACGATCTGCCTCGGGCAGCCCGAGACGATCCTCCCCTACACCACTCAGTCGCGCGCGAACGCTGGGCAGCAGATCGGCCAAGGTGGCTCGCCCGTATTGCGGGAGCACAGGGGCGTTGGGCGAGTCGCTCAGGGTCATCGCCGACCCGCGCGGTGCTGCAGCATGTTGGCGAAGTGCACCATCTTTTCGAGCTTGTCGCCCCCATCCGCCGCGGCGGACATCCGGATCACCAGGTCTTCGGCGGCGGCCGTCCCTGTGTAGCCGTGGTCGGCCTCACAGTCCGGGTTGTCGCACGATGCCGGCTTGATGTCGATCTGGCGCAGCGTCCCCCAATTCACCGTCAGCCACACCTCGGCCAGCGATGACCCACCCGCGGCGTGCCGCTCGGGGTCTTGAACGATCGTCGCCACGCTGACCGGTCCCAAGCGTGTGAGCGGGACGGTCTCACTGGTGGTGGCCGCCTCAATGCGTCGGCTGTTGTTCTGCTGCGATTCATCAGTGTGGGTCACGAGGAACCGCGACTCGGTCAGGACGAGGACGGTCAGGTGCCGGTGGACCTGGTCACGATCAAACGTCGCCTCGTGATGGACGAGATGCGCCACGATCTCCTCGTCACCGACGGCGTTCGCGACGATGTCGGTCACCAAATCAGGAAAATACCCGCAGGCATCGATGTCATCGCGGAGCGCGTGTCCGTGGAAGGCCGCTGGAATCACCACGACAGTGTGTCACCTCGGACACGGACAGCCGAATTCATCCGGTACTCGGGGAGCGCCCCCCGCGCTTGTAAGTTTGTGGCCATGGGTTCCCGACCGTTCCTCGCCGCACGCATTGACGACGCAGTCAACGTGCGGATCGAGCGGTTCTTGCGACGGGCGTTTCGGTGGCGAGAGTCGGTCATCCCGTACACCGGGTACGGCAGCGAGAGAGGCTGCCGGATCATGGCTCGGGTGGTGCTCGCACCTCCGTGGTCACGGACGGCCATCACCAAGGACATCGAACGCCTCCTCAAGCGGAGAGGCTGGAGGAACTTCTTCACGGCGCCCGTGTCCGACACCACCGTCACGATCCAAGTCGGCGAGATGCGCATCCAGACCGTCACGGAGCGCGGCGGCTACGTCAACGTGTGGGTTGAAGACCACCAGTTGTCGCCGGGCTGGCACACCGCGGAGATCTGGACGCGCGAGTCCCAGCGAACCGAGGTACAGGTTCAGATCATCGCCGACGACGTTCGCGTGGGCATCGTCAGCGATATCGACGACACGGTCATCTCCACCTCGCTACCGCGCCCCCTCATCGCCGCCTGGAACTCGTTCATCAGCACGGAGGCCGCCCGCGAACCCGTGCCCGGAATGGCGCAGATGTACCGGCATCTCCGGGTCCGCTACCCGCAGGCGCCGGTGTTCTACCTGTCGACCGGAGCCTGGAACACCCATCCCTTTCTCCTGCGGTTCATCAAGCGCCACCGGTACCCGCCGGGCCCGATGTTGCTGACCGACTGGGGTCCAACCAACACCGGTTGGTTCCGATCGGGTGTCGAGCACAAGACCAGTTCCCTCGAACGGCTTGCCAAGGAGTTCCCACACATCCGCTGGCTGCTCGTCGGAGACGACGGACAGCATGATCCGGCGATCTTTGCGCGCTTTGCCGCCCGTCGACCGGGCGCCGTCCTCGCGATCGCGATTCGTCAACTCACACCCGGTCAGCAGTTCCTCACCCACGGATCGTTCAGTTCGGTGCACATCGGACACCGCAACGCCGCGCGGGAGGTTCCGGTCATCGCCGCTCCGACCGGGTACGGTCTCAGGCGGGGATTGGACCGCTACCTGGAACAGTCCGACTGAAACGGCCGTCCGCGGCCAGGTGAAGGAAGAAACGCATGGCCGATCAGACGGTGGACGAAGAACTCGAACACATCGTCGATGTCGATGTCATCCAGGAGATGGAGTCCAGCTTCCTGGAGTACGCGTACTCGGTGATCTACTCCCGAGCGCTCCCGGACGCGCGCGACGGTTTGAAACCCGTCCAACGACGCATCTTGTACGGCATGGACGAGATGGGCGTTCGCTCGGACCGTCCGCATGTGAAATGCGCCCGCGTCGTCGGCCAGGTGATGGGCCTGTACCACCCTCACGGTGACAGTGCCATCTATGACGCGCTCGTGCGCATGGCGCAGCCGTGGTCACAGCGACTCCCCCTCGTCGACGGACACGGGAACTTCGGGTCCCTGGACGCCGGACCGGCAGCTATGCGGTACACGGAGTGCCGGATGACGGCCGCAGCCGAAGCGATGACCGCCGGTCTCGCGGAAGACACGGTCGATTTCCACCTGAACTACGACGGCAAGTTCTCCGAACCCACCGTGCTGCCCGCAGCGATCCCCAACCTGCTCGTCAACGGCAGCACCGGCATCGCTGTCGGGATGGCGACGAACATTCCCCCGCACAACCTCGTCGAGGTGGTCGCGGCCCTCAAGCACGTGCTGAAGCATCCGGACGCCGATCTGGAGGCGCTGATGAAGTACATCCCCGGACCGGATCTCCCGGCCGGGGGCAAGGTGGTCGGCCTCGACGGCATTCGGGATGCCTACGCCACCGGCCGGGGATCGTTCAAGGTGCGCGCGACGGCTCGCATCGAACAGGTGTCACCGCGCAGACGCGGGATCATCGTGACGGAGCTGCCCTACGGGGTCGGCCCCGAGAAGATCATCGATCAGGTCAAGACTCTCGTTCAGAACAAGCGCCTGTCAGGCATCGCCGACATCAAGGACCTCACCGACCTCGAAAAGGGCACCCGCCTCGTCATCGAGGTCAAGAACGGCATCAATCCCGAGGTGCTCTTGGAGGACCTGTACCGTTTGACGAAGCTTGAGGATGGCTTCGCCATGAACGTCGTCGCGCTTGTCGACGGCCAACCTCGCACCCTGACGCTGTACGAGTTGCTGCGCGTCTTCCTCGACCACCGCATCGAGGTCATCAAGCGACGCACGTCGTTCCGCCTCGCGAAGGCCACCGATCGTTTGCACCTCGTCGAAGGTTTACTCCTGGCCATCGTCGACATCGACGACGTCATCGCGATCATCCGGTCCAGCGACGACGCGGCGGCGGCTCGCGGTCGCTTGATGGAAACCTTCGAACTGACCGAGGTGCAGGCGAACTACATCCTCGACATGCAGTTGAGGCGTTTGACGAAATTCTCCCGCATTGAGCTTGAGGCCGAACGCGATGACCTCGCGAAGCGGATCGCGGATCTCCAAGAGATCCTCGCCGACGAGGCACGCCTGCACCGAGAAGTGGTCAAGGAGCTCGACGAGGTTGCTCGGACCTTCGGGACCCCCCGCCGCACCGTCCTGCTGGCTTCGTCCGGGGCGTCCGTCAAGGCATCCGGCCCCTTGGAGGTGGCCGACGATCCGTGCTGGGTGATGTTGTCTACGACCGGACTCATCGCGCGGACGGGTTCGGGAGCTGACCTCCCCTCCGACGGCCCCCGTGCCGCCCATGACGTCATCACCAGTGCAGTGCGCACCACGGCTCGCAGTGAGTTCGGGCTCATCACGTCGCGCGGACGCATCGTCCGTAGTCCAGCCATCGATCTGCCGACCGTTCCCTTGACGGCCAATGCGCCGCACCTTCAAGGCGGCTCCCCCGTCGATGAACTGTTCGCGTTGGAGCCTGGCGAGAGAGCGCTCGCCCTCTCGGCGCTGCCGACCGACGGCCCGGGGCTTGCCCTTGGCACGCGCTCGGGCATCGTCAAGCGGGTCAACCCGGAGACCCTCGCGAAGGAATCCTGGGACATCATCCGGCTCGAGGATGACGACGAGTTGGTCGGAGCCGTGGAGTTGGTCACCGAGGACGTCGACCTGGTCTTCATCTCGTCGGATGCCCAGCTTCTGCGGTTCCCAGCCACCACGGTCCGCCCACAGGGGCGAGCCGGTGGCGGCGTGGCCGGGATCAGGCTGAGCTCTGGGGCGCAGGTCGTGTTCTTCGGAGCAGCAGGCCCTGACGAGGGCGCGGTGGTCACGATCGCCGGGTCGTCGGACGCGCTGCCGGGGACGGCAGCGGGGTCGGTCAAGGTCGCGCCCCTGCCCGAGTACCCGACCAAGGGTCGAGCCACGGGAGGCGTGCGCTGCCACCGCTTCTTGAAGGGCGAGGATTCCCTCCTCATGGCGTGGGCCGGGCCGACGCCTCCGATCGCCGCGGCCGACAGCGGCGCCCCCATCGACCTCCCGGAGCCCAACGGACGCCGCGACGGCTCCGGGCAACCGCTCGATCAGCCTGTCGCCGGCCTCGGCTCGCGGACCGCGCAGGGCTGAGGCCGGATTCGGCGCTAGATCAGGACCATCAAGAACAAGATGAAGAAGAGGAACAGGATCATGGCTAGGGAGAAGCCCCAACTCAGCCAGATCATCCATGTGCCCGCGTTTTCCTGCGGTGTGTAGCCAATGGAGCCTGAGAAGTACCACGACGACGGGGCCGCGTAGAAGACGTCTGCCGCCACGCCGGGCCGTGCGTCCACGTAAGTGGCCGCATGACCGTACTGATACAGATAGGCCGTCCACACCTCAATGCGGTGACGCCCCGGCGGAATGGGATAGGCGTTGGTGTCGCCCCAGCTTGCGGCCACGGGAATGCCGTCGATCCAGACGATGGGTCGTGTGTTCCATCCGGACAAAAACCCCGGCTTCAGATGGAGCCGCACCTGCGCAGTGCTCGGCGCCGGCGGGCGATGCGGCTGAGCGAACAGGGTCCGCTGACCGGGCTCGTAGCCGGGCGCATACGTTGGCTGGATCGGCGGCTGGCTCCATTGCTGGATCGGCTGGCTCATAGCCCACAACGATACGAGGTTCACAGGTCCGTCCTGAGCAAAGGTCCGCAGCGGCCGACGCGAGAGCTACTGGTTCGCCGCGATCATCGCGATCCCCACGTTGCCGCTCCTCAGAAAGCCTCCGGTCGCCCGGCTCGATCCCCGGACCAGGACGATTCGTGGGGCGTAGTCAGCCCGCCGGGTCAGACGTCGATGCGTTCACTATCGAGTTGATACGCACCGTCGATGATGAACTCCTTGCGGGGGCCAACATCGTTGCCCATCAAGCGCTCGAAGACCTCTTCGGCCCCCGCGAGTTCGTCGACGGTGATCCGTCGCAACGTGCGGTGCTTGGGATCCATGGTGGTCTCCGCCAGCTGCGAGGCGTCCATCTCACCCAGTCCTTTGTAGCGCTGCGGTTCCTTGAACGCCTGGCCGCGCTTGGTGAGTTCGGCGACTTTGCGGTGATATTCGGCGTCGGAGTACGTGTAGATGTACTTGTCCATCCCGCGCTTCGGCTTGACGATCTCAAAGCGGTGCAGGGGCGGGACGGCCGTGTAGACACGGCCCGCCTCGACCAACGGACGCATGTACTTGAAGAACAACGTCGCCAGCAGCGTGCGGATGTGAGCCCCGTCGGAATCGGCGTCGGCCATGAAAATCACCTTGCCGTACCGGGAGGCGTCCACGTCGAAGGTGCGGCCCGATCCGGCCCCGACGACCTGGATGATCGCCGCACACTCCGCGTTCTTCAGCATGTCGGTCACCGACGCCTTTTGCACGTTGAGAATCTTGCCGCGGATGGGCAGCAGGGCCTGAAACTCGGAGTTGCGTGCCAACTTGGCCGTGCCCATGGCCGAGTCGCCCTCGACGATGAACAGTTCGGTGCGCTCCACGTCGTTGGAGCGGCAGTCCGACAGCTTCGCGGGTAGGGACGACGATTCGAGCGCGTTCTTGCGACGCTGAGCCTCCTTGTGCACGCGGGCCGCCATCCGCGTGCGTGCGGCCCCGACGACCTTCTCCATGACGGCACGCGCCTTGGGCCGCTGAGCGGCCTTCGAGGTGGTCAAGAAGTCGGCCAGCTGAGCCTCGACGATGCGCGCCACCGCACGGCTCACGGGGGGTGTCCCGAGAACCTCTTTCGTCTGGCCCTCGAACTGCGGCTCGGCGAGTCGGACCGTCACGATGGCCGTCAGCCCCTCGCCAATGTCCTCGCGGGAAACCTCCTCGTTGGCCTTCAACAGCCGAGTGCCGTCGAGCGCCTTGGCGAATGCCTTGGTCAGCCCACGCTCGAAACCCTGCACGTGAGTTCCGCCCTTGGGCGTGGCGATGATGTTGACGAACGATTGCACGCGTGTGTCGTAGTCCATGCTCCATTTGATGGCGATGTCGACATCGAGGGTGCGTTGCACGTCAGTCGGTGTCATGGCGCCGTTGTCGTCCAGCATGGGAACGGTTTCGGTGAACTCGTCTTGGCCCTGCAAGCGCAAGACCTCCGTGATCTCCTCCCCGTGCGACAGGTAGTCGCAGAACTCCGAGATCCCACCGGCGTGGACGAAGGACTGTGTCTCGCCTTCCTCCGTCCGCTGATCATGAACGACGATCTCGAGCCCCGGGACGAGGAAGCTCGTCTGCCGCGCCCTGGCGACCAGGGACGTCAAGGAGAAGCGTGAATCCTTGAAGAAGATCTGCCGATCCGGCCAGTAGCGAACCCTCGTTCCCGTGACCGCCTTGCCCACCTTGCCCACCTTGCGCAGGCCGGTGTGCGGAGTGAAGGGCGCCGCTGGGCCCTCACCGTCGAAGATGCCGGGCTCACCACGGCGGAAACTCATCGCCCACGTTGCACCCCCGCGATCGACCTCGACGTCGAGGCGGGTCGACAGGGCGTTGACGACGGAGGCGCCAACGCCGTGCAAACCGCCGGCCGCGTTGTAGGTGCCGGAACCGAACTTGCCACCGGCGTGCAGCTTGGTGAACACGACCTCGACACCGCTGAGGCCTGTCCGAGGCTCAATGTCGACCGGGATACCGCGACCCGTGTCGGCCACCGACGCGCTGCCGTCCGCATGCAGCGTGACGGAGATGTGGCGACCAAAGCCCGCGAGGGCCTCGTCGACCGCGTTGTCGATGACTTCCCACAGGCAGTGCATGAGCCCACGCGTGTCGGTGGATCCGATGTACATCGCGGGTCGCTTACGGACCGCCTCGAGACCTTCCAAGACGAGCAGGTGGCGTGCCTGGTAGTCCATACCTTCGGGTGCGGCAGGAGAGTTCACCCCCGCAGGTTAGCTGGCTCGGCGCAATGTGAAGGGACCGTTAAGGAGTGTCTGTCTGCCAAGGCGATGTCCCACGGAGCAGTACGCTTGTCTCGGAACAAACTCCCGTCCTCGTGCGTTAGTTCCTTCAGGACCCATCAAGGGGAAGGAAAACAGTGATGAGCTCGACATACACCGAGGGATCTCCACTCACCGCTGCTGATCGTTGCGATCGCTGCGGAGCGCAGGCGTACCTGCGGGTGACGATGGCCAACGGTGGAGAGCTTTTGTTCTGCGCTCACCATGGCCGCGCCCATGAGAACAAGCTGCGCCAGGTCGCACTGAACATTCACGTTGAGACGGACAAGATCGACTGACACTTCACACAACGCGAACGCGGCCCCGGAGCAACTCCGGGGCCGCGTTCGCGTTGTAGGCCTGTGGGGATGTCAGTTGGCGTAGCGCTCCTGGTAGGCACCCAGGCGGGGGAAGAGATCCTTCAGTCGGCCGTACAGCTCACCTTGCAGCTCGCCAATTTCCGCATAACGCTCATGCGCGGCCATATCGGGTTCGGACACGTCACCGAAGCGGGCCATGCTGCGTGCGCTGACGGCGATGTCGGGGGTCGACCCGTGTGCGCCGGTCACCGACATGGCCATGACGGCGGCTCCGAGCGCGGAGATCTCCTCCTCCTCGCAGGCGGTCAGCGGCGCACCGATGGCATCGGTCATCATCTGCCGCCACAGGGGCGAACGTTGCCCGCCGCCCATGACGCGAACAGACGTGATCGGCGTTCCCGTGTCGGCCTCCATGCCACGGAAGTTGCGCGCCGTTTCGAGGCAGAGGCCCTCGAGAATCGAGCGGTACACGTGTCCGCGCTCGTGACCGCCGTTGAATCCGACGATGCCACCGCGCGCTACCGGATCCCAGAACGGGCTCTGGACGGCGTTCCAGTACGGCAGGGTGATCAAACCACCCGCACCGATGCCCGCGTCGACCGCGGCCTGCTCCAGCGCCGGATCGGGCTTTCCATCCAGTGCCGGATCGCCGAGGTTCTCGCGGAACCAACCAGCGAGATAGGCACCGGAGTTCTGCACGATCTCCAACACGTAATGGCCGGGCAGGCCAGCGGCGTCGGTGCGGTACACCATGCCGTACTCGTAGCGGGGCGAATGGACGCCCGCCACGATCGCTGTGCCCATGTTGAGATACGCCTCATCGGAACCGACAGCCGCTGCTCCGAGCCCTGCCGCCTGTCCGTCTCCACACCCGGCGACCAGCGGGATGGCCTGCGACAGCCCCCAACCCTCGACGATCTCCGTCTTGATCTCCGCAATGATCTCGCCCGGTCCGACCAACCCGGCCATCTGATCGATGGTGACGCCAGCGATCTCCAGGAGGGTGTCAGCGAACTCGAGCTTGGCCATGTCGAACAGACCCAGGCTGTCCGCCGTCGCCGTCGAGTCCAGCCACTGCCCGGTGAGGCAGAAGGTCACATACCCGTGCACGCCAACGACCTTGTCCGCCGCCTGCAGGCTTTCGGGCTCGTGCTGCTTGAGCCATGCCATCTTGTAGATCGAGGGCGTGACGTCGGGCAGCATGCCTGACAGGCGATGCACTTCCTCCGTGCCGTAGGTGGCCACCTGTTCGGCGGCCCGGCTGTCGAGCCACAGCGGGCCACGACGCACAGGTGTACCATCCGCCTTGAACAACCCGAAGGACTGACGCTGCGGCGTGACGCACATGGCCGAAATGCGCTGCTTGTCGGTCGCCGACAGTTCGCTCACGGCGGCCGCGACGGCCTCGTTGGTGGTTCGCCACCAATCGCGCGGGTCATGTTCGTAATAGTTCATGGCGGGCGTGTGCATGGGGATCTCGCTCTTGCCTATCGAGAGCACCCGTCCGTCGGGATCAACGATGATCGCCTTCGTTGCGGTTGTGGATGTGTCGACGGCAATGACCAAGGGGCCGTCGCTACGGACAGCGTTCACGTGTTCTCCTTTGAACAGATGGGGTGGTCGCGCTCATGCCCACCGTGCGGGTGCGCCGGGACCGTTATCGGCACTCTACGCGTGAGGGCTGGCCAGTGCGCCGATTCGCTACACCCGGAAGCATTCACCACAAACAAAGGGCAGCCAGAATTGGTTTCGGTGGCGCTCGCCCGCAAACTTCCACAAACAGCGCGGGGGGTGCGATCCTCACTGGACCGCACCCCCCGCGCCGGAAAACTCAGTCGAGGTAGTCGCGCAACACCTGCGAGCGCGACGGGTGACGAAGCTTGCTCATCGTCTTCGACTCGATCTGGCGGATCCGCTCACGCGTGACCCCGTAGACCTTGCCGATCTCGTCGAGGGTCTTCGGTTGCCCGTCGGTCAGCCCGAAACGCATAGAGACGACCCCCGCCTCGCGCTCGGACAACGTGTCGAGGACGTCGTGCAACTGCTCCTGCAGGAGCGTGAAGTTGACGGCCTCGGCCGGGACCACGGCCTCGGAGTCCTCAATGAGGTCCCCGAACTCGGAGTCTCCGTCCTCACCCAAGGGGGTATGCAACGAGATGGGTTCGCGACCGTACTTTTGAACCTCGACGACCTTCTCGGCCGTCATGTCCAGTTCCTTCGCCAACTCTTCGGGCGTGGGCTCGCGACCCAGGTCCTGCAGCATCTGCCGCTGCACGCGAGCCAACTTGTTGATGACCTCGACCATGTGAACAGGGATGCGAATGGTTCGCGCCTGGTCAGCCATGGCACGGGTGATCGCCTGCTTGATCCACCACGTCGCGTACGTGGAGAACTTGTAGCCCTTCGTGTAGTCGAACTTCTCGACCGCACGGATGAGGCCCAAGTTGCCTTCCTGGATCAGATCCAAGAACAGCATCCCGCGACCCGTGTACCGCTTGGCCAACGACACCACGAGGCGCAGGTTCGCCTCCAGCAGGTGATTCTTGGCGCGGCGACCGTCAGCGGAGATCCATTCCAGGTCGACGATGTCGTCCGCCGGGACTGGATCACCGGAGTTCTGGCGCTCTTGTGCGAACAGCCCCGCCTCGATGCGCTTGGCGAGGTGAACCTCCTGCTCAGCGTTCAGCAGCGCGACCTTGCCGATCTGCTTGAGGTAGTCCTTGACCGGGTCGGCGGTTGCGCCAGCGGCCATGACCTGCTGCTCGGGCTCGTCGGCGTCGTCGGCGTCGGACAGGCTGAAACCCTGGTCCTCGGTGAGTTCCTTCTCGAGGCTCGCCTCACGGGCAGGCTCGAAGGTGGAATCGTCCACATCGTCGAGGCTGCGCTTCTTGCGACCCATCTTCACGACCAGGTCATTGCCGTCGCGTTCGATCTCGACCTGGGTCGTCCCGGTGGTCAACACCTCTTCGACGGTCGGCTCCACGGCGGCGCCTGCCGCTGGCTTGGCAGCCTTCGCCTTGGTGGCTCGCTTGCGCGCGGGCTTGGCTCGCGCCTCGCTAGTCGCATCCGCAGCCTCCGCAGGAGCCGCTGCCTTCGTCCTGCTGGGACGACGCGTGGCGACGGACTCTTCCGCGTTGGGCACAGCCTCCAAGGCCGTATCAGTCTTCGCACGCGACCGCGGCGTGCGCTTTGTCTTTGGAGCGGATGACTCGGGAACCTCCGCAGTCACGGCACCCGCGCGCCTGGCAGCGGCGGGAATGGCATCCGGACGGGAAAGCTCAGATTGCTGATCCACGCAACACCTCTCGAGGGGGAGCACATTTTGGGCAGACAACAGCTCGGTGCTGTCAAGACCTCGACTGCTGCCATTCTGCCACGGTGTTCCTTCGGGGACAACCGGGAAACATGTACGACCGTAGTCTGATACCCCAAACCCACATGTGCGACTCAGGGCCCGAGCAACCCTGACCAGAGTACTCTCCGGGCGAAATAGGGAACCTTCCACCTCCGACTGGGCGTTCTACCCACGTCCGCATCGAGAGGAAGCACATGTCTGCACTTGCGCATCGCTCGCGCGTCAACGACGGCATCGACGGGAAGGACGCGGTTGGTCTGTATCTCGACGAGATCGCGAAGACCCCGCTGCTCGACGCCGCCACCGAGGTCACCCTCGCCCGCAAGATCGAGGCCGGGCTCTACGCCCGCGCGATCTTGAACGGGACCATCACCGAGGATGACCGTGGTTCTGACGCCGCACATGCGTCCCCCGACGAACTCGCCGAGATCGTCCAAGAGGGCGACGAGGCCATGCGACGTTTCGTCACCGCCAACCTGAGACTGGTCGTTTCGGTGGCACGTAAGTACGGGCGCAACCAACTGCCCCTCCTCGATCTCGTCCAAGAAGGCAACACGGGCCTGATTCGAGCAGTCGAGAAGTTCGACTACGCCAAGGGGTTCAAGTTCTCGACATATGCCACATGGTGGGTCCGCCAATCCATCAGCCGTGGCGTTGCCCAGCAGGCGCGCGTCGTCCGCCTCCCCGTCCACGTCGCCGAGCAGGTCAATCAGGTCGGCGCAGTGCGGCGGACGTTGGAACGTCGACTGGGCCGGGACCCGGAACTGAGCGAGATCGCCGCCGAGCTGGAGATCGAGGAGACGCGCGTCAGCGAACTGCTGCGCCTCGCGCGCGAGCACGTCAGCCTCGACGCTCCGGTCGAAGAAGACGGCGACACCGCCTTGGGTGATCTCATCGCCACAGAGTTCTCCCCCGGGCCCGACGAGATGGTGCTGGACGCCGAGGAACGCGCTCGACTCGACGGCATGCTGTCGAATCTCGACGATCGTTCCGCCGATGTCGTTCGGCGACGCTATGGCCTGCTCGACGGCCGCCAGGCGAAGCTGTCCGACATCGGAGCGCATTGGGGAATCACTGCCGAACGTGTCCGCCAGATCGAACGGCAGGCGATCGCCCGGCTTCGCAGCCAGAGCGAAGCCGCGTAGAAACGAGGGAGTCTCGCGAGACCGCGTAGACAGTCCGCCAACCGTCGGGCCTGGTGCCGAAGCCAGGCCCGACGGTCATGTCTGGACACTGGCCGCGCCCGGGCCGTGATTCAGGGCAACGCCGAAGGATCGATCGGCCGAATGAGACCCTCTTGCACACACAGCGCGGCTAGTTGGCCGTCCTGGAAGATGCGTCCCTGGCCAATCCCGAGGGCGTGGTGCGCCGACGGAGAGATCTGGTCGTACAGCCACCACTCGTCGGCCCGGATCGGGCGTGCGAACCACATCGCATGGTCCAACGAGGCCAACTGCAGCCTCTCCGAGGGGTAATGCGCTCGGTGGTTCACCACGGTCGAGCTCAGCAACGTGACATCCGAGCCGTACGCCACGAACTGCTGGTGGACCATGGGGTCATCTGGCAACCGTGAGGACGCCCTGACCCACACGCGCAGGTGTGAGGCGTGAGCTCTGGCAGGAATCGCCTCGTCGAGCCCGGACGAACCGACGAAGCGAACCTCCAGGGCACCCCACTCCGCCAACCACCGATTCGGACCCTCGGCCGTCTGCCTGCCCAAGACATCGGCCAGTGGCAGACAGTCCTCCGGGTCGGGCACGTCGCGCGGCGGCGGATCGGCGTGATCGAACCCCGGCTCGGTCACGTGCGAGGACGCCACCATGGCGAAGATGTCATGGTCGCCTTGTCGGGCACGCACCCTGCGCGTGGAAAAGCTGCGTCCGTCGCGAAGGATCTCGACGTCGTAGTCGATCGGAACGCCGACCTCACCCGGCCGTAAGAAGTACCCGTGGAAGGAATGCGTCCATCGATCGGTCGGAACGGTCTGTCGATACGCCGCTAGGCACTGGGCGAGAACCTGACCGCCGAACACGCGCTGCAGGGCAGTGCGATGCGGGCGGGCCCGAAACTGCAACGGCGACACCTGCTCAAGACGCAGATCGTCCAGCAGTTCGTCAACGGAAGCCGGCATCGCCAGGATCCTGAGGCTTGTCCTGCTCGGCGAGGAAAGCCTCTACGGCTGCGCCGATCTCATCGGCGCTGGGGACATCTTCGGGCGACACGCGCGCGAACTGCTCGTACTGGTCCTCCAGGGCGCGGACGAGATCGGGCAACTCGTTGTCGGCATTCACCTCGGCGTTGATGCCTGACAGGTTCGCCGCGACGAGCTCATCGAGTGCGTGCGTCGGTAGTTCCAGGGACGATCGCTCGGCGAAGCGGCGCATCAGCGCAGCCGCTGCCTGGTAAAAGCTGGTCTGCGCGAGGTAATGCGGAACGTGCGCGACCAGACCGATAACCTCACGTCCCTCGCGAGCAGCCTGGTACTCCAGGACCGACGAGATCCCGGCTGGCACCTCCACGCGTTCGATCCAGGCCGGGTTGGCCGACACCAACGACGAATCGCTCGCGTGGGTGTGAATGATCGTGGGGCGCGTGTGGGGCACAGCAACGGGGACGCCGTAACCGTTGAAGATCGTGCGCACGGACAGGCGCTCGGTCAGTTGCAGGACCGCCTCGATGAAGCGATTCCACTGACTGTCCGGCTCCGGACCGTTCAACAGCAGGAAGGGGCGACCCGCGAGGTCTCGGACCTTGTAGATCCGCAAAGAGTAGTCCTTGATCTCTTCCCAGTGATCGACGTTGAACGTCAAGATCGGTCGACGGCTGCGGTAGTCGTGCAGCTGGTCGAGGTCGAACTCCACGAGGACCTCGTGTTCGAGCTCGGCCAGCATGGTCTCGGCGACATGACGACCGGCCGACCCGGCGTCCATGTAGCCGTCGAAGTAATGGAACAGGACAGGTTCCTCGCCCCGAAGGGAATCCCATTTCTCGGGGTCGAATGTGTAGAGCAGGCGCGGATCAAGCATCGGACCCACTCTACTCAACACCCATCGCGGCGATGGCTCGCAGGACCCGCTTGGCTGACACCGGCTCCGACGTGCCTACGGCCTGGGCGAACAGGGAGATCCGCAATTCCTCAATCGACCAGCCAATTCGCGACACCTCGTCCGGCAGCGGACCCGGTGGCTGTTCCGCGCAGAGCGTAGCGAAGGCGTCCTCCACAACCTGGATCTCCTCCAGTTGACGCGCCTCACGGGTCGGATTCGACCGAGCCGACACCAGCCGACGCCGCAAGGCCTCCAGATAGCGCGGCAGCCGGGCATCGTATGGTTTCGGCGTCGCGGCAATGAACCCCGGATACACGAGATTTCCCAGTTGCTCGGTCGCGTCGGCCAGCGTGTCTGGTTGCTTGGTGGCGGCCAGTTCGGCCCGGACCCCGCGAACCAGATCCAAGACTGTGGCAACACGAGTCACCTCGGCGATCATTCTGGCCGGTGCAGCACCTCGGATGGCCGTGCAAGCGGCCTCGAAGTCCGCCCGATCACGCAAGAGCTGCACGTCTCCGTGCTCGCCCAGCAGGTCCCCGATCACCTTCAAGCGACTGTCGGCAAGCAACGCGGGGACCGTCGCATAGGGGCTGTCCCCCAGGGACAGTTTGACGGTGTTGCTCAGCTGAGCGACGACCCCCTTCGTTGCGTCGGGCAGCACCAACGCCGCCAGGCGACGCACGCCGGCCGCGTGCGAAACTCGCTGCCGATCCACGGTTTCGAACACAGCGACGCCCACCGCTGTCCCCTCGTCGACCAGGGCGGGGTACCCCACCAGGTCGCCCCCGAGCGTCACCGTGGATGGAACGGGCCCAAAATCCCACTGCTTGCGGCCGCTGACCGACAGGCCGTCCGACCGCGCGGTCAGCACCCGGGTCGCGTCGGGCGCGAGGCTCGTGCGGAGATCGTCGAGGTCGGTGCCCACGGCTACTTCTTCACCCTGGTCCGTGATGCGGTACTTGACCTGCAAGTGGGCCGGCACGGCATCGGGCGACCATGCCGTGGCCGGAACGGCGATCCCGGTCATCTGCCTTAACGCCCGCCCGAGCCCAGCGGTCAACGACTCGCGAGCGGGACCAGGGTGCGTCTCCAGCCAGGAGAGCGCGTCGCGAGCGGTGTCCGGCGCAGGCACGAAGCGCGTCCGTAAGGCCTTAGGCAGGGAACGGATCAGCTCCGTGGCGAGTTCCTGGCGCATGCCAGGCACCTGCCACGACAGATCGTCCGCCGAGACCTGGTTCAGCCGAGCGAGGTCGATCTCGACGCTCACCCCGTCGGAGCCAGCACCGGGATCGAAGACGTAGGACACGGGGAGGTCCGCACCCCCGACCGTCCACATTTCGGGGTACTCATCCTCGTCGACGTGGGCAGAGACGAGGTCGTCCACCGACATGTCGAGCAGGTGCTCATCGCGGCGACGCATCGTGCGCCACCAGGCGTCAAAGCTGGCCGTGGAAAAAATCCCTGCGGGAACGCGCTCGTCGTAGAAGGCGAAGATGTCCTCGTCCGACACCACGACGTCGCGACGGCGCGTCTTGTCCTCCAGTTCGGCGGCACGATTGCGTCGTTCCTCGTTGCGGTGGAAGAAGTGGTGCCGCGTGTTCCACTGCCCTTCGACGAGGGCGGACCGGATGAAGATGTCTCGAGCCACGACCGGATCGATGCGGCCGTACACGACCGGCCTTCCGGCGATGATCGGGACCCCGTACAACGTCACCGTTTCGGAGGCCATGACGTTGCCCATGCGCTTGCTCCAGTGCGGCTCGGCGTAGCGCCGCTGGACGAGATGCTCCCCCACACGCTCGACCCACTCGGCCTCGATGGGTGCGACCGTTCGGGCCCACAAACGCGACGTTTCCACCAGCTCCACGGCCATGACCAGTGGTGGCGACGCTTTGGAGGCGCTCGATCCGGGATTGATGGCAAACCGGGTGCCTCGGGCTCCCTGATACTCGGCAAGGGGGCGACGCCTACGCGAGCCCGGAGTCCGATCCTGGGACCGATCGTCACGCAATCCGACGTGGGACAACAACCCCGCCAGCACGGCCTGGTGGACGGCGGCAGGGTCCGCGGAGTGCTCATTGCGGACGAGATGAAGATCGCGACAGGCCCGCTTCAGTTGCGCATGCAAGTCCTGCCACTCGCGGATTCTGAGGTAACTCAGATACTCCGCGCGGCACATGCGCCGGAATGCGCTGCCCGACAGGTCCCGCCATTGCTGACGGACGTAAGCCCACAACCTCAGCAGGGCAGAGATGTCGGAGTGATCCGGCGGATCGTCGGACGCGCCGTCCACGGGTGCCCAGAAGCGTCGGTGGGCGGCATCGGCCTTGTCCTGGTCCGTGGCGGGGCGCTCGCGAATGTCAGGGATGGCGAGCGCGGCCGCGATGGGCATGACCTCGCGCAGACACCCCAGGTCCGAAGCGGCGATCAACATCCGCCCCAAGCGCGGGTCGACGGGCAGAGCCGCCAGCCGACGGCCGACCTTGGTCAAGACCGGTGATCCCCGTCGCGTCCGTCGCGACGTCTCGGCAAACGCTCCCAGCTCGCGCAGCAGCCGCACACCATCGGTGACCTGGGTGCCGATCGGTGGTTCGAGGAAGGGGAACGAGGCGATGTCCCCCAGGTCGGCCTGCGCCATCTGCAAGATGACGGCGGCCAGGTTGGTGCGCAGGATCTCCGGATCGCTGTAGGCGGGTCGAGACTCGAAGTCCTCCTCGCTGTACAACCGAATGCAGATGCCGGGCGCGACGCGACCGCAGCGTCCAGCCCGTTGGTTCGCGGAGGCCTGCGAGACCCGTTCGATGGGGAGCCGTTGGACCTTGGAGCGGGGTGAGTACCGCGAGATGCGGGCCGTTCCCGGATCCACCACGTACCGAATGCCCGGGACGGTCAGTGACGTCTCCGCCACGTTGGTCGCCAGAACAATCCGTGTCCCCGCGTGCGGTGCGAAGACCTTGTTTTGCTCAGCAAGCGACAACCGGGCGTACAGCGGCAGGATTTCGGTGTGCGGCAGTTGGAGTGCGCTCAAGCCCTCGGCCGCATCACGAATCTCGCGCTCGCCAGAACAGAAGACCAAGACGTCACCCGGTCCGGCTTTGCGCAACTCCGTGACGGCGCGACAGATCCCCTCGACCTGATCCGGCTCCCCGTCTTCTCCGTCCAACGGTCGGTAACGAACGTCCACAGGGTAGGTCCGCCCGCTCACCGTGATGATCGGGGCGTCGTCGAAATGGCGACTGAAGCGCTGCGTGTCGATCGTGGCCGAGGTGATGACGACGACCAGGTCGTCGCGCCGCCGCAGGAGTTGCGTGAGGTATCCGAGGAGGAAGTCGATGTTGAGGCTGCGTTCGTGCGCCTCGTCGACGATGATCGTGTCGTATGCAGTGAGGTCGCGGTCATGAGCGATTTCGGCCAACAAGACACCGTCGGTCATGACCTTGATGCGCGTATGCGCACTCGCCGCCTTGTGGAACCGAACCTGATAGCCGACCAGATCGCCGAGGTCCGTACCCGTCTCGGCAGCCACCCTGGAGGCCACGGAGCGAGCCGCGATCCTGCGTGGCTGGGTGTGAGCGATGGCGCGACGCCCGGCAGCCAGACACATCTTCGGCAACTGCGTTGTCTTACCCGAACCGGTCTCCCCCGCAACGACGATCACACGCTCGGACGCGATGGCGGCGATGATCTCGTCGGCTCGCGCCGAAATCGGGAGGTCGGGATCGAAGTGCAGCGGTGGTGTGACGTGATCCATGGCCAAGCCAGGATATGTGCTGCCGGACTCCCCTGCTCCCCGCTCAGTCTGCGGTGGGTCCGCCCGACAACGCCCGCCCTGAGTAGCTCAGCGGTGTGATCTCGACCACAACGTTGCGCTCCCCAGGAGCCCACGGCTGAGGAAAGTCACTGGCGGGATTGTCTGAAACGCGGGCGTGCCCTTGCACGAGGACACTCCAGCCGGACGCGGTGCCCGGGTCGATGTCGTCGATCTGGACCGCGACCTCGCTGAGGCTGGTCAGCTCGGACAGGATCGAGGTGGCCGAGGTGCGAAAGTAGATCTTCTGATCGCTGACGGTGTATCGGATCGGCAGGACCTGCAACCCTCGGCGGGACAGCCAGGCCACCCGCCCGACTGACACGCCCCGCACGAGATGCTCGCACTCAGCCGGGTCCAGTTGTTCGAAGGTCCCTTCGTCCTCGACGGAAGACATGCTCACCTCGGATTCTCGTTGGGGAATGTGGTGCGGCCGTGCAGCTTCGTCGCCAGTTCGTCGTCGACGCCGTCGGCGACCGACGCGACAGCGTTGATCGCCTGGTGCAGGTGGGCCGGGACAACGGGATATGCCAAAACGCTCATACTCACGAAAACGCGATCTCGCACGAGTTGGAAACGGACGTACCGCGCCTCCGAATTGAGGTCGTTGAGCACCTCGACGGCTCGGCTGCGCCCCTCCACGTCGTGCACGACGGCCGAGAACACCAAGACCTCGCGGGCATCGGCGGTGCTGCGGACAAACACCATGGTCGATCCGAAGCGGATCGCGTAGTCGCCGTCGGCGTCGCGAAACGGTTCATGACCAAACATCTCGGCCAGTTCTGTCGCGATCATGGCGTCGAGGTGATCGCGGCCCTCGGGCAGGTAGGCCGTGACGTCCTCGCTCGAAAACTGTGGCCCCGTCCGCAACGACTGCGGCCTAGGCGTCAACACATCGGCCAACTGGTCGGGCGCAAGGAAGGCTGGATGCTGCACGCCGTACACATCACGCAGGGTGGACACCGTCATCCGCGCCGCAGGGGCCGTGTCCTCCTGATCGAAGCGGGCCCAGAACCCCGAGGTTGGGTGCTCACCGGTGACGTTGGGATCGCCCCACCCGAGGGTGGACATCAGGCGCAGCGCGTCGCCACCGAGTTGGTACTTCTCCGACAACTCGGCATTGCTGGCGGCTTCGAGAGTCACCACTCGATCCGCGCCGCAGGAAAACCGGACGAAGGGCGTCGCTCCTTCTTCATCGGCCGCGAGCATGCCGATGGACAGGTCACCGGTGTCGTCCATCATGGCCAACACCTCGCTGAGTCGCTCCGTGAACGATGCCCAGGCGGCAGCGGTGCTGGCCTCCAGATCGAAACCGTCGTACTCGTGCATCAGACTCCCTTCGCGCCCCACCCTAACGAACGCCATCAGCCAATGAGGACCGACAACGCGATGATCACAGGGATGCAGAGCAATGTCGTCCAGAACACGGCATCGCGGGCCAGGATTCGCGCGTATCCATAACGGTCGGCAATGACGAAGGTGTTCTGTGCTGACGGCAGTGCCGCGCTCAAGGTGACCGCCAAGACCTCTGGCCCGTCCAGGCCGAAGGCGAATCGAGCCAGGACGAAGGCGACGGCCGGGTGAACGAGAATCTTTATCGCTGTGATCGCCCACACCTGGGAAGCATCCGGCCCTTTCCCCGGGACCGGGTCGAGGCGCAGCGAGATTCCGAACGCCACCAGCATGGCCGGCACAGCCATCCCGCCAAGGAGTTCCAGGGGCTGCCACAGCCATGCAGGTACGGAAATGCCCGCCAGATTGACGCCCAGACCCAGGAGGGCACCGACCGTGATCGGGTTCTTGAACGGGATGAGGAATCCGCGCCCCAGCTTCGGTGCCGCGCCGTCACGTCGAGCCCTGAGAAGGTCGAGGATCGTCAACAACGTCGGCTGCAGAATCGTGAGTTGCATCAGCAAGATGGGCGCGATCCAGGCGACATCGCCCAAGACGTAGGCGGCTATCGGCAGGCCGAGATTCCCCGCGTTGGTGTAGCACGAGGCCATGGCGCCGATCACGCGCTCCCCCGCTCCGGTCTTCGGCCAGGCGAAATGAACCGAAACCAGATACGCCAAGGCGGCTGCCGCGACCGCCATGGCGGACACGACAAACGTGACGTTCACCACGTGGCCGAGGCTCGCCCTGGACATGATCGTGAAAAGCAAGGCCGGGGCCGCGAGGAAGAAGGCCGCGTTGGACAGCGCCGCGCGCGCCGACGCGTCCAAAATGCGCAGATGTGCGGCCAGCCAACCGGCGAAGACAACGGCGGCGATCGTGAAAACGCCCGTCAGAACGGCCTGCATCCGCTCAGGCTAGGGCGAGGCGTGTTCCGGTCCCGTTATTTCCCACGAAGTAGTTGCGACTTCGCGAGCCAGCAGGGCGGTCTACGCTGCCTAGGAGATGATGCCGCGAACACTCCCCGCAACAACACCCCGCGTTGGCTCCGAGACACGCAATGTCTACATTGACTGGGCCCGCGCGGCATCGGTGTGCGTCGTCGTGTTGTTCCACTCGCGGCTGTTCACTTTGACCCGCGTTGACGGCTCCCTGCAGTTGACGATGTGGGACCCGAATCGCCTCTTGTGGATCGTCAGTTGGCCACTCATGGCCATCCCCGTCTTCTTCGTTGCAGGCGGGTACGGACACTCGGTCAATATGGTCAAGGCTCGCCGCTGCGGGACGGGCTACGGCTATTTTCTCGCCGCTCGCGGACGACGCCTTTTGGGGCCGACGACGGTGTTCGTGGGTATCACCGCCGTCGTGGCGACGGTGCTTGCGGCATGGACCTCACCCCAACAGATGGCCGCCCTCTCCGCGAGCGGCATGAGCCTCCTGTGGTTCATCACCGCCTACCTGGGGATCACACTCGTGGCTCCGTTCATGGTCGGCCTGCAGGACCGGCATCCGGTCGCCGTGTTGAGCATGCTCGTTGTGCTCGCCATCTGCATCGATGCTTTGTCCCGGGCCACGGGCAGTCAACAGTTGGCTTTGCTCAACCTCGGCCCCGTGTGGCTGTTCGCACATCAACTCGGCATCGCGTACCACCATGGCTGGTTCCGCACGTGGCGGCGGAGCACTCTGCTGGCAGTCGGTGCGCTGAGCGCCTGTCTGATCCTCATCTTGATCTTCTTCTTTCACTATCCGCCGGTGTCAGTGGGCGTTGGCAGCATCCCGATCGCGAACGTGCTGCCGCCGACGTTCGCCATGGTTCCCCTTGCCCTGGCCCAGACCTGCGGACTGGCGTGGTTTGAGAAGGCCGATCCCCCATGGGCCACCTCGGCACGCGCCCTGGGCCCGGTGACGGCCATCAATGCTCTGTTGATGACGATCTATTTGTGGCACGTTCCCTGCGTGATCGCGGCTAACGCCATCGTGTGGATGTCGGGCGTCGCTGACGTCTTGAGCTCAGACGCGGCACACCTGATCATTTGCGTCCTGTCCGTGGGACTCGTTGCGCTAGTCACACCCCTCATCGGCCGCGTTGACTCATTGATGGTGTCACCCTTGGGACCGGTGCAATCCACCGGCTGGGCCATTGCCGCCGTGGTGGTTGCCTTGGCGGCGGTGGCGATCGTCTGGCAGTGCGGCGTTGTCGTCAGTCCCCAAGAACCATGGTCGAGTCTGGGTGTCGTGGGGGTCGGCGCGGCATGGTGGATGATGCGCAGAGCGGCAAACGCCCCGAGACAGTAATACTTGAAGGACTTGATCGCGGAGCGTCTCGGTTAGACGCTCTGGTTGTCGACGCCCCGTCGAGGGGACCTGCTCATTAGGTACAGTGCTTCAACGCTCGTGAATCGCGGAGGACTAGAAATGGGTCAAGATCCCAACACCCCCCCACCAGGGCAACCGCAGTCACCCTTCGGGCCCGGACAACCGGGACCGGGTCAAGGCGGGATGCCTGACTATTCCAATTCATTCGGAGGTGGCCAACCGTTCGGGGCACAAAGCCCCCAATCGGCCCAGGGATTCGGGTCCAGCCCGACCCCACCGCCGCCTGGCCCCATGCCGCCTGGCGCCCCGCCGATGGGACCGCCCGGCCTACCACCCAATGCACCTCCGCCGACAAAGAGCGGGAACAAAGGCCTCATGATCGGCCTGATCGTGGGCGGGGTCGTCCTGCTCCTGGTCATCGCCTTGGTCTTGCTCCTGGTCGTCTTCCGAATCGGTGGAAGCAGCCCCGACGATCCGACGAAGGCCACGAAGGCCAGCGACGCGGTTCTGGGGTACCTGACGGCTGTGTCTGAAGGCGACGCCACGAAGGCGAAGCAGTACGGCCTGACCGACCCCGGCGACTCGCCTTTGCTGACCGATTCCTTCCTGGCTGATGCCGTGAGCAAGAACGCCATCACGTCCATTGAGGTGGATGAGAACTCTGGCAGCGGTTCATCCGCCTACATCTCGGCCACGTACATGGTCGGCGGCAACACCGTTTCGGCGAACTACGAAGTCACCAAGAAGGACAACGTCTGGAAGCTCAACCAGGTTGTGGCCACCGACGATCGGCCCAGCTCCTGGGGAACGCTGGATGTGCAACTTAACGACACCAGCGTGCCCTCCGACGGTTTGGCCCTTTTCCCGGGCGTGTACGAACTGTCGACGGGAACCACCCTGCTGGAGTTCGAGACGAGTGATCAAGAGATCACCGTCGAGCAGCCCTCCGACTACATGGCGATTACCGCGACCCCGAAGCTCAGCACCGCCGGGTCGACGGCGATGATCAAGGCGTCGCAGGACCACCTCAGGAAGTGCCTGGCTCAGCCGGTACTCGTTCCCACCGGCTGCGGCTCGAGCTTCGGTTCCCGGCTTCCGTCCGGCGTCACCATGAAGCCCGGCACCCTGAGCCGGACAGTGGCCACGAGCGGAACCCCCTTCGCGACGAGTACTCCGCGGTCCACCTACGGTGATCCGCAGACCGTGACCGTGTCGGACTACATCCGTATTGCCGTGACGCTGACCGGGTCCGACGGCAACTCGTACAAGGGCAGCGCGTCCGTTTACAAGTCAACGGGTGTGATCAAGGGAGAGACGATCACCGTTACGTTCGGCTAGAGCTGGGAGGCTCCGTCCTCTAGACATGACTCGGCCCCGGTACCGCAACCTGGTACCGGGGCCGAGTCATGTCACCGTGGGCCGCAATCGGCGTGTTTGCGTGCTTGAAGCTGGACCGAGAGCGGCGGGCCTAGATCTGCCAGTGAACCGATCGGGCCACCGTGATCTGCGTGACCACGCGCATGCGTAGCGTCTCCGGTGCGCGGGTCTCACAGCAGCAGCGCTGGAGCACTGTGCGGATTGCCGCCCTGACGTCAAGGTCGTCCATGCACATCTCGCAGGCAGCCAGATGGACGCGAATCTCGTCCGCGTCGGACTCGTCCAACTCGCCGTCGATGAAGGCGTTCAACGCCTCGAGAACGGCATCGCAGTGCAATTCCTTCGGATCATTCATCGCCGGACCGCTTCCTGCCGATGCCCATCTCGGCCGCGTAGTCGGCCAGCAGCGTGCGCAGTTGTGCGCGACCCCTGCTCAGGCGCGACATCACGGTCCCGATCGGCGTGTCCATGATCTCCGCGATCTCCTTGTATGAGAACCCGTCGACGTCAGCCAGGTACACAGCCAGCCGGAAATCCTCGGGAAGCTGCGCGAGCGCGTCGGTGATGACCGAGTCGGGCATCCGCTCCAACGCCTCCATCTCGGCGGACCTCAGGCCCGATGACGTGTGGCTCTCAGCGCGAGCAAGCTGCCAATCCTCAATGTCTTCACCGCCCGAACGCTGCGGTTGCCGTTGCGCCTTGCGGAAGGTGTTGATGTAGGTGTTCGTGAGGATTCGGTACAGCCAAGCCTTCAGATTGGTCCCCGGCTTGAACTGGTGGAACGCAGAAAAGGCGCGCGCATACGTGTCTTGAACCAGGTCCTCGGCGTCGCTGGGATTGCGCGTCATGCGAAGCGCCGCTCCATACAACTGGTCAAGGAAAACCAAGGCGTCACGCTCGAAGCGCTCAGCACGTTGTTCGTCGCTCTCGACTGGAGCGTCAGGCGCTGAGCCAGTGGCGGGCACACCCTCCACGGTGTCGATCTCGGGCACAGTCATCACCTGTGAGCCTAGCGCGATCATGGCGGACTGCAGATCGTGCGTTCGACGTTCCGGGGCCAAGACACTCATGTGGGCAGAACGCGAGGCCGCCCGCCGCTATTCCCCGCGCAGAGGTTCGATCAGCTCCGCGCCGTCGGTCCCCACGCGGTTCACCAACGGCGCCACGTCATACGCGTCCAACGCCGAGACGGGTGATGCGCTGATGAGCGCCAGCGCCTCTCGGGCGTCGACGTGTGGCGAGAGCCACGCATCCCAGTCGTCGTCGCCGACCGTCACGGGCATGCGCTCGTGGATGCGCCCTATCGAATCAGAGGCTCGAGTCGTGATGATCGTGCAGGTCCGAACCCACTCGCGGTCGGTCCCCTCGGCCGTCCGATCCTTCCAGAACTCGTACAGTCCGGCCATCACCAGCGGCCGCCCGTCGGTGGGCCGCAGAAAGACCGGTTGTTTACGGGTCTTGCCCGTGCGCGGATCCGTGACCGGGTACCACTCGTAGTAGCCGATCGCCGGAAGCAGGCAGCGCCGCACCGCGACCGCGCGACGAAACGACGGTTTCTCACCGACGGTCTCTAGCCGGGCGTTGATCAGCCGGGCCCCGTGGTCGGGAGACTTGGCCCATGACGGCACCAGCCCCCACCGCAGGGCGGTCAACTGGCGCTGATACGTCGCGGGGTTCGACCCGGCGGCAGGGCGCGTCCAGATCGCGGGTACCTGATCGGTCGGGGCGATGTTGTAGCTGGGGGCCGGGAGGGGTCCGACGACGGCGTCGATGCGAAATTCCTCCACCAACGTGTCTTGGGCCGCCGCGGCAGCGTACCTTCCACACACGCACGTACCGTACCGAGCTTCACGACGTGCGGATAACAAAGTCTGTGAGCAGTTTCGCGGCGTCCCGCCGACATGGGTGGTGGCGGCCGCCGCGACAGAGTAGTAATGGACCATGACGTTACTTCGCGCCGCCGCGCGCCTCATGCTCGCGAGTTCGTTCATCGCCAACGGGGTCAGCGCCGTCCGGCAGCCCGACGCGCAGGTCGAAGAGGCCGAAGCGATCACCGAGAAGCTCGTACCCTTCACGCAACGGGTCCTGCCAGCCAGTGTCGAGAGTTACTTTCCGACCGACACCCGGACGTGGGTCAGGATCGTCGGTGGCGCTCGCATCGCTGGCGGCGTGATGCTCGCGACAGGTCTCGGTCGCCGCTGTGGCGCCTCGATCCTCGCCACGTCCATGGTGCCTCGCACCGTCGCGAGTTCTCCGCTCGGCACGCGTGGCGCGCCCGCGCCAGACTTCTTTGCGTCCATCTCGCTGCTGGGCGCCGCTGCGTTGGCAGCGCTCGACACCGAAGGCAAGCCCAGTCTCGCCTGGCGCCGTAAGGCCAAGAACAACGAGAGCAAGTCGGCCACCGCCGACAAGGAACGAGCAGCGCGCGCGAGTCGGACGGCGAAAGCGAAGGCCAAGCGAGCAGGGAAGAAGGCAGCCCGAGCCGGGGCCAAGGCCAAGCATGAGGCGAAAGTCGCGATGCGCCGCGCGCGGGATGCGCGGAGTTGACCGGGCCGTTGTCACGCTGGTTCCGTCGCGCCGCGGGCCCTGACCGACCACTGCCGTGGGAAGCGCCGGTCGCGCGCAGTCCCATCACGCGTGCCGTCCGATCACCCGGATCGAAATCGGCGACGAATCGCGCCCTCATTCTTGCGGCGCTCGCCGACGGACCGAGCCTGATCGGTGGCGCTCTCATGTCGCGCGACACGTCGCTGATGTTGGACGCGCTGAGACAGCTCGGCGTCGACATCGTGGTGGAGCGCCATCCCAAGTTCGACACCCTCGACCGTCTGCGGCTGACGCCACCGAGCAACTTCTCCGCCGGGGCCAGGATCGACTGTGGCCTGGCTGGCACCGTGATGCGATTCGTGCCTCCCCTCGCCTGTTTCGTGGACGGGGAGACGCGCTTCCACGGAGACAAGGCCGCAGAGGGCCGCCCGCTGCGGCCCTTGCTGAAGGCCCTAGCCACGTTGGGTGCCCGCTTCGATACGATTCGCGGTCTCCCCTTCACCTTGACGGGCACCGGGACGGTGATGGGCGACGCCATCACGATCGACTCGTCGGCCTCCAGCCAGTTCGTCTCGGGCCTCCTCATGATGGGCGCACGGTGCGAGACGGGACTCACGATTCGCCACGTCGGCCCGCCCGTCCCGTCGCGGCCGCACCTGGGTATGACCTTGACGATGCTGCAGGATCGCGGCGTTGACGCCGCCGAGACAGAGCCTGACGTGTGGCGCATCGAACCGGGACCGGTGGCGGCCATGGACGACTGGATCGAGCCGGATCTCACCAATCTCGCGACGTTCATGGCGGCCGTTGGGATCACCCACGGACAGGCCACGTTCGCCTGGCCGGATGCGACCACGCAAGCTGCCGAGCAGCTACTCGCCGCGCTGCGGGCCTTCGGATTGACCTTGACGTTCCAACACGGGACCTCCGGCAGCGAGTCCACGGTGACGGTGTCCAGCGATGAAATCACCGGTACGGACATCGACCTGCATGAGATCTCCGAACTGACGTGTACCGCAGCAGCTCTCGCGGCGGTCGCGTCGGGGCCGAGTCGCATCCGCGGTGTCGGGCACATTCGTGGCCACGAAACGGATCGACTCGCGGCACTGGAGGAGGGGCTGCGAGCACTCGGGGCGGACGTGACGCAGACCCACGACGGTCTGGTCATCGAACCCCGACCCCTCAGGGGTGGGCTGTTCCGCACACACGCCGATCACCGACTGGCTCACGCAGCAGCCCTCATCGGCCTCGTCACACCGGGAGTCGTGCTGGATGACGTCGAGTGCACGACGAAGACGCTGCCGGACTTCGTCGGCATGTGGGAAGGAATGCTCGCGTGAACGTCCGCGGGGGTATCCGCGACGATGAGGAAAGCGGCTTCGATCGGCCGGCTCGACGGACCCGGCCCCGCACCAAGGACAGGCCCGACTACTCACGAGCCGACGTCGGAATCGTCCTCACGGTCGATCGGGGGCGGTACCACTGCGACGTCGACGGTCGGTCCGTCGTGGCCGCCAAGGCGCGTGCCCTGGGTCGCGGCAAGGTCATTGTCGGCGATCAGGTACGGCTCCTGGGTGACACGTCGGGCGCCGAAGGCACGTTGGCGCGCATCGTGGATGTGCTGCCTCGGTCCACGGTCCTGCGGCGAACGGCCGACGACGACGATCCTTACGAGCGTCCCGTGGTCGCCAACGCCGATCAGTTGCTCATCGTCACGGCCTTGGCCGACCCGCCACCGCGTCCGGGGATGATCGACCGGGTACTCGTCGCCGCCTACGACGCGGGCATCGCCCCGGTGCTGTGCCTGACCAAGGCCGATCTGGCATCTCCGGACGAACTCATCAAGCTGTACGCACCCCTCGACGTGCCCATCCTCGTCACCGATCCCGAGGCCGACCTTGAACCGGTGCGCGAAATCCTCGCCGGGCATCGAACGGTACTCGTCGGACATTCCGGCGTCGGAAAATCGACACTGGTCAACCTCTTGATTCCCGGACTCGACCGGGCCGTCGGCGAGGTCAACGAGGTCACGGGCCGAGGCAGGCACACCTCGACATCGGCGGTGGCCCTGCGTCTGCCGCCGCCGGGGGGAATCGTCGTCGACACACCAGGCGTGCGCTCGTTCGGGCTCAGTCATGTGACCCCGGACGCCTTCTTGCGGGCCTTCTCGGACCTCGAGCCGTACACGGAATCGTGCCCGCGTGGATGCGACCACTCGTCCAACGCGCCCGAATGCGGACTCGACGACGCGGTCGCCAAGGGGCTCATCCCCGCCGCACGACTCGATTCCTTTCGGAGACTGGAACGCGCTTTCACGACACCGGCCACCTGAGCGAGGTTGGCGTGGGTCGGGGCACTAGCCTGAACACATGGCCGACAGCTTCACCGATGACCTTCGCCTCGCCCATGTCTTGGCCGACACCGCCGACTCGATCACGCTGGCTCGATTCAAGGCGCTCGACCTGCACGTGTCGAGCAAACCGGACCTGACCCCCGTCACCGATGCCGACGTGGCCGTCGAGGATGCGATTCGGTCGTCGCTGAAGCGAGCGCGTCCACGCGATGCCGTTCACGGAGAGGAACGCGACGACTCCGGGACCGCACCGCGGCGGTGGATCATCGACCCCATCGACGGGACCAAGAATTTCGTTCGTGGCGTCCCTGTGTGGGCAACGCTCATCGCGCTGATGGTCGACGATCGAGTCGTCGTCGGTGTCGTGTCTGCCCCGGCGCTCGGGCGGCGGTGGTGGGCGGCGACCGGTGAAGGCGCCTACGCCGGACGTTCGCTGCTCAACAGCACGCGGATCGAGGTCTCCAACGTCGCTTCCTTGTCGGACGCCTCGTTGTCCTACTCGTCAATCAGCGGCTGGATCGGGTCGGGGTACGGCCAGGCCTTCATCGACCTCATGCGCGAATGCTGGCGAACGCGCGCCTACGGCGACTTCTGGTCCTACATGCTGGTGGCCGAGGGGGCCGTGGACATCGCCACGGAGCCCGAACTCGCCCTGCACGACATGGCCGCCCTAGACGTGATCGTCCGCGAGGCTGGCGGCATCTTCTCGAATGTGGCCGGCAAGCCCGGCACGTCCGGACCCGGTGCCTTGGCGACCAACGGCCAACTCCATCCGACGGCGATCGAATGGCTCAACCCCACGTACGAGGACACGGCCGAGGTCCCGACCTTGTCGTAGGCACACGCGTGCGTCGGTCTACCCGTGGAACCGTGGGACGGCCGCGAGCAGGTCAGCCGTGTACGCATCGCGGGGGTGGTCATAGACGTCCGCCACGCTCCCCTGTTCGACGATGAGCCCGTCCTTCATGACGGCTACCGTGTCGCACAGCAGGCGGACGACCGCGAGGTCGTGGGAGACGAACACGAGCGTGAGTCCCCTGTCGCGCACCAGGTCCGAGAGCAGGTTCAAGACCTGCGCCCGGACGCCCACGTCGAGCGCGGACACGGGTTCGTCGGCGATCAGGACGTCCGGATCGGGGGCCAACGCGCGCGCGATCGCCACGCGTTGCCGCTGCCCGCCGGACAGCTCGTGCGGGTACCGGCGCGCGAACGCGAGATCCAGCCCCACGCTGTCCAGCACCTGCTCGAAGCGCTCCGAAGACAAGGCAGGAACATCGCCGCGTCGCTTGAGACGCGAGCTTCTCAGCGGCTCGGTCACGATCCGCTCAACGGTCATCCGGGGGTCCAGAGAAGAACGCGGGTCTTGGAACACCAGTTGGACGCGACTGCGGAGGTCCGCCAGTCGCCGCTCCGGCAGCCCGCTCACCGGCCGCCCATCAAACAGCGCCTGCCCTTCAGTGGGCGCATCGAGGGCTGCCAACAGCCGTACCAGGGTCGACTTCCCCGAACCCGATTCCCCCACTATTCCGACTCGCGCACGGGTCGCGATGGACAGATCAACGCCGCGCAGCGCGTCGACCACGGTGTTCCCGTTCGTGAATCTCCGGCGCAGGCCGCGAGCCTCCAAAATGGGCGGCTGTTTCGCGTTCACGAGGACGCCTCCCCTCGCCGATAGAAGTCGTCCATCGTCGGTAGACGCTCGCCCGGCCGGACGAGGTCGAGTCTCGCCGTCGCGACCAGTCCCTGCGTATACGGGTGCTGGGGAGCCGTCAGAACACGCTGGGTGAGCCCCCGCTCCACCACTTCGCCGTCGAGCATGACGATGGCCTGCGTGCACATTCGGGCGACCACGGCCAGATCGTGGCTGATGAACACGCAGGCGGCATTCGTCTCTTGCACCAACTCGTCGAGAAGGTCCAAGACGTGCGCCTGCACGGTCACGTCCAGAGCGGTTGTGGGCTCGTCGCAGATGAGCAGTTCGGGGCGGTTGAAGATCGCCATGGCCAACACGACCCGCTGCCGCTGTCCGCCGGACAGTTGATGCGGGTACGCGTCAGCGATCCGCTGCGGGTCGGCGAACCCGACCCGCTCCAGGTGCCCGAGGACCCGCGCCCGCGTGTCTTCGCGCGGCTGCCTGCGCCGCAACAACGACACCTCGGCGACCTGCCGCCCGACGCGCATCGTGGGGTCCAGCGCCGTCATCGGCTCCTGAAAGACCATCGCCAAGGATGCGCCGCGCAGCATGCTGAGTTGAGCGTCCCCCATCCCCACCAACTCGCGCCCGTCGAGGCGGATGGACCCCTCGACATGCGCAGTCTCCGGCAGCAGGCCCATGAGGGCCAGAGCCGTGACGGTCTTGCCCGATCCCGATTCCCCGATCACCCCGATCCGGGCGCCACGCTCCACGCTGAACGAGACGTCTCGCACGGCGGCCGAACGGCGTCGGCCGAACTCGACCCGCAGGTTCTCAACAGCCAACAGTTCCGTCATGAGATGTCCCGCAATCGCGGATCGAGGTGGTCGCGAAGCCCATCCCCCAAGAGGTTGAAGCCCAAGACGGCGAAAGCGATCGCGAGTCCCGGCCACAAGGCGAGCTCCGGAGAGGTGAACATGACGTTTTGTGCGTCGCGGAGCATGCGCCCCCAGGTCGGTGTGGGTGCGGGTGTGCCCAGGCCGAGGTAGCTCAGCCCGGCCTCGGCGAGGATCGCCATGCCCATTGAGATGGACGATTGCACCCACACCACCGCAGCGATGTTCGGCAGGACGTGTGTCGCCGCCGACGCGAGCATGCCTGTCCCTGAGACTCGCGCGGCAAGCATGTAGTCCTGGCTCATCACCTGCAGCGTCGCTGCCCGGGCGACGCGGGCGAAAGCCGGCACGCTCGCGACGCCGATCGCCACCGATGCGGTCGTGGTCGACGCCCCCGCTGCGGCGGCAAGGAGGATGGCCAGCAGAAGGGCGGGGAACGCGTACAGCACGTCCGCGGCGCGCATGATGAGGTCCGACAGCCACCGCCAGCCCATGCCCGCGATGATGCCCAGCGGGACACCGACGACCAGTGCCAGCCCGACGGCCACCACCGAGACCTCCACGACCACGCGGGCTCCGACCATGATCCGCGACAGCACATCGATGCCAAACGCATCCGTCCCGAGGATGTGCGGCCAGCCAGGCGGCAACAGACGGTCAGCCGGAACGACCTGTGTGGGATCAAACGGCGTCCACACCAGGGAGACGAGGGCCATGATGACGACACCGGCGACGAGCACGGACCCGAGGACCAGGTTGATGCGCCGCATCATGACAGTCCCCCCGTCCTCACGCGCGGGTCGAGCAGCCGGTACGCCAGGTCCACGAGGGTATTTGTGACCAGAACGACGATGACCAACAGCATCACGGTGCTTTGAACGGTCTGTAGATCCCGTTGTCCGACGACCGTGAGCAGCAACGATCCCAGCCCGGGCAGCGTAAACACGGATTCGACGACGATGGCGCCCACGATCGTGGCCGCAAACTGCAGACCGATGACGGTCAGCACCGACAGGGCGACATTGCGTGTCCCGTGCCGCAGCAATCCGGGGATCTTGCGCCATCCGATCGCACGCGCCGTGCGGAAGTAGTCCTCCGTCAGGACGTCGATGTACGCCGAACGCACGTAGCGCGCCAGGACCGCCGCTTGCACGATCGTCAGCGACGCCACAGGGAGCACCAGGTGTTTGGCCCACTGGGCCGGATCCTCGCGCAAGGGAACGTACCCGTTGGCCGGTAACCACCCCAGTTGAATGCTGAAGACAGCCACGAGCATGAGCCCGGCCCAAAACGCGGGCACGGCCATGCCGATCTGCGAGGTGGCTGTGGCAACGAACCCTTGCCAGTGACGCCGCCACACGGCGGCCACCATGCCGATGGGCACGGCAATGATCGGCGACGCGATCAACGCTCCGCCGACGAGCCAGGCGCTCACTGCGATGCGAGGCCCAATCAACTCGGCCACGGGTACACCTGTGAGGTACGACGTCCCGAGGTTTCCCGTCAGAATCCCGCCGACCCACTCCAGGTAGCGCACCAGAAAGGGCCGATCGAGGCCGAGTTGATGCCGCAGCGCGTCAACGGCCGCAGGGGTCGCCTGCTCGCCGAGGATCTGCTGCGCCACGTCGCCGGGCAGAGCCTGACACACCGCGAAGACCACGAAGGACGCCGCGAGGAAACTCGCTCCTAGGACAGCCAGCCTGGTAGCGACCGTGCGCACAGCCGCCACGGGCTCACCGAGACGCGATCGTCGTCACGTCGAAGCTCAAGGAGATGTAGTTCTCTGGGACTCCGCTGATCCCAGCTCGGGTGATGACGAGGTTTGGCAGAGCGAACAGCCAATCGGCTGCCACGTCGTCCGCCAACAGCCTTTCGGCCTGCTGCATGTAGCCCACCTCCTCGTCGGCCGGACCCTCGTCCGCCTTCTTGACCAGGCTTTGGAATTCCGGGTTGTTGTAATGCCAGTAGTACTTCGGGTCGGCGAACTTGAACACGTCACGCGACTCGACGTGCGCCACGATGGTGAGGTCGTAGTTGCCCTTCGTGAACACGTCGCTGTACCAGACGCTGAACTCGAGCTCTTCGATGACGGCCGTGATCCCCACCTGCTTGAGGGAACTGGCGATGAACTCCGCCGACTTGCGCGCATAGGGCGTCGCGGGAACTCGGAGGCGAAGCTTGAGTCCCGACGAGTAGCCCGCCTCAGCCAGCAGCTTCTTTGCCTTGGCTGGATCGTAGGGGTTGACGCCAGTGAGGTCCTGATACCAAGGATCGGTGGGCACGGCCATCGATCCGATCAGGGTGCCCTCGCCGCTCCACACCGTGTCCATCAGCGACTTGTTGTCGATCGCGGCGGCAATCGCCTGACGAACCTTCAGCTTGGACAACGCCACCCTGCTGTGGTTCATGCCCAAGACGACTTCTCCGTTGGTCGTCCCCCGCACCACGTTGTACTTGCTCTTGTCGGAGAACTGCGACACCGCCTCTGGAGCCTGCAGGTTGGAGATGATGTCCAACTCGCCGGACAGCATGGCTGCGTTCATCGCATTCGCGTCGCTGAAGTAGCGGAACTTGACGGTGTCGAAGCGAGGCGGCGTACCCCAGTAGGAGTGGTTCAGCTTCAGCGTGATGGACTCCCCGCGCGTCCAGTTATCGAGCACGTACGGCCCGGACCCCGCCGGAGTCTTGTCCAGGTCGTCGAACCCCTCGGGGTCGAAAACGATGCCGGCCGACGATGCCATGTTGTACAGCCAGTTGTTGGAGGGCTGGGACAGCTTCACCTCGACGGTGTGTGCGTTGACGGCCTTCGCCGACTCGACCACGGCCATCTGGGATGCCCACACCGAAACCGTTTCGGGGTCTTGGATGCGTTCGATGCTCTTCACGACCGCTTCGGCCGTGACGGGGTCTCCGCTGGCGAACTTCGCCGACCCGTCGAGTTGGAAGGTGTACGTCAGGCGGTCCTGGCTGATGTCCCACCGCAGCGCCAACAGCGGCTGCAACTCGCCTTCATTGTCGAGGCGAACCAGTGTTTGGTACGTGTTGTACAGCAGCACCTGCGGAATGCTCGCCGAACTGTTGGTCGTGGGATCCAACGACGGAGGCTCGAGTGTTGCGCCGACGGTCAGGGTCGGGTTCCCGCTCGATGGCGATGACGCTGTGGAACACCCCGTCAGCAGGATCGCCATCGCGACGATCACCGCCGCCACCGCTGACCCTCGCCGTCTGGCTAGCTTCCCCATGTGCCCTCCTCGGGGCTCGAACCTTGACCACAGGCCGAATGTCCGCACAGAGTCTAGCGGCGCACGCGCCGAAGTCTGGCCGCACCCGTCCGCGGATGCGTCTCTAGCCCTGTGATAAGGCAACGAGCAAGTGGACCACCCACGGCTTCGGCGGGTCCGGAGTGTGGACAGGCCAGCAGACGGGTCGTCCAGAACGGAGTCGCGGGGCCCGGTTACTCAATCGACGTCGTTGCGGCGGGCGAAGAACCGTCCGATGCGCGCCCACTCGGATCCGAAGTGGTCGTCGGTAACCATGTAGGTCCAGGTGGCGCCCGGTCGATACAGCCCGGCGCTGTCGAGGTCGATGTGTCCGTCGGACACCGTCGCCTCGGTCAGCAGGGCCGCGGCATCGTCCAAGGCGACGTCAACCAGTGGCGTGAATGACTCCACCAGCAGCTTGTTGTACTCCGACAATGGCTCCAATCGCGCCAGCGCACGCAGATGGATGCCTTCGCGCAGTTCCAAGGAGAACGCGAGGTGGTCGCTCCATCCCCGGTCCAGACACCCCAGGACCGCAGCGCGCGCCGCGCGTTCCAGTTCGGCTTCATCCACCTCGTCGGCAAGTTCGTCCAGCCTGTCGGCGATCCGCAAACGCAGGTCCCGGGTCCCACGATCAGTTCGCAAGACGTCGTCACGCACGGCCAGAAGGTCTTCGCGCTGAAGGGCGGGCAGAGAGCCATATCGCCTCGCCAGGCTGCGCAACTCACCCTGCTGACCGTCGGAGATCCGCTGCGCCTGGTCCACGAGTCCGAGCAACTGCCGGTCCGACACCTCGCCCTCGTCGCTCAGCGACGCCGGAGGGCGATGGTCCGGCATGTTCTCGACCACCAGGTCGTCCTCGAGACTGGTGAAGAAGATCGAGCGGCCGGGGTCGCCTTGTCTGGCGGACCGGCCACGCAGTTGGCCGTCGAGACGGGCACTGCGGAATCGCTGGAGACCGACGATGCACAGGCCCCCGAGGTCGCTCGCGCCCTCCCCCAGCCGAATGTCTGTCCCGCGGCCGGCCATCTGGGTCGACACCGTGATGCGACCGACCGTTCCCGCCTGCGCGATGACCTGCGCCTCGACCGCATCGTTCTTCGCGTTGAGCACGACGGACTCCAGGCCTTCATCGGCCAACAGTTGGGCGAACCGTTCCGACTCGGCCACCGACTGCGTGGCAACCAGGACGGGTTGTCCGGTCTCGTGGACCTCGGCGACAAACGCGGCAGCGGCCGCGTCGCGGGCAGCGGCCGTCTCGAACATGCGGTCCTGCTCATCCTCGCGAACGCACGGCCGATTCGGCGGGAGCGATCCGATGGACATGTCGTACAGTTCCCGCAGTTCCTCAGCAGCCACCACGAGTGTGGCGCTCATCCCCACGACCGAGGAGTACTTGCCGATCAGGTCCCGCACGAGCAGTTGGTCGAGCACATCGACCCGGGCGCTCACGTCGAGCCCCTCTTTGGCCTCCACTGCCTCCTGCAGCCCCTCCGGCCACCGTTGCAGCGCCTCGACTCTGCCGCGTGACTGGCTGACGAGGTTGACCTTGCCCTCGGACACCACATAGTCCACGTCGCGTCGCAGCAGCGCATGGGCGTACAGGGCGACGTTGATCCGGCTCAGCAGTTGGTGGTCATCCCCGAACAGGTCTGCGTCGGGGTAGGTGACCTCCACCGCCTGAAGTCCGCGCTCGTTGAGATGGACGGCGCGTCGCTCGGAGTCGACGTCGAAGTCGCGACCCTCGACGAGCGTCGCGACGAAGGCGGCAAGGCTCGTGTCGGGGCTGTGATCGGCCGTGGACTCCCCGGCGAGGACGAGCGGGACCCGTGCCTCGTCCAGCAGCACGGCGTCCGCCTCATCGAGGATGGCGGCGTCATGGCGCGGTGCGAGCAGGTCGGACTCATCGAAGCGGATTCGATCCCGCAGCACATCGAAGCCCGCTTCCGTCACAGGCACGTACACGACATCTGCCTGATACGACTCAACGCGCTGTGCGTGCGGCTGGTCTGATGTCACGACGCCCACGCTGGCTCCAGCGGCCGTCAGGAGAGGCCCCATCCAGGTCGCGTCGCGATCGGCGAGGTAGTCGTTAGCAGACAGAATCTGGACGGTCCGGTTGGCCCGGATCAAACCGGCCGCGACCATCGCGCCGACGAGCGTCTTGCCCTCGCCGGTTGCCAACTCGATGGACGTTCCCCGCAGCATCGCGGCCGTGGCCTGCATCTGCACGTCGTAGGGACGTAGGCCGACGGTCCGATCAGCCAGCTCGCGCATGATGGCCAGAAACTCGGCCATCGATGCGTCCTCGTTGATGAACTCGGGGGGCAGTTCCTCCAGGGCCTTCGCCAGCGCGGCGTCGTCAAGGTCCCTCCACAGTGCCCCGGCCTGCGAGGCGCGCGACACAATGCCCGCCAGCCCAGACAGGCGCACGGCCCCCGGCTGATCGGTTAGCCACGCCCACGCCCTCTTCCACCGGCTTGCCATACCGTCAAGCTCATCACATCAATCAAAAGGGGCCCGACAGCACGCGCCCGGGGCCGTGGAGGCATCCCCACGGCCCCGGGCGCACCGAGGTACCTGCGATCAGCTGCAGCCGCTGGTCGAACCGCACCCTTCGCAGACGTAGCATGATCCGCTCGGGCGCATCTTGGTGCCGCACGTCATGCACAACGGCGCGTCGACCGTGATGCCGGTCAGGTTCTCCAGCAGCGCGGCACTCGTCACGATCGGCGCCTCGACGAGAGCCGGCTGCACGGGGCCCGCCTCGTCAACGCGCAGGTTGTCTGCCGCGTCATTCTTCAACTGCTCGGACTCGATGATCTGCGCCTCGTCGTCCTCGGACAGGTACGAGCCGGTCTCGACATAGCGGGCGCGCTCGGCAGCCGTGTAGATGCCGAGTTCCGCTCGCTCGTCGTAGCTCAGGTAGTCCAACGCCAACCGGCGGAAGATGTAGTCCATGATCGACTGCGCGATGCGGACATCGGGATCGTCGGTCATTCCGGCGGGCTCGAACTTCAAGTTCGTGAACTTCTGCGTGAAGCTCTCGAGCGGGACGCCGTACTGCAGACCGATCGAGACGGCGATGGAGAACGCGTCCATGACACCCGCCAGTGTGGAACCCTGCTTCCCGAGCTTCAGGAACAGTTCTCCGAGTTCACCGGTCTCATAGTTGCCCGATGTCATGTACCCCTCGGCACCACCGACGGAGAACGACGTGGTCTTCGAGACACGTGACTTGGGAAGACGGCGACGGCGCGGTCGGTATTCGATCCGCACCTCGGGCTCGACCGTGGTCGCTGCCTCTTCGGGCTTCTTGCCGTCGCTGAGGGGCTGACCGACCTTGCAGTTGTCGCGGTACACCGCGAGTGCCTTGAGGCCCAGCTTCCACCCCTGCATGTAGACGTCGGCGATCTCTTCGATCGTCGCGGACTCCGGCAGGTTGACCGTCTTGCTGATCGCGCCCGACAGGAATGGTTGAACGGCCGCCATCATGCGGACGTGACCCATCGGCGAGATCGCACGCTCACCCATGGCCGTGTCGAACACCTCGTAGTGGGCGGACTTCAGGCCGGGAGCGTCAACGACATGGCCGTGTTCAGAGATGTACTCGACGATGGCCTCGATCGTCTCCTTGCCATAGCCCAGCCGACCGAGGGCCTGCGGCACGGTCTGGTTGACGATCTGCATCGATCCGCCGCCGACGAGCTTCTTGAACTTCACCAGCGAGAAGTCCGGCTCGACTCCTGTCGTGTCGCAGTCCATCATGAACCCGATCGTGCCGGTCGGCGCGAGCACCGAGGCCTGCGCATTGCGGAAGCCGTTCTTCTCCCCCAGCTTGATGACCTGCGACCACTCCTGGGAGGCGCGCTCGTGGACCAACCGGTCGTTGGCGCTCAGGGGCACGAGATGGTCGTCGGCAACCTGATGCTTGCGCATGACCTTGAGGTGAGCCGAGGCATTGCGCGCATACCCGTTGTACGGTCCGACGATTCCCGCCAGTTCTGCAGACCGGCGGTAGGACGTCGCCGTCATGACCGACGTGATGGCACCCGCCAGGGCGCGGCCTCCGTCGGAGTCGTACCCAAGCCCAGTGGCCATCAACAAGGCGCCCAGGTTGGCGTACCCGATGCCCAACTGACGGTAGTTGCGGGTGGTCTCGCCGATCGCTTCGGTCGGGAAGTCCGCGAAGCAGATCGAGATGTCCATGGCGGTGATGATGAACTCGACGGCCTTGACGAACTTGTCGACGTCGAAGACCCCGTCGGCGTTGAGGAACTTCAGCAGGTTGAGGCTGGCGAGGTTGCACGACGAGTTGTCGAGGCTCATGTACTCCGAGCACGGGTTCGAGGCGGTGATGCGACCCGTCTCGGGGTTGGTGTGCCAGGCGTTGATCGTGTCGTCGTACTGGATGCCGGGATCCGCGCACTCCCACGCGGCGCGCGCCATCTTCGTGAACAGTTCTCGCGCGTCGACCTCTTCGACGACTCGACCGTCCATCCGCGCAGTGAGACCGAACGACGTCCCGGCCTCGACGGCCTTCATGAACAGATCGCTGACCCGGACCGAGTTGTTCGCGTTCTGGTACTGGACGGAAACGATGTCCTTGCCGCCGAGGTCCATGTCGAAGCCGGCATCTCGCAGCGCACGGATCTTGTCCTCTTCACGCGCCTTGGTCTCGATGAACTCTTCGATGTCGGGGTGATCGACGTCCAAGACCACCATCTTGGCCGCGCGCCGCGTTGCGCCACCGGACTTGATGGTGCCGGCCGAGGCGTCGGCACCGCGCATGAAGGACACGGGCCCAGAGGCTGTGCCACCGGAGGACAGCAGTTCCTTCGACGAACGGATCCTCGACAGGTTGAGCCCAGCGCCCGATCCGCCCTTGAAGATGAAGCCCTCCTCGCGGTACCAGTTGAGGATCGATTCCATCGAGTCGTCCACCGACAAGATGAAGCAGGCGCTGACCTGTTGAGGAGCATCGGTCCCGACGTTGAACCACACTGGAGAGTTGAAGCTGAAGTACTGGTGCAGCAGCATCCATGTCAGCTCGTGCTCGAAAATTTCCGCATCGGCGGGGGTCGCAAAGTACCCCTCGGACTCACCGACTGTCCGGTACGAATGCACCACGCGGTCGATGATCTGCCGCAGGCTCGATTCGCGCCCCGGGGTGTCGAGCGCGCCGCGGAAGTACTTCGTCGTCACGATCGTGGCGGCATTCATCGACCAGAAGTCGGGGAACTCGACGCCACGTTGTTCGAAGACGTTTTCGCCCGTTCGCCAGTTGGTTTGGATGATGTCTCGCCGGTCCCAGGTCACCGCGTCATAGGGGTGAACACCGGCGGTCGTGAAGACACGCTCGATCGTCAACCCCTGCGGTGCTCTGCCCGAGCGGCGCGTGGTCCGGGTGGTCTCTGTCATGGGGGAACTCCTGCTCTTCGTCAACGGGCGGTGGTGGGTCGTCGCGCTCGCGCGCCGTGGAGGCGGACCCTAGGCGGGCGCGATGGCCGCATCGCGGAGTGCGGTGATCTCTGTCTCGAAGTCGGCCAACGATTGAAAGTCGCGATAGACACTGGCAAAACGCATGTAGGCGACGGAATCCAGTTCGCGCAGCGGCTGCAGGATGGCCAAGCCGACATCGGCCGACGGGATCTCGGCCACGCCGGAGGAACGCAGCGTGTCCTCGACTCGCTGGCCGAGGCGAGCCAGTTGCCCGTCGGTCACAGGTCGGCCCTTGCACGCCTTGCGGACACCGGAGATCACCTTGTCCCGACTGAACGGTTCGACGGCACCGGATCGCTTGACCACCACAACCTGCATCTGCTCGATGGTGGTGAAGCGCCGTTCGCACTGAGGACACTGGCGCCGACGGCGCACGCTCGTGCCATCCTCGGCAACGCGGGAGTCGAGAACTCGCGAGTCACCATTACGGCAAAACGGGCAGTACAAGGTTGACTCCTCCGCGGGGCTGGGGTGGGAAACGCTACCGCAAGATCAGCGATAAACACTACCTATGGGGTAACTACATGCTTGTGATTACTACATGTAGGACCATAGTTCGCCTCGACCCCAACGTCAACGAACCCAGCCGGGTCGCGTGTCGCAACGGGCAAACAGGGGACAACGCCCCCGAACCCATCCGCGAGGCTACGCCAACCCGACAACCGGCACGACCGCCGTGGCCGCCGACAACGGAGCGTCGCTGACCTGCAGGAAACCCACAACGATCACGACGATGGCGGTCACAAACAGACCCAGCAACAACACGACCATGACCCGCATGCCCCACTCCGACAGCGGAAGCTCTTCGGACTGGGTCGGCGCCGTCGCCACGAGAGGACTGGTCGGACCGGCCTTCGGCTTACCCACCGGGGCACCGATGCGACGCGGTGCGGCAACGGGGCCTCGCTGGCTCGCGCGACGCCCATCGACGGCCCACCGAACCGAGGATTCAATGACGGACATGTCGCCTCCAACTAATAGAACGTGTGTTCGATCTTGACGATACTCCGGCCACCGGCAGACGCCAAGCACATTCGTCAATGTGTTCGATTCGGCGTGTCGGAAGCACGAGAGCAAGCTCACACCGCGGCACCGACACTTTTCGCACACGCCGAGCCAGATCGAACAAGCGTTTGAATAATCGTCTAGGTTGAGGACATGCAAAACCGGTCGCAACCGCCCGCCCGCAAGCGCGGTCGTCCGCTCAAGGCCGACATCGACGCCGAAATGGCGGGCACAAAAGGTTCTCTGACATCACTGCCCGGGGGGACGCCCGGGCTCGAGGGTTTGACCCCACGACAGCGCCGTGTGCTCGAAGTGATTCGTGACACCGTGGTCGAGCGCGGGTACCCACCCAGCATTCGAGAACTGGGCGATGCGGTCGGGCTGGCGAGTTCCTCATCGGTCGCGCATCAGTTGCGCGTCCTAGAAACCAAGGGCTTCTTGCGCCGGGACCCACACAGGCCTCGGGCGCTCGAGGTGCGACTGCCCGACTCCTTGGCGGCAGCGGTGGAGACTCCAGCTGTTGTCGAACCCGACTCGTCCCCGGGTGCGACCGTCACGGACATCACCGACATCCGCGACGCCTACCCGACGGCCGTCAACGTCCCGCTCGTCGGTTCCATTGCCGCCGGAAACCCGATCCTCGCCGAGGAGCACACCTCCGACGTGATGCCCTTGCCTCGTCAACTGGTCGGCGAAGGCACCTTGTTCATGCTGCAGGTCCGCGGTGATTCGATGGTCGACGCGGCGATCTGCGACGGTGACTGGGTCGTCGTCCGCCAGCAACCGACCGCCGACAACGGTGACATCGTCGCCGCCTTGCTGGACGATGAGGCCACCGTCAAGACGTTCAAGAGGGTGTCCGGTCAGGTGTGGCTGCTGCCGCACAATCCCGCCTACGACCCTATCGACGGCAATGCCGCGACGGTCTTGGGCAAGGTCGTCGCCGTCCTCCGGCGCGTGTGAGTCGACTGCGTCCATCGCAGACACGGTCGGCGCTCGAGCTGGCCGAGCCCCGCTTGGCTCGGAGTTAGGCCCTGCCCGCACGCAATCGGTCGAGCGCAGACGTGGCAACGTCAAGATCGGTCGTCATCCAAAAGTCAGGTAGGGACGCCCGCAGGTACGAGCCGTACCGGGCCGTGAGTAAACGCGGGTCCAAGACCGCAACGAGCCCGCGATCGGTACTGCGCCGAATCAGACGGCCAGCCCCTTGTGCCAACAGCAAACCGGCGTGGGACGCGGCGACACTCATGAACCCGTTGCCGCCCGCCGCGCTGACGGCCTGCTGTCGAGCCACGTGCAAGGGCTCGTCTGGGCGCGGGAATGGAATCTTGTCGATGATGACGAGCTCGCACATCTCCCCCGGCACATCGACGCCTTGCCACAACGACAACGTCCCGAACAGGCTGGTTTCGGGCTCGGACGCGAACCGTCTGGTGAGTTCCGACAGCTGAGCGTCCCCCTGGCACAAGACCGTCAGGTCCGGAGCGGCGCTGCGCACGTGTGCCGCCGCAGCCTCCGCAGAACGCAACGACGCAAACAGTCCCAAGGTCCGTCCCCCGGCGGCCTTCACCAGGCGCAAGATCTCGTACAACGCCTCCTCCGGTATGCCGTCGCGCCCGGGGGGTGGCAACTGCCGCGCGATATACAAGATCCCTTGAGATGCGTAGTCAAAGGGAGACCCGACGTCGACGCCAGCCCACGGCATCGCGTCGTCCATCGCCTCCGCGAGGTCGTCACCGGGCTCGGCGACCCGATCCGCCGCGCGGAGACCGACGGAGCCCGCACTGACGGTGAAATCGCCGCCGACAGTCAGCGTGGCCGAGGTCATCACGAGCTGGTGTTCCTCCAGGATCCGAGCTCGCAGGAGCCCAGCCACAGATAGCGGAGCCTGTCGCAGTTCTCGTCCGAACCGCTCCCGATCCACGACCCAGCACACGTCGAAATCGCCGGCGGCGGCCATCGCGGCACACGTTTCGTACAACTCGGTGACGGCGGCCGCGCACTGGACCTTGTCGATGTCTGACCCGTCGCCGCCGGTCAACGCCGAACTCACCTTCCGTGCGACATCGCGCACCTGCCCCACCACGGCAAGGGTCTCCGATGCGCCCTCCAGCCGCGCCAGGGGTGCGTCGTCCAGCACCCGACGCAGCAGGTCGCCACACTCCAAGAACTCGAGGCCGACTTCGTCCGACAACCAGGGAAGGGCTCGGCGAGCCGTCCGTTCGAGCTGTTGGGGGCTGAGTTCCAGCGACGCCGCGCTGGTGACGCGGGCGGTCAACTCGTGTCCCTCGTCGATGATGACCGCGTCATACGTCGGAAGTACCGTCCCGCCGCCCTGCATGGCGTCGGCCGCCAAGAGGGAGTGATTTGTGACGACCAGCCCAGCCCGCCGGGCCGTGTCTCGGGACCTCTCGCCGAAGCACTCGCCGCCGTAGGGGCAACGTTGGGCACCGATGCACTCCCGCGCCGGGACCGACACCTGCGCCCATGCCGCCGCCGTGTGCGTCGGCGCTTCGTCCTTGTCGGCCAGCCCCTTTTCGGACGCCTGTTCTTCGGCCCATTCCCGGAGGGACAGCACTTCGGCACCCAGCACCGTGGTCTGATCGGCACCACTGCTGCGCGCGGCGTTGGCGACCTCGACCCCACCCAGCAAGGAATCCTGCTCTTGCCCGACCCCGTCGCGCACCTTCAGCAGGCAGGCGTAGTTGGCCCGCCCCTTCAAGATCGCGTGCGACGGTGCGGTACCCATCACCGCCTCGACGGCGGCCTCCGCAATCGGGATGTCCTTCGTGGCGAGCTGCGACTGGAGCGCAAGGGTCGCCGTGGCCACGATGATCCGCTGCTCCGGGTTACGCGCGACGTGGACCAAGGCGGGCACGAGATACCCCAGGGACTTACCGGTCCCCGTTCCCGCCTGAATCAGCAGGTGCTGCCCGGCATCGAAGCTGGCCGTGACGGCATCGACCATGATCTGTTGACCCTCGCGCGGCGCGCCCCCGATCGCGTCGACCGCGTGGGACAGGGCGGCACGGGTCTGCGGGTCAATCACCCGCCCACCCTACCGGCGCACCCCGGTGCACAAGGTGGCGGACCCCCAGCGTGGCGGGAGCCGACAACCTAGTGTTGCCAACAGGTCGACGAGGTGAGGTCATCATGGAGTTGCCAACGCAGCACCCCCTAGCCACGCCCGGCGAGGACACCGCGACCATGCGCGCGGTGGTCCTCGAGCAGCCGGGACCTCCAGAAGCCCTGCGCATTCGAGAGGTGCCGCTCCCCACGCCCCGCGATGGTGAGGTGCTGATCCGGGTGAAGGCCTTCGGACTGAACCGATCCGAGCTGCACTTTCGGCAAGGACTGGCTGAGACGGGCAGCTTTCCGCGAGTGCCTGGCATCGAAGCGACGGGAGTCGTCGCGGCCGCCCCGGGCGGGGAGTTCACTCCAGGCCAACAGGTGATGACCATGATGGGTGGAATGGGGCGACTGTTCGACGGCGGCTACGCGGAGTACGTGCTGGTCCCGGTCGTCCAGGTCACCGCCTTTCGGAGCGCCTTACCCTGGGAGGACCTCGGTGGCGTCCCTGAGATGCTGCAGACGGCCTATGGGTCCTTGACGGTCGGGGTCGGTGCCCGTCGGGGCGACGCGATACTCATCCGCGGCGGAACGTCATCCGTCGGGCAGGCCCTCACGGTCCTGTGCAAGCAACGGGGCCTCACGGTGTTTGCGACCACCCGCCGCGAGGCCGCCCGCCAGCGGCTAGTCGACCTCGGCGTCGACCACGTCCTGATCGATGACGGTGCCGTCGCCGCCCAGATCAGGTCGCTCGCGCCGGACGGACTGGACGGGGCTGTGGAGCTTGTCGGCGTCAACACGCTGCGAGACACGCTGCAGGCCGTACGTGCCGGAGGCACGGTGTGTTTTACCGGGATGTTGTCGGACCAATGGACGATCCCGGAGTTCTACCCAATGGACTGGCTCCCCAATGGCGTCCGGTTGACCGCGTACTCCGGTGAGGCGAGCGACCTGTCCGCGGACGCCCTCCAGGAGTTCTTGGACGCGGTGGCTGAGGGCACGGCAATGATTCCGATCGGGCGGGTCTACCGATTCGAGGAAATCGTCCAAGCCCATCGCGACATGGAGGCCGGGTCGGTCGGCGGCAAGGGCGTCGTTCTTCTCTGATTTGATCCGCCCCTGTTCGGGTTCACGCGTCACCACTCACCGGATCGTGCAGCGTCGGCAGGGCGGCGGCGGCTCGGCGATAGGCAGCTTCCAAGGACGCCAGGTCGACGCGATGCTGGGCGATGTGGCATCCGGCCAGGTCGTCGCGGACCCCGATCCCTTCGGCCCGCCAATGGGGAAGTGCCTGGGCTGCCACGGAGGACCGACCGTCGTGCGACACCACCCGCCACCACGGCACAGCCGATCCGTGTCGGCGCAAGACCGCCCCCACCTGCCTGGGCCCGCAGCCCACGATGGACGCTATGTCGCCATAGGCGCACACGCAGCCTGGCGGGATCGACTCGACGGCTCGCAGAATATGCTCGGCGCGCAGTTCGGCCTGGGGCGAGCCCCAGCCCGCGCTCACGGACGGAAGTCGGCCAGGTCGGCTGCCAGATCCGGGTACACGCGTGCCGTGATCAGCGTGCCGTCCCCCGTGTGCTCCTCGTGAAGCAACGTCCCGGTTTGATGAATGCGGTCGATGAGATCGCCGCGTGCGTACGGCACGAGGGCGCGCACCTCGGCCTGAGGCTGCGGCAGGTGAGCCTCGATCGCCGCCCTCACCGTGTCGATCCCCTCCCCTGTCCGACACGATACGAACACCGCGTCCGGGTACAGCCCGCGCAGGATCGTGAGTGTGTCCGGGTCCGCCGCGTCGGTCTTGTTGACCACGAGCAGCTCAGGATTGTTCGCTGCGCCGATGTCGGACAGCACCTGCCGGACCGCGGAGATCTGACCCTGAGGGTCCGGGTCTGACCCGTCGACGACATGCAAGAGCAGATCGGCTTGGGCGGACTCCTCCAGCGTTGACCGGAAGGCCTCCACCAGGTCGTGGGGCAGGTGACGGACGAATCCAACCGTGTCCGTCAGGGTGTACACACGGTGATCTTGCGTATGTGTTCGGCGCGTCGTCGGGTCCAAGGTCGCAAACAGGGCATCGTCGACGAGTACTCCGGCCCCCGTCAGCCGGTTGACGAGCGACGACTTGCCCGCGTTGGTGTACCCGACCACAGCGACGGCGGGGACGCGCCGCCGGGTTCGCTGGGCACGCTTGGTGCGGCGCACCTCGTCCATGCCACGCAACTTGCGTCGCAGGATGGAGATGCGCGTGTTGATGCGTCGACGATCAGTTTCGATCTTCGTCTCGCCCGGACCGCGCCCGCCGATTCCGACGCCTCCAGCGGCCCGACCACCCGTCTGACGTGACAGGTTGCCGCCCCAACCCCTGAGTCGCTGCTTCAGATACTGGAGTTGAGCAAGTTCCACCTGCGCCTTTCCTTCGGCGCTCTTGGCATGGGCCGCGAAGATGTCCAGGATCAAGACGGTCCGGTCCACGACCTTGACCTGGACGCGGTCCTCGAGATTGCGCAACTGGGCGGGTTCGAGCTCACCGTCGGCGATCACCGTGTCAGCGCCGGTGGCGATGACAACCTCCCGCAGCTCATCGACCTTCCCGCTTCCGATGAAGGTGGACGGATCCGGGTGCGAACGGCGTTGGATCAAGGCATCCAGCACCTGAGATCCGGCCGTTTCGGCCAGCGCTGCCAGCTCGGCCATGGAGTTCTCGGCGTCCTTGGCTGTCCCCGAGGTCCAGACCCCCACCAAGACGACCCGTTCGAGCTTCAGCTGGCGATACTCGACCTCGGAGATGTCGGTGAGTTCGGTGGACAATCCAGCCACACGGCGCAAGGACAATCGGTCACTAAGATCGAGTTGCTCCCCGTCTGGGGATTCGCCCGCTGTACCGTCGCGGAATGCCTGGGCGAGCCCGGCAGCCGTCGCCTGTTCGTCAGAAGTCATCGCATCCACCATGGCAGACCACCTGACGCCGAGCCACCACTTTTCGCAACGGGCGGATTGTGCCGCCGTCAGCGGCTCTCGGGCAGGGTCACATCGCCACGAGCAACGATGACCGCCGGTCCGGTGAGCCATGCGTGGCGATTGCCCAGTTCGACAGACACCTGTCCGCCTGGCACTCGTACTGTGTACGGGCCGCCCCCTGCCGCCAGACGTTGGTCTGTGGCTGCTGCGGCGGCGACCATGCCCGTCCCGCAGGCCATGGTCTCCCCCACGCCGCGCTCGTGGACACGCATGGCGATCTCTCTCTCGCCACGCAGGGAGACGAACTCGACGTTGGCACCCTGAGGGAACTGTTCGGGCGGTTCGAGACGCGGAGGCCTACACAGGTCGAGACCGACCAGGGTCTCCGCGTCAACGAAGGTCACCGCGTGCGGATTGCCGACGTTGACCGCCGACGCGCGAAAACTCCGCTCCCCGACGTGGACGAGTGCGCCCTCCGCCGACACACGGGTGGGCCCCATCTCCACCTGGACCATCCCGTCGCCACGGAAGACGACCTGGCGCGCACCCGCCCGGGTGGCGACAGTGAAGACTTCCTCGACGACGAGGTCCTCCTCTTGCAGAAAGCGCGCAAACACGCGCAAGCCGTTTCCGCACATCTCCGCAAGCGATCCATCCGCGTTGCGGTAGTCCATGAACCACAGGTGTGGATCGCCGTCCCACTCGGGAACATGCGCCGCCTTGATGACGCGCAACACACCATCTGCGCCGATTCCCGCGTGCCGATCACACAGAAAACGGACATCTTCGGACGACAGCGGGCAAACGCCATGCCTGTCGAGCACGATCACGAAATCGTTCTTCGTGCCGTGTCCCTTTGCGAAGTTGACCTGCCGCATCTACGGACGACCCTTCCTTGCGTTCTTGCCAACGACCGACACGATGCGCGTCGCATTGGCCGGATCGCCGACCGACAACCAAGAAATTCGTGGGTCTCGACGCAACCAGGCGAGTTGCTTGCGCGCAAACCGCCTCGTCGACGCAATTGTCGTCTCACGGGCCTGTTCTTCACTAATCTCGTCCGCCAGGTAAGACAGGACCTGCCGGTATCCGAGCGCACGAGAGGCGGTGAGTCCAGACCGGAGCCCGCCACTTTCCAATCGCCGGACCTCGTCGACCAGGCCGCTGTCCCACATCCGCGCCACTCGCTCGGCGATGCGCCGATCGAGTTCGTCTCGTTGGAGTTCGAGTCCGAATTGTTGGACTCCTTCGAGCAAATAGGACCATTCGGGCAGGTTCGCTCGGAATGACCCCGTGAGTTCGATGACTTCGAGGGCCCGCACGATGCGACGCCCGTTGCCGGGAAGGATGGCTGCGGCACTCGTCGGGTCCTTCTCCGCGAGGACCCTGTGCAACTCGGCGGGACCGATCCGGGCCAGCTCTGCCTCCCACCGGGCGCGCACCTGCGGATCGGTTCCCGGAAAGGTGAAGTCGTCCAGGATCGCCCTCAGATACAGCGCTGACCCACCGACGAGGATCGGCACCGTATCCCTGGCGCGACAAGCTGCGATGGCAGCGCGAGCCAAACGTTGAAAGTCGGCGACCGAGGCCGTCTCGGTCGGGTCGAGTATGTCCACGACGTGATGGGGGATCTCGCGCCGCTCATCGAGCGTTGGCTTCGCGGTGCCGATGTCCATGCCGCGATAGACCAGCATGGAGTCCGCGTTCACGATCTCTGCCGAGATGCCGTCTGCGCGAAGAGCGCGCGCCACATCGAGCGCCAACGCAGACTTGCCGCTGGCAGTCGGCCCCGCCAGGCCGATAACCGGCCTCATGCGACCAATTTCACGGACAGAACCCTTCCCAAGTGCCCCCCACAGGGGCTAAGAATATGCCCAGCCGGGCAAACCGGCTGTTGCCGAGTGAAAGGAGGTGGCCAGTGGGGATCTTGGACAAAATCACAGATGCCGTTGGCGACAACTCAGATCAGGTGAGCGGTGCGATCGACGCTGCCGGTGATGTTGTGGACGACAAGACCGACAACAAGTTCGCCGAGCAAGTTGATCAGGCACAGGACTTCCTGAAGGACCAAGTGGCAAACGTTGGAGACAACCAGTAGCCGCAGTCCACGAGCCGCCTCGGCTCATGGTTTTGCAGGATCAGCGGGCGGGGACCGGAAAGCCGGTCTCCGCCCGTGTGCTGTGTTTGAACCCCTGCGCAAAGTGCCTGTCGACACCGGCGGCCGTCCCCGGTGCCCTCTACGGCGCGACGAGGGTCGGCATACCGAGCGTGATGACGTTGGAGGGCGGGGCTGTGCGGGCCTCCCAGGCGTCGCCGCCGCGAGTCCGCTCCAATCCGCGAATCCCGCCGTCGGCGATCAGGTGGTGGGGCGCGGCGGCCGAGATGGTCACGAATCCGATGTCGCCAGGGCGCGGCGCTTCTGCGCCGACCGGGACGCTGACATGCACGAGGCGGTTGTCTCGCGCACGGCCGGTAACGCGGTTGGTGCGATCATCCTTGCGCCCCTCCCCCACCGCGAACAAGACCTCGACTTCTCGACCGACGAGGGCGAGATTCTCCTTCCAGGAGATGTCCTGCACGGCCTCGACCAAGCGCTCGTACCGCTCTTGAACGACGGCCTTCGGGACCTGCTGATCCATGGTGGCCGCCGGGGTCCCGGGGCGGATCGAGTACTGGAAGGTGAACGCACCGCTGAATCGAGCCTGCCGGACCACCCGCATGGTCTCCTCGAAATCCTCTTCGGTCTCGCCCGGGAAGCCGACGATGATGTCGGTGGTGATGGCGGCGTGCGGCATCTGCTCGCGAACATCGGCCAGAATCTGCAGGAATCGTTCAGCCCGGTACGACCGCCGCATCCGGCGCAGGACGCCATCCGACCCGGACTGCAAAGGCATGTGCAACGACGGCATCACATTGGGCGTCTCGGCCATCGCCGCGATCACATCGCTGGTGAAGTCCTTGGGGTGCGGGGATGTGAACCGTACCCGGCGTAGGCCTTGGACCTCGCCGCAGGCTCGCAGGAGCCGCGAGAAGGCCTGCCGGTCCCCGAACTCGACACCGTAGGCGTTGACGTTCTGACCCAACAGGGTCACTTCCTCCACCCCATCGGCAACCAGGGCTTCGATCTCGGCCAACACGTCGCCGGGTCGGCGGTCGGACTCCTTGCCGCGCAGCGAAGGCACGATGCAGAAGGTGCATGTGTTGTTGCATCCGACGGAGATGGACACCCACCCCGAGTAGGCCGACTCACGACGTGTGGGGAGCGTGGACGGAAACACCTCCAGCGATTCGCGAATCTCCACCTGTGCTGACTGTTGCACGCGGGCACGTTCGAGTAGCGCCGGAAGTGACCCGAGGTTGTGGGTGCCGAAGACGACGTCGACCCAGGGGGCCTTCTTCACGACGACGTCACGGTCCTTTTGCGCCATGCAGCCACCGACGGCGATCTGCATGCCTGGGTGGGCGGCCTTGACCGGCGCCAAGTGGCCGAGGTTGCCGTACAGGCGATTGTCGGCGTTCTCGCGCACCGCGCATGTGTTGAACACGACGACATCTGCCTGGGCGTCGTCGGCGGCGGGGACGAAGCCAGCGGCGTCGAGCACACCGCTGATCCGCTCCGAGTCGTGCACGTTCATCTGGCAGCCGTAGGTCACGACCTGGTACGTGCGGGGGTCAGCGGCCATAGACGCGAGCACTCCGTTCAGTGGGCGATGCTGGTGGCCCGGGATTCCCGCACCACGGTGATTTTGATCTGGCCAGGATAGGTCAGTTCCTCGGACACCTGTTTGGCGATGTCTCGCGCGATGGCCTGAGCGCCTTCATCATCGACCTTGGTGGGCGTCACCATGACCCGCACCTCGCGGCCTGCATGCATCGCGAAGACTCGCTCCACACCACGGTGCGACTTGGCGAGACTCTCCAGCTTCTCCATCCGCGTGACGTAGGCCTCGAGGCTCTCTCGCCGAGCGCCCGGTCGCGAACCACTGATGGCGTCGGCAACCTGCACGAGGACCGCCTCGACGGTGTGAGGTTCGACTTCGTTGTGATGCGCCTCGATCGCGTGGACGATGTCAGGGTCCTCCCCACAACGGCGAGCCAGGTCGGCACCGACGATCGCGTGCGACCCCTCCGACTCGTGAGTGAGCGCCTTCCCGATGTCGTGCAGGAGGGCAGCCCGCCGACACACGGCCACGTCGACACCCAGTTCGGCCGCCATCATCGCTGCCAGGTGCCCGCATTCAACGAGGTGCGTCAGCACGTTTTGCCCGTAGGAGGTCCGGAAACGCAGTGACCCCAAGACGGCCAGCAGATCCGGGTGCATGTCGGTGATGCGCATCTCTGCAACCGCGTCCTCGGCCGCTTGCAGAGACTCGGTGGCGATGTGTTCGGCGCTCTTGGCGTACACCTCTTCGATGCGCGCCGGGTGAATGCGCCCGTCGGCGACCAACTCTGTCAACGTGAGGCGAGCCACCTCGCGCCGCACCGGGTCGAAGCTCGACAGGAGGACACTTTCGGGCGTGTCATCGATCAGCAGATTGACGCCCGTCACCTGCTCGAAGGCGCGGATGTTGCGTCCTTCTCGTCCGATGATGCGACCCTTCATCTCATCGGACGGCAGCGACACAGTGGTTACCACCGACTCGCTGGTTTGGGGGGCGGCCATGCGCTGCATGGCCGTGACGATGATGCGACGTGCCCGGTCTTCGCCGTTGCGGCGCGCCTCGGCCTCGATGTCTCGTGCCATCGTCGCGGCCTGCAGCTTGACGTCGTGTTCGACGGACGCCAGCAGTGCGGTCTTGGCCTCTTCCGGTGTCATCGCGGCGATGCGAGCCAGTTCGTCGCGCTGATGCTGTTCGGCGTGAGCCAACTCCTTGGCGCGGAATCTCAGGTCGTCGCGGATCTCTTCCGCGACGGACTGTCGCGTGGCCATGACCCTTTGCTCGGCATCCAGCAGATCCTCGCGCTCTCCCAACCGGGCCTCACGTCGATCCATGGCGGCGCTACGCTCCCGCAGCTCGTCTCGTTGCACACGCAGCGCCGTGTCGGCGTCACGGCGGGCGTCTTCGACCCTTTGGGACGCAGCCTCGGCCTCAGCGAGCGCCCTTTGACGCTGAGTCTCGCCCTCGGCCCTCAACTCGGCTGCAGCCTCGCGAGCGGCGGTCAGATCAGCTTCGGCCGCTCGGCGGCCCTCGTCGACGACGCGCTGTCGATCTTCTCCCTGCTGACGCAGCATGCGCAGCATGCCGACGCCGATGACGATTACGGCGACCATGAGCACGCAGAACAGCACAACGATTGCGATGACCCAACCGGTCATGGCAGCCCCCTGAGTTCGGGCGCGCCCAATCGCCCATGCAGGGTGTGCTACTGCAACCCTGGTTCAAGCCCGGGCGCAAGCCCAAGCGACATGGTGCCCGTTCAAGGCGTTTGATGCGCGGTACGTGGTTTGCGGTGGCGGTCGCCCGCCAGTCCCCCAATGTAACTCACGACGGCCAGTCCGCACCGAGCGCACCGCTGTTCCGTCCCTCGTCCACGGCGTGCAACCGGCCGAAACCGCCGATCACTCACCCACGTCGCTGCCGAGGTCCGCCTCGTCCCAAGGGGTGTCGTCGGCGCTGGTCGCCTCCACCGTCTCACGGGTCACCCGATGAACGATGTCTGCGGCGAAGCCGCGTCGCGCCAGGGCGGAGGCCAGACGCCGATAGGCCACCCGTGGCTCCAGCCCACGCAGCCCCGGCGCGCGCTTGGCTGCGAGCCGTCGGGCAGCCTCGTACTCCGCTTCGTTGTCGATCGCAGACACTGCGGCTGAGGTCGCTTCGGTCTCGATGCCGCGCCGATTCATCTCCCTCTTCATGGCCAATCGCGACCGGGGACGGTACTCAACGCTTGCCACGATCGACCCGGCCAGGCGCTCGTCATCGAGGTACCCACGCTGAGTGAATTCCTCGATGACGGTCCCGGCGACATCGTCGGGCACGCCCTTGCGCCCGAGAATGTCCCGCATCTCAGCACGACTACGATCACGCATCGCCAACTGTTTGTACGCGATGGTGCGAGCAGCCGTCAGCGGGTCACCGCCGTCTCCCAGATCGCGTCCGGACGGCGGCTCGGGCGCTCGGCGCGGGCTCAGAACTCCACCTCGCCCGTGACCGGATTAACGCCGTCGGGCACGTCTTTGGCGCTGGGATCGATTCCCAGGACCGCCCGGAGCTTGGCCTCGATCTCTGCGGCCACTTCGGGGTTATTGCGCAGATAGTTGCGCGCGTTCTCCTTGCCCTGGCCCAGCTGGTCCGACTCGTAGGTGAACCAAGCACCGGCCTTACGAATGAGGCCCTTCTCGACGCCGAGGTCGAGAATGCTCCCCTCGCGACTGATGCCCTGCCCGTACAGGATGTCGAATTCGGCCTGCTTAAAGGGTGGAGCGACCTTGTTTTTGACCACCTTCACGCGCGTGCGGTTGCCGACCATCTCCTGCCCGTCCTTCAGGGTCTCGATGCGACGGACGTCCAGGCGAACCGAGGAGTAGAACTTCAGCGCTCGACCGCCGGTGGTCGTCTCCGGCGAGCCGAACATGACGCCGATCTTCTCGCGCAACTGATTGATGAAGATCGCAGTGGTGCCCGCGCCGGACAAAGCACCGGTCATCTTGCGCAGCGCCTGACTCATGAGTCGCGCTTGCAGGCCGACGTGGCTGTCGCCCATCTCCCCCTCGATCTCGGCCCGCGGCGTCAAGGCCGCGACGGAATCGACGACAATCAGGGCCAAAGCGCCCGAGCGCACCAACATGTCGGCGATCTCAAGGGCCTGCTCGCCGTTGTCGGGTTGGCTGACGAGCAGTGCATCGGTGTCGACGCCCAGCTTGCCCGCGTACTCCGGATCCAGAGCATGCTCTGCGTCGATGAACGCGCAGATCCCTCCTGCCGCCTGCGCGTTGGCGATCGCATGCAGAGCCACCGTGGTCTTGCCACTGGACTCCGGACCGTAGATCTCAACAACGCGCCCTCGAGGCAGTCCGCCGATCCCCAGGGCCAGGTCGAGCGCGACCGACCCCGTCGGAATGACCTCGATGGGTTGACGCGTCTCCTCACCGAGCCGCATCACCGAACCCTTGCCGTGCTGCTTCTCGATTTGCGCGAGAGCCGCCTCCAGGGCCTTCGTCCGATCTGCCACCGCCATGCCCGCTCCTTCCGCAGGTCGTGCACTCAACGAGTTACACCGTAGATCTGGGGACTGACACGGAGGTCCGGTCAGGCGGCTGCCTGTGGAAAACGGTGCATCACGTGTTCGTCGGGGACGACTGTACCCGAACGCTTGTTCGATTCTCTATCGACACGCCGACACGCCTGACTCGATGGCCTCGACACACAAACCGCTGCTCGCTAGCGCTCTCGTTGCGGGAGCTCCAACATCCGCCAAACGGCTCGCCACACGTCCTTGGCGGGAACACCTGCCCGCAAGGCATCCGATGCCGTGCGTCCCCCAAGGTCTGCCAACACCACAGACTCTGCCCACGTCCGGGCATATCCTGCACCCAGGTGAGTCTCCATTCGACTCCAAAATTCCGTCTCGCGCATCTCACCCCCAAACTCGAGACTGTGCCAGGTGCACGACTGTAGGCGCACATTCGCCCTCGCACGCAAGTTACTGGCGAGTCAGGCTGAAGGAGTCGGCTGGCACGCCTAACATCGGAGTAATGGTCGACTCATCGCCGAGGCGGACCGCGCCTGCGGCAACCGAAAGAAAGCGAACCCAATGACGAAGATTGCCGTTCTCGGTGCTGGCATCATGGCCACGGCCCTCACATGGCCTTTCACGGACAACGGAGGCGAAGTCGCCCTGGTGGGCACCCATCTGGACCGGGAGATCATCGATTCCATTCAAAAGACGGGCGTTCACCCGACGCTCGAACTCAAGGTGCCGGACGCCGTGACCGCCTACCAGCTTGAGGACGCCAAAGAGGCGTTCGAGGGCGCCGACATCGTGATGAGCGGCGTGAATTCCTTCGGTGTCGATTGGGCTGGCGAACAACTCGCGGGTCTGCTGCAGCCCGGCCAAAAGGTCATTGCCATCACCAAGGGAATGCAGGCCGACGAAGACGGCAATCTCATCATTCTTCCCGATGTGTTGAAGTCCTACATTCCCGAGGACCTGCGCAACTCCGTCAGCTGGTCGGCGATCGTCGGACCGTCCATCGCCGGAGAACTCGCCGTCCGTCACGACACGGCCGTCATCTTCGCCGGTGACGATCAGGAGGCGCTCGATTCCCTGGCCAGCCTGTACCGGACGTCCTACTACCACGTGTGGACCTCGACAGACATGCTCGGCTCCGAGGTCGGCGCGGCGACCAAGAACATGTACGCGTTCGGAGCGGGATTCGCCCAAGGACTGCTCGACAAGGCGGGCAAGACCAACGACAAGTACGTGATGTACAACTACTCTGCGGCGCTGTTTGCTCAGGGTGCCTACGAAATGGTGCGCTGGATGAAGTTCCTCGGCGCCGATCCGGACACGACCTACGGCCTCGCTGGCGTCGGCGACATGTACGTGACGTCCATGGGCGGCCGGAACGTGAAGGCGGGACGATTCGCCGGAGCGGGCATTGCGTTCTCCGAGGTTCGTGACGTGCACATGAAGGGGATCACGCTCGAAGGTGTGGCGTGCATCCGCGTTGTCGGCGCGGCCATCGAAAAGCTCACCGCGCGTGGCGCCCTTCAGCCCGAGGATTTCCCCCTCGTGCGCCACATGTACGACGTCACCGTCAAGGACGTCCCCCTCGACATCCCGTGGGACTCCTTCTTCGGCGGCATCAAGTAACTGAACGCGCG
>RRZU010319726.1_pt1 | contig 112021 bp, 101 predicted proteins | sample 2165561 | NCBI WGS metagenome assembly RRZU01 (sample SAMN10456909, study PRJNA506462) | wastewater metagenome | isolation source: wastewater sludge | place: USA: Moscow, Idaho
TGCTAACTTTGCATTTATATAATATTAAAAACTATTAGAATATAAATAACGATTAATTTAAATTTAAAATGAAAGAGAATCTAATAAGAGACAAAACATTTACATTTGCTATTAGAATTGTAAACCTTTATCAATATCTTTGCAGTTCGAAAAAAGAATTCACTTTAAGCAAACAGCTTTTAAGAAGTGGAACAAGCGTAGGAGCTATGGTTAGAGAAGCAGAACATGCCGAAACTAAGAAGGATTTTATTCATAAAATGGCTATTGCGCAAAAAGAGATAAACTAAACAATCTATTGGTTAGAGCTTCTAAAAGCAACAGAATTTCTAACCACAGAACAATATGATAGCATCAATACAGATGCTGTTGAGATAATTAAAATAATTACAGTTATAATAAAAAGCTCAAAAAACAACAACTAATAATTAATGGCATAATAACGTAGTGAGCTTGTGCTTGAAGAGTAATTTCAAGTACAGGTATTTCATTGATAATTAACCATTAACCATTAACCATTAACCATTAACCATCAACCATTAACCATTAACCATTAACCATTAACCATTAACCATCAACCATTAACCATTAACCATCAACCATTAACCACTAACCATTATTTGAATTATGAATTTACAACCCAAAAAGTACCTCAAATCCTTCTACTGGCGCGACTATCTCTACATCCTTGTCGGATTGATACTCTATGCCGTAGGCCTCACCGCTTTTCTTATCCCCAACAAAGTTGTAACAGGCGGATTGGGCGGAGTGTCGCTATTAATTAAATACTCCACCGGCATCCCCATTTTTGTGTCCTACTTCACCATCAACCTGCTACTATTAGTTTTAGCATGGTTCTATCTAGGCAAAAAATATGTCTTCAAAACCCTCTTTAGCACCATCGCCCTCTCCGTTATACTTGGCTTTGCAGAAAACAACTTAGAGCCATTTATGCAACTAGGCAACATGTCCATCATGGTTGGAGCAGTTATTTGCGGTATAGGCTTGGGCATGGTGTTGGCATCCAACAGCTCCACAGGAGGCACCGATATTATTGCTGCCATCGTCACCAGGTTCCACTACGTTAGCATGGGTCGCGTGCTTATGTATGTCGATATATTCATCATACTTAGCTCATGGTTCCTATTCCAAAGCGTCGAAAAAATCATTATCGGCTTCATCATTAGCATCGTGCTATACTATGCGGTAGATATGGTTATCAACGGAACCCGACAATCCGTACAATTCTTTATCTTTTCCGATAAATATCAAGAAATTGCATCACATGTTGTCTCCGAATTAGGGCGCAGCTGCTCCGTAATCGACGGCGTAGGATGGTATACCCAACAACCCCAAAAAATAGTAATGCTTATGGTACGTCGCAACGAGTCCACCAGCGTCTTCCGCCTCGTGCAGCGCATCGATAAAAAAGCCTTTATTACCCAAAGCAACGTTACGGGGGTTTATGGCAAAGGGTTTGAACCAATGCTTGGGAGCAAATAACGGCTAGCCGTTATTTAATTATTAATTATCAATTATTAATGGGGTAGGGAACGTGGTTCGGGGTGCGAGGTTCGGGGTGCGAGGTTCGGGGTGCGAGGTGCGAGGTTCGGGGTGCGTGGTGCGAGGTGCGAGGTGCGTGGTGCGAGGTGCGAGGCTGATGGATAGATTAATAGATTTAAATTTAATCAAATAATGAGTTACAACACTTTAGATATATACAAACTTGCGATGGACCTTTTTTTCAAGATACATCCATTGTCACTAAAATTACCTTCATACGAACTTTATGAGCAAGGAAGTCAAATAAGAAGATCAGCAGACTCTGTTGTATCTAATATAGTAGAAGGTTATGGTCGTAGAGTTTATAAAGCAGAATATATAAGGTTTCTCGTTTTTGCACACAGCAGTGCAGACGAAACAATCAACCATATAGTCAAACTTAAAACTTTATATCCAAAATTCAGCGAAGAGCTGCAACAGCTAGAAAACGAATATAATATCTTAGGGGCAAAAATAAATAGGTATATTCAATATGTTAGACAAAACTGGAAATAACCTACACCCCGCACCCCGTAACCCGCACCCCGTAACCCTTACCCCATAAAACAATTAAACATGAAACTTATAAAAACAAACATAGACAGCATAATCATCATCGAGCCCCGCATATTCGGAGACCATAGAGGTTACTTCATGGAGTCTTTCTCCGAAAACTGGTTCACCCAACACATCCGCCACACCCACTTCGTGCAAGACAACGAATCGTGCTCCAAGTACGGCGTATTGCGAGGGCTTCATTTTCAAAAACCACCCCATGCACAATCCAAACTAGTGCGCGTGGTGAAGGGCAAAGTGCTAGATGTAGCAGTCGACATCCGCAAGGGTTCGCCCACATTTGGGCAGCATGTTGCCACAATTCTCTCTGAAGAAAACAAGCGCCAACTCTTTGTGCCCCGCGGTTTTGCCCACGGTTTTGTAGTCTTGAGCAACGACACCATCTTTCAGTACAAGTGCGACAACTACTACGCCCCCCAATCCGAAGGCGCAATTGCCTACAACGACCCCGCCCTCAATATCGATTGGCAAATAGACGAGTTGGCAATACAACTATCCGACAAAGATATGCACAACCCACTACTGGCAGATTGCGACTATCTCTTCGATTATAACGAAGACCTATATGTGTGATGGGCAAATCCAAGCCATTATTTCACATGATTAATCATTATTTATCCTATATTTGTATTCAAACATTCAAAAACCGACAGATTACTTGCCGCACGTTACGCGTCAATAATCAAATAATAATTTATCCACTATGAAAGGAATCGTCTTAGCCGGTGGCTCAGGCACACGCCTACACCCCATCACCAAAGGAGTATCAAAACAATTAATACCCATCTACAACAAACCGATGGTCTATTATCCCATCTCGGCACTCATGCTGGCAGGAATCCGCGAGATACTTATCATCTCCACACCCGAAGACCTGCCCGGTTTCAAACGACTCTTGGGCGATGGCTCCGACTATGGCGTCGACTTTCAGTATGCCGAGCAACCTAGCCCCGACGGACTAGCACAAGCCCTCACCATTGGCGAAGAGTTTGTGGGCAACGATGCCGTATGCCTCGTATTGGGCGACAATATCTTCTACGGACAAGGCTTCCCCAGCATGTTGCGCCAAGCAGTAAAAGATGCCGAAGACGACAACAAAGCCACCGTTTTTGGATACTACGTAAAAAATCCACAACGATATGGCGTTGCCGAATTCGACGAAGCAGGCAATGTGCTTAGCCTCGAAGAAAAACCCGCCAAACCAAAATCAAACTATGCAGTAGTGGGACTCTATTTCTACCCCAAAAACGCTGCCGAAGTAGCACACAACATCGAACCCTCGCCCCGTGGCGAACTCGAAATCACCTCTGTCAATCAAGAATACTTGCGCCGTGGGCATCTCAAAGTGCAACTCTTTGGTCGCGGCTTTGCCTGGCTCGACACGGGCACACACGAATCCCTCTCCGAAGCATCCAATTTTGTAGAAGTGCTCGAAAAGCGCCAAGGTCTCAAAATATCCTGCCTCGAAGAAATTGCCTGGCGCAATGGCTGGATTTCTGACAAGCGATTGCTGGAGATTGCGGAGACGATGAAAAACAACGAATATGGACAATATTTAAATTTATTAGTAAACAGTAAACAGTAAACAGTGAACAGTAAACAGTGAACAGTAAACAGTAAACAGTAAACAGTGAACAGTATTATGAAGACACATAGAGATTTAGATGTTTGGAAGAAAAGTGTTTCTTTAGTTACTTTGATTTATGATATAACTAAAGGTTTTCCTAAAGAAGAGATTTATGGACTTACAAATCAAATAAGAAGAGCAGCCGTTTCTGTGCCTTCCAATATAGCAGAAGGAAGTGCAAGACAAGGAAATAAAGAGTTTGTTCAATTTCTATATATTAGTCTAGGTAGTTTAACAGAGTTAGAAACGCAACTTATTATTGCGAAAAATCTACATTTTCTGTCAGAAGAAAATTTCGAGTTTTTAATGTCAAAACAGAAAGAAATAGGTAAAATGCTTATTGGGCTAATCAAATACATAAAGAACAAATAAGCAGAAAAGGTAGAATATGTAGCATAACTGCTTACTGTTTACCGTTTACTGCTTACTAATTACTTATCTCAATAAATATTGAACAATTAAAATATTATGAAATATAACAAGAACATACTAATAACCGGCGGCGCAGGCTTCATAGGCTCCCACGTCATCACCCTATTCGTAAACAAATACCCAAACTATAGAATAATCAACCTCGACAAGCTTACCTATGCAGGCAATCTAAACAACCTAAAAGAGGTAGAAGACGCACCCAACTATCTGTTCGAAAAGGCAGATATATGCAATTTTGAATTGATGATGGAAATCTTTAAAAAGTACGATATATCTGATGTTATTCACCTAGCAGCCGAAAGCCATGTCGATCGCAGCATCAAAGACCCCTTCACCTTTGCACAAACCAACGTAATGGGCACCCTGAGCCTTCTACAAGCAGCCAGGTTGCAGTGGCAAGACAATTTCGACAAACACCTCTTCTTTCACGTTTCAACCGACGAAGTGTATGGCGACCTCGATTTCGACGATACCTACTTTACCGAAACCACTAGCTACGACCCACACTCGCCCTATTCGGCAAGCAAAGCAGCTAGCGATCATTTCGTGCGCTCCTATCGCGATACATACGGCATGAAGATTAATATATCAAACTGCTCAAACAACTACGGACCCTATCAGTTTCCCGAAAAACTAATACCCCTCTTTATCAACAACATTCGCCATGGCAAACCACTTCCGGTGTATGGCAAAGGCGAAAATGTGCGCGATTGGCTATATGTAGTAGATCATGCCCGTGCCATCGATCTAGTGTTTCACAAGGGTAGGAGAGGCGACACCTATAATATTGGCGGATTTAACGAGTGGACAAACATCGACCTTATCAAGGTAATTATCAAAACTGTCGACAGACTATTGGGCAACCCCGAAGGAACATCCGACAAATTGATTACTTATGTAACCGACCGCGCAGGACACGACCTCCGCTACGCCATCGATGCCACAAAAATAAACAAAGAACTAGGGTGGGAGCCCTCACTCCAGTTTGAAGAAGGAATCGAAAAAACCGTGCGCTGGTACCTCGACAATCAAGATTGGCTAGACAATGTTACCTCGGGCGACTATTTGCAGTATTATGAGCAGATGTATGATAATAGGTAGAGTTTGGAGACAGGAGACAGGAGACAGGGGACAGGGGACAAGGGGGAGTTTTGAGTTAAGAGTTAAGAGTTTGGAGTTTGGAGACAAGATTATAGAGGGCGTTGCGGCTCTAGTCCGCATCGACCATTGGTTTTGAGACAAGAGACAGGCGTGAAGAGTTTGGAGTGAAGAGTTAGGAGTTTTGAGTTAAGAGTTTGGAGTGAAGAGTTAGGAGTTTTGAGTTAAGAGTTTGGAGTTTTGAGTGAAGAGTTTTGAGTTGAGTTTAGAGTCAGGAGACAAGTCCCCCCAAACCTTTAATCAGTTAACCATTAACCATTAACCATTAACCATTAACCATTAACCATTAACCATTAACCATTAACCATTAACCATTAACCATTAACCATTAACCATTAACCATTAACTATTGATAACAAACAATTAATGATCTTTTGCTTTGTACATCAAAAAAGAATTTCTATCTTTGCGCTAGAATTGAAGGTATTTATAGCGCATTTAGCGTTAAAAGTTTATTAATAACCGATTTTAAACTAACAATTAAAACAATTCGTATAGCATTTATGTTATACTATTAGATGTGGCAGCTTGAGGGAGCTAATCCATCTAAAAACCAAGTGAGAGTTGGCAAGAAAACAAAAGAGCAATTAAAGAATTATGAAACTGGTGTATTAATTAAATCATTAATCAAAAAAGCTAAGAAGAGAAAAGTATCGAAAACCCCTAACAAGCAACAAGACAATCCCTCATACAAGTATTTAAGTAAAACGTATTTTTTTTGAATCAAGTTGTATTCGTCTATCATATAACGACGAGCTGTTTATTGGGCTTCAAACTGTTTCGCTGGCTTTAAATAGTTTCACTATCCATTATTGTTTCTACACATTTTTTACTACTCCTCACATCACGTTCTTTCACGATGATGACAAAAAATTAGAGCACTGCTATTGTTTTTAACACTATAAGTGCGGCTCAAGACCGCTTTTTATTTTGCGCAACACCATGCGCGTATTATTATTTATAATTAAATCAATAAATTTCTATTACAGTTATTTTTAATAGCAGTGCTCTTTTTCATAATATAGAATTAAAAGCCCGTCAAAGGCTTTTAGTTTCAACCCAATAATAGTTGATTGAACATCACTTTTATATCGTATCCGTCAAATGCGATTCGAATGTTCTCTTCTTCTGTTGTAGCATATAGATTAGTAGGTCTTATGCGAGCTTTAAACAAGTTTATAATAGTTATTCAACTGTTTTAAATTATTGTTCAAAGATTCCTGATTAATTTCTCGATCAATGATGGATTTATATCCACTGTTGGTCGAGATTTTTTTGTTTAGAGCTGTTAGCTGTCAGCATTCAGCCGTCAGCTCTTAGCTTTCAGCTTTGCTGCAGCGCCAATCCTTAAAAACAACCATGTCATGCTGAATGCAATGAAGCATCTATTCAATATTTGCAGAGCAAACCACACGGGCTGCAAATAAACCCTTTCGATAGGTTGCAACCAATGGTCAATGCGGACTCTAGCCGCAATGCCCTCAATCATGTCATGCTGCTCGCGCCGATTTCCAAATCGGTGTGCTGCGAATGCAGATAGATATAATTGCACACATTACAAATGTGCGCAAGCAATCACACGGGCTACAAATAAACCCTTGCGATCGGTTACAACCAATGGTCAATGCGGACTCTAGCCGCAATGCCCTCAATCATGTCATGCTGAATGCAATGAAGCATCTATTCAATATTTGCAGAGCAAACCACACGGGCTGCAAATAAACCCTTGCGATAGGTTGCAACCAATGGTCAATGCGGACTCTAGCCGCAATGCCCTCTTAACTCCAAACTCTTCACTCAAAACCCTTGTCCCTTAAAAAGTATAAAGCAAAAAAAAAGAAGAGAACCACCCCCTCTTTTCAAAGGACACCATAGCCGTCAAACTACAGTAGGCGTGTTCTCTTCTTTTGTTGAAGATATAGGATTAAATAGCTCCTATACGCGCGTTAAGTCAACTTTATAAAAGATCGACTCAATGCTTTAAAAAACAGTTCATAATTCCTGATCGGAATCATCAGAAGCAGCAGCTTCCTGGTCAGCACTTTGATCAGAATCGTCACGCGACTCCAGCGTAGTTGTCTCACCCGATGGAATATCCATCATTTCAATAGAAGTAGTCTGCACATCCGATTCATGACCCTCCTCATCATCATCCACTGTAGTCTCCTCGTCCGTCGAAGTTTCCCCCTCCGTAGAATCCTGTTCAGTAGACGACTCCGAGTTGTTCATCTCATCGTCAGTATCAGCACCATCAGTACCATTAGCATCGTCATCACCCATAGCTTCCTCTTCAGCCTTTTTCAAAGCCGCTAGGCGTCTATTGTTGTGTTCACGAATAACTATCAGCCTCCTGTACTTGCCCACAAGCACATTTAGCTCACCCACAAGAGGAGAGTAATCCAATTCAGGATTAAGCAAGTGCGCCATCTCAATCTCATTAAACACATGCTCCACTGCACTATATACAGCTTTCATATGCTCCATTGCCGAGACATCAATGCGCGACGACGTCCTCTTGTATGATTTGCTTGATAACTCTCGCACCCTATCAAGCGCACTCGACAGTTGCATTACATCTTCAAGCAAATCAAACTGAGTAATAGCGGCTTGCAACTCTTCGTCAGTTTCAACATCATTCAAAAAACCTCTGATTTTCTGATTCACTGTTTTAGCATTCTTGCACCTATATAAATAGCGCAAACTGCTGTTGATTGCCGACTCTATAGCATGAAAATCCTTAGGGTCGTTTGTTTTTGTTGCCAAACGCACTTTTAGTTTAATGTTACTTACAAGCAACATCATCATTTCGCGCGCAGGCTTCAAATCCAAACGATATGGATCTACACCATAGTGCACCTTCAACTGAGCAATTAAAGGTTTGTTAGCCACTAACAAATCATACATTGCGTTGATTTGCATTTCCTCAGGGTTGTACTTATGTACTACTCCTATAACCTCTTCTGCAAATTCAGCTACTTCTAGCTTTTGCATCTTTGAAATTGGAAGACGAGTAATCTCCAATTTATTGATAAAGTTTTTCATTTTATAAAAAAATTATAAAAATTATTATTTGCCACTTGTTATCACCAACCATTACCGTACGCTTAATAGTTTGTTGCAAGGGTAGGCAGTTTCACCCTTTTTTTATCTTGCATATCTATGTTTACTCACACATAAATATGCTGCTTCTTATTCAATAGCCGATATTTCTTTTGCAAAAGGCATCAGAAATCCATTGCTATCTTTTTTTTGTACTCCCACATGTCAAAGAACGTATTGTAGCTTTTTCAAGCTCCAATATATAGCACAAATATAGTTGTTTCCAGATGGTCTAAAATCGGTAGTTAATATTAATACTGATATACCTTTATAAACAATCTTACATTTGTCTATTTTAACCAAACATCACGCTGCTACTTTTTGCATTCTATTTTTAAGCAAATATTCAAAAACCTCTGTTTTTTAGCTCTAGTAGCGCCGCATGTTTCAAATACATTACAATTATACGTATATTTTTTTTAAAAACAAATATTAATGCAATTTATTTTTCAACTATTTATTAACAATATACAAATACAGCTTAATTTAAGCACTCAACAAGCTGATAATGAATTGTATAAAGGTTTAAAAAATAATTCTTTATTTTGCTTCAAAATTTCATCTTTTCCACTTATATGCAGATTATTATAAAACCACTATGCAGATCTCAAAAAACGCCTAACCTCTTGTTAGAGAGTAAAAATATTTCATTTATGCAACAACTTTCCGAAAACCACTCACACCCATAGTTCTCAAAAAATAGCTTTTCGTCAACTTTTAATTTGTCATTTCTCTAATCAAAATAAAATAAAAAATTAATATCTCACACAATTGTGTTAAATAACCACCACAAACAATAGTCAAAACTAGTCATTTTTCACCCCCAGTGCGCTTCGCAACTCACTAGTAATTAGCCGTTTCGCAATTGAGCCACTTTTATGCATCATTTTCGCCCCTTTCTCCACATAGGGTGGGGCGCGCCACTCTCATTCCTCCACCATTGCCCCACCAATAGAGTTTGGCACCCTTATCCACTTTGCCCACTCTCTACAATCTACACTTTCACCCCTCGTTTGCTCCATCCTCCGTTGCAAATAATAATAGTCATCCTCATTTGCCCTAATTTCCACAGCAAGCGCAAATTTCTACTCTCGTTTGCTTCACCCATACAGTTCAACAGTAGTATTCACTCTCATTCTCTCCATTCACCTTGTAAGATATCATTTTCCACTCTTATCCTTACCATTCACTTCGTCAAGCAGCAAATTTCACTCTCGTTTGCTTCAATCGTCTTATCAAATAGTGTTTTTTAGTCTCTTTTGCGTCAATCACCTTATCAAGCAGCACTTTTTAGTCTCATCTGCACCATCCACCAAATCCGGCGCCATTTTTCAGACTCGTTTGTAAAATTCACCACGTCGAATCAAAGTTTTCACTCTTCTCCGCAAAATCCTACTAGTAGAATTTCAGCTCAAAGTCACTATTTTAAAATCCACCGTGTCAAATTTTAGCGCAAACTCTCTTTTTTAAAATTCACCACGTCAAATTTTACAACAGAGTCTCTTTTTTAAAATCTTACAAGGTGAATTTTATCTCCAAGTCATCTTTTTAAAATTCTACATGGTCAATTTCAGTACAAAGTCACTTTTTTAAAATCCACCATGTCAAATTTTAGCCCAAAGTCACTTTTTTAAAATCCACCATGTCAAATTTTAGCTCAAAGTCATTTTTTTAAAATTCACCACGTCAAATTTCAGCATAAAGACATTCAGCTAAAATTCCACAAGGTAAATTTCAGCGCAAAGTCATCTTTTTAAAATCCACCGTGTCAAATTTTAGTACAAACTCTCTTTTTTAAAATTCACCGTGTCAAATTTTAGTGTAAACACTCTTTTTTAAAATTCTACACGGTCGATTTCACAACAAACACTCAAAACTTCCATTCTACACGGTCGATTTCATAAAAAAGTGCCAAAAATGCCCATTTCTTTGTATTTTTGTAGTTCAAAAGCATAACAATAATTTTATTACACCATAATTATGACCCCTACAGTAGATAACACAGACCGTCGCTGGCTAGCCGCCTATGTAAAGATGCACCACGAAAAAAAGGTACACGAGCGCCTCACAGCCCAAGGCATCCAATCCTTCGTGCCCATCCAAACCGAAACACGCCAGTGGAGCGACCGCAAGAAGAAGGTAGAGCGCGTGCTCATCTCCATGATGGTATTTGTGTATGTCAACCCCAAAGAGCAGCTACAAGTGCTGCAAACCCCCTCTGTGTTGCGCTATATGGTGTTGCGAGGCGAGCGCACCCCCGCCACAATACCCAACCACCAAATGGAGCAATTTCGTTTTATGGTAGAGCACTCTCAGGGTGCCGTTAGTTTCGATGCAGATTGTATGCAAATTGGCGAAGAGGTGCGTGTAGCAAAAGGACCCCTCATGGGGCTTGTTGGCACACTTGTCAATATTAAAGGAAAATCTATCATTGCCATTACCATTGAGAGCATTGGGTGTGCTACGGTGGAGATGGATGCAAGCTTGGTAGAAATGGTAAAAAAATGACTTTATAGCTAATATATTATAGCTAACATCACGAAAAAATCACGAATATCACTTAACCGCAAAGAACGCAAGGGTTGCACAAAGCTCGCAAAGAAATAATTTTAAAGAAAAAGAACCATGACAGAGAATGAGATATCTAGTATTGTTATTAAGTGTGGAATAGATGTTCACAAAGCACTGGGTCCAGGACTACTTGAAAGTGCTTATCAAGAGTGCCTTTATTATAAACTGAAGAAAGAAGGGCTCAAAGTTGAAAAAGAAAAGCCCATGCCACTTGTCTTTGAAGAGGTAAGACTCGATTGTGGATATAGAATAGACCTATTAGTAGAAGATAAAGTAGTTATAGAACTTAAAAGTGTAGAGATATTAACTGATGTGCATCTAGCCCAAACATTAACCTATCTCAAATTAGGAAATTATAAACTCGGGCTTCTTATCAACTTTAATGTACCTCTATTAAAATATGGAGTTAGAAGAGTAGCAAATAAATTGTATTATAAATAAAAACTTAGCGCCCTTTGCGCCTTCTTTGTGTTCTTTGCGGTTAAAAACATTTCATTCGTTACATTATATTTAAATAAATTTCACCCAATCAAACGTTAATTCCATAAGTGTACACTCCCACATCCCACTTTTTCCACCATTTAAATTAGGAAGCCAACACTTTTTATTATATTTTTGTATTCGATTTTAAAGCGACTGCCTCACACGCTACGTGTGACTGGTAGTCACGAAGTGTACCCAAGAGTGAGATATTCCAACACTCGCATAAGCATTGTAGTTTGGTTATCAAAGCTTTAAGATAGGCAGGTTCTTTTTTCAAACCACTCTTCTCAAAAGCCACCCTCTCTTACAAATAATAACATAAATTTGCTGTTAATAGCTTATTAATCAATCACTATACATTCTTATTAAAAGAAACTCCGCGAACTTTGCGTTTATCCCCTGAAATCCATTTCTGTTTCATTTGGGGCTTTCTTGGCGAGCTTTGCGGTTAAAAAAAAGAATCAGCGAAAATCAGCGAGACCATTTAAATCCGCGTTTATCTGCGAGAAATGAAACAAAACAATCACATATAAAGCATGAGCTATAAAGAACAAATCCTTACTAAAATTAAGTCCAACGAAGAGATAATTGGCGTTATCGGTCTTGGATACGTAGGCCTCCCCTTGGCAGTAAACTTTGCCGAGGCAGGCATCAAAACTATCGGCTTCGACAAAAACCCAGAGAAAGTAGATCAAGTAAATCACGGTAATAGCTACATCGGCGACATTCGCGATGCAGTATTGCGCAATGTTGTAGTAGATCAACTACGCCTCTCTGCAACAGCCGATTTCACACGCATCAAAGAGTGCGACGCACTACTTATATGTGTACCCACACCGCTTGACAAATTTCGCAAGCCTGATATGACTTATATCGAAAGTGCTTGTATAGAGATAGGTAGAAACATGAAGGCAGGCACATTTATTTGCCTCGAAAGCACTACATATCCCACCACTACCGAAGATTTTATGCTTCCTATTATAGAGCGCGAAAGTGGCATGAAAGCAGGCGAAGATTTTTGGATGGCATATTCGCCCGAACGTGTTGACCCAGGTAATGCACAATTCCATACCCGCAATACTCCTAAGGTAATTGGAGGTCTCACCCCCGATGCATTGGAGATTGGTATGCGTATATACGAACGAGCTATCGAAACGCTCCATCCCGTATCGTCGCCCCGTGTGGCAGAGATGGTAAAAATTCTCGAAAATACCTATCGCCTTATCAATATTAGCCTTATCAACGAGTTGGCACTATTGTCAGGCAAAATGGATATTAATATATGGGAGGTGATTGAAGCAGCCAAAACAAAACCATTTGGTTTCCAAGCCTTCTATCCCGGTCCTGGCATTGGTGGACATTGCATTCCACTCGACCCATTCTATTTGGAGTACATAGCCAAGCAATACGATTTCGACCTGAGTATGATACATGCTGCAGGTCATATCAATATGCGTATGCCTCATTACATGTACATCAAAATTGCTACTGCTCTCAATCGTCACAAGAAAGCTGTAAATGGCAGCACAATTCTTTTTATGGGAGTGGCTTACAAACCGAACATCAATGATGAGCGCGAGTCGCCCGCATTACAAATTATAGACATTGTAGCCCACAAAGGTGGCCAGGTGCAATATCACGACCCCTTTATTGCCAAAGCTACTACACCCGAAGGACGCACTTATCAAAACACAGAACTAACAGCTGAAGCTCTTGCTGCTGCTGATTGTGTTGTGCTTACTACTAATCATAAGGTGTTTGATATGGAGTTTGTGAAAGAACATGCGAGATTAATAGTTGACATGCGAAACATGATTGAAGAAGGAAGTGATAATATATATAAGCTATAGTTGATAGTTGACAATTGATAGCTAAATAAACATTGTAATGGATAAAGGAAAAGATAATCGGGTGGCACCGAAGTCTTATGCTTTTGCACTAAGAATCATAAAGCTCTATAAATATCTGATTGGAGAGAAAAAAGAATATGTGTTGTCAAAACAGATTCTTAACCCGCATTACTCACGTTTTTAGCTTTGCGTAGATGCAAGGCGTCGAACTCCACAGATATAGGCCACTATTTCGTGGAGTTTGCAACGAAGCAGATGCGTAAAGATAAAAGCGAACAATAATTTTAGATAGCTGACTTTATTTATAATAACATTAAGTTTTTTTGATACAATCACTCATAAATATTAATTATTGATATGTGATGAGTAATGCGGGTTAGAAGTGGCACTGCTATAGGTGCATTAATAAAAGAAGCTGAGCATGCACAGTCTAGGGCTGATTTCATACATAAAATGAATATAGCTCTTAAAGAGGCTAATGAAACAACTTATTGGCTAATGTTATTAAAGGACAGTGAATATATAGATGAGAGTAGCTTTAATTCAATCCATGCTGATTGTTTGGAAGTGCTGAAAATGCTTATCTCAATAGTAAAAACAAGTAAAAAAACAAATAATAATAAAAGCAGATAGTTGAGAATAGGAAGTGATTATTTTTAACAATGATCCTAACTATCAATTGTCAACTGTCAACTATCAATTAAAATAAATATGTTAGATTTAAAAGACAAACAAATTTTAATCACCGGTGGTACAGGTTCATTAGGAACAGCTTTAACCAAGCATATCCTTATAAAGTACCCAGAAGTGAAGCGTTTAGTAATTTACTCACGCGATGAGCAAAAGCAATTCCAAATGGCACAGGATTTTCCTGTTAGTGAATATCCGCAAATTCGTTACTTTATTGGTGATGTGCGTGATAGAGATCGTTTGCAGAGAGCTTTAAGAGGGATTAACTACGTTATTCACGCAGCAGCTATGAAGCATGTTCATATTGCAGAATACAATCCTGATGAATGTGTGAAAACTAATATTCACGGAGCGCAAAATGTAATTAATGCATGCTTAGAAACAGGAGTTGAGCGTGTTGTAGCTCTTTCTACAGATAAAGCATGTGCTCCAATTAATTTGTATGGTGCTACTAAATTAGCATCAGATAAATTGTTTGTTGCTGCAAATAACATCACAGGTTGGAATCCAATTCGTTTTTCTGTAGTACGCTATGGCAATGTAATGGGGTCGAATGGCTCTGTTATTCCTTTCTTTATTAAAAAGAGAAAAGAGGGTGTGTTGCCTATTACTGATTCTAGTATGACTCGTTTCAATATATCTCTCCAAGGTGGTGTAGATATGGTAATGTATGCACTCTTTAATGCTTGGGGTGGGGAGATATATGTGCCTAAAATTCCATCTTATCATATTACTGATGTAGCTGAAGCTGTTGCACCTGAATGCAAGCAAGAAGAGATTGGCATTCGCCCAGGAGAAAAAATACACGAGGAGATGATTACCTCTTCAGATTCTTTTTACACCTATGATTTAGGTAAATATTATGCTATTTTGCCTACTACTCCAAGATGGAAAGTAGAAGATTTTAAAAAAGAGTTTAATGCACATTTAGTTCCAAAAGGATTCACCTATAATTCGGGTGAAAATACAGAGTGGGAAACTGTTGAATCATTAAGGAAATTAATAAAAGAACATGTTGACCCAACATTTGAAGTTTAAGATATGAAAATTATACCATATGGAAGACAGCAGATAGATCAAGATGATATTGATGCTGTTGTAGAAACTCTTCAATCTGATTTCTTAACGCAAGGACCACAGATTGAGAAATTTGAAGAGGCTTTTGCCAAATATATAGATGTTAAGTATGCAGTTGCAGTAAGCAATGCTACAGCAGGGTTGCATATCGCCAATATGGCTTTGGGAGTTAAAGAAGGAGATAGAGTTATAACAACTCCTATCACTTTTGCAGCATCAGCTAATGCATCGCGCTATTGCGGAGCAAAAATATGGTTTGCAGATATTGATCCTGACACATATCTGTTAGATACTAACTCTGTTAAAGAATTGATAGAAAGCAAACCAAAAGGCTTCTTTAGTGGTATAGTGCCAGTCGATTTTGCTGGACTGCCAGTGAACTTAGAGGAGCTAAAGCAATTAGCTGATAAACATGGCTTGTGGATTATAGAAGATGCTGCACATGCACCAGGTGGATTATTCACAGATTCAAAGGGTGTGGTTAATATGTGTGGAAACGCAGTGTATTGCGATTGTGCTGTATTCTCTTTCCATCCTGTTAAACACATTGCTTGTGGCGAGGGCGGAATGGTTACTACCAATAACAAAGAACTGTATGAACTGCTAAAGCTATATCGCTCACATGGTATTACCAAAGAAAATATGAGTGAAAATCATGGTGGTTGGTATTACGAAATGCAAGCCCTTGGATATAACTACAGATTGACAGATATGCAAGCCGCATTAGGTATATCTCAATTAGCTAAAAATCCAGAAGGATTAATCAGGCGAAATGAGATTGCTCACAGATATAAAGAAGCTTTTAAAGATACAAATATTAAGATTCAATCGCTTCCAAAGGGTGATTATAACGCACACCATCTGTTTGTAATAGAGGTAAAAGATAGAAAAGGATTATATGATTATTTAAGAGAGCAAAATATATTTGCTCAAATACATTATATACCTTTGCATAGCTTACCTTATTATAAAGAGGTTGGGTATGGCGATGCAGATTTATCAAATGCTGAGAAATATTACGATCACTGTATTAGTCTGCCTATGTTTCCAAGCTTAACGGATGAGGAACAGGAGTATGTGATTGAAAAAGTATTAGCCTACTATGAGTAACCTCTGTATTATTCCAGCCCGTGGTGGTAGCAAACGTATTCCGAGAAAAAATATAAAAGACTTTCTTGGAATACCAATCATTGCTTATTCAATAGAAGTGGCTTTAAATAGTGGGTTGTTTGATGAAGTAATGGTTTCTACTGACGACAAAGAAATTGCAGAAGTAGCCGTTAAATACGGAGCAAAAGTGCCATTCATGCGAAGTGATGAAAAAGCAGATGATATGGCTACTACTTATGAGGTAATAGAAGAGGTAATACAGAACTATATAAATAGAGATAAGATATTTGAAAATGCCTGCTGTATATATCCATGCGCACCTTTTATCTCTATAGATAGTCTTAAAAAATCTTTTAAAAAACTGAAACGTTTCGATACTGTTTTCCCAGTAGTACAATATGGATTTCCTATTCAACGAGCCTTGAAGAAAGATGAAGAGGATAGAGTTTCTTTCTTTCAACCTGAATATGAATTGTCACGCTCACAAGATTTAGAAACAAGTTATCATGATGCCGGTCAATTCTATTGGTTCATTATTAATAAAGCTCTCGAAAGTGAAAGTATTATATCTAATAATACTGGTTGCGTAGTTTTATCAGAAATGGAAGTGCAAGATATAGATAACGAAATAGATTGGCAATTGGCAGAGCTAAAATATAAACTGAATAGTGATAAATATTGACGATATGAAAGTAATTAAAAGAACATACTGATTGAATGTTATATCCACTATCATTAACATGTCACTTATTTTAAATTATATAATTATGAAATATATTAAGGAAGAAAGAATACATCTAAAAGAGATAAAAATTTCAGACATCACTGATTCAGTTATGTCATGGTTTGATGATGAAGAGTTAATGAAGTTTTATACTAACTCTAGGAGAAAAATTACAAAGGAAGATCTTATTTCTTCTATTGAACAAGGTAAAGAAAATGGCAATCTGTATACATTCGGTATTTTTATCAATGATACAGGGGAATTAATTGGGACAATAAAACTTGGACCAATTAACTTCAGTCATAAAACATCCGATTTAGTTGCTTTGATTGGTGATAGAAATTACCATGGAAAAGGACTTGCTGTTGAAGCCATTGCTTTAGGAACTTCTATGGCTTTTAACGAGTTCGATATTAGAAAGCTTTTTGGTGGCATGTATATTTCTAATATTGCCTCTATTAAGGCTTATACAAGAGCAGGATGGATTATAGAGGGTAGATTAAAAGGTCAGTATTTTGTTGATGAAAAAAATGAAGATAGAATATTAGTAGGGTGCTTTAACCCAAAATATTTTTCTTCAGAAGAGATACGTCAATTAAAAGATAATGAGAAGGCGTTTTTTAGTTAAAATCATTCGATGTGCAATTTATAAAACATTAGATTATGGTTTTTTCTTCTAAATACAAATGTTTAAATAAGAATGTTTTTTCTAAAGGAGATTTCTCAATTGTTCCTATACGGTATGAAGATCGTTTCGAAATAATGAAGTGGCGTAATGAACAAATATATCATTTACGTCAATCTGAACCTTTAACAGAGGAAAATCAAGAAAGCTATTTTAAAAACGTACTAACTAAATTATTTGATGAAGAAAAACCAAGTCAAATCTTATTTTCTTATCTTAAATATGGAGAATGCATTGGGTACGGAGGTCTAGTTCATATTAATTGGATAGACAGGAATGCTGAGATTTCATTCATAATGAAAACAGAGCTTGAAGAAAAAGAATTTAGAAAGCATTGGAGTATTTATTTAGAATTGTTAGAAGAGCTAGCTTTTAGAGAATTGAATTTTCATAAATTATTTACCTATGCTTTTGATTTAAGACCTCATTTATATGAAGCAATTGAAGCTAGTGGATATATTAAAGAAGCTGTTTTAAAAGAACATTGTTTCTTTGAAGGTTCTTTTAAGGATGTAATTATTCACTCTAAAATTAATAATACATTTAGCATTAGAAAACTAGAAGAAAGAGATAAAGAATTAGTTTTTGAATGGGAAAATGATCCAGTTACGCGTGCAAACTCTTTTAACTCGGAACCATTTCAATTCAATCAACATTCCATATGGTTTGATTCAAAGCTAAAAGATGAAACTGCACATTATTTTGTTTGTAAAGTGGGTTTAAAAGAAGTGGGTCTAGTTCGTTTTGATTTCGATGAATCAAAGAATACATTTATAATTGGTATAACCGTAGCTCCAAAATATAGGGGCAGAAAACTTGCTGCACCTTTTTTGAAAAAGGCTTGCAATTACTTTTTATCCATTTGCAATGGACAGATAACTGCGTACATTAAAGAGGAGAACATTGCATCTATAAAAGCTTTTGAAAGAGCAGGATTCAAATTTAAATCAAACGAAACTGTACAAGGTGTGAAATCTTTAAGATATGAATATGAAAGATAATAGAGTATTTATTATAGCCGAACTCTCAGCTAACCATGGTGGAGATATAAAGATAGCAATAGAAACTATTAGGTCTGCAAAAAGAGCAGGAGCTGATGCTATAAAGCTGCAAACTTATACAGCAGATACAATTACATTGGATTCTGACAAAGAAGACTTTGTAATAAAAGGAACAATTTGGGAGGGTAAGAAGCTGTATGATTTATACAAGGAGGCTTCACTTCCCTGGGAGTGGCACGAAGAGCTGTATAAAGTGGCAAAAGAAGAAGGATTAGTTTGCTTTTCTTCTCCCTTTGATAAAACAGCTGTGGATTTTTTAGAAACTCTAGATACTCCTATATATAAGATTGCATCATTTGAAATTACTGATGTGAACTTGATTGCCTATGCTGCATCAAAGCAAAAACCAATTATTATATCAACAGGTATTGCAGAATATGAAGATATTGAGTTAGCTGTAAAAACATGTAGAGAAGTTGGCAACAATAATATCACTTTATTAAAGTGTACTTCATCTTATCCAGCACCAATTGAAGAGGCAAACTTAGTTATGATGCAACGTTTTGCAAAAGACTTCGATGTAAAAGTTGGATTGTCTGACCATACATTGGGTACAACAGTGCCTGTAGTTGCAACTGCATTAGGTGCAACTGTCATCGAAAAGCATTTTATAATGGATAGAAGCATTGGTGGAGCTGATGCAAGTTTTTCGTTAGACGAAAAAGAGTTTACAGAAATGGTTACTGCAGTACGAAATGCTGAAAAAGCAATGGGCAAAGAATCTTATGCGCTAACAGAGAAACAAAAAGAAGGAAAAGCATTTGCTCGTTCTCTTTATGTAGCAGAAGATATAAAAGCTGGAGAGGTGATAACTGAGCAGAATGTGAGGTCTGTGAGACCAGGGTTTGGGTTGCATCCGAAGTATCTTAACAGGGTAATTGGAAAGAAAGTTATCAGAGATTTAGTAAAAGGAGAAAGATTTGTATTAGAGAATCTCTACCGTTAATAAATTCGAGATTCAAAATAGTGAATATAAATAGAATTTTAAAACACCCTCTATTAAAGTCTAGCGTTCTTTATACTATTTCTGATGCTATAAATAATGCTGTGCCTTTTTTTATATTACCTGTACTGGGCTGTTATTTTTTCTCGAATAAAATGATTGAGGTCTTAAATAAAATGGTTATTTTAATGCTAGAAGGAAATATTCGATTCTATAGTTTTGTATAATATAAAATGAAAAACTCATTTAGTAAAAATAAAGATGTTATTTGGTTTTCATCTCTCAAATATTTGGAGATAGTCATTACTGCATCAACTACTTTCTTTTTGGCAAAAATAATAGGTCCTAAAGAAATGGGTTTAGCTCTTCCTATTTTATTATATATTACTTATGCTAATTATTTAGCCTTGGGAGTTAATCAAGTAGTCACCAAAAACCTTAGTAGATTTAGTGATGAAAGTAAGATGAAAAATTTTATAACAATTAATCTTCAATATATTCTATTAGTTAGTTTAATTAATTTGATGCTTGCTTTTTTACTTTTAGATGTAAGGTATGCATTATTCGCTGGTTTTGTATCTATATTTACAATATTGAGAGGCTTTTTTAGTTCTTATTTTCGCGCAATATATAGAATACGTGTACTTAATAAAAACAACATTATCTTTTCCATCTTTCTTTTACTTACAGTTTTGTTTTTTGTAGAAGATCTACAAAGTTATTTGTATTATTGGTCAATGGGCTTAGGTGGTGCTCTAATATTGTTTTTTCTAGATGATAAGTCATTCTTTACGAAAGTTCTCAGAAACATATTTGTATTACAACCTAAACACGATATAGTTTTTAATTTAAAAGAAGGGTTGAAGTTAGCAGTCGCAGGTTTTATAACGACTATACTTTTAACTTCAGATAGATTAATAATTAATAAAATGGATATACCCATTGAGATAAAGGGGAGTTATCAATTAGCAGATTATGCAGGCACAGCTTTTTATATGTTTGTAACTACCATTTTCTTTTATTTTTATCCTAAATGGATCCAGAATATTCGTGAAGATAACATGTTTAGAAAAATATTTATTGCAAATATAAAAAAGAGTATGGTTTTAATTCCTGTTATTTTAATGATTATTTTCTTTGCTTCTAAAGTTGTGGCAAAAGTTTTTTTTCCTGAATACCAAATTTTAGAAAACTTTGTATTGTTATCTGTTTTTATAAAGACATCTGTAATTTACTTATCACTATTATCAATGTTTTATATAGGCATGGATCATGAAGTGAAATACATAAAGTCTTTGAAATTCCTTGTATTATCATTAGGTATTATTTTTATTGTTATTTATTATTTTATGACAATTGATTTTATATGGATTCCTATTATATTAGGATCTTTTATTTTTGTTGAGGTGCTTCGTAAATTGTTTTTCTCATTAAAATATTTGCAGAATTAAATATGAAGAATAAAATAATAAAATATTATCTCTATATATTACCAATATACTCTTTGATTGGAATTATACTAAGTGTTTTTAGAACTGCATATCAAGAAAATTTTGCACTTATATTTTTGCTTACAGGTGCAATTATGGATGCTCTCATAATATTTTTTGGAAGAAAGCAGCTTTTTAATAAAACGATTCTTTTTCTTATTTTATTACTGCTAATAAGTTTTATTGTAGGTGGGTTAAACGGTAATGAACTATCGAGACGATATATTACAGATATTACTAATCCTCTTTTCTTCTTTGGAAAAATATTTATTTTCAAAAAATACTGGAGTAAAATTGATTTTAGGAAATTTATTAAATATTATATACGAATATCATTTTGGGGTAGTTTATTATTATTGCCTTTGACCTATTTTTTATTTAATCATGCAGGTGCAACTCGTCTTGCAATATTTCCTCCAATGGAGCTGCCTTTTTCTTTTTATATGCAATACAATAGTGTTTGGTTGTTATTTTCTTTGTTGATAATTATTTTTTACGGGAAAAGGGCGCAGTTAGTAGGTGCTTTAGTAACTTTCTTAATTTTCATTGCTTTATTTAAACGAAAACAACTTCTTAAATACGTCTTTATATTATTAAGTTTGTTTTTTGCTTTATCTCTATTGTTTTCGATTTTTTCTGAAAATATTGCAGTGAGGAGACTATCTTCTACTATTGATATTTTTCAGGGTGAAGGTGGCGGAGTAAAAGGAATAGACGCTGTAAGTGCAGGTAGGTTTGATGAATTTGAAACTGTATTAAAAGAGATGAATGGATTAGACTATTTTTTCGGAAAAGGTTTAGGATGTTTATTAGACCAAGAAGTGAGAGATGGAGTAAAAGAAATAGGCAATATTCATTTTTCTCCTTTAAGTTTCTTATTTAAATATGGATTTGTTTTTACTGTATTTATTTATGCGTTTCTTTTAATAAATCTATTTAAAATTAAAGCTGCTTTTGTTGATTCCAATTATATTACTGCATTTGGCACTTATTTATTTGTATTTATAGAATCATTTTTTGCTTATGCACTATTTGTAACTCCTATTTTACCTATTATCATTGGATATATAATGACTAGAAATAAAAAAGAAAGTTTTAATTATGTCAACTAAACTTTTCATAGATTTCGATGGTGTTTATCAGAATGAAATACCAAATAAAGATCTATTTGTTATAACAAACAAGTACGTATCAGAGTTTACTATTAATGTGCACTCTGATAGAAGCATTAGAAATAATGCATTAAGGGAGTTTGAGAATTATTGCACTGATCTCTCTAATCTTAAATCTTTGAATGGTTTTGATATAGAGATAAATAAGGTTTATTTATTCAATAATTTTTTCTTTCCATTAAGTCAATGGCTGAATGAAATCAATAAACTGTTAATAACGAACAAGATTAATATTAATTCAAAGGTTGAATTTTCATCTTTTTCCAACAACCTTAATGTTTTTTTATTTGAAGCTGAAGGTGAACGTAATAGACAGTTTCTTTATCAATCATCTTATTTTTTAAGTTCATACATTTTAAAGTACTTACAAAATAAAGGATTTTCTAAAATTCATAAAGGAAAGAATAAAACACTACAATCATATCTTTCATTTTACACTAGAGGTCCGATAACGCTTTTTGCAAAAACCTTGCAATTGCTTTTTTATAAACTATTTGTTTTAAAACGAAATTACAATATAGTCAATAGTAACTTTGAAAAACCATTAATTGCAATATCATCAAGAGGCATTATTCAAACTCAATTTATATCTGACTTTTATAAAAAAGCTCAAAAGAATTTGATAATGTTTATTAATGAGCCATCTAGTAAGCCCTTTAGAAATCTCAAAGAGGCGAAAAAGAATATAACAACTTTTTACTATAGTGAGGGGTTAATTAAATTCAAAGATTTATTTAGAGAGGCGTATGTTGTGATGAAAGGGTATCTCAGAAAAGGTAATAATACTGCTAACTTCATGAGTATTCCAGTGAATTTTTTTAAAATAATTCCAGAAAACAATATATTTCAATTTCACATGAAGACTTATGCACTATCAGTTAATAATGCTATTAATAAACTTGGTGTAAAATCATATATCAATAAGGTCGTGAGTTTTGAAATGCTTTCTCCATTTTCTTACTATTTAAAGGTTTATACATCATTACCAGTAATTCAAATTCAAACGACCTTAATGTCAGAACAAAAGAGCCCTAGCTTTGTGTATTCAAATAAGTTTTATTTTTATAATAATAGAACTTTTCAAAAAATGTTTCAATTAGATTTTTTAGAAAACAACAACATTGGTTATTTGCAGAACATTCAATATTTAGGACAAGCTAAGCAACATCAAAAAAAGAAAATAACTACTATAACTTATTTTACACAACCTATTTATCAAGATGAAGAAAATGATTTAATTGAATTCCTAAAGCTTTACTGCGCAAAATATGATAAAATACTTCAAATAAAACTTCATCCTAGATCTGAAGTTCCATCAATTAATTTAAAAAACACTATAATAATTGATGGCATATTGAATTCAAAAGATGTTATTTCTAAAACGGATTTAGTAATTACTAGAACTTCCTCGATTGGTCTAGACGCTTGGTTTGCAAATATCCCTGTTGTTTTTTTTATTAATGGATCCTTTAATGAACGTGTTGGAATATTTATGCCTTCTGATTATTCAGGTGTTATAGAAGATCAAATATCGATTGAAGAGTTTAATTGTAAACTTCCTGCAATAATTGATGATTTCTACAATCATTCTTTACACAAAGAGTTGGATTTTGATTTTGAAGAAATTAAAAATGAATTATTTAAAGAATTGTAATATTAAAAAATTATGAATGTAACAATCATCGCCGGTGCAAGACCCAACTTTATGAAAATTGCCCCCATCATCCACGCAATTAAAAAATCTCGTTTCGACTACGCTCAACGACCTAGTGAAGGCAAACAAATAAACTATCGCCTAATCCACACAGGTCAACACTACGACAAGAAAATGAGTGGTGATTTCTTTGAACAATTGGAGATACCCGAACCAGATAATAACCTTGGAGCAGGTGGAGGAACACAAGCAGAACAAACTGCTGCCATTATGATTGGTTTTGAAAAAGAGTTGCAAGAGAATCCTGCTGATTTGGTTTTGGTGGTAGGTGATGTAACCTCTACTATGGCTTGTGCTATTACTGCACAGAAGCTACACACCAAAGTAGCACACGTAGAAGGAGGTATTCGTTCGGGTGATTGGACGATGCCAGAGGAGATAAATAGATTGGTAACAGATAGTATTACTAACTATTTCTTTACTACATCGGAGCTAGCAAATGAGAATTTGAGAAAGAGTGGTGTAAAAGATGAGCAGATATACTTTGTGGGTAACACAATGATAGATACCCTGTTTAAACAACGCCCTAATTTTAAGAAACCTCCTGTGTGGGATGAGTTGGGATTGAAAGAGAAAGAATATATTGTGATGACTTTGCACAGACCTGCCAATGTGGATGAAGGCACTAAATTGCAAGAGTTGATGAGCGAGATTGTGAATCATTCGCAAGATGTGCCATTGGTATTCCCAGTACATCCACGCACTGCTAAGATAATAAGTGAGTTAGGTGTATCACACCCACGACTACACATGATTGAGCCATTGAGTTATCTTGAATTTAATTATTTGGTAGAACGAGCAAAAGCAGTTGTTACAGACTCTGGTGGTATCACCGAAGAGGCATCGATGATGAATGTGCCTTGCATGACATTGCGTGATAATACGGAACGACCAGAAACAATTGAATTAGGAACAAATGAACTGTTGGGAACTGACCCAAAAGCAATACAGCCAGCAATGGAGAAGTTATTTGCTGGGGAGTGGAAACAGGGGCAAGAGATACCGATGTGGGATGGGAAAACGGCGGAGAGGATAGTGGAGATATTAGTGGAACTAAAATAAGGGTTTTCAACACAGAGGACACGGAGGGATACTAAACACTGAGGGCACGGAGAGGAATAGAACGCTGATGACGCAGATGTAACAGATAAAAACTGATTTAGAATTTTACAGCAAATGAGCTGACGGCTAAAAGCCAAAAGCTGACCGCTATTAAAAAAAATATGAGTAAACTAAACAAACTATTTCTTACTGCTGAAACTTCTATTAAGCTGGGATTGAGGAATGTATTATATGTTGCTTATTATCGTTTCTCGCTTAAATCGGGTAGAAGGAAGAAACGATTTTCTATTGAACAGGCTATAGAAGGAGAGTTTTTTACAGAATCTAAAGAGAGAAGGAAAGGTGTTGAACAATTCCTAAACTTTTCTACGGAAAGTGCGAGTGAGATTATGAACGGGCTGTTTACCTATTATCACTATCATAAATTTGATTTGGGACAAATGCCTGAATGGTTTACTGACCCTTTTTCGAATAAAAAACTGAAAGAGGAGGTTACTAATAAGCATTGGACCGACATTGATGAGTTTGATCTTAATACAGGCGATATAAAAAATATTTGGGAGTTATCTCGTTTTGATTGGGTTACTGATTTGGCTCGTGGGTATGCATCTTTTCACGATAAAAAGTTCTTGTTGAGATTGAATGAATTGCTGAATGATTGGGCTGAGCATAATCCAACGAATAGAGGAATAAATTGGCGGTGCGGGCAGGAAACCTCAATACGAGTAATGAAGTTGTATAATGCGTCGGTTATTCTTGGTAATAGTGAGAATATTACATCGGTTTTATTCAGCTTTGTATTATCGCATCTTGACAGGATAAATGGGAATATAAGGTATGCTATAGCTCAAGATAATAATCATGGCACATCGGAAGCTGCAGGATTGTATGTGGGGGCAATATGGCTGCTTAATCAGTCTGAGACATTAGGCACTGAAGTTACTCAAAGACTTAAACGATATAAAAAAAGAGGCAGAAAGATATTAGAAGAACGGATTGATAAACTGATACTTACTGATGGCACATTTGCACAAAAGTCGGTTAATTATCATCGTGTGGTGATGGATACATTTTCTGTTGTGCTTGATGTGATAAAGCGATATAACGAACCCAGTTTTAATAATCGAATTGTAAATAAGCTAAAAGCTTTAGGAGAATGGTTGTTGCAGATGATTAGCAACGATAAGGGAGAGGTTGCTAATATTGGTGCAAACGATGGGGCATTGTTTGAGAACCTGCACAGCTGCGATTATAGGGATTTTAGACCATCGGTTCAGTTGTTTTTTGCGCTACTTAATAATGAGTTGGTGTGGGATGATAATAAATTGAATGAATCGCTTTATTGGAGAGGTATTAATTTCACTGAATTGAACCAAAAAAAGGATATTGAATTAAAGAGTGGGGTAAAAGATAAGGAGTTTGTTCAATTAGTATACAACGATACGGTGGTTCGAGTTATTGCAACGCAAGATAACTTTAGACCTGGTAATGATGTACTTCATACTGATGTATGGCATAAGGGGGTAAATATTGTTATGGATAGTGGTAGTTTTTCATATAACGACCCTACATCTAATTATTATAAATCAATTGCTTCACACAATAGCTTGCAATTTGGTGACTACGAACCAATGCCAAAGATAGGTAGGTTTTTAAATGGGAAATGGGTGAGGGTTGAAAGTGATACTATAATAGATAATGAGCAACAAGTGAGTTGGAAGGGAAGTTATAAAGATTATAGGGGAAACAAGCATAAACGAACAGTGTTGATTTCTAAAACTGAAGGGGTGATTTATATTACAGATAGCTTTATTTCTAAAGTTGGTGATGAAGCTGTAGCTTTGCGTTTTAACCTTTCTGAGGATTTTGAGAAGTATGCATCAATCTCCTGTAAGGATAAAGAAGGTAATGAACTTGGATCAGAAGTAAATGAGGCATATCATTCACTCTATTATATGCAAAGAGATACGCACAATCAATTGCTATACACACAAAAAAGAAAAAAAGGAGAATTTAGAACAACAATTAAATTAAAATAATGAAGGTATTATATTTTCATCAATATTTCACCACACCAGCTCATGGCGGTGGTATTCGTTCTTACGAGTTTGCTAAAGTTTTGAAACAAAGAGGTCATGAGGTAACCATGGTTTGCGGAGGCGACGATAAAAAGTTTAATCTACCACGAGTTTCCAGGAACTTTAATAGAGGTGAAGTTGATGGTATAGATGTGATTCAAATAAGAGTGAACACACAAAATAAAGATAATTTGTGGAAAAGAGGTAGAGATTTTATTAAGTTTGGTTTCTTAGGTATAAAAACAGCTTTCAGTGAAGATTATGATTTGCTGTTTGCTACTTCTACTCCCCTCACTGCAGGCATACCTGGTATCTTTGCAAAATGGTTTTCGAGCAAGAAATTCAAATTTGTTTTTGAGGTGAGGGATTTGTGGCCAGAACTACCCAAAGCACTTGGAGTTAAAAATCCATTGGTGCTAGGTGGTATGAGTGTGTTGGAAAAGAAATCATACCATAAATCGGATGCATGCATAGGTTTATCGCCAGGTATTGTAAGAGGTATCAAAAGACGTGCACCGGAAAATCACCCTGTTACAATGATTCCTAATGGTAGCGATACTACACTGTTTGTGCGTGACGGAAATGATAAGGCTTCTATAGAAGGAGTGAAAGACACGGATACGGTTGCTATATTTACTGGTGCTCATGGTATTGCTAATGGGTTGGACGCTGTATTAGATATGGCAAAGGTATTGCAAGAGAAGAAAGTTGAAGGTATAAAAATTGTATTTGTGGGAGATGGTAAAATGAAGCCACACCTAAAACAACGTGCAGAAGAGGAGAATATTGAAAACTGCATTTTTGTTGACAGGGTTTCAAAGCCTGAATTGAACCGTATTATGAATAGAGCAGATATTGGATTGATGGTTTTGAAAAATATACCTGCTTTCTATTACGGCACATCGCCCAACAAGTTTTTTGATTATATATCTGCCTCGTTGCCTATTGTAAACAACTACCCTGGGTGGTTGGCTGACCTGATTAATGAAAACAAAAATGGTCATGCTGTAGAACCTGATAATCCCGAAGCTTTTGCCGAAGCTGTTATTCATTTGGCAAAGAATCCTGAGCTTAGGAAACAGATGGGAGTAAATAGCCGTAAACTTGCAGAGAGCACCTTTGCAAGAGAGATTTTGGCTGGGAGGTTTGTGGATTTTTTGGAGGAGGTTCACAAAAAGTAACCTATTTGCATATGTAAGCTAAATAATAGGACTTAAACATCTATGAATGGCTAGGTTTTTCTATTTGCTTACTTCATCATATTCTATTCAAAGTATATTTTAATACTAACACATAAATCATCGGAATGGATGCGGTACATTTGCACAGAAGTTTAATAGTTTAAAACAAATAAAAATGAAAGACCAGATGTACCAAATTAAGCTTAACAGCTACAACCTTGAAAACAATAAAATGTTATCAACTATTGATTTGAAAAACATCAAATCGGAAGAAGAGGAAAAGGCTATGTTGTTGCTCCATAGAATATGTAATTCTCATATTCGTTTTAATGCTGCGATTAATAGGATAGATGATTTAGGGTTAAGTGTAGATGAGCAAAAGTTAGTGGTAAATCACAGATGGGATCAATCGGAAAACATTGAAGTAAAGGCAAGATGTAACGACGTGCTGTGTAAGTATGAGAGCGATAGGCGTAAAAGAATAATTACAGCATCGGAAAATTACTTGCTTGCTTATAAGAAGTATAAAAAGATAGAGTTTTTATATAGGTCGATAGCGATACGTTATTTCAAACAGGTAAACAACGAGCAGTTTCTTCAGGATATTATTGAAACGATTAAAGGTGGGTTTGAATATCCATTGTGGATTAAGGATATTGTGGAAAAATTGCAAGAGTCATATTCAAATGAAGCACTAAAAGATCTAGCACTTTATATAAAAACGGAAAAAGAGAAATTAAGAAACGAATCTAAGTTTAGAGAAGAAAGAGAGTATATTAGAGCGCAATATTCTCTTAAATCAATTACTGAATATCAATACCGCAAAGAATTAGCATTGAGTTATGAAAAAGAAGCTGACGATATAGCAAATAATAAAGTATCTAATACTATTTATCCGAACTTAAAAGGTATTTATCAGAAGGCATATGATGAAATTTTTATAATTAAAGAAAAAGAGGAGATAATAGTTGAGCGTATAAAAAAGAAACTTTTAGAAGAAAGAAGTATTCTTGCTAAAGAGATAGAGAAGTATGGTGTTAAATCAAAAATTACTGTAACTGAAAAGTTTGCTGAAAACATAGAAAGTTTTATTGATACTATCGAACTCTCTAGTTTTAAAGACACAATTATTCTAATGCTTACAATACCTTTTGTTACAAAAAGGGAGATAGATGGATATCAAGATATAACAAGGAAAGCTGGTTATCTTGTCTCTGAATTAGGTCACTCGAAATTAAACAACAAAGGATATACAGTGGGTAGTGCAGATGCTAAACAAGCATTACGTACAGAGGCTCACCGCTATTTTCGTGTGCAAAAACTATTTATTATAAATTCTTATATAATGCATCATCAGTGGTGCAAAATAAGAACAAATGAAACTGAACTTTATAACTTTCTCAAAAACAGTAAGCCCAGTCACATTGAAGAGGAAAACCTAGTATTTTGGACCAAAGGAATACTAGCAGGGTTGAATAATGATTTCATCACTGCCTCTTCAATATTAACTCCTCAATTGGAACATGCATTGCACAATATAGCTGAATTAATAGAAGGAAATATAACAACGTTAGAAAAGAAGCGCCAATTATCTCCCACATTAGGTTCAATTCTTCCAAGATTGAAAGATGTTTTTGATGAAGATGTTTTCTTTGAAATAGATTCTTTCTTACAAGGAGAGATAGATGAGAATTTTAGGAATAATCTTCTGCATGGATTATACAGACCTGACGAAGTAGATATTCAAGGTAGGTATTTGTGGTGGATATGTTTGAAAATTTATTTTATGGAACTAAATGAAAAAACCATCTAATCATTCACTTGATTTGCTCAACAGTGACTATCAATTTAATCAGTGTGACAAATAACTACCATTATCCATCAATAAAATTTATCTAATCAAGCTAATGTTTTATGTGTTTCTTTTACTTATTTAACAGTGTGAATAGCACAAAATGAAGTTTAGGGTGTTATATTTGTAATTGAGTTACAAAAAGCAACTATAAAATGATAATAAATTTTTCAATTCAAAATTTTGGTCCAATTAAAGATAAACAAACTTTATCTTTTGAGGCGGATAAATCGACAGACCTAGAGGATGCTTATATTATAAATATAGGTGATGTGAGATTGCTAAAGCTTGCATTGATTTATGGTGCAAATGCATCGGGCAAAACAACTATTTTAGAGGCACTAGAGTTTTTGAGAAGCCTTGTTCTACATCCAGAAGATAAAAAAACAGACTCGTTGGACTTTGAACCTTTTTTGTTTGATGCTAATACTCCTAATGAGTCATCTGTTTTGTCAATTGAGTTTTTTCAAAAGGGGGTGAAGTATAGTTATGAGGTTGAATTTATAAAGGAAGCAATTGTAAGGGAGGAGTTGTATTTTTATAATCCTAGGAAAGCCAATGTTTATAGAAGAACAACTAATAAGCAGCATCAATTTACTGAGATTAAATTTGGCAGTACTATAAAGATTGATAAATCTTTTGAGAAAAGCTTGACAGCAAACACTTTGTGGAACAACACTGTATTGGGTGGATTTCTTAAAACAAACATAGAGTTTGAAGAGCTGCAAAATGTAGTTGATTGGTTTGCAATATACTTAAAACGGATGGTTGGTACTAGAACTAGCTTAGAGAGGTATGTTAACACGAAAATAAACAAAGGTGATATTGCAAAAAGTGATGTGCTAGAGATTTTAAAGAAAGCAGATTTTCATATTTCAGATATCAAATTTTATGAAGAAGAAACGGTTTTGCCTGATTCTTTATTTGAGTTTTTAAAGAAGGAGGTTAACGAGAAAATAGACAAAGGATTGAGTAAAGGAGAAGGTATAGAAATTGAGAGAAAATTTACTACACTTAATATAGAGTTTGTACATACGGTTAATCAAAATAAATACTCTTTACCTTTTGAGTCAGAGTCTAGTGGCACTAGACGATTTTATGGATTTGCAGGATTGTTGACACAGCTTATAAATGAGCCATCCATACTACCAATTGATGAGTTAGAATCATCGTTGCACCCCGATCTATATGAACATTTTTTAATTTCATATTTGATGAACGCAAAGGAATCTCAAATTATTGCCACAACACATTATAGAGATATTTTAAATAATAAAAATCTCTTTAGGTATGATGCAATTTGGTTTACTGACAAGAATGAAAACTGCGCAACAGAGCTTTATTCTTTAGCCGATTTTGACAGCTCGGTTGTAAGACGCGATACGTCGAATGTGCTTAATGCTTATAAAAGTGGTAAGTTAGGTGGAACTCCTAATACTGGTGATTATTATATTGATAGAGAATAGTTACAAATGAGACATTCAAGAAGAAAGATAGGTGCAAGGAAACCTGTTATAGCATTTGTGGTGGAGGGGCAAACGGAGACGTGGTATCTGCAAATGCTTAAAGAAAATGAGGAGAAGGAGCGTAATGTGCGAATAAATATAAGACCTGAGATTCCTCAAAACAGCAAACTTAAAGATCAGTTTGATATGGTATGTGAAATGGCAAAAGAGCACAAGTTGGTGTTTTGGATTTTAGACTTTGATGTTATATTAAAAGAAACAAGAGAAAATAGAAAAGGTGGAGAAACCTCATTGAATGAATTCTTAAGGTATAGAAAACTGATTTATAATGAATATAAGAATGTAAGAATTATAGTAAATAATCCATGTTTTGAGTATTGGTTTTTGCTTCATTATTTAAGAACTCAGAAAAGATACTTGAGTTGTCATCATGTAATAAGAGATTTAGAAAAGCAGTTGCCAGGGTATAGTAAAACAGAAAAGTATTTTAAAAATAAAAGCAAAGACATCTACTCAAGACTCAAACCAAATTTAAAAGAAGCTATTGAAAATGCTAGTGCTTTTGGTGGATTTGATGCTGAAAACCCCAAAAAAAGAATGTGTGAGATGGATGTTTTATTTATGGTTGAGGAGTTGAAGAGGTGTGGAGGGTAGATCAATTGTTTTAGTAATAGAACGCTGATGACGCAGATAGAGTAAATAAACACTGTTTTTTTTATCAGTAAAAAATCACTGTAACCAGTTTGCTATTGAAATTAAATTAAGAGACATCACAACATGTATAAATCCATATTCAAACCTCTGTTCGATTTTCTTGTAGCCCTAATAGGCTTATTATTATTATCCCCCATCTTCCTACTAGTAATGCTAGCCCTCACCATTGCCAACAACGGCAAACCCTTCTTCTTTCAGAAACGACCTGGCAAAAACGAAAAAATATTTAGCATTATCAAATTCAAAAGTATGAATGACAAGAAAGATGCAGAGGGTAATCTTCTGCCCGACGCTGAACGTATGACACGCATTGGTGCATTTGTAAGGAAAACATCACTAGATGAAATACCACAATTGATTAACGTGTTGAAGGGAGATATGAGTTTGATTGGGCCTCGTCCATTATTAATAGAATATTTACCTATTTATAATCAAAAACAGAATAGAAGACATGAAGTGCGACCAGGTATAACAGGGTGGGCACAAGTGAATGGACGAAATGCTATTAGTTGGAAACAAAAGTTTGAGTATGATGTGTGGTATGTAGATAATGTTTCATTAACTTTGGATTTTAAAATTGGGTTGATGACCATTTTGAAGATATTTAAACGAGAAGGAATAAGTTCGGACACAAGTGTGACGATGGAGGCATTTAAAGGAAACGAATAAGAATAAAAGAGAATGTATTTATACGGAGCAAGTGGACATGCAAAAGTGATTATCGATATTCTGAAATCACAAAATAAATTATACGAAAGTCTTACTTTTATTGTATGTATATTGACAATATTACTTATATATAAGCTAAAAATAAATGAATTACAGATTTGATTACTTAAAACAAATTGAAAAGAAGTTTGGTTGTCCTTTCTACCTTATGTATCCTGAAGTTTTTAATAATAATATTAAGAATTTCAGAAATGCTTTTTTAAAACACTACAATAAAATTCTTGTAGGATATTCTTTTAAGACTAGCTATATTCCTGCTATTGTGGGACTGGCTAAAGGAACAGGATGTTTCGCAGAAGTGGTCTCAGGAATGGAATATGAAATGGCACAAAGATTGGGGTACAATCCAAAAGAAATCATCTTTAACGGTCCTGTTAAAAGAAAAGATGAGCTTTATTATGCTATTAAAAATGGTTCTGTTGTAAACTTGGATTCTTGGTATGAAGTGGAGAATGTTATTGCTTACAAGAAGCAGAACAAAGATAAAAATGTAAAAGTAGGTTTGCGTATTAATATGAACTTAACAAAAGAGGATGGTAAGTCTGCTATTCAGTTAGGTTTACGCACAGGACGTTTTGGTCTCTCAGATGATATTTTAGAGAAAGCTGTTCCTTTGCTAAGAAAGCACAATGTTATTATTAATTCTTTACATGGACATACATCTTCAAGTGATAGGGCTACCAACAACTATATAGCTATTACAAAAAAACTATTACAAGTAGCAGAAAAATATGAGTTTAAATTTATTGAGCATTTTAATATTGGTGGTGGTTTTTTTGGTGCACCTGCAAAGGGTATAGATACAACTGGTAAACCCACCTATCAGGATTATGCTGATACGGTGATGAATATTGTACTCAATAATGATTGGTTTAACAAACACAAACCAATATTTGTGATAGAACCGGGAGTGTCAGTAGTAGCTAATGTGTTTAGCTTTGTTACTAAAGTGTTTCAACATAAAATTATTGATAATAATAACTTTATAGTGGTGGATGGAAGTGTTTTTGATGTTAAACCTTCAATGCATACGTTTAATTTACCCCATTATCTAATAAAGAAAAATGATGAAGAGCGTCAAACGATTGTTACCGATGTGGTTGGGTCCACATGTATGGAGAAGGATGTTATTTTGAAGGATGTGAAATTAGAAAAGGCGCTTCCTGATGAGTATATTTGTATTGATGGGGTAGGTGCTTATACACATAATTTCACACCAGATTTTATTAATTATGTAGCTCCTATTATTGCTCTTGAAAATAATAAACAAAAACTCGTTAGAAGACGACAAAATATGGATGATGTCTTACGGCAATATCTTTATAAATAAACTATTATTATTATGAATATACTTTTCACAAGCGCAGGTCGTCGCAACTACCTAATCAACTATTTTAAAGAAGCACAAAAAGGAAATGGCAAGGTGTTTGCAGCCGATATGCAAATAACAGCTCCCGCATTAATAGATGCTGATGTAGCCATGCAAGTGCCTGCAATATATGATGTTGATTACATTGATAGCTTAAAGAAAATTGTGAGGGAAAATAATATTAAAGCTGTTATATCATTGAACGATTTAGAACTGCCAATTCTTTCAGCACATAAGCATGAAATAGAGTCATTAGGTGCAAAAGTAATTGTTGCAGATAGTAGCGCTATTGATATATCTTTTGATAAATGGGAAACAGTGAGTTTTTTAGAGTCTATTGGACTCAAATCTCCTAAAACGTTTATCACTTTAGAGGCAGCCAAAAAAGCAATTGAAAATGGAGAAATTTCATTTCCTTTGGTAATAAAGCCTCGTTGGGGTAGTGCATCTATTGGTATTGATTTTCCTGAAGATATGCGAGAACTAGAACTGGCTTACGAACTACAAACCATACGACTAAAAAGAACTATACTTGCAGAAGCAAGCAAAGATGATGTTGATAGAGCCATACTTATTCAAGAAAAAATGTCTGGTAAAGAATATGGTATGGATGTACTGAATGATTTTGATGGAAACTATGCAGGTTCTTATGTAAGGGAGAAAATTTCAATGCGTTCAGGTGAAACTGATAAAGCTATTTCTGTAATTGATGAGAGGTTTGAAAAGGTGGGACGCGCAATTGGAGAAAATCTAAAGCATATTGGTAATTTAGATTGTGATGTGTTTGAGCACAATGGAGAACTATATGTATTGGAGCTCAATCCACGCTTTGGTGGAGGTTATCCTTTCTCGCATGAAGCTGGGATCAATACTGCAGCTATATATATTGAGTGGTTGAAAGGTAATAAGGATATTTTATCTTTTAATAAATATAAAGCAGGGGTGATGTTTTCGAAATGTGATCGATTAATGAGGGTTAATTGATTATTAATAGAACAGGGATGACGCAGATTGAGCAGATAAAAACAGATTGGAAATTGTTCACAGAGTCCCACTGTGTTAAACACTGTGTTACACTGTGAAAAACTCTGAGAAACTCCGTGATCCAAAAAATAATTACATGCAACTAAACGATATAACACACGAAATATTAGACTCTGCTTACAAAGTTCATTCCGCTTTAGGCCCAGGTCTGTTAGAATCAGCCTATCAAGCATGTTTAGTGTATGAACTTAGAAATAAAGGATTGCTCGTAGAAGTAGAAAAAGGTTTACCTCTAATATATGAGGATATGAAACTTGAATGTGGATATAGAATGGATTTATTGGTAGAAAATAGAGTGGTGGTAGAATTGAAGTGTGTGGAGGCTTTTCGTGATGTACATACGGCTCAATTACTTACCTATTTGAAGTTGTCGGGATGTAAAGTGGGGTTGCTTTTGAATTTTTATACGAAGAGTTTAAAGAACGGAATAAAGAGATTGATACTATAATTAATTCCACGGTGTTACACAGTGTTGAACACAGTGTTACTCTGTGACCAAAATAGATATATGAGTAAGAAAAGAATATGGCTCTCCCTAGCCCACATGGGCGGCCACGAGCAACGCTTCATCCAACAAGCCTTCACCGATAACTTCGTTGTACCCCTTGGCCCCAACGTAAACGGCTTTGAAGAGGACTTAGAAAAATACTTAAAAGAAGATATACATGTAGTAGCCCTTAGTTCGGGTACAGCTGCCATTCATTTGGCATTGATACAATTGGGCGTAGAACCAGGTGACGAGGTGATATGCCAAAGCTTTACCTTTGCAGCATCGGCCAACCCAATTGCTTATTTGGGTGCAACGCCGGTGTTTGTGGATAGTGAAGCGGATACTTGGAATATGTGCCCCGACGCTTTAAGAAAAGCGATAGTGGATAGAATCGAGAAAACTGGAAAGACGCCTAAAGCAATTATACCTGTACACTTGTATGGCATGCCTGCAAAGATGGAGGAGATAATGGCGATTGCTAAGGAATATAACATACCTGTGCTAGAAGATGCAGCCGAGGCATTGGGTGCTACCTACAAGGGGCAGGCGTGTGGTACGTTTGGTGAATTTGCTTGTTTGTCGTTCAATGGCAACAAGATGATTACTACTTCGGGTGGGGGTGCATTGGTGTGTCGCACGGAGGAGGAGAAGAAACGCACTATGTTTTTTGCTACGCAAGCACGGGATGATGCTCCGCACTATCAGCATAGCCATATTGGGTATAACTATAGATTGAGCAATGTGTGTGCTGGTATTGGTAGGGGGCAGATGATGGTGCTAGATGAGCATGTGGAGAGAAGGAGGGAGATAAATAGGTTGTATAGAGAGTTGCTGAAGGATGTGGCTGGACTGACGTTTCAAACTAATCCGAGTGAGGATTTTGATTCGAACTATTGGTTGACGTCTATTGTTATTGACCCTGCTGTGGCAGGCTTTACGCGCGAGGATGTGCGATTGAAGATGGAGGAGGAGAATATTGAGACGCGTCCGTTGTGGAAACCTATGCATTTGCAGCCAGTTTTTGAGGGGGTGCCTTATTATGGGGGAAGTGTGGCGGAGAGGTTGTTTGAGGATGGGCTTTGTTTGCCTAGTGGGTCGACGTTGACGGATGGGGATGTTGAGAGGGTTTGTGATGTTATAAAGGGACTGCATGCTAAAGCATGAGAAGGATTGGCACGCAGATGAACGCTTAATTAATTGAAAATTGACAGTTGACAATTGACAATGATTTATTAAAAGGACCTGAATGGCCTGGGGATAGCACACAGATAACGCGGATAAATGCAAATGCGGTGTCATTTTGAACGTATGTGAGAAATCTGTTAGACCATTCTGCAAATATTAAATAGATGCTTCATTGCATTCAGCATGACATGGTTGTTTAAACAGATTCTTCGTTTCACTTAGAATGACAAAGGCTGATAGCTTTTATATACGGAAATCTATGACTATTATAGATTTTATTCCTACTTTTGCACCTTGTGAAATACTTGTGATGTGAAATAAACGTGATTTCACAGAGTAAAACATTTAAAAAAAACAATAATGAAAAAGATAACAAACCTACTACTACTATCTTTGCTAGCAATGGTGTTGGCAAGCTGTGGATCGAGCAAGGGAGTGGCATACCTGCAAGATGACGACAGCGATGGGATGTTTGCCATAGAATTTGCCAACCAAACAAAGACAATGTTTGATGCTACTATTATGCCAAAGGATTTGCTTGCTATTACCGTAAGTGCTACAGAGCCAGAGGCAGTGCGTCCATTTAACTTAATAATGCCGACAGTTTCCACAGGGACTAGTCTTTCATCTAGTTCAATGGGTCAACTACAAACTTATTTAGTAGATAATGATGGGTATGTAAACTTTCCTGTGATAGGGATGATAAACCTAAAAGGACTAACCAAAAACCAAGCCGAGGATAAGATAAAGGGATTGCTGATGGAGTATATAAAGGAGGAGCCAATAGTGACGGTGAAATCGGTAAACTATAAGATATCGGTAATAGGCGAGGTGGCTAGGCCCAATACTTTTACCATTGTGAACGAGAAGGTGAATATATTTGAGGCGCTTGCCATGGCGGGCGATATGACGATATGGGGCAGACGCGACAATGTGAAGATAATACGCGAGGATGCGGAAGGGCAAAAGAAAATTATATATATGAACCTCAATGACAAGAACTTGATATATGGCGATAACTTCTACTTGCAGCAGAATGATGTGGTGTATGTGGAGCCGAATAAGGTGAAGGCGCAGAATTCGGGGATAGGGCAGGCTACTTCGTTGTGGGTGTCGGGGGCTAGTATATTGATTAGTATTGCGGGGCTGGTGGTGAATATACTACGATAATTGACAATTGACAATTGACAATTGACAATGAGATTTATTGAAAGGCCTTAACGGCCAGGGAATGGCACGCAGATGACGCTGATTAAGCAGATGAACGCAGATTTTGTCCTATCAGCGTAAATCAGCCAAATCTGCGTATTGCGAAGCAATCAGCGTGCTATTGTAATTTAAGAGTAATAATATAATAGAAATATAAATGCTTAATCACAGAGTTTACTTAGAAAAATGGAGTTATTAAAAAAACTCCGCGCTCTTTGCGCCTTCTCTGTGTACTCCGTGGTTATAAAGTACTAATATAAAAAAACGAATGGAAAATCAAATAAACAACCCCAATCTAGATACTCAGCAAGAGGAGAACGAAATTTCCCTAATGGAAATAGTATTCCGCTACTTGAAATATTGGAAATGGTTTGTAGCAAGCTTAGTGGTGGCAGTGATGCTGGCATTTGTATATTTTAGGTATACGGTGCCGGTGTATAATGTGACGTCGAGTGTGATACTGAAGGACGAGAAGAGTGGCAGGGGTGGTATGTCGGGCGGCATGGGTGGTTTTGGTGCGCTGGACGGACTGGAGCTAATGGGGGGCGTGAGCAATGTGGAGAACGAGACGTATGTGATACGATCGAAAACGGCTGTGCGTGATGTGGTGAATAGATTGAATTTGACTACATCGTATATTATGCAGGGGAGAATAAAGGAGACAGACCTATATACCGATAGTCCTTTTATTATTACTATGGATAGAGAGGGGCTGGATACGCTGAAGCAATGCATCGATTTTACGGCTAAGTTGAACAAGGATATGACCATCGATGTGACGGGAACTGTGGGGGAGGAGAAGATAGATACAAAGCTAGACAACTTGCCAGCGCTATTGACTACGAAGCAGGGGGTGATAAGTTTTATGTTGAGGGAAGGGGTGAAGCCCTATTATGAGCCGCTGCTGATAACTATTAATAGACCAGAGGCAACGGTGCGATCGTATAGGAGCAACTTGACGGTGCAGCCTGCATCGAAAACGGCATCGGTGTTGAACTTGTCGCTCAAAACTGCCTATCCAAACAAGGGTACAGATTTTTTGAGTACGCTGGTGGAGGTATACAACTATCAGACGATAGAGGATAAGAACCAAGAGGCAACCAATACGAAGAATTTTATAAATGAGCGACTAACTATTATTGACAGGGAACTGGGCATGGCTGAGGGTGCTGTGGAGGAGTATAAGCGCAGGGAGGGGATGACCGACCTGGAGGCTGACTTGGCGCAGAGTTTGCAGCAGAGTAGCCAGTATGAGCAACAGCTAGTGAGGGCTGAGAGTCAGCTTGATATTGTGAATAGCTTGAGCGAATGGGTGCGCAATCCTGCCAACCAGGATAGGCCTGTGCCTAGTAATGTGGGTTTGCAAGACCCCACCTTGGCGGCTACTATAAATGAATATAACCAGCGACTGGCAGAGAGGGAAAGGCTGAAGCGAAGTGTGGAGGATAGCAACCCGGTGATGCAGAAATTGAACGAGCAGATACAGTCGCTACGTGGTGGCATTAATTCGTCGATTGCTAGTGTGAGGGATGGATTGATGATAGAGAAGCGCAATATTGCCAACCAGGTGCGTATATATAGTGGCAAAATTGGCGATGTGCCTACGCAGGAGCGTCAGTTTACCGAAATAGCGCGCGAGCAGCAGATAAAGGCGAGCTTATACTTGCTACTGCTACAGAAGCGCGAGGAGAATGCTTTGGCACTGGCGGCTACTGCCAATAGTGCGAAGGTGCTAGACCAGGCTTGGACAGAGGCAAGGGTGCACCCCAAGAAGCCTATTGTGCTACTGGCGGCGTTGCTATTGGGGGTGTTGATACCAGTGGGTATTATATATCTGCTAGATATATTGCAATACAAAATACGTACGCGTGGCGATGTGGATAGATTGACGCAGCTGCCTGTGTTGGGCGAGATACCTAGCCATCCTGATGTGGAGGCGCTGGGCAATGTGGTGGTGAGCGAAAATGCTACTACCGAGTTGGACGAGGCTTTTCGTATGTTGCGCACCAATTTGACGCTGTCGCTTGCGCCGGAGGATAAGGTGGTGGTATTTACCAGTACTATACCGGGCGAGGGTAAAACTTTTGCTGCTATCAACACGGCTGTTAGTTTGGCGCTATTGGGCAAGAAGGTGTTGCTGGTGGGGATGGATTTCCGTATACCACGACTGCACACTTATATGGATATTAATAATACTACGGGGTTGACTACCTACCTATCGGGCTATGAGGATGATATAGATAAATTGATTATTCCTTCTAATAGTAGCGAGCATTTGTCGGTGATGCTGGCAGGACCTATACCGCCCAACCCTGCAGAGTTGCTATCGCGCAACACGCTAGACGAGGCGATGGAGAAGCTAAGAGGGATGTATGACTATATAATTGTGGATAGTGCGCCTGTGAGTTTGGTAACGGATACGCTTATCTTGAATAGGGTGTCGGATGCTACTGCGTATATGTGTAGGGCGAACTTCTCTAGCAAGATGAACCTTAAATTTGCGAATGACTTGATGAAGCAGGGCAGATTGAAGAATATGCTGCTGGTGATAAATGATGTGAAGGACTTTCATAGGGGGTATGGCTATGGCTACGGTTATGGATATGGAACTAAAAAATAATTATTAATGGTTAATTATTAATTATTAATGGGTGGTTTCTTTTGTCATTCCGAGTAGGAACTCAATTTTTATTGGGCAAAAAGAAGGGAATGACATTGAGATTTCATCTTGTGTTTGAGGTCTGAAAGACCGGCATAATTCAGTCTAGCCTTTAGGCTAGAAACAGTCAATAATATGATGCGAGGGCTGTAAGCCTGGCATAAAAAATGCACTTGTATAAATAACAGCATATTATAAATTATGTCATTGGTATATGCATGAATGAATTAGTTAGGAGTTTTGTGTTAAGAGACAGGAGACAGGGGACAAGGAATAGCTAAATAGCACTCAACTGATAGCTAAAATCTAAAAAATAAAGAGACGTTGCATATTTGCAGCCTCTCTTTTTTATATGATATATACACTTTAGTAGGTGAGAAGTTGCTAAAAAACGCACTTGGCAACGTTAAAAGGGTAAAGAATAGTGGATATTAAGTAATATTATGGCTATCTTTGGGGACTAATTGGGTGAGGAGTGAGGGGTGAGGGGTGAGGAGTGAGGAGTGAAGAGTGAAGAGTTTGTACTAGCTGAATAAGAAATTATACAAAAAAACACATGAAGTTTTTCAAAAAAATACTTTCCAAAATGGTGTTGCCACGCACCATGGTATTGATGATAGATGTGGTGATACTAACAACGTCGGTTTTTGTTATTCATATTTTGTGGAATAGTTATGCCAATGTAGCTATTCCTTTTAGCGAATTGATGTTGGTGTTGCCCATACTGTTGTTGGTAAATGTGGTGGCATTTATCTATTTTAAAACCTTTAGCGGTATATTGCGCTTTTCGTCGTTTGGCGATTTGGCAAAGGTGGTGTATGCCCTCACGGTGGGGTATGGCATAACGTTTGTGTTTGTTACTATCTTTGCTATGGGGGGAGGTAGGTTTGAGCTGCATTGGGAGGCGCTGTTTTTGATTTACATACTGAATGTGGTGTTGATGGTGCTATCGCGCATTGTGGTGAAAGAGGTGTATGAATTGATAACGGGCGAGTCGACGGGCTATCAGAATGTGTTTGTGTATGGAACTAAATTGCCGGCTATAAGGATTGCAAAATCGCTGTCGGGACCCAACGAGTTTAACTTCAAGGTGAGTGGTTTTATATCGGACGAGGAGCACATGGTGGGGAAAAATATTTTGGGTGTGAGGGTGCACGACACTGGCGACGACCTCTTTAGAGCACTAGAACAGAATAGTATTAAGAAGGTAATTGTGTCGCCCCACAAACTGAGGGAGATGAAAGACTCGAAATTTTTGGACAGGTTTCTTGAGTGTAATATTTCGCTGGTAACTACTTTGCCGCTAAGCGAGTGGAAGAGCGAGAAGATGACGAAGGATCAGTTTAAGGAGATTGAGATTGAGGATTTGTTGCCACGCAAGGAGATTCATATAAATATGCAGAAGATTGGCAACAACTTGGAGGGGAAGCGGGTGATGATAACGGGGGCAGCGGGATCGATTGGCAGTGAGATTGTGAGGCAGGTGGCTGCTTTTAATCCGTATAGCTTGATATTGATAGACCAGGCGGAGACGCCATTGCACTCGCTAAGGTTGGAGATAAAGAATAAGTGGAAAGAGGTGAAGGCGCACACTATTGTGGCTGATATAGCTAATAAATCGAGGATGGAGCGGATATTTATGGATGCTACGCCCGATTATATATACCATGCGGCGGCATACAAGCATGTGCCTATGATGGAGGAGAATGTGAGCGAGGCAATACAGACCAATATACAGGGCACGAAGGTGTTGGCTGATTTGGCTGTGAAATATAATGCTACTAAGTTTGTGATGGTATCGACCGACAAGGCGGTGAATCCTACCAATGTGATGGGGTGCTCGAAGCGGATATCGGAGATATATGTGCAGTCGTTGGCAAGGCATATAGAGAATACGCGCACGTGTAGAACGCAGTTTATAACCACTAGGTTTGGCAATGTGTTGGGCTCGAATGGGTCGGTAATTCCTTTCTTTAGGGAGCAGATAAAAAGGGGTGGACCAGTGACGGTGACGCACCCCGAGATAACGCGCTATTTTATGACCATACCCGAGGCATGTCAGTTGGTACTAGAGGCTGGATCGATGGGCAGGGGTGGCGAGATTTTTATATTTGATATGGGCAGTCCGGTGAGGATATTGGATTTGGCTAAGCGGATGATTCGCCTGTCGGGGCAACAAAATAATGTGAGGATTGAGTTTACTGGTTTGCGCCATGGCGAGAAACTATACGAGGAATTGCTATCGAATGCCGAGCACACAAAGCCTACGCACAATGATAAGATAATGGTGGCTACGGTGCGCGAGTATGAGTATGACGAGGCGAATAGGTTGATAACGGAGATGATTGAGCAATCGTTTGAGTATGACGATATGGTGAATGTGGGGAATATGAAGCGGATGGTGCCGGAGTTTAAGAGTGTGAATTCGGTGTTTGAACTTTTGGATGAGACAGGGGAGAAGGGTGAGGGGTAAGGAGTAAGGGGTGAGGAGTAAGGGGTGAGGAGTAAGGGGTGAGGAGTAAGGAGTAAGGAGTAAGGAGTAAGGAGTAAGGGGTGAGGAGTGAGGGGTGAGGAGTTGAACTTCCCTAAATAGGGTTGACCGTTTTGATTAATAATTCTACTCATATTAATTAATTACTATCGGACAATTATGAGCCAGAGGTTCTTCTCTTGGGTTAAAGACGAGGTGGCTCGATGCCACCTTGACTTTATAATTACCTTCGGCATAAATAATCACCATCGGTCTTTCTTGGGTGTTCAAATTTAATAAACTTTTCTTGAATTCCATTGGTGAATACTTATTTTTAAAAGCTTGATGTAATCTTTTTTCATTATAATGATTGACAGCTTGTTTTGTTCTCTTCTTTAAAGTCTTAAAATCAGGAATATCCCACAGTCTAAGATATTCATTTTTGATAGTTCCGTTGACTCTTTCTGCAAAAGCATTGTCCTGAGCTTTCATCCCCATACTTACTTTTATTTCATTGCTATTAAGTATCTTAAGGTACTCTTTGCTGCCATATTGAGAGCCTCTGTCAGAGTGATGGATCATTGTTTTCAGATAATGTTTTGGAATTTTCTTTAGAGTCATCTTTAAGGCATTCAGATTACATTCAGCCCTCATATTATCACCTACATTATAGCCTAATATCTCTCGTGTATAGACATCCATTATAAAAACTAAATAGTAAAACGTACTATCAATATCAAAGTAGGTAATATCAGTTTGCAAAACTTGAAAAGGCTTCGTAACTGCCATGCCCTCAATAAGATTGGGATAGTCAAACCAAAAAGGTATTGTTGTTCGAGTATAGTTTTTAATCTTTCTCACACGATATCCTAGCTCCATAAATATCTCACAAAACTTATCTCGTCCCATTGTTTGTGGTTTTAAAGTATCATATAACTTTTCTAATCCACAACCTGGATGTTCCTTTCTTATAATATCAACTTGACCCACTAAATCATTTAGCTCTATATCAAAGCTTTCTTGTCTTATTCTGCTCTGATAAACAGCTTGCTTGCTAACTCCTAGCATTTTATAAAGACTGTTTAAACTGAAAGCTAATCCTTCTTTATGTTCTTGGAACCACCATAGTGTAGGATGTTTGAGTTTTTTTTTACATCAATATCATAATGTTCTTTTGCAAGTTCAATCATCTTTTCTAGATAATCAATATTCATCTGCTTTTGACCTACAGTTCGCTCTAGCTCTTTAATTCGAGCTTCCATTTGCTTCATTTTATTGGCTTGGCTGTCTTTCATCTCTACAACTTGAATTGATTGCTTGTTATACTTAGAATACTTATAAATCCATCTATAAATAGATTGCGGGTTAATATCATAAATTTTAGCCATTTCTCCAACTGAAAACTCTCCAGATTCATAATCTTTTACTATTTTTAATTTGAAATCTTCGGAGAATCTTCGAAATCTTTTGACACGTCTTCCGTTTTTCAACATTTTGTTTTAGCTTTGTAAACGGTCAACCTATATCAGGGAATGACAGAGTAGTAAAAGATAAAGAGTAGAATTTAATTTAATAAAACATGGAAAATAAAGTAAATAAAGTGAGAACACACCGAGATTTGGATGTTTGGAAAAAATCTATTGATTTGGTAACAAAAATTTATAAGTGCACTAAAGATAATCCTAAAGAGGAAGTATATGGTTTGACAAGCCAAATAAGAAGGAGTGCCGTTTCTATACCCTCTAATATAGCTGAAGGGTCGGCAAGAACAACTAAAAAAGATTTTTCGCATTTTCTTGCGATAGCATTAGGATCTGTTGCAGAGTTGGAAACACAATTGATTATATCTAAAAATCTTGGTTTTTTACAAGATGCGGTATTAGAAGATTTAGTATCGGAATTAACATCGATACGAAGAATGACACTAGGTCTTAGAAAATCAATAAATAAAGAGTAAAGATAGAATAGTAAAGAAGTAGGAGTAAATATCTGCACCCCTTACCCCTTACCCCTTACCCTTTACCCCTTACTCTTTACCCCTTACTCTTTGCCAAACATTTATACAATATCACAATAAAATAACAATGATAAAAACCAACAACATGAAACATCAAAACAAAAACCACTACTGCATAATAATGGCAGGAGGAATAGGAAGCCGTTTTTGGCCACTAAGTAGAACAGAGAAGCCCAAACAGTTTGTAGATATACTGGGTGTGGGGAGAACATTTATACAGATGACATTTGATAGGTTTGCACCATTTATTCCGAAGGAGAATTTTATGGTGGTGACGGGAGAGGTGTATAAGGATTTGGTGCTGGAGCAACTGCCCGAACTAACTGAGCAGCAGGTGCTGCTGGAGCCTGCACGCCGAAATACTGCGCCTTGCTTGGCATATGCTGCCTATAAATTGAAGAAGAGAAATCCGGATGCGGTGATGGTGGTGACGCCTGCCGACCATTTGATACTTGACACGGCTACTTTTATGGAGGTGATGCAAGAGGGATTGGCGCATGCCGAGGAGCACGAGCATTTGTTGACCATTGGTATAACGCCCTCGTTTCCATCTACTGGCTATGGGTATATTGAGGTGGCTGACACGGAGGCAACCTTTAGCAAGGTAACGCAATTTAAGGAAAAGCCCAATTATGAAACGGCGGTGGAGTTTATAGAGGAGGGCAACTATAGGTGGAACTCGGGCATGTTTGTGTGGTCGGTAAGGGCTATTGATGCGGCGTTGCAGCAGCATTTGCCCAAGGTGTCGGAGCTTTTTAGGGGGGCAGAGCAGTTTTACTACACGCCTAGCGAGCAGGCTAATGTGAACGAGGTGTATTTGGCTAGCGAGAGTATTTCGATCGACTATGGTATAATGGAAAAGGCGGATAATGTGTATGTGAGGAGTGCCGATTTTGGGTGGAGCGACTTGGGCACTTGGACATCGCTATATGAGCAGAGCACAAAGGATGAGAACGATAATGTGTTGTCGGGCGACGATATTTTGGCTACGGATACCACAAATTGTTTGGTGAAACAGTTGAACAGAAACAAGCGAGTGGTTGTTGATGGTATAAAGGATCTTTTGGTGGTGGATACGGAGGATGTGTTGCTAATATGTGATAGGACGGATGAGAATCATGTGAAGGGGGTGATTGATAATGCTACGAAGTAGAGAATGAGATATCTAAGATTGTCATTGGATTTGCCATAGAGGTTCATAAAGCATTAGGACCCGGTTTACTGGAAAATACCTATTAAGAGTGTCTATACTATAAATTAAAGAAAGAAGGATTAAAAGTTGAGAAAGAAAAGCCTATGCCAGTTATTTTTGAAGAGGTAAGACTTGAATGTGGATATAGAATAGACTTATTAGTAGAAGATAAAGTGGTGATAGAGCTTAAGAGTGTAGAAATACTGAATGATGTACACGTAGCTTAAACATTAACCTATATGAAGTTAGGTGGATATAAACTTGGACTACTTATCAATTTTAACGTACCTCTATTAAAATATGGAGTAAGAAGAGTAGTAGATAAACTGCAAGTATTAGATAAAACTTTGCGCCCTTAGCGCCTTTTTTGCGTCCTTTGCGGTTAAAAAAAAGAAACCAATTGCTAATTTAAAGAAAACAAATATGAACAAACAAAAAGTAGCCCTAATAACCGGCATAACGGGACAAGACGGATCGTTTCTTGCCGAACTATTGATAGAGAAAAACTATGAGGTGCACGGTGTGTTGCGCCGTTCGTCGTCGTTTAATACCGGACGAATTGAGCACCTTTATCTAGAGGAGTGGGTGCGCGATATGAAAAACGAGCGTGCCATTAATTTGCATTATGGTGATATGACGGACTCGAGTTCGATTATCAGAATAATTCAGACTATACAACCCGATGAGATATACAACCTTGCGGCTCAGAGCCATGTGAAGGTGAGTTTTGATGTGCCAGAATATACTGCCGAGACGGATGGTGTGGGTACGTTGCGCTTGCTAGAGGCTGTGAGGATATTGGGGATGGAGAAGAAGACGCGCATTTATCAGGCTTCTACTTCGGAGTTGTTTGGACTGGTGCAAGAGGTGCCTCAAAGCGAAACGACGCCTTTTTATCCGCGTAGTCCGTATGCTGTGGCAAAGCTATATGGGTATTGGATTACGAAGAATTATAGAGAGTCGTATGGGATGTTTGCGGTGAATGGTATTTTGTTTAACCATGAGAGTGAGCGCCGAGGTGAGACTTTTGTGACGCGCAAGATAACATTGGCGGCGGCTAGAATAGCGCATGGTATGCAAGATAAGTTGTATTTGGGCAATTTGAGTGCGCAGCGCGATTGGGGCTATGCACGTGATTATGTGGAGTGTATGTGGCGGATGTTGCAGCACGACACGCCAGAGGATTTTGTGATTGCTACGGGCGAGATGCATAGTGTGAGGGAGTTTTGTACGGTGGCATTTGCCGAGGCTGGTATCGATTTGCGCTGGGAGGGCGAGGGAATTGATGAGAAGGGTGTTTGCAAGAAGACGGACAGGGTGTTGGTGGAGGTGAATCCGCAGTATTTTCGTCCTGCCGAGGTGGAGCAGCTATTGGGCGACCCAACGAAGGCTAAAACTAAATTGGGGTGGAATCCGAGGCAGACTTCGTTTGAGGAGTTGGTGAGGATTATGGTGAGGCATGATATGGAGTTGGTGAAGGGGTGAAGACGGACAGGAGACAGGAGTGAGGGGTAAGGGGTAAGGGGTAAGGGGTGAGGAGATAATTATTAGTTGTTAATTATTAATTATTAACGGGCGGATATTCAATAATTGTAGGGCACTTGAAACTAATTACTAATTACGAATATTGTGTCATTGCAAGACACCAACTGTAGAGACGTTGCATGCTGGCGTCTTTTTAAAGGCTGAAAGCCTGGCATAATTCAGCCCTAGGCAACGCCTAGGGTAAACGAACGCCACCACACCCTTTTTTCTTCTAAAAACCTGTCGGTTTTTAGAAGAAAAAAGAAGCTAATAACTAACAGCCAACAGCTAACAGCCAACACCTAATAGCCAACACCTATTTAAACATAAAACAACAAAACAATGAAAAAAGACAGCAAAATATACATCGCAGGGCACCGTGGTCTAGTAGGGAGTGCCATATGGAGCAACCTGGAGGAGAAGGGCTATAGTAACTTAATTGGGCGCACATCCAAAGAGTTGGACTTGATGGATGGTGTGGCTGTGGCAAAATTCTTTGCCGAGGAGAAACCCGAATATGTGTTTCTAGCGGCGGCTCATGTGGGGGGAATTGTTGCTAATAATACCTACAGGGCAGATTTTATATACCGCAATTTGCAAATTCAAAACAATGTGATAGGCGAGAGCTATAGGCACGATGTGAAGAAGTTGTTGTTTTTGGGAAGCACGTGTGTGTATCCCAAGAGGGCGCCACAACCAATGAGCGAGGATGCGCTATTGACCTCGCCACTCGAATATACCAATGAGCCGTATGCGATAGCCAAGATTGCGGGACTGAAGATGTGCGAGAGTTTTAATTTGCAGTATGGCACCAACTATATTGCGGTGATGCCTACCAACTTGTATGGTCCGAACGATAATTTTGATTTGGAGAAGAGTCATGTGTTGCCTGCCATGATAAGGAAAATTCATTTGGCTAAGTGCTTGATGAAGAGCGACTGGAGGGCTATTGAGAAGGATTTGAACAAGAGGCCTGTGGGGGATGTGACGGGCGATAGTAAGCGCGAGGAGATTGAGGCAATGCTAAAGAGGCATGGGGTGAGTGTGAACGAGGTGAAATTGTGGGGCACGGGCAAACCATTGCGCGAGTTTTTGTGGAGCGAGGAGATGGCTGATGCGTGTGTGTTTGTGATGGAGCAGGTAGATTTTGACGATTTGAAGGGCAAGGACAAGGAGGTGCGCAATTGTCATATAAATATAGGTACGGGCAAGGAGATAAGTATTAGGGACTTGGCGATGCTTATTAAAGAGGTGGTGAAGTATAGTGGTGTTATCAGTTTTGATAGTTCGAAACCTGATGGTACGATGCGAAAATTGACGGATGTGTCTAAGCTAAATGCGCTGGGATGGAGGCATGAGGTGGAGGTTGAAGTGGGGGTGGAGAGGATGTATAGGTGGTATTTGAAATAAATGGGTGAAGGGTAAGGGGTGAAGGGTAAGGGGTGAAGGGTAAGGGGTGAAGGGTAAGGAGTTTTGAGTTAGGAGTTTGGAGACAAGGGACAAGGGACAGGGGACAGAAGACAGGAGACAAGAGACAAGAGACAAGAGACAGGAGACAGGGGGTGAAGGGTGAGGGGACAAGAGACAGGGGACAAGAGACAGGAGACAGGGGACAAGAGACAGGGGGGGGAAGAGTTTGGAGTTAAGAGTTAAGAGTTTGGAGTGAAGAGTTTGGAGTGATGCAACTGCTCTAGAACTGTTGATAGGAAAGGTAAGTTAAAAGTTAATAGTTAAAAATTAAAAGTTATGCTGTGCCTCGCACCCCGTAATGCGTAACGCGTGATGAGTAATGCGTGATCTGCTCACTGCTCACTGTTTACTGCTCACTGCTCACTGTTTACTGCTCACTGCTCACTGTTTAGACATTAAATAATGCCCAATGCGGGCCATAGCCGCAATGTGCTCTAGAGTGATGCAAATGCTCTAGAATTATTAAGGGGATCTTTCACTACGTTCAAGATGACAGCAAGTGCCACAATATCAGTTCATTAACAATTAACAATTAACCATTAATAATTATTTTCACCTCGCACCCCGCACCCCGCATCCTACACCCCGCATCCTACACCCCGCATCCCGCCCCCCGCACCCCGCACCTCGCACCCCAACAAAAACCAAAATAACGAAACAATCGACAACAAATTCTCAAAAACCCTCCCTCGTTCCACAAAAAATCACTAATTTTGCCCTCAGTTTGATAAAGTAGAAAAATTTCAAATACACAACATATGCGCAAAGAGATACCTGCACGTTTGATTCTTGAGAATGGTGCAGTTTTTTATGGAAAATCGTTTGGCTCGCACAAGTCGAGTTCGGGAGAGGTGGTTTTTAGTACCGCCATGGTGGGTTATCCCGAGAGCTTGACCGACCCATCGTACGAAGGACAGATATTGACACTAACTTATCCAATAATCGGAAATTACGGAGTAGCGCCTAAAGGCATGACAGACGGAGTTTCCGATTTTTTTGAGTCTAATAGGATTCATGTGAGGGGGTTGGTGGTGCTAGATTATTCGGACAATTATTCGCACTGGAATGCCCAGGGGAGTTTGGGCGAGTGGCTTGTGGAGCACGATGTGCCGGCTATATATGGCATCGATACGCGTGCGCTAACAAAGGTGTTGCGCGAGGAAGGGACGATGAGCGGAAAGATTGTGATAGGCGATGGGGCAAGTGATAGTGATGATGGGGCAACAGATTTTTACCATCCGACGAAGGAGAACTTGGTGGCGAAGGTGAGTTGCACCGAGGTGAAGGAGTACAGTGGGGGCGATAAGCGTGTGGTGCTGCTAGATTGTGGTGTGAAGCACGGTATTGTGCGCCATTTGTTAAGCAAGGGGGTGCATGTGATAAGGGTGCCGTGGGATTATAATTTTAATGCCATGGAGTATGATGGGTTGTTTGTTTCTAACGGACCGGGAAATGCTGAGCTATGCAGGGCTACGGTGGATAATATACGGATGGCGATGAATAGCAACAAGCCAATTTTGGGCGTGGGTATGGGCAACGAGCTGCTGGCGCTGGCGGCTGGGGCAAGGGTGTATAAATTGAAGTGTGGACACCATGGCGATAATCAGCCTGTGAGACGGGTGGGCGAGGAGACTTGCTATATAACGCAGCAAAATCATGATTATGCGGTGGATGCCAGTGGACTAGGCAGTGAGTGGGAGGCATATTTCGAGAATATGAATGATGGTACGAATGAGGGGATAAGGCATAGAACGAAGCCGTTTGTGGGGGTGCAGTTTATGCCCGAAACGGCCGACGAGGCTACGGGTACGGAGTTTTTGTATCAGCAGTTTATAGATAGCTTATAGAAATAATTGGATAGAAAGATAAAAAAATAGGATGACTACAATAGATAGAACAACAAATAAGAGATTGGGATACGCACGCGAGGATATAAAGAAGGTGTTGCTGCTGGGATCGGGGGCGCTAAAAATTGGCGAGGCGGGCGAGTTTGACTACTCGGGTTCGCAGGCGCTGAAAGCCCTGAAGGAGGAGGGGATAGAGACGGTGCTGATAAACCCCAATATTGCTACGGTGCAGACTTCGGAGGGGGTGGCTGATAGGATATATTTTTTGCCGGTGACGCCATTTTTTGTGGAGAAGGTGATAAAGAAGGAGCAACCTGATGGGATATTGCTGGCTTTTGGTGGACAAACGGCGCTGAACTGTGGGGTGAAGTTGTTTGAGGGGGGTGTATTGGAGAAGTATGGTGTGAAGGTGCTGGGCACGCCGGTGGAGACGATAATGGCGACGGAGGATAGGGACTTGTTTGTGAGGAAGTTGAACGAGATTGATGTGAAGACGATACAAAGTGTGGCTACGGGCACTATGGCTGAATCGCTGGCAGCTGCCGAGAAATTGGGCTATCCTATTATTGTGAGGGCGGCTTATTCGTTGGGCGGACTGGGGTCGGGCTTTTGCAACAATCCGCAGGAGCTGAAGCAGTTGGCAGAGAAGGCTTTTGCTTATTCAGACCAATTGTTGATTGAAAAATCGCTAAAGGGATGGAAGGAGATTGAGTATGAGGTGGTGCGCGACCAGTATGACAACTGTATAACGGTGTGTAATATGGAGAATTTTGACCCGCTGGGTATTCACACGGGCGAGAGTATTGTGGTGGCGCCATCGCAAACGTTGACGAGTGTGGAGGTGAAGAAGTTGCGCAGTCTTGCCATCCGCATTGTGCGCCATTTGGGCATTGTGGGCGAGTGTAATGTGCAGTATGCTTTTGATACGGAGTCGGAGGATTATAGGGTGATTGAGGTGAATGCACGATTGAGCCGTTCGTCGGCTTTGGCGTCGAAGGCTACGGGGTATCCGCTGGCTTTTGTGGCGGCTAAGTTGGGACTGGGCTATGGTTTGTTTGATTTGAAAAACTCGGTAACGAAGACTACGAGTGCTTTTTTTGAGCCATCGCTAGACTATGTGGTGGTGAAAATACCGCGGTGGGATTTGGGTAAGTTTACGGGTGTAACCAAGGAGATTGGCTCGAGCATGAAATCGGTGGGCGAGATAATGGCTATTGGTCGCACTTTTGAGGAGGCTATTCAGAAGGGCTTGCGCATGATTGGGCAGGGGATGCATGGGTTTGTTGAGAACAAGGAGTTGAAGGTGGCAGATATAGACAAGGCATTGCGCGAACCAACGGATGAGCGGATATTTGTGATAAGTAAGGCGTTTAGGGTGGGGTATACCATTGACGAGATACATAAATTGACGAAGATTGATAGGTGGTTTTTGTATAAACTGCACAATATATTGGAGACGGCTGTGGAGATTGAGGCGCTGTCGGCAGAGGAGACTGATATCAGCAAGGAGGCGAACCCCAAGTTTGATGGGTTGATGAAACGGGCTAAGCAGCAGGGTTTCTCGGATTTTCAGTTGGCACGAGCCATTTGGAAGGAGGAGATGCCCGATGATGGTACGGAGCTGATGCGCAGCTATAGGAAGAGTAGGGGGTTGATACCGGTTGTGAAACAGATAGATACGCTGGCGGCTGAGTATCCGGCGCAGACCAATTACTTGTACCTTACTTATAATGGCACGGAGAATGATGTGCATTATGTGGGCGACAGGAAATCGGTGGTGGTGCTGGGGTCGGGGGCTTATAGGATTGGGTCGTCGGTTGAGTTTGATTGGTGTTCGGTGAATGCTTTGAAGACGGTGCGGGACGAGGGTTATCGATCGGTGATGATTAACTATAATCCTGAAACGGTGTCGACCGACTATGATATGTGTGATAGGCTCTATTTTGATGAGTTGACTTTTGAGCGGGTGATGGATATTGTGGATTTGGAGAATCCGCATGGGGTGATACTTTCGGTGGGTGGACAGATACCCAACAACCTGGCTGTGCGCTTGGATGGGTGGGGTGTGAATATATTGGGCACGCAGGCGGATAGAATTGATAATGCGGAGAATAGGCATAAGTTTTCGAGTATGTTGGATGAGTTGGGCATCGACCAACCGCGTTGGAAGGAATTGACATCGCTTGACGATATTGAGAGTTTTGTCGACGAGGTGGGCTATCCGGTATTGGTGCGTCCGTCGTATGTATTGTCGGGGGCGGCTATGAATGTGTGCTCTAACTATGATGAATTGAAAAACTTCTTGCAATTGGCTGCCGATATCTCTTCGAAGTATCCGGTGGTGGTGAGCGATTTTGTGGAGAATGCCAAAGAGATTGAGTTTGATGCTGTTGCCAACAAGGGCGAGATTGTAACGTATGCTATTTCGGAGCATGTGGAGTTTGCGGGGGTGCACTCGGGCGATGCTACCATTCAGTTTCCGCCACAGCGTTTGTATGTGGAGACGGCTAGAAAGGTGAAGAAAGTGGCGCGAAAGATTGCCAAGGCGCTGGAGATATCGGGTCCGTTTAATATTCAGTTTTTGGCAAAGGATAATAATATACGGGTGATTGAGTGCAACTTGCGTGCATCGCGTTCTATTCCGTTTGTATCGAAGGTGTTGAAGATAAATTTTATTGATTTGGCTACCAAGGTGATGCTAGGGATGGATGTGGAGAAGCCCAATAAGAATGCGTTTGATTTGGATTATGTGGGGATAAAGGCGTCGCAGTTTTCGTTCTCTCGCTTGCAGAAAGCCGACCCTGTGTTGGGTGTGGATATGGCATCGACGGGCGAGGTGGGCTGTTTGGGCGATACGTTTGATGAAGCTTTGCTGACGGCTATGTTGTCGGTGGGGCACTCTATTCCGAAGAAAAATGTGTTATTTTCGACAGGACCTGCAAAATCGAAGGCAGAGTTGCTAGAGTCGGCACGATTGCTGCACAGCAAGGGCTTTAACCTGTTTGCAACTGCGGGTTCGCAGAGGTTTTTGGTGGAGAATGGTGTGCCAGCTACCAAGGTGTATTGGCCAAGCGAAAATAAGAGTCCCAATACGATTGAGCTGCTGCAAGAGAAAAAGATTGATATGGTGGTGAATATCCCCAAGAACTTGAGTGTGAGTGAGCTGAAGAATGGGTATATGATTAGGCGCACGTCGATTGATTTTAATATTCCGCTCATCACCAACACGCGATTGGCTAGGGCTTATATTCAGGCTTTTTGTGAGATGGATGTGGAGGAGATTGAGATAAAATCGTGGCAGGAGTTTATTTAATGGTTAATGGTTAATGGTTAATGGTTAATGTGTTGGCTGTTAAAGGATAACGATAACTTGCAACTGATTACGGCTAGTTTTTAACCGCAAAGGTTGCTGTGAATGCGCAGAGAACGCAAAGAGGGATGACACCTCTGTCACCGCTCCCGCGCGAATCCTTTCGCGTGCTTTCCCTAACGGCAATCAACCCCACACGATACAATCGTGCGGGAGCCAAGAAGGCCTGAAGGGCCGGCATATTTCAGTCTAGCCTTTAGGCTAGATATAGCCTTGGGATACATTTGAACATTATGGTATGAGACCTGTAAGCCTGGCATAAGAAATGTTGTTAGTGACTGGTAACTAGTGACTAGGGGTTGGGATTGTTTCATTTGTAGAAATTATTAACGGAATTCATTTAACCGCAAAGAACACAGAGAAGGCGGAAAGGGCGCGGAGTAATTAATAATTGTTTTTCCGCCTTTCTCACTTGTTTTTCGGCTCGTCGGACGATGTCACCTTGTAGAGGAATTTTATCGGCACTATCAGCAATACCCTCGTAATTCTTAATTCCTAATTCGCAATTGATTCCCGCACCCGCACCACGCACCCCGCACCCCGTGACCCGCACCCCGCACCCCGCACCCCGTGACCCGCACCCCGCACCCCGCACCCCGCACCCCGTGACCCCGTGACCCGCACCCCGCACCCCGCACCCCATTAACCATTCACCATTAATAATTATTTAATCAATTTTCACACCTCCCATGACACAATTCAACCGCTTATTTCTATCTTTGTTAATCGATACTAGGAAATTATTAACTGATTCATAAAAAACAGACAAATGAAAAAAGTAATTCAAATAAGTTTGGCACTACTTTGCCTTTCGTTTATTGCCACATCGTGTAAACCGAAACAAAGTGCATACAAATCTGTGTATGAGGCTGCAAAAGAGAGAGAGATGCAACAGGCTGAAACTGAGTCGCAAACAGTTACCAAACCTGCTGGAACGTTAGCACCTGTAGAGGTTTCGGTGAGAAAAGAGAAAGTGACGCCGGTGTACAACTCGGATGCTGCAGGATTGAAGTCGTTTAACGTTGTGATTGCATCGTTGAGCGTGAAATTGAATGCTGAGTCGTTGAAGACGAGAATGGAAAATGAGGGTTATGGCGTGATTCTTGCGCAAAACGAACAGGGTATGTATCGTGTAATTGTGGCTAGCTACGAGGATAAAGATAGTGCTGTAGCAAAGAGAAACGAGATATATGAAAAATATTCTGCTAAAGGTGATATCGATTTTTTGAGAAGAACTTACGGTGTGCCTTTCAACGATCTTTGGATTCTTCAAAGAGAGTATTGATAGTTGAATAGAGAGTTTGATTAAGATTATAAAGGGCAAGCATTCTCGTTATTTATTAATGGGGGTGCTTGTTTTGTTTTTAGATAGAATATGAAAGTTACTTTTTTGGGAACAGGTACTTCGAAAGGGGTGCCAGAGGTGGGTTGTGAGTGTAGGGTGTGTAAATCTGATAACGTGAAAGACAAGCGATTGCGTTCGTCAGTAATGATTGAGACTGGGGGGAAGCGGATTTTGATAGATGCAACTCCCGATTTTAGGGAGCAGATGCTGGGGATGCCTTTTGAGAAAATTGATGGGGTGTTGATAACGCATGAGCACTATGATCATGTGGGTGGGTTGGACGATATGCGCCCTTTTGAACGCTTTGGGGATATAGATTTGTATGTGGAGAGGAATGTGGGTGATGCTTTGAGGCATCGTATTCCGTACTGTTTTGCAGATAGTAGATATGGGGGTGTTCCGAAATTGAATTTGAAGGAGATTGATTGCAAACCTTTTGAGGTAGAGGGTGTTGAGATTGTGCCGATAAGGGTGTATCACCATAGGTTGCCTATATTGGGGTATAGGATTGGTGGGTTTGCCTATTTGACTGATGTGAAGACTGTGCCGGATGGCGAATTGGAGAAGCTAAAGGGGCTGGATGTGTTGGTGGTGAGTGCTTTGCAGAGGAGGCAGCATATATCGCATCAGACGCTTGACGAGGCTGTTGCTTTGATTGGCAAAGTGGCGCCACGGAGGGCATACTTGACTCATTTGAGCCACAATATGGGGTTGCATGAGGTGGTGGAGGGGGAATTGCCGGAGGGGGTGCATGTTGGTTACGATGGACTTGAGTTAATGGTTAATGGTTAATGGTTAATTGTTAATGGTTAAAAATTAAAAGGTAGTCACCAGCCACTAGTCACCTAGTCACCAGTCACTAGTTACCAGTCACTTATCCCCAAAAAGAGCAGATATCAAAAAAAAGATACAATAAATTAAACTATTTCGCCTCTTAGCTGTCTAACAAAGTGAAAAGCAATAAATAGAATAAAATAAACAATATATAGGGAGGAAACGAATATGAAAACAATTAAATTATTACTTTCAGGGTTGCTATTTTTGACACCCTTTTTGGGTAACTCCCAAGAGTGGGATGACATATATGCCAATCCCGATAAACAAGGAACAAGGTTGATACAGGAAAAACCGCAAAAACCTGAGAAGAAACAGGCGATAGTGGTGTTGCAAGGCGATGCTTCTAAGGTGTCTGTTGAAGCTAATGGTAGAGATATTGACGCTTATAACCGAAGAGGTGGAAGCGAAGATGTGGTGACTGGACAGGCAACAGTGGATGAGTACACTGACTATGAATATACGGATAGGATTATAAAATATCACGATCCGGAGTCGAGTGTGAAAATTACTGGTGTGGACGAGGTGACTATTTATGTAGGCGACGACTTGTATAGCGAATATTACGAAAATAGAGGTTATAACTATAATGTGAACATGGGTTGGAGAGGGTATTACCCTTGGTATGACTCGTGGCACTACTATTATTATGGATGGCATTCGCCCTGGAATTATAGATATGGATTTGGGTACACTGGATTTTACGACCCTTTCTTATCTCCATGGGGATGGTATGTATATCCTAACTTTTACACCTATAGTAGCTGGTATGGTGGTAGATATTATGTGGGATATGGTGGCTACTACGGTGGATATGGTGGTTACGGATATGGCTATGGATTTAATGATGGCTATTATGCGGGACTAAGCAGTAGTAGATCGGGCAGAAGCCCAGCTAGTTATAGAGGTGGAAATTATGGTCGCTCAACTGCATCTCGTTCGGCAGTTGCAGGAAGAGGATCGATAACTGATATAGATAGATCGTCGGCAAGTGGTCGTGCGAGTAGAGATTATAGTAGAACATCGAGAACTTCGACGGCGTCTGCATCAAACAGAACTGGTGTGACGAGTGGTAGAAGTGGTACATCAAGTTCGAGAACAAGAATTGTTGATAGAACTGGAAATGTGCTAGACTCGAGAACAGGACGCACCATTAGCAGAGTGAATGCTACTGATAGAACTGGTAGAGTGAATGCTACAATGGCTAGAACTAGCAGGGGTAGTAGTGTGGGACGTACAGGTACAAGTGATGGAAGTGTGAACCGTGCGGCAAATAGCAGAACATCGTCGAGGGTTTATCAAAGAAGCTCATCGGGTATCGAGAGTTCGCGTGGAAGTGCTGTAAATAGCGGCACAACAAGCAGAGGTACAGTGAATAGGGGTGTATCTTCATCAACTAGAAGTAGTGGAATATATTCTACTCCGTCACGTACTAATAGAACAGGCACGTATAGCCCAACTAGAACAACTACTACAAGAGGACAGACATCTAGTCCATCTAGATCTTCTACAATCCAAAGTTCTTCAAGAAGTAGTTCGGTAAGTAGTTCGTCTAGTAGAAGTTCAACTTCTTCATCTACTTCATCTTCTTCACGCTCGTCGGGCGGAAGCAGTAGAAGCAGTGGTGGAGGTCGTAGATAATTTGCACTGTGTGTGGAGTATAAGCTGCCTCGGAATGATACGGTGGTGTTATTCGAGGCAGTTCTTTATAATAACAATAAAATAAAAATAATAGTAAGATGAAAAAAATCACATATATAGTCATTTCATTATTGCTGATGGTAAGCTATTCTTATGGACAGGGCGAGGTGGAAGCGAATCAGTTTTCGCGAACCGATTTAACTGGAACTGCTAGAGGTTTGTCTATGGGAGGTGCTTTTGGAGCATTGGGAGGTGACTTAACGGGTGTATCTATTAATCCAGCGGGTATAGCTGTGTATAGAAGTTCGGAGATTGCAACAACGGCAGTGTTTCAGAACCAAAAATTTAAAGCTGGAGATATGAGTGAGACTAAGAATAAATTCAACTTTCATAATTTAGGATTTATAGGTTATTTCCCTACAAGAAATGCTTCTATTCCGGTGGTTAATTTCGGTTTTTCGTACAATAAAGTGAAATCGTTTGACAGGGAGATTGGTGCGTTTGCTGCTGATAGGGGTAGTTCGCTGATGGACTATATGGCGCATGTGTCTACTGTTCATAACAATGGGGCTGGCGTGAATCCTGTTGAATTGCAGTTTGATGATAATGATGAGTTTTATGATCCATTTAGGACAGATGCTCCTTGGTTGTCGGTATTGGGATATCAATCTTTTTTGATAAATCCGGATAAGGATGATATTGGTCATTATTACACGCCTATACATAATGAGACTGTAAATAATTTGGTTTATATGTCGGAGAGAGGTTCGATTGATGTGTATGACTTTACGGTGGGTGCGTCTATTAATAATGTGCTTAATGTGGGGCTGGCTCTATCGATAAGCGATATTTATTATAATTTGTATTCGCAAAACTCGGAGGATTTTTCGATGGGAGTGAATGCAGGGTTTGATTTGCACAACTGGCTTGTGACGGAAGGTAATGGAGTGGGTGTGAAATTGGGTGTAATTTATCGTCCTATTCATGAGCTTCGATTGGGGCTGTCGTATCATTCGCCAACATGGTATAATATGAAGGATAGGTATTCTGCTGAAATTGTGGAGGATGTGACGGAGTATGTGAACAAGGAAACTGGTGAATATGCGGGCAACTATAATAAGGATTATGAGCCTGGTTCGACTTTCTCGGGAGAGAAGAGGAATGAATATGATTTTAAATCGCCTGATAAATGGACTGCTAGTGCGGCGCTGATTATGGGTGATAATATGATATTGAGTGTTGATTATGAGTTGACTAACTATAGTAGCATGAAGTATTCTACGCCCAATAGTAACTATGGTTATTCGAGGGGTCATTTTGATGATAGTAATAGCTATATTTCGAGTGACTATAAGAGTAGTTCGGTGGTGCGTGCGGGGTTTGAATATCGTTTTACGCGTCAGTTTTCGGGACGTTTGGGGTATGCATGGATGCAAAATCCATACGACACCAAGTTTAAAAATGATAGGGGCGATGCTATGACAGTGGGCTCTACTACTGCGTTTAGAATGGAGGGCGATGCCAACTACTTTACGGGTGGTTTTGGATATAGATTTAATCGCAACTTCTATGCTGATTTTGCAGTGGTTTATAAGACACAGGATGATGAGTTGTACTCTTATCCAAATGTATTGGATGCATCTAGAACAAACAAGGTGATAGATGCTGAGCCATACAAACTAACTAACAATGCTATAAAGGCTTTGATAACGATTGGTTATAAGTTCTAATGGTTTTGTTTTGATTTTTTTATTCGTGTTCAATTTAGAAGGAAGGGCTGCCAATTTTTTTGGTGGTCCTTTTTTTGTGACTAGTCACTATTTACCAGTTACTAGTCACCATTAACAATTCACCATTAACCATTAACCATCAATTCAAAGCCAATGGTCGATGCGGGCTCTAGCCGCAACGCCCTGTACGCTATTCACCCCTTACCTCTCACCCTTTCAAAAGCATTTCATACCCCGGCACCTCCTCCAAAAACCAATATTGCTGCGTCTGATAATCCATTTTGCAACAAAAATGTTCCAATCCATTGGAGACAATGAGATAATCGACCCGCAAAACAATATTATAGCGCACTATTTGGTCAAAAACTTGCTGGTTGATAGTTACATCGGGTCTTTTATACTCAACTATTGCCAATGGTTGCAAGTGGTTGTTATACACCACGGTATCGCATCGGCGCGTCATGTTGTTGAGCTTTATCATCGCCTCGTTTTCCATAAGAGAGAGGGGGTAGCCTTTGTGATGGATAAGATAATTGAGGAAGCTTTGTCTGACCCACTCCTCGGGAGTGAGGAGGAGGTATCTCTTTCGGATTTGGTCGAAAATATAGATTTCTCCATCGGTTTTCTTCAATTTTGGTTGGAATATAGGCAAGTTTAATTGCAACATATTGTATCTTTGTTTTAATAACAGATTATACTGAAACATGACGTGAGACAAAAATAGAGTAATTATGAGAACCAAACAAGAGATAGTAGAGAATTGGTTGCCCCGTTATACTAAAAGAAAACTAGAGGATTTTACCAAGCATATTTTGTTGACAAATTTTCAAAACTATGTGGAGATATTTGCAGAGCATTTTGATGTGCCTATACTGGGTATGGATGGCAATATGCCGAGTGCATCAGCAGAGGGAATTACGATTATCAATTTTGGAATGGGGAGCGCCAATGCGGCAACCATAATGGATTTGCTGAGTGCTGTGAAGCCCGATGCTGTTCTTTTTTTGGGCAAGTGTGGGGGATTGAAACCGGACAATAAATTGGGTGATTATATTCTGCCTATTGCTGCCATTAGGGGCGAAGGAACGTCGGACGATTATCTGCCACCCGAGGTGCCGTCGCTGCCTGCGTTTAGTCTTTTGCGTGCGGTGTCGTCAAACATTAGAGACTTTGGTAGGGACTATTGGACGGGCACTGTTTTTACAACCAATAGGCGTGTGTGGGAATATGACGATGAATTTAAAAACTACCTGCGCAAGGTGCGCACTATGGCTGTGGATATGGAGACGGCTACTTTGCTAACGTGTGGTTTTGCTAATAGGATCCCTACTGGAGCTTTGTTGTTGATATCGGATCAGCCAATGATTTCGTCGGGTGTAAAAACGGATGAGAGCGACAAATTGATTACAGATTCGTACGTGGTGGAACATGTGAAAATTGGAATAAAATCGCTGAGAACGCTTATTAATAGAGGTTCGACGGTGAAACACTTGCGTTTTGATTGGTAGGTAATAGCAGTAGTTGTTATCAAAAAGATTTATATTGATTTATGGCAAAATTTAATTCATATAGTTTAGTGCGTAGCGAGATTCTTAAGAAATCGTTTAAGCCGATATATCTATTTATGGGCGAGGAGTCGTTTTTTATTGATGATTTGACCAATATGATGGACAAGATGATTTTGTCGGAAACGGAACGTGATTTTAATTATAGTCTGTTTTATGGTGTGGACTCGGATGTGAGAACGATAATATCTACTTGCCAGCGCTACCCAATGATGTCGGAGTATCAGCTTGTGATAGTGAAGGAGGCGCAAAGGCTTGACAATTTTGAGTTGCTGGAGCTGTATGCCAAGAACCCTATGAAGAGTACTATATTGATACTCAACTACAAGCACGGCAATGTTGATGGACGCAAGGCTGTGTTGAAGGCTATTGATAAGGTGGGTGTGGTGTTTGAATCTAAAAGGCTTTATGATAATAAGATACCTGCGTTTATATCTAGCTATTTTCGTGACAGAGGTTTTCAGATTGATGCCAAATCGACGCAGATGTTGGTCGACTATGTGGGCAACGATTTGAGTAAGTTGGTGAAAGAGCTTGAAAAACTACAGGTGGTGTTATCGGGCAAGCAGCCACGGATAACTGCTGAGATTATAGAGGAGAATATTGGTGTAAGCAAGGACTACAACAACTTTGAGCTAATAAAAGCTATTGCTAATAAGGATAGGGCTAAGGCTTTTAGTATTGTTGAGTATTTTGATAAGGATCAGAAGACCAATCCGTTGGTTATGACGCTCTCTTCGTTTATCTATTATTTTAATAACTTGGTTGAGTGTTTTTGGTTGCCCAATAAATCGGAGCAAAGTGTGATGAAAGCGCTGAATTTTAGGAGCGCTTTTATGACACGAGATTATATGGCGGGGCTACGCAACTATAGTGTGAATGAGGTGTTGCAGGTTATTTCGCATTTGCGCGAGTTTGATGCAAAGTCGAAGGGTATTGATAATCCGCCGCTTACTACTAATGGGGATTTGCTGCGGGAGTTGGTGGCTAAGATAATGCACTAGGAATTAATGGTTAATGGTTAATTGTTAATTATTAATTATTAATGAGTTGGTTGTCAGAGGATGCTAGAGGCTTGTTGCAGTTCACGCGTCAAAGATAGGTTTAACCGCAAAGGGCGCGAAGAAGGCCCCAATGAAATAGAAATAGACTTCATGGGGTAAACGCAAAGGACGCAGAGAGTAATTATTAATGAGCTGTTATTGAATGTGAGTAGTGACAGTTGTGCTGTTTGCATCTCAAGCCTGAAAGGCTGCCATAATTCAGCCCTGGGTGGAGCCCAGGGTATTGATTAACGACTTTTTATCAGAGGCCTGAAAGGCTGGCATAAAGAAATCTAATCCTCCACATTATTAGATTCATCAGTGTGCGGACCCTTTCTAATATCAATATCGTAATATTCTTTTGCCAGATCAATCATCTTATCTAGATAATCAATATTAATCTGCTTTTCAATCATTGTGCGCTCTAGCTCTTTGATACGAGCTTTCATTTGCTTTATTTTATCCTCTTCGCTATCTTCCATTTCCATAATTTGAATTGATTGTTTGTTATAGTTCTACAATTATTCCATCCCTTCGGGATTACAGGCCGCTTCTACGAAGCTTTAGATTGGTTTGTTTATCAATATATACTACAGACAGTGAGGCTCCGCTGGAGCTACTTCGCTCCCGCATGATTGTATAGTGTGGGATTAGATGTCGATAGAATTCCTCTGCAAATGTGACCTCGTCCGACGAGCCGAAAAACAAGCGAGAAAGGTGGTTAAAAATCGTCTCTGTCCGTCTAGCCTTTAGGCTAGAAAGTTTTGACTATTTCAGCCTTTCTCGCGCAGATTTTTCGAGTGAGACGGGCGCAGTCTTGATCTTTTTTGCATACTTTTTTGCGTCAAGGCAAAAATAGTATGTGGGTTTAAGGGCAAAGCCCTTTTATAAATTAAAAAATTACTCTGCTTTCTCCGTGTATGCGGTTAAAGGAATTCCATTAACCATTAACAATTTACCATTAATAATTATTTCTGAGTTATCCACTGAACAATCTCATCACTCAACGGACTCTTCTTTGGCTCAACAAAATCGACCAATTTTCCATCTTCGTCAATCAGATACTTTTGAAAGTTCCATGAAACTTTTGAATCCATAACACCATTCTTAGACTTTTGTGTAAGCCACTGATAAATAGGAGACTGGTCATCTCCTTTTGTGCTTACTTTGTCCATCATTTGAAATGTAACTCCATAGTTTTCGCTACAAAATTCTGCTATTTCCTCTTTAGTTCCAGGTTCTTGATTCATAAAGTTGTTAGCTGGAAATCCAACTATAGTAAATCCTTGGTCTTTATATGTATCGTAAAGCTCTTGCAGCTCTGCATATTGCGGAGTGAGTCCGCATTTGGATGCTGTATTCACAATTAATACTTTCTTTCCTTTTAGGGTTGACATATCGAATGTTTTCCCATAGATATCCTTCACCTTAAACTGATGAATTGAGTTGGTTTGGGCTTGAGTCATAATGAGAGTTATTGCTAATAAGCTAAATAAAACTATATATCGTTTCATAGTAAATTGGTTTGATTAATGAATGAATAGTCTCTATGAGTTTTTCAAAGAAACAGTAAAAAAAGCATCTATCTATATAGTTGCTATGTTGTATTAACATCGTGGTTGGTAATAGTGTTCAATTGGGCTAAAAATATTTATTGGGAGCTATTTGGATAATGCTGAAAACATGTCAATCTACTGTATGTGTGCGTGTTAGTTGTTTTTAATGCTCTCAGAATCGAAGATATACATTTGTGTGTGTGTCTGTATGGGAATATTGCATGGTGGAGGGGTTAAATTGGTGAAGGAGTTTTGAGTGTAGAGTTTTGAGTTTGGAGTATGGGTGAAATTGCTTAGAGGGCTTTTAAGTCTTGAAAAATTAATATTTACTCTCTGCGATCTTTGCTGTTTATTCCATGGAATTTATTTCTAATTCATGGGGAGCATCTTTTTATTCTCTTTGCCGTTATACCTATAATGTGTAATGGGTGGTGCAAAATTTTTCATTCCTAGTTTTTCATTCTTATCTCTTAATTCTTACCTCATAATTCTTAGTTCTTCATTCTTAATTCATAATTTCCTCTTGTTTTTACTTCAAAAGTTACCAATTATATAAATAAAACAGTAGTTAACATTGCTACATTGGGAACAATTGTAGCTAAAAGAAACAATAGTTACAGTAATAAAGGTGTGTTGTGTGATACATTTGTGCTGTTACGGTTGTATATGTGTGCATCTCCAATTGTAAACAAACGGGTTTAACAATCAATTAGAAGAACAAAATAGCACAATATTATATTTCGTATCAACAGTTTATAGCGTTTACTTAAAGCTTTGGATAATATAGAGAGTAGAGTAGGGTATATAACCTCTTAAAAGCGTTAAATATATCGTTTGCAGCTTATATAATAGACATAATATGAGGTAGTTATCTGTTTATTCTGAAGCAAAGGTGAGTGTGGATTATCCATTGGTATATAACAGATGTATTATGAGGGATAGAATTGTGTATTTGCTTGATACTTTTGTATGACACAAATGTAATGAACAAATGTTTCTTTGTGTAACTTTTGTTTTGTACATTTGTGTATCACATTTGTGGGAGAGCAGTATTTTGTAATTTAAACATATCCTTATTATGAAAGACAGAATCAAGAAAATAATGGAGAATGAGGACTTAACAGCTTCGCGGTTTGCAGATAGACTTGAAATTAACAGGGCTGTAGTATCTCATATACTGACGGGTAGGAACAATCCGAGTTTGGATGTAGTAACCAAAATTCTATTAGAGATGGATTATATCAATTCGGATTGGCTATTGAGAGGTGAAGGATCTATGTATAAAGATGGATTTGTTCCGAAAGATGAAAATGAGCGTACTTTATTTGACAGAGAGCCCGTAAATGAAGGTAAAGATACAGATGTAACCAAATATGCCAAGGAAATGGTGGTTGAAAGTGGTGATAATATAGCTAAAGCTGATGTAAAACAGAGTGTTACACCTATTCCGATTACTAAAAGGAAGGTGAGGCAGATAATTATATATTACGACGATAACACATTTGAAACATTCGGTCCGCATTGATTTTCTTTTACTAACTTTGCACCCGGTATTTTGTATATAGATTCTGACTAAATAAATTTTCATTATAAAAACGGATGAAAGAAAAATTAGATTTTAAAATAACTTCGAATGAAACTTTAAATGATCACACCTATTTGTTGAAAGTTTCTCCTGTGAATGGTGAAGCTTTGCAAGAGCTTTATCCTGGACAATTTGTTCAGATTTTGGTGCAGAATTCATCGGCACAATTTTTGCGTCGACCTATCTCAATTAATTATGTGGATAGGAAGAAGAATGAGATGTGGCTGTTGGTGCAAAGAGCTGGCGAAGGCACAAAGAGAATTACAGAGATGTTGGTGGGTGACGATCTTAATTTGCTATTTCCGCTGGGGAACCAATTTTCGATGCCCAAAATGGGTGAAAGGGTTTTGCTTATTGGAGGTGGTGTGGGTACTGCCCCCTTATTGTTTTTGGGCAAACGGCTTCAAGAGAGCGGGTTTAAGCCTGAGTTTCTGCTTGGCGGAAGGTCTGCTAAGGATATAACCCAATTGGACGATTTTGAGATGACAGGCAGTGTGCATGTTACCACAGAGGATGGCAGTATGGGCGTGAAGGGAGTTGTGACACATCATCCTGTGCTGGAAGAGAAAAATATTGATAGAATATACACATGTGGTCCTAAACCTATGATGATTGCTATTGCACAATATGCAGTGGATAATAAAATAGCGTGTGAGGCATCGTTGGAAAACCATATGCCATGCGGATTTGGTGCGTGTCTTTGCTGTGTGGAGAAAACTAAAGAGCGCGGCAATGTATGTGCTTGTACCGAAGGACCTGTTTTTAATATAAATGAGCTAAAATGGATAGATTGAAAATAAATATAGGAAACCTGGCGTTGAAAAACCCAGTGATGACAGCTTCGGGCACTTTTGGATATGGTGAGGAGTATACCGAATTTGTTGATTTGAGCCGTTTAGGGGGGATTCTTGTAAAAGGCACTACATTGGAGCCGAGACAAGGGAACGACTATCCTAGGATGGCTGAGACCCCTTCTGGGATGCTTAATGCTGTGGGATTGCAAAACAAAGGTGTGCATCATTTCGTTTCGGAGATTTATCCAAGAATAAAAGCGTATGATACCAATATTATTGTGAATGTATCGGGTTCTACTATAGAGGATTATATAGCTTGTACTGAAGCATTGGTGGGGCTAGACAAAATACCGGCTATCGAACTTAATGTGTCGTGCCCAAATGTAAAAGAGGGTGGCATGGCATTTGGCACGTCGTGTGTATCGGCTGCTCAGGTGGTGCGTGAGGTGAGAAAGGTATACGACAAAACGATGATTGTGAAATTATCGCCCAATGTGACTGATATTGCAGAGATAGCCTTGGCTGTAGAGGCTGAAGGGGCTGATTGTGTGTCGCTTGTGAACACTTTTTTGGGTATGTCGATAGATGCCGAGAGGCGCAAACCAAGGCTATCTACCATTACTGGTGGGCTATCGGGACCTTGTATCAAGCCTATAGCTTTGCGCATGGTGTGGCAGGTGTATAACGCTGTGAAGATACCGGTTATAGGTATGGGAGGTATAAGTAATTGGGAGGATGCTATTGAGTTTATTCTTGCGGGTTCGTCTGCCATTCAGATTGGGACGTACAATTTTATCAACCCTATGGTGAGTGTAGAGGTGTTGGATGGCATATTGGAGTACATGGATAGGCACAATATTGATTTGATAGGTGATTTGGTTGGCAAGTTGGAGATTTAATTTATTTCGATTGTAAAAGATGTGGCATAGAAGATGCTGTTGAATAATTATTGAGTGATTTTTGATATAGGATAAAGAAAAAGCAAGATTTAGAAGATGGATGTGAAAATAGAAAGTAGTTGGAAAGAGAAATTGCAAGGTGAGTTTGAAAAACCATATTTTGAAACGCTCACCGATTTTATTAGAGATGAATACCAACGTGAGAAAATATTTCCGCCAGCACATCTTATTTTCAATGCTTTTGATAAATGTCCTTTTGATGAAGTGAAAGTTGTAGTGATTGGGCAAGATCCATATCACAATATTGATCAAGCTAATGGTCTGGCTTTTTCGGTAAATGAGGGTGTGAGAATTCCACCTTCGTTGGTGAATATTTATAAAGAGATAGAGGAAGATTTAGGAAAATCTATAGCCAAAACAGGCAATTTTGAGCATTGGAGCAAGCAAGGGGTGCTACTTTTGAATGCTACCCTTACTGTGAGGGCTCATACGCCTGGATCGCATCAGGGAAAAGGTTGGGAGCAATTTACAGATGCTGTAATAGACACACTGTCAAGAGATTGCAGCGGGTTGGTGTTTATGCTTTGGGGTAATTATGCACAGCAGAAGGGGAAAAATATAGATACGAACAAGCACTTGGTGCTTAAATCGCCTCACCCTTCGCCACTTTCGGCTCATAGAGGCTTCTTTGGGAGTAGGCATTTTAGTAAGGCTAATGAGTATTTGGTTGAGAAGGGGAAGAAGCCGATAGAATGGATTTAAGCTAATTATTAATTGTTAATTATTAATTATTAATGGGTTGTTTCTTGAAAGTCAGTAGTAATCAGGAGCTCACTCATGTCATTCCGAGGCTTCACCCAATTTTTTTATTGGGCAAAAAGAAGGGAATGACATTGAGATTTCATCTTGTGTTTTATGGTTTGGAAGACCGGCATAATTCAGCCTCTAGCCTTTAGGCTTGACAGAGCCTTGGGTATAGTTTAAGAGAATGATACGAGGGTTGAAGGCTCGATATAGTTAAGCCCAGGCTTTAGGCCTGGGTATTGATTAGTTGTGTGCTCAGAGGCCTGAAGGGCTGATATAATTCAGCCCAGGCTATAAGGCCTGGGTATCAATTAGAGACGATATTGCGAGGCCTGCAAGGCTGGCATAAATTTGTAGAACACCCCTTGCTTCATTATCACTAAATATTGTATCTTTGAATATAAATTGTTGCAACTTTAAAATCTAATTAATATGGCACAATCATTATCCAAACTATATGTTCACATAATATTTCGCATAAAAACTACTTCCAAGCAAATAAGAAAAGAAGACAGAAATGAATTATATGCATACATTGGCTCAATCATTAAACAAAACGATTCTATTCCAATCGCTATAAACGGAATGGGTGATCATATTCACATCTTATGTGTAATGTCAAAAAACATTTCGTTGTCTAAGCTACTTGAAAACGTAAAATCTAACAGTAGTCGTTGGATAAAAACTAAAAATATCTACTATTCAAAATTTGCATGGCAGGGTGGTTATAGTTCTTTCTCAGTTAGTGCCTCTGCACATGACCGAGTAAAAAGATATATTGAAAATCAGGAGGAGCATCATAAAAAACTGACTTATCAAGAAGAGGTTAAACTGTTTTTGGATAAATATGAAATTGAATACAACAAAGATTATATATGGTTAGATTAAATGAGACTGTATATCTTTTTTATGCCAGGCTTCCAGCCCTCTTTTACTTCTATCTAACTGTTCCCCAGGCCTACAGCCTGGGCTGAATTATATCGGGCCTTCAGCCCTTAGAAAGCAAAATTAAATCTGATAATGTTATTTACCAGTTAGGCCTCTCTGCAAATGGTACACCATCAACCAATTAATAATTAAACATTAATAATTATTTCGCACCACGATTGCCCCACAAGATGGAATTGTGTGGGTGCTAGCCTAGGCTGGGCTGAATTATATCGGTCTTTCAGACCTTAGAAGGCAAAATTATATCGGACAATATAATTCACTAGTTAGACCTTTCTGCAAATGGTACAGCATCAACTAATTAATAATTAAACATTAATAATTAATAATTATTCCGCACCCCGCAACCCGCACCTCGCACCCCGCAACCCCGCAACCTCGCACCTCGCACCCCGCAACCTCGCACCCCTAATCCCGCACCCCTAATCCCGCACCCCGAACCCAAAACCACAAAAAAGCGACCTCAAAATAAAATTTGAAATCGCTTTTATATATTTGATTGTATTTTGAAAAGTGCAGACTTTAATTATCCAACACTTCCTTCTAAACTTATTTGAAGTAGTTTTTGTGCTTCGACTGCAAACTCCATAGGAAGTTTGTTTACCACCTCTTTTACGTATCCATTTACAATAAGACCTATTGCCTCTTCCTCGCCCAATCCTCTTTGATTGCAATAGAAGATTTGATCTTCGCTAATTTTTGATGTGGTGGCTTCGTGCTCTAATACTGCTGATGGATTTTGTATATCGGTATAGGGGTATGTGTGTGCACCACAATGGTCGGTTAGTAACAAGCTATCGCATTGTGAGTGATTGCGGGCATTTTCGGCTTTTTTGGTAACTTTTACCAAACCTCTGTAGGTGTTTTGGCTGCTACCTCCCGAGATACCTTTGCTAACGATACGGCTTCTAGTATTTTTGCCCAAGTGAATCATTTTGGTGCCTGTATCGGCTTGCTGCCAGTTGTTTGTAACAGCTACCGAGTAGAACTCGCCTACTGAGCCATCTCCTGCAAGTATGCACGATGGGTATTTCCAAGTGATTGCAGAGCCTGTTTCTACTTGTGTCCACGATATCTTGGAGTTTACACCTTTGCAGATGCCACGCTTGGTAACGAAGTTGAATACTCCGCCCACACCATCTTTGTTTCCAGGATACCAGTTTTGCACGGTTGAGTATTTTACCTCTGCATTGTCCATGGCTATAATTTCGACAATGGCTGCGTGGAGTTGGTTTTCGTCGCGCATAGGTGCTGTACAACCTTCTAGGTAGCTTACATACGAATCGTCGTCGGCTACAATAAGTGTACGTTCGAACTGACCTGTATTTGCTGCATTGATTCGGAAATAGGTTGAAAGCTCCATTGGGCAACGCACTCCTTTGGGGATATATACAAACGAGCCGTCGCTAAATACAGCCGAATTGAGTGCTGCATAGAAATTGTCTTTGTATGGGACTACTGTTCCTAAATATTTTTTCACCAAATCGGGGTGATGCTTTACTGCCTCGCTAAAGGAGCTAAAGATAATTCCTTTTTCGGCTAAAACTTCGGAAAAGGTGGTTTTTACAGACACACTATCCATAACAGCATCTACAGCCACACCAGTTAGTTGTTTCTGCTCATCGAGTGGAATTCCTAATTTTTCGAATGTTTTGAGCAACTCTGGGTCAACTTCATCAAGGCTATCAGGTCCGTCTTTCTTTTTACGTGGATCGGCATAATATATAATTTCTTGAAAATCTATTTCTGGAATTTCAAGATGTGCCCATTCGGGTTGTTTTATTGTGAGCCAATGACGGTAGGCTTTTAAGCGATATTCTAACAGCCACTCTGGCTCTTCTTTTTTTGAAGAGATAAGTCTTATCACATCTTCGTTGAGACCTTTGTCTATAAAATGAGTATCAACATCGGTAACAAATCCGTATTTATAATCGGATGTTGCTAAGTCGTCTAATATTTTATCTTGATCTAATTCTTGCATAATGTTTTGATTTTTACTTAGTCTATTCAGCATTATTTAAATGCATGAATACCGTTTTATACTAACAGCACTAATAACAGTGATGTTGGTTGTTTTGTTTATTTTGAATGGAGGCTATTGGCTATTAGATTCTATTTTATTAGTAAAATTAACAGCTATGCTATCTCTGCATTCAAAAGCAAGTTATTTTATTTGTTTTCCTGCAATACTTTCGGGTATAATAATTGATTGAATCTCTTGATAAGGTATAGTTACTTCGATGGGTCCCATTGAATAGGGAGCTATTTCGTATTGATTGAAGATATAGTGTACTCCCTGGTTGTTGAGCCAAAAATTGTTGTTGGGAGCAATGTCATTTATATCGAAGAAACCCTCGTTGAGCAAATCCTCTGGTGTGGTTACATCATATTTTTTCATAAGATTTTCAACAATTCTTTCTGTGAGAAGGTGATGAAAATTGGGTTTAAATATATTCTCCTCGGTAATAGTTGTGAGATTGTTTAAATCGATTGTATAGTACATGGCGCTTAGGGAGCCATGTGCTCCTCCTTCGTAGTAGTAGTGCTCTACCGAGTAGCTTAGTATGCTTTCATCTTCGAATAGTATTTCATTGCTTTTAAAAAGTTGATACCAGTACCATGAAGGTTGATTATCTCCTTCTAGATTGCCCATATCTTCGTAGTATTGATTTCCAAGATCTCTATAATCGTTGGTATATTTGTCGAAATAGGCATTGAGTGCCTCTTTTGGTGAAAGAGAATCGTATGACATATCGTTGAAGAATGTTCCGATGAATATCTTCTGTAGTTTTAGTAGATCTTCTTTGCTTTTATAGTTTTTGGGATAGGTAAAATCTATCTCTACATTGGCAAAGGGTTTGGTGGTGTCGTTGTCAGCAAATAGGTATACCTGTTCTTTTATTGCTAGATTATCAAATTTTATGCCCTTTTCTTTATTGAAACACGATGTTGCAAAAAGTGCCACAAGTGCTAAAGAAGCGATAATAACCAATATATTTTTTCTCATAGTTCTGTTTTTCTATTTCTATTATTGAGTAATTTGCTTAATAGCTCCAAGGTGTGGATAGAACTCAACTTTGATGGGTTGTCGTCTGCTATCAAACATTTGACGTGTGAGCACATCTTGCGAGCCATACTGCACAACATCTACCTCTGTATTTAAGAGGGTTTTGTTTTGAAAAGTAACAATTAGTTGTGCTTTGCTTGGAATATTGTATATAACACCCTCCGAGAATTTTTTCTCCAATCTGCGTTGGTCTCTTTCCGAGAGCACTATTTCGGGTTGTGGTGTTTTATTTATTAAACTCAAGTAGATTGGTTCTCCTGCCAAGTCGTCGGCGCTCAGTTGTCCAAGCTTTTCGGAAAATCGGAAATGTACTTCCCTATCAATATCATCTGTACCGGGAATGATAGGAACTGTGGATGTGATATATTCTGTTTTTACACTTCCTGAAAATAGTTGAACCAATGCTTCCTCTTGCATATTTATTTGGTCTATAACCAATTGGTAGGCTTGTCCGTCTGGAGGCATGTTTTCTGCCTCGCCAGTAAGAATATCCGTACGGCTTAAACGCAATGCAAAAATCTGCTTGGCTATCAGTTCGGCCTGTTTGGCACGCGAACCGGCCAAGAGTATCTCTTCTGTTAGTAGCGACTGTGGATTAATGGTATTGGTGCGTTTGGCAGTTCTTTCTATCTTTTGTGCCTTTTCTATAATTGGTGGCTCATGATTGATAGAGCAAATGAGTCCATCTTCGGTTAGGTAGACAAAAGGTTCTACTGAGTTTGATTTAAACTCGATAAGATAGGAGTTGTGTTTGTTTGGAAGTCCTACATTATGAACACTTACCTCCTCTAGATTGTATACAACCTTGTCTTCCATTATAGGGTTATCGATGTTGAGATACTGCTTTGCATACTGATAAAACTCGCCTCTTTTGTAGGTTGTTTTGGATATCTCCAACTCGAAGTTGAGCTGTGTGAGGGGCAAATTGTATACCACGCCATACCTATTGCTCTCTAATGCGTTGTGCCTAATGGGCATTTGAGCATGTAGAGATGCACCTAGTAGAAGCAGGGCAATTGTAATAATCTTTATTTTAGTATTCATAGTAGTTGGTATTATAAATTAAAACGCCGATTGAAACTGATGCAAGAAATTTACATCGTTTTCGAAAAATAGACGAATATCGTTTATCTGATACTTAAGCATAGCTATACGTTCGACGCCCATGCCAAAAGCATAACCATAGTATATTTTACTATCGATGCCACAGTTGTCAAGCACTGCAGGGTCGACCATGCCGCACCCCATTATTTCTACCCATCCTGTGTGTTTGCATATATTGCATCCGTCGCCTCCGCAAATTTGACACGATATATCCATTTCGGCACTTGGCTCGGTAAATGGGAAGTATGATGGACGAAGACGAATTTGTGTTTCACTGCCAAAAAACTCTTTTGTGAAGTAGAGCAGTGCTTGTTTTAGATCGACAAACGATACATCTTTATCGATATATAGCCCCTCTACTTGATGGAAGAGGCAGTGTGCCCTGGCAGATATATCTTCGTTTCGGAATACACGTCCTGGACATGTGATGCGGATGGGTGGTTGTGTGGTTTCCATTACACGCGTTTGCACCGAAGAGGTGTGTGTGCGCAAAACTATTTCGGGATTGCTTTGAATGAAAAAAGTATCTTGCATGTCACGTGCTGGATGGTCTTCTGCAAAGTTGAGTGATGAAAAAACATGCCAATCGTCTTCAATCTCTGGACCATCAGCAATAGAGAAGCCCAGTCTGTTGAATATATCGCAAATTTCTTCTTTCACCAATGATATTGGATGACGGGTGCCCAAGGGTATGGGATAGGATGTGCGCGAGAGATCGAAATCGGTAGTTTGTACCGAAGAACTTTCTAGCTCTTTTTTCAATTCGCTTATCCTCTCTTGAAATTCTGTTTTGAGATGGTTTAACTTTTGCCCTATCTCTTTTTTCTGTTCCGAGGGGACATCTCTAAACTCACTCATAAGTGAACTTATAACTCCTTTTTTACTTAAATATTTAATACGTAATGCTTCGTACTCTTCTGGGTTGTTTGCTTTCAGATTATCTATTTCGGAAAGGAGTTTTATTATTCTATCTCTCATTGCTAGTATATACTTTTCTTTAGTTTGATATTTTAATTGCAAAATTACACTTTTCTGTGCTATTTGCCACATTTTAATTTAAAAGAAATGGTAATAATATGAGGAGTACTCTTTTTTAGTAGGTAAAGTAATTGTAAATTTGTTTTTTAGATGCAAACAATTGGGTTGGAACAGTTGTAGGCGCTTTTATAGCTTTAGAAAATTGAGGCTACTTTCATAAATAGAAATAATGGCTGTATGATTACACAAGTAAAGGAATATATTGCTCATCATAAGCTCCTGTCGAAGCAAAGCAAAATAGTGGTAGGTTTGAGTGGAGGACCCGATTCGATGGTTTTGATTGATGTGTTGGTGCAACTAGGATATAACTGCATAGCGGCACATTGCAATTTTCATTTGCGAGGCGATAGCTCTAATAGAGATGCTGCATTTGTGGCTAAATGGTGTAAGGAGAACGATATTGAGCTATTTACAATAGATTTTGACACCAATGAGTATGCACAAGCCAATAATATATCGATAGAGATGGCAGCACGTGAGCTTAGGTACAATTGGTTTGAGGAGCTAAGGGTGGAGCAAGGTGCCGATGTTGTGGGTGTGGGTCATCATCAAGATGATTCGGTGGAGACTATTCTTATCAACTTGATTAGGGGCACTGGAATAAAGGGACTTACGGGGATACCAGTTGTAAATAGGCATATTGTGCGTCCACTGCTAGGTGTTTCTAGGCAACAGATAATGGACTATTGCTCTGACAATGAGTTGCCTTATGTGATAGACCACACCAACGAGGAGGAGCTATACACTAGAAATATACTGAGACTGAATGTGTTGCCAACGCTTGAAAAAATTAACCCCTCGGTAAAGAAATCTATTGTGGCTACTGCCAACAACCTGAAAGAGGCTGAAAAGATATATGATGGGTATATTGGAAATGTTATCGAGATCGTGTGTGAGGATAATAGAATAGATATAGAGAAATTGAAAAATACTTATTCGCCCCAATCTGTGTTGTTCGAGATTTTGTCGCCAATGGGTTTCACACCATCGGTGATAGAGGATGTGTCGAACAATTTGGACTCGATTTCTGGTAAAATGTATCATGCCGATGGCTATCGATTGCTAAAAGATAGGGACTACCTGGTGGTTTCTGAAGCTGGAAATGAGGGGGTTGACGATAGAGAGTATCTTGTTTATGCCAACAGAGCAGATAGTGATATACCTTTCGAATTAACAATCAGGAGTGAGCCTTACACTCATAACTTTAAGATTATAAAGAAAAAGGCTGTTTTGCATTGCGATTTTGACAAACTTGTGTTTCCCCTTACACTGCGTAGATGGAAAAAAGGTGATTGGTTTGTACCTTTTGGCATGAAAGGCAGAAAGAAGCTGAGCGATTTTTTTTCGGACAATAAATTGAGTCTGTTTGAAAAAGAAGAGACATGGGTTTTGCTTTCGGACAACAAAATAGTGTGGATTGTAGACCGTAGAGCAGACGATAGATTTAGAATAACTGATGATACAAAAACAGTTTTCACTATTAGTATAGACAAATAATGTTAAAAACATGTTCTGATGAACAATTTATTGCTACATTCATGCAACTAATTTAGCTTTTGGTTGTCTTATATAAAGACAACAACAGTTAATCGAAAAAAAATAAAAGATCTATTATTAAAAACTTTAAACTATTCATAGATATGAAAAAAAATGTTGTAAAAGATGTTCTATTGGTAGCCACGTTTGCTGGATTTGCCTATTTAGTAGTCCGCAATTATAAACAGAGAAAAGAAAAAGAGAGGGAAGCCCTTGAATTCCTTCATTTTCAACTATTTTAATTCTGTTTCAAACACATCATCAGAAATTTAGAGTGCAATCTAATCTTTTCGCTACAACTTTTTATTACCTTTGTATTTAATTTAAAAGTTGTAAATAATATTTTCAATGCTAACAATAAAAACAATTCAAGATAATTACGAAGCAATTATCGATGGTTTACGTAAAAGAAATTTTGATGCCGAGGGCATTATAAAAGAGGTGTTGAGCCTTGATGAAAAAAGGAGAAGTACTCAAACTCAACTAGATAACATATTAGCCGATGTGAACGCAACTTCTAGGCAAATTGGTATGTACTTTAAAGAGGGCAAAAAGGAGGAGGCTGAGAAGTCTCGTGCTTATGTTGCAAAGCTGAAGGACGACTCTAAATTGTTGGAAACCGACCTTGCAGATGCTGAAGCAAAACTTCAAGATTTTTTAGTTACTATTCCCAATGTGCCCCACAGCAGTGTTCCTGCTGGAAAAGGTGCCGAAGATAACCTTGTGGAACGCAGTGGTGGCCAAATGCCAAACCTACCCAAAGATGCTGCTCCTCACTGGGATTTAGCAAAACAATATGATTTGATAGACTTTGAGCTGGGTGTGAAAATAACAGGTGCAGGTTTTCCTGTGTATAAAGGAAAAGGGGCTCGTTTGCAGCGTGCACTTATCAATTTCTTTTTGGATAATGCTCGTGATAATGGTTTTCTTGAAATTCAACCACCTTATTTGGTAAATGCCGACTCGGGTTTTGGTACAGGTCAATTGCCTGATAAGGAGGGTCAAATGTATCATGCTGAAGTTGACGATTTGTATTTGATACCTACAGCCGAAGTGCCTATTACTAATATATACAGAGATGTAATAGTGGATAAGGACGATTTTCCGATAAAAAACACTGCCTATTCTGCTTGTTTCCGGCGTGAAGCTGGTTCGTATGGCAAAGATGTGCGTGGATTGAACAGGTTGCATCAGTTTGACAAGGTGGAAATTGTGTGTGTTGACTCTCCTGAAAACTCTTATGAGCGTTTGGACGAAATGGTAAACTATGTGCAGACTTTGGTAGAGAAGCTTGAGTTGCCATGGCGCATACTTCGCCTTTGTGGTGGAGATTTAGGATTTACCTCTTCGCTTACTTTCGATTTCGAGGTGTTTTCTGCAGCACAAGAGCGTTGGTTGGAGGTGAGTTCTGTTTCTAACTTTGAAAGTTATCAAGCCAATAGGTTGAAACTTCGCTATCGTGATGATAATAGAAAGACACAACTTTGCCACACACTTAATGGTAGTGCTTTGGCTTTGCCACGTATATTGGCGGCATTGTTGGAGAACAATCAAACACCCGAAGGTATTCGTATTCCAAAAGTGTTGGTGCCTTATACTGGGTTTGATATAATTGATTGATAGCTCATTAGAGCGTATATCTAAAGTAAAAATATAAAAGAATAGCCGTTATAGTTTTTGACAACTTATAACGGCTATTTTTATATTTGATTTTCTCTAAATCAGTTTACCTTCTACAGCGTTTATGCCATACAGCGTAGCATTTGCACCATTGCCATTACTGCCGAACGTCGTTTATTGTTTTCTCTTGATTTTCCAAACGAATATTCTCTGCTAACCATCTTATCTTTGCATATTGTGCATATCCACACCGTGCCAACAGGTTTTTCTTCGGTTCCACCATCCGGACCCGCTATGCCCGACACAGCAATGGCACAATCGCTACCAAACGCATCAATTGCCCCTTTTGCCATCTCTTCTACAGCTTGCTGGCTTACAGCACCGTGAGTGTCGAGGGTGGTTTGTTTTACATTTAGTAGATTCATTTTTGCACTATTGGAGTAACTCACCACACCGCCTAAGAAATATGCTGATGAGCCAGCAATATTGGTGAGCAGGTGAGCAATATAACCACCCGAGCAACTTTCGGCAAGAGATATAGTCATGCCGTTGTCTTTTAGGGTATTGCCAAGTATCTGTTGAAGTGGATCGTCGGATTCGGCTAGAAGATAATCTCCTAGCAGGGTTTTTAGTTTGTTTGCCTGTTTGTTCATCTCATCTGCGTGCTCATCGCCTTTTACTGAGAGGCGCAAACGGATTACTCCACCACCTGGCAGATAAGCCAATCCAAATCCGCTGGGGAGTTGCTCTTCGAAGTTGTTTAGATGAATGGCTAGTCCCGATTCTGTTATACCATGTGTATAAAACACCTCTTTTAGGAATCGTTTTGTTTGAAAACGCTTTGTGAGGCGTGGAATAATCTCTTCGTTCATTGCCCAACGCATCTCGAAGGGCACTCCTGGCATCGAAATAAGTATTTTGCCATCTTTTTCGAACCAAAGAATGGGAGCTGTGCCAACTCTGTTTTGAATAACTGTGCTCTTTTGGGGCACATAAGCCTGATTGCGGGTAAGCTCATTTATCTCTATTTTCTTCTCTTTAAACTGAGTCTCAATGTTTTTCAACACTTCATTGTCGAAAACTAGCTCCTCATTAAATATTTTGCAAAGTGTGTTTTTGGTTATGTCATCCTTTGTGGGACCATTTCCACCGGTAAGCAATAAAATATCAGCCCTCTCAAATCCGTCTTCTACAGCATTGTATATGGCTTCTTTGCTATCTTTTATAGATGTAATATAGGTTACATCAAACCCCGCATTGCTCATCTTGCTAGATATCCATGCCGAATTGGTGTCAACTACTTGCCCAATGAGCAATTCGTCGCCAATTGTAATAATTTCTATGTTCATTCAGATTATTTTTAGTTGCAAATTACGAAATAAGTTCTTGAATACTAAAATTATCAACCAATAATTTTATGTTTTCATAAAATGTTGTATCTTTGCACACTGAAAATAATAATAGCTAGAACAGCAAAATATAATCTTTATAAAGACTCAAAAAATATGAAAAAAGACATCCATCCTTCAAATTACCGTCCAGTAGTTTTCAAAGATATGTCCAATGACGAGATATTTATCTCTCGTTCAACTGCCAATTCAAGAGAAACAATTGAAGTAGATGGCGAAACATATCCACTTATAAAACTGGAGATTACAAATAAATCGCACCCTTTTTATACTGGTAAACAAACACTAGTAGACACTGCAGGACGTGTTGATAAATTTAGAAACCGTTACGGAGATCGTAATAAGAAATAAATCGTTTTTTCGATTTAAGATAAAAAAAGAGGCTGATAGAAATTAATTTTTCTAGCAGCCTTTTTTTTGTTTTATGCTTTATGGATCTTTGCAAATTGAAGTTTATCTAATCAACTACTCCTACAGACTGGGTAAGCAATACCTTTTTGTGTGGAGGTAGGTCTAATAGTTCTGCTAGTACATCCTTGTCAAACCATCCACGCGATACCGAGCCCAAACCTTCGGATGCAGCAAACAGGTAGATGTTTTGTGCTATATATCCACAATTTGTATAGGAGTATTCGCTACTAGAGGCTTTGTTCATATCCGATACAAGTATAATATTTGCTGATGCATTGGCTACAAAATCTTGACTACCAGTCGATTTTCTATGATCGCCGGCTTTTATAAGTTTAAGCACTGAGTTTTTTGCATCGTACAGGTAAACACCACTCTTTATCGCAACGTAGAGCTCTATCTCTTGCTTGTTGTTGGCTGTAGGTGCTGTTCTTTTGTCATCGCGATTAAAACCATTGGCTGCCCACATCAAGTTTGATAAAACATCAATTGATAGCTCTTTGTCTACAAAATTGCGTGATGATTTGCGCTCACTTAATGCCTGCATAAGTGGTTTACCACCTGTTTTGTTGGGAGCACTTAGTTTAATGTCTTGTGCAGTGATTGGCAATAAAAATGCGATACTTAATAACATTAGGGAAATTCTTTTAAACATAGTAATGAATTTTAATGGGTTGCAATACAAATATACATAATAAATTTAAGAACTACTATAGCGTTAAGGTATAGAATGGATGAAATATTACTTGGCTTCGACACCCTTAATAGATTGTTTGTGGGCTAAAAGTGAAAATGATGTTGATTAATTCTTATAAAATCATTACATTTGCCTGTTCTAAAAACTATAACAAAGCAGAATAGTGTTTTATGAAAAAGCTTATCTCTACAGCCTTGATGCTGACAATTATATCGTTTTTATCTTCTTTTGCACAAGTTCAACTTAGTGATAGTGCAAAAGTTAGTTTGCTCACTGTTTCGCCATGGGATGGTGCGGTGTATGCTCTTTATGGACACACAGTAGTGAGGGTAGAAGATGATTCTACGGGAGTGGATGCCTGTTTCAATTATGGGTATTTCGATCCATCGCAGCCACATTTTATGTATAACTTTTTAAGGGGCAAAACAGATTATGTGTTGGGTGTAACCACGTATCAGCAATTTTTTAGTGAAAACCAGATGAAAGGCTTAGAGGTGGTGCATCAAGATATAAATCTAACAGCTGAGCAGAGACAACAGTTGTGGAGCGATTTGTATATCAATGCTCTTCCGCAAAACAGTAGGTATAGGTATAATTATTTTTACGATAATTGTGCCACTCGACCCAGAGATATGATTGAAGCCGTAGTAGATGGCACTGTGATATATCCCAAAACAGAGAAAAGTCAAACTTTTAGAGACCTCGTTCACGAGTGTGTACACCAGTATGCGTGGATGGAATTTGGCATAGATTTATTAATTGGTTCTGATGCTGACAAGGAGATAACAGATAGAGAGAAAATGTTTTTGCCCTACTATTTAATGGTTGCTTTTAAGGATGCTAGGGTGCAAAAAAACGATACTATTAGCTATCCTTTGGTGGGTTCTACCAATATTATACTTGAGGCTGATAGTGAGGATGTTGGGCATAGCGAACTAGGTGTACTGAAACCCATACCTGTAGCATTCGCACTGCTAGTGGTAACGCTTCTTATCTCGTTCTTGCAACTGCGGTTTGGGCACGACAAAACAGCTCGCATTTACGATACTTTGCTTTTTTCTGTGGCAGGTTTTGCTGGATTGATAATCACATTTTTGGTTTTCTTTTCAGAACATCCTGCAACTAGTCCCAACTGGAATTTGGCATGGCTACATATTGTGCATCTTTTTGCCGCTATTTTTATTTGGGTAAAGTCGATGAAAAGAGTCGTATATTACTATCATTTTATTAACTTTGCAGTGATAACTTTGTTCCTACTAAGTTGGTGGTTTTTACCACAACAATTGCACTGGGCAACTATACCATTCTCGATGAGTTTGTGGCTACGCTCGGGCTTTAGTTTTATTTATGAAAGGAACAATTATTTAAAAAATAGACAATACAAAACAGTGAGTTATATGCTAGCAGGATGGCGAGGTTAAATAATAGCGTTGCAAGCACATATCTTACATGAACAATAATAATGATTAGATTTTTATCATCGATACTAGCCCTTTTCTCGGTTACAACTTTTTATGCTCAACAAAATAATATTCCAAAACTGGTTGTAGGAATTACGATAGACCAACTAAGGGGAGATTATTTAGAGAGTTTTAAAAAGAACTTTGGAGAGGAAGGATTTAAAAAGCTGCTCAACGAGGGTGTTGTTTACAATCAAATGGTATACAACTTTCCTACACCCGACAAAGCTTCGGCTATTGCTACTATATACACAGGCACTGTTCCGTTTTATCATGGCATAGTAAACGATACAAAGGTGTCTGGTGACGACTTTTCGGAAGTGCCCTCTTTTTCTGACAGCAAGTATATGGGTAATTTTACTTCAGAAAAACTATCGCCACTACCCTTAAAAGTTTCTACTATTACCGATGAGTTAAAGATAGCATCGAATGGAAAGGCAAATGTTTTTGCATTTTCACCTGATGCCTCTAGTGCGCTTGCCTCTGGTGGACACGCAGCAAGTGGTGCTTTTTGGGTTGAAAACTATTCGGGTAGATGGGCTACAACTACTTTCTACACTAGCTATCATTCGTTTGTTGATCAATATAATAGAAGCGATGAATCGTTGAACGCTAGAATAAATAGTTTGGTATGGAAGCCAAAACTGCCTATAGCCTCGTATAATGCTTTTCCGTACACACAAAACTTGTACAATTTTCAGCATAAACTAGGAACAAACAAAACAAACAGATTTATACTGCTCAAGCAAACACCCTTTATTAATGAAGAGGTGAGAAAAATGGGAGTAAAAACGATAGAAAATGCGGCTTTGGGAACAAAGGAATATCCTGATTTTCTAGCGCTTAGCTTCTATGCTGGTAATTTTGACGATGCACTTGATAAAAACTACTCTATAGAGATACAAGATACATACCAACGACTTGATAACGATATTGCACAAATAATTGATGCTGTTGATAGAGCAGTAGGATTGGACAATGCGCTGATTTTTGTGGTTTCAACAGGCTATTTTGATGAGCAGGAGGTTTATCCAACTGATGCACGACTGCCAGGAGGAGATTTTAAGCCAGACAGATGTGAGGCTCTCTTAAATATGTATTTGATGGCTATTTATGGGAGAGAAAATTGGATAAAAAAATACCACAACGAGCAAATCTATTTTGATAGAAAACTAATTGAGGATAAGGGTATTAATTACCGTGAGTTTCAAGAGAAAGCTGCTGATTTCTTAATTCAGTTTTCGGGTGTGCAAGATGTTGTTACGTCGTATCAGATGCTACATGGTGCATACAACGAAGCTATACAGGTATACAAAAATGGCTTCCATAGAGATATAACAGGAGATTTGTTTATTGAGCTACAACCCGGATGGAGAATTGTATCGCCTAAGAAACTTACAAATCACGAAAGAGTGAGAGACAACAGTATGGCAGCTCCAGCTATATTTTTTGGCAATAATTTGAAGCCACAAAAAGTGAGCAGGGTAATAGATGCCACTGAGATAGCTCCAAGTGTTACTCACAGGTTGCGCATAAGGGCTCCCAATGCATCTACTAGCAAAGTATTGCAAGAGCTATTGTAAATTTACATCAAATAGAAATATTATAACAAACATATATAACGTGGTGAAACAAAAAAACTGCGTAACTAATTAAAAACTATGGCATTTAATAGAATTATATCAAAGCTTTTTGGAAATAAAGCACAACGCGACTCAAGAGAGATTGCTCCGTATGTGAAAAAAATCCAAGCTATATATCCCGAAATAGAACAACTGTCGAATGATGAGCTGCGAGCGAGAACAAAAGATGTGGAAAAGCGCATTCACGACTACGTTTCGGAAGAGAAGGGAAAGATAGATAAACTGAAAGAGGGAATTGAAGAGATTGACCTTGAAGAGCGTGAAGTGATTTGGGAAGAGATTGACAAAATTGAAAATGAGATCTCAGACAAATTTGAGGTGATACTCGAAGAGTTGATGCCAGAGGCTTTCGCTATTATGAAAGATACGGCACGTCGATTTACCCAAAATGAGGAAACTGTGGTTACAGCTACTCAGTTTGATAGAGACTTGGCTGCAAAACACGATTTTGTGTATATAGATGGCGATAAAGCAATTTACAAAAACCGATGGGAAGCTGGTGGTACAGAAATAGTGTGGAATATGATACACTATGATGTGCAGCTGTTTGGTGGTGTGGTATTGCACAAAGGACGAATTGCTGAAATGGCAACGGGTGAGGGTAAAACGCTTGTAGCTACTTTGCCTGTTTTCTTAAATGCGCTCACGCACAATGGTGTACATGTGGTGACGGTGAACGATTACCTAGCAAAACGTGACTCTGAGTGGATGGGACCTCTCTATATGTTTCATGGTTTGAGTGTTGATTGTATTGATAAACACCAACCCAACTCTGATGAACGACGCAAGGCTTATGAAGCTGACGTGACGTTTGGTACCAATAATGAGTTTGGGTTCGACTACTTGAGAGACAATATGGCTATATCGCCAAACGATTTGGTGCAACGAAAACACAACTACTCTATTGTGGACGAGGTAGACTCGGTATTGATTGATGATGCGCGTACTCCGTTGATTATTTCAGGACCAGTTCCAAAAGGAGATGAACAACTCTACGATACACTGCGCCCTCGTGTAGAGCTTATTGTAAAGGCTCAACGCGATATGTCGACCAAACTTTTGGCTGAAGCTAAAGTGAAAATGGCTTCGGAAGACAAGAAAGAACAAGAAGAAGGTGCTTTGCTTCTATACCGTTCGTTTAAAGGTTTACCCAAAAATCAACCTATTATAAAATACTTGAGCGAGCAGGGTGTGAGAGCTGCAATGTTAAAAACTGAAGAGTTTTATATGGCAGAGCAATCACGCAATATGCATATTGTGACCGATCCGCTCTATTTTGTAATTGATGAGAAAAATAATAGCATCGACCTTACTGATAAAGGTATTAACCTGTTGACTGGCAAATCAGACGACCCTGAGTTTTTTATATTACCCGATATTAGCGGTCAGCTATCCGACTTGGAAAACCAACAACTCTCTGATGAAGAGAAAGCTGCAAAGAAAGACGAGCTTCTGCAAAACTATGCAATCAAATCAGAAAGGATACATACTATCAATCAACTGTTGAAAGCATATACATTGTTTAATAAAAACGATGAGTATGTTGTGATTGATAATAAAGTAAAAATTGTAGATGAGCAAACAGGCCGTATAATGGAGGGTAGAAGATACTCGGATGGTTTGCATCAAGCTATTGAAGCCAAAGAGCGTGTTCAGGTTGAAGCTGCAACACAAACTTTTGCTACAGTAACGCTTCAAAACTATTTTAGAATGTACAAAAAACTTGCTGGTATGACGGGTACTGCCGAAACAGAAGCTGGTGAGTTGTGGGATATCTACAAATTGGACGTGGTGGTAATTCCTACCAATAGACCCATTGTGCGTAATGATATGAACGACCGCATTTATAAAACTAAACGAGAAAAGTATAATGCAGTTATTGAAGAAATTACTAGTTTAATTGAAGCAGGACGCCCCGTATTGGTTGGTACAACTTCTGTAGAAGTATCGGAGCTGTTGAGCAGAATGCTTAGTTTGCGAAAAATTGAGCACAATGTGCTGAATGCTAAGCTTCACCAACGTGAGGCGGATATTGTTGCTTCTGCGGGTCAGGCAGGTGTGGTAACTATTGCTACCAATATGGCTGGACGTGGTACTGACATTAAACTATCACCCGAAGTGGTAAAAGCTGGAGGTTTGGCTATTGTTGGTACTGAGCGTCACGAGTCGCGCCGTGTGGACAGACAGCTACGTGGACGTGCAGGTAGACAAGGCGACCCTGGTTCGTCGATATTCTTTGTATCGTTGGAAGACGATTTGATGCGCCTATTTGCTACCGAAAGAATAGCAGGACTTATGGATAGAATGGGCTTTAAAGAGGGCGATGTGTTGGAACACAACATGTTGAGCAAGTCTGTAGAGAGAGCCCAAAAGAAAGTTGAAGAAAACAACTTTGGTATTCGTAAAAGATTGCTTGAGTATGACGATGTGATGAACTCGCAACGTGAAGTGATTTACAAACGCAGGCGCAATGCTTTAATGGGCGAGCGTATTGGTATTGATGTGGTGAATATGATTTACGATACATCTGTAGGACTTACCGAGCAACTGCAACATAGCTACGAGGAATTGAAATTGGAGTTGCTACGCATTATGGCGTTAGACCTTCCTTATTCTGAAGAAGAGTTTAAAGAATTTAAACCACAAGAGCAAGGCGAAAAAGTGTTTGAGGCTGCTATTCAGACTTTTAAACGCAAGTCGGAAAAACTAGCAGAAATAGCACAACCCGTTATCAAAGATGTTTACGAAAACCAAGGAGCCATGTATGAGAATATACTTATACCTGTAACTGATGGTAAGAAAGTGTACAACATATCTTGCAATTTGAAGGAGGCATACGAAAGTGGATCGAAAGCTTTGGTTAAAGCATTCGAAAAATCGGTTATTCTTCACACTATTGATGAGAATTGGAAAGAACATCTACGTGAAATGGATGATTTGCGTCAATCTGTACAAAATGTTAGTTACGAGCAGAAAGATCCTCTGTTGATTTATAAACTCGAATCGTTTAATCTTTTCAAAGATATGATTGAGAGTGTTAACACGAAATCAGTTTCTGTTCTTATGCGTGGTCAGATTCCTATTAGAGAACCCGAGCAAGTGAGAAAAGCTGACGCAGAACAGAAAACAGACTACAGTAAGTATCGCACAGAAAAAGAAGATTCTTCAAGTCAATCAGCTCAAGCGCAAGCTGGATCTACTGACACGCGAGAGAAAAGCAGACCAGAGCCTATAAGAGTTGAGAAAAAAGTAGGACGAAACGAGCCATGCCCGTGTGGTAGTGGCAAGAAGTTTAAAAATTGTCACGGAAGATAATTTAGAGACAATCTTATAAATAGTAGATACAGAATAGGAGCGACAGTAGTGTTGCTCCTTTTTCTGTTTTATTGCACTTTTGTTTTCACTTCTTATTTGTTGTTTCACACAACAACTAAACAAAACAATAGGCAATGTAAAATTGAAAGTAAGCAGGGTGCTGTTTTTTTGTTAAAACTATGAGTAATTCACCTTTTATTTCTTTGTTAAATTCAAACAAATGTAGTACCTTAGTAAAGTTTTAGAAGATAAAACAGACTTAATTTAAACAGCTATAAATCAATACAATAGCTGTTTCAAAATTGATGAGAAAACAATAGAATTATAACATTTAAATGTATGGTTGAAAAAGAAGATAGAATCATTAAGATAAATATTGAAGATGAAATGAAGTCTGCCTACATCGATTACTCGATGTCGGTGATTGTTTCACGCGCTTTGCCTGATGTAAGAGATGGCTTTAAACCTGTTCATAGGCGTATTCTTTTTGGTATGCACGAACTAAATAACGCATCTGATAAGCCACATAAAAAATCAGCCAGAATTGTTGGTGAGGTTTTAGGTAAATATCACCCACATGGCGACTTGTCGGTGTATCATGCAATGGTGCGACTGGCTCAACATTGGAGTTTGCGTTATATGCTTGTAGATGGGCAAGGTAATATGGGTAGTGTTGATGGCGACAGCCCTGCAGCAATGCGTTATACCGAAGCTCGACTGAATAAACTTTCAGAGGAAATGCTACGTGATATCGAAAAAGATACAGTTGATTTTCAACTCAACTTTGATGATACACTAAAAGAACCTTCCGTACTGCCAACTCGTATTCCCAATCTATTAATGAATGGTGCTTCGGGTATTGCTGTGGGGATGGCTACCAATATGGCTCCTCACAATCTATCCGAGTCTATCGATGGTATAATTGCTTATATCGAAGATAGAGAAATAGATATCGATGGTTTGATGAAATATATAAAAGCTCCTGATTTTCCAACTGGGGGTTATATTTATGGATACCAGGGAGTTGAAGAGGCTTTTCATACAGGTAGAGGACGCATTGTGATGCGTGGAAGAGCAGAAATTGAACCTGCCAAAAGTCATGATCAGATAATTATTTCCGAAATTCCGTATTTGGTAAATAAAGCCGACCTAATTAAGAATATAGCCAACTTGGTTGTAGAGAAAAGAATTGAAGGAATATCTAATATCAACGATGAGTCGGACCGTAACGGAATGCGTATTGTTGTAGATGTTAGACGCGATGCTAACGCAAATGTAGTTTTAAATAAACTCTACAGATTTACAGCATTACAATCTTCATTTAGTATCAATAATATTGCATTGGTAAATGGACGACCACAAATGCTAAATCTTAAAGATTTAATTACGCATTTTGTTGACCATCGCCACGATGTTGTGGTGCGAAGAACCCAATTTGAACTTAAAAAAGCAGAAGATAGAGCACATATATTAGAAGGATTGATAATTGCATCAGATAATATTGATGAAGTTATTGCTCTAATAAGAGCCTCTACAAATCCACAAGAAGCTATTCAGGGTTTAATAGAACGATTTAATCTTACCGAAATTCAAGCTCGTGCAATTGTTGAAATGCGTCTTCGTCAACTTACCGGACTAGAGCAAGATAAGCTAAGAGGTGAATTTGATGAGTTGCAAAAACTGATAAATCATCTAAATGAAATACTTAATAACGAAGATATGCGCATGCAAGTTATTAAGGATGAGCTTATTGAAATTAAAAGCAAATATGGCGATGAGCGTCGTTCAGAAATAATATTCTCATCTGAAGAGTTGAATCCCGAGGATTTCTACTCTGATGATGATATGGTTATTACTATTTCGCACTTGGGCTATATTAAACGAACTCCGTTATCAGAATTCCGTACTCAAAATAGAGGAGGGGTGGGAGCTCGTGGTTCAGAAACTCGCGACGAAGACTTCGTAGAGTTTATGTATCCAGCTACTATGCACAATTACATGTTGTTCTTTACTCAAAAAGGAAAAGTATTTTGGCTACGTGTATACGAACTGCCCGAAGGTTCTAAAAACTCAAAAGGACGTGCCATTCAAAACTTGTTGAATATCGATCCAGATGATACCGTTACTGCATTTATTAGAGTAAAAGAACTTGAAGATGAAGAATACTTAAATTCTCATTATTTAATTTTTAGCACAAAAAGAGGAATAGTGAAAAAGACTATTTTGGAAGCTTACTCACGTCCAAGACAAAATGGAGTTATTGCAATAACTTTGAGAGATGATGACGAGGTGATTTCAGTACGCATGACCAATGGAAAGAAAGATGTGCTTCTAGCCAACAGAAATGGTAGAGCTATTCGTTTTAATGAAACCAATGTAAGACCAATGGGTCGTACAGCAACTGGTGTAATCGGAATGAGACTTGATGGTCCTGAAGATGAGATTATTGGTATGATCTGTATGGATGCCGATTCAGAAGAAACAATCTTGGTTGTGTCTGAAAAGGGCTATGGTAAACGAACAAGACTGAATGATGAAGATGGTGAGCCAGTTTACAGAATTACAAATAGAGGTGGTAAAGGTGTGCGAACACTCAATATTACCGAGAAAACAGGCAAGCTTGTATCAATAAAAAGTGTTGATGATGACAACGACTTAATGATAATTAACAAGTCAGGAATAACAATACGTCTTAATATTTCCGATATTCGCACCATGGGACGAGCCACACAAGGTGTACGTCTTATAAATCTTGATAAACGTAACGATGAAATAGCATCTGTTTGTAAAGTAAACTCTCAAGAAGATGATGAAAGTCAAAGCATTGTCGACGAGTTGAAATTAAAAGAATCAATAGAAGATGATATTTCTGAAAATGAAGTAAACGATGACTCAACACCAGAAATTGAGAATGAATCAGAAGATTAATTAAACTATTTACATAAATATAGTCAAACCAATTATGCAAGAGCAAACAAACAGCATAATTAATCTATTAAAATAAAGAATCAATATGAGAAAAATTTTTATCCTCAGTCTACTTACAACTATGACATTTTTTGCATGTGCGCAAAAAGGAGTTGTTAAAGACGCAAACAGATCATTGAGAAGCGATGATTTAAACGAAGCAAGAGCACTCATAAAACAGGCTTTAGAGAATGAAGAAACTGCTAACGACCCAAATGCTTGGAAATTAGCAGGAGATATTGGAGATAAAGCCTTTGAAAATGAGAGAACCAAACAAATGTTGGGCAAAGAGGCGAATAATGATGCAATGTATAAGGGCTTAATGGAATCTTATGCTCCTTATTTAAAAGCTGACTCATTAGGACAACTTCCAGATTCAAAAGGAAGAGTAAGAAATAGAGTAAGAAAAGATATTGCTGCTACACTTAGAGCAAATCATCCTTTCTTTATAAATGGAGGAATACACTTTAATGACAAGCAGGATTTCTCTAGAGCATCAAAATACTTCGAAGTATATTGGGATATTCCTACTTTAGATTTATTTGAAGGCAATAAAGAAGGCTTTTTGCTTGATAGTACCTATCAAACAATTAAATACTACGCTATCATTACTTCTATTCAAGCAGAAGATCATGAAAGAGCAGTAAATCTTATTTCGCGTGCTATAGATGAGCCTTTTATCGAAAACAGTGCTTATCAAGAGAGCGACTTATATGAATTGCTAGCAAGCGAGTATATCCAAAGCGGTGATACTGCTAGCTATATGGAAGTATTGAGTGTGGGTGCTGAAAAGTTTCCGAAAAGTAAATATTTCATACCTAACCTTATTAATGTGTTTATCCGTGAAGGAGAAAACGATAAAGCACTAGATTATCTAGATCAAGCTATCAAGAACGACCCAACCAATGCATGTGACTTGAATAGTGTAAAAGCAGCCTTATTTGCAGAAAACAACGAGTTTGACAAAGCTGAAGCTGAATACCAAAAAGCATTAGCTCAAGACGAAAACTGCGAACGTGCCTTAGAAGGTCTTGCTGTAAATTTCATACTTCAAGCACAAAATCTAAAAGACAAATCTGTAGAGTTGATGAACGATAGAAAACTACAGGCAGAGAATGATAAGAAAATAGTAGAGTTTTATCAATTAGCATTACCATACTTAGAAAAGTTTACTGAAAACTTAAAAGCACGCAATGCTGACGAGTCTGTACTTACAGGAGCATTAATAAAACTACAAAATGTTTACTACAACCTAAGCAACTTAGGAGTTGATAAATCTGAAGAACTACATTCAGTTGAACAGCAACTTGCTGATTAATTATTAAAGAGTATAACATTCAATATTAAAAAGGTGGTGCATTATTTGCATCACCTTTTTTTTATCCATAATTTGGTAACAGTGGGGATGAAATATAAACAAATAATTATTATCTTATAAGTCTATTAAACATAATAGTCATTATGAAATGTATAATCCATTATTATTTGTTGAACGAACAATCAAATTTAAACGATATAAAATTGTATATTTGTACTATATAAATAAAATAGAAAATTAGCATACTACACATGAACAAGCAACGATACGGATTGCGCGGAGTTTCTGCGTCGAAAGAAGATGTACACAATGCAATAAAAAATATCGATAAAGGAATTTATCCTAAAGCATTTTGCAAAATTATTCCAGATATTTTAGGAGGCGATTTAGATTATTGTAATATTATGCATGCTGACGGTGCAGGCACAAAATCGTCGTTAGCATATATGTATTGGAAAGAAACAGGCGATCTTTCAGTTTGGAAAGGAATTGCACAAGATGCACTAATTATGAATATCGATGATCTGCTGTGCGTTGGAGCAACAACAGATATTTTGGTATCTTCTACAATTGGTAGAAACAAGAATTTGATTCCTGGTGAAGTAATTTCCACTATTATCAATGGAACAAACGAACTGTGCGAAGAGTTAACCCAACTGGGTGTAAGTGTTTATCCAACAGGTGGAGAAACTGCAGATGTTGGCGATTTGGTCAGAACCATTATTGTTGATAGCACAGTAGCCTGTCGTATGAAACGTGCAGATGTTATAGACAATGCCAATATACAAGCTGGTGATGTAATTGTTGGATTATCTTCAAGTGGACAAGCTACTTATGAAGATGAATACAATGGTGGCACAGGTAGCAATGGATTAACATCGGCTCGACACGATTTATTTGCCAATTATTTGGCTGATAAATACCCCGAAAGTTACGATTCTGCAATACCAAAAGATCTTGTCTATTCAGGTAAGTTAAAACTAACTGAGATGATAGCTGAACTAGGAGTAGATGCCGGAAAACTACTTCTCTCCCCTACTCGCACCTATGCTCCAGTGATAGCCACCATTCTTAAAGATTTAAAAGCAGAAATTCATGGCATGATTCACTGCTCTGGCGGTGCACAAACAAAGGTGCTTCACTTCCTAGGCGATAATTTACATGTAGTTAAAGACAACATGTTTCCAATACCACCCTTATTTAAATTAATTCAAGAGCAATCTCAAACAGATTGGTCTGAAATGTACAAGGTGTTTAACATGGGGCATAGAATGGAGATATATCTACCCAAACAGTATGCTAATCAGGTAATTGAGCTGTCTAAATCATTCAATATAGATGCTCAAATAGTAGGTAGAGTTGAAGAGGCAACCACAAAAGGATTGACAATAGAGAGTGAATTTGGTCGATTTAACTATTAATTCACTTGAAATATTATATTAGAAATTATTTATGAACGAAAATACATTATTAAGTAAATTAGAACATCTAGTAGTCCGTTTTGAGGAGATAACTACCCTCATTTCCGACCCCGATGTTATATCAGATATGAATCGCTATGTTAAATTGAACAAGGAATATAGCGAACTTCAAAAAATATTAGATGCCAGAAACGAATATAAAAATGCTTACGATTCTATTAACGAAGCCAAAAGCATTTTAGAAAACGAGTCTGACAGCGAATTAAAAGAGATGGCTAGCGAGCAGCTATCGCATTATAGCGAAATACTACCCGAATTGGAAGAGAAAATTAAATATTTACTTATTCCAGCCGACCCCGAGGATGATAAAAATGTTATCATGGAAATAAGAGGTGGCACAGGTGGAGACGAAGCAGCTATTTTTGCTGGCGATTTGTATAAAATGTACACCAGATTTTGTGAATCAAAAGGTTGGAAAACAGAAATCACAAGCTCCAACGAAGGCACATTGGGTGGATTTAAAGAAATTATCTTCACAGTATCAGGTGATGGTGTTTATGGTATTTTAAAATACGAATCGGGTGTGCACCGTGTTCAACGAGTGCCACAAACCGAAACACAGGGCCGTGTGCACACATCTGCTGCTACTGTAGCAGTTTTACCAGAGGCTGAAGAGTTTGATCTTGAAATAAACCCAGCAGATATTGATTTACAAACCTCACGTTCGGGTGGTGCGGGTGGACAGCACGTAAACAAAGTTGAAACCAAAGTACAACTTACTCACAAACCCACCGGTATTGTAGTTGTTTGTCAAGCAGGACGTTCTCAGGTTCAAAACAGAGAAACGGCTATGCAAGTACTACGCTCTAGATTATATGATATAGAACTTAATAAAAGGCAAGGCGATATAGCTTCACGCCGCAAAACACTTGTCTCTACAGGCGATAGGTCGGCAAAAATTCGTACATACAACTATCCACAAGGAAGAATGACAGACCATAGAATAAATTATACAAGCTACAATTTGTCAGACTTTATGGATGGAGATATCGAAGATGTGATTAATCAATTAATCATAACTGAGAATGCAGAAAAGATGAAAGAAGCCAACCTATAAGTTATTAATCAACAAATTAGCTATATATGACCAAGCAAGAGTTATTCATCCAAATCAAAAAGAAACAGTCGTTTCTATGTGTAGGTTTAGATACAGATTTAAATAAAATTCCTGAATATTTATTGGATACTGACGACCCAATTTACGAGTTCAACAAAGCAATAATAAATGCAACAGCAAAATATTGCGTAGCCTACAAACCCAATCTAGCTTTCTACGAGTCTGCAGGTTTAGAAGGCTGGTTGGCTTTCGAAAAAACAGTTGCCTATATCAAACAACGCTATCCTGAGATGTTTTTGATAGCAGATGCAAAAAGAGGCGATATTGGCAATACAAGTGAAATGTATGCTCGTGCTTTCTTCGACAAACTAAGAATGGATGCAGTAACAGTTGCCCCATATATGGGAGAAGACAGCGTTCGTCCGTTTTTGAAAAAAGACAAATGGGTTATTCTATTGGCTCTCACATCCAACAAAGGCTCTACAGACTTTCAACTTACAGAAGATGCAAACGGAGAAGCACTCTTTGAGAAAGTATTGAAAACATCACAACAATGGGCTTCGGATGAAGAGATGATGTATGTAATAGGCGCAACACAAGATAAATTATTTGAACGAGTAAGAAAAATAGCACCAAATCATTTTCTACTCGTACCAGGTATTGGTGCTCAAGGCGGTAACTTAGAAGCAGTATGCAAAGTAGGTATGAATAAATCGTGTGGACTTTTGGTAAACTCCTCACGTGCAATAATCTATGCCGATAGCAGCGACAACTTTGCAAACACAGCAGCCAAAGAGGCAGAAAAAATACAGTTAGAAATGGCTAATATGCTCAATAAATATCTATAAATAGAAGCAACCTTTTATTATCTGTCGATTATTTATAGACTATTTAAAACGCTCATCACAAGTGCACTACAATACTATTAAGGATAATTAATTTGTTATCATTGGTTTAAAAACATACTACACTATGTATCAAAAACGAAAAATTATAAATGATCCAGTGTTTGGATTTATTACCGTACCCAATAATTTTATTTACAAGTTAATACAACACCCATTCCTTCAACGCCTCAATAGAATACGCCAACTTGGTTTGGCTGCCTTTGTATATCCAGGAGCACAACACACTAGGTTTCATCACTCTATAGGAGCAATGTATCTTATGGATGAAGCACTACATCACCTTCGTCAGAAAAACAATGAAATAACAGAAGAAGAGTATATAGGCGCTTTAGCGTGTATACTAATGCACGACACTGGTCACGGTCCCTTCTCACACGTTCTAGAAAACACTTTAGTAACACAAGTGAAACACGAAACCATCTCACTTCTATTGATGGAGCGACTAAACAGAGAGTGGGACAATCAGCTCGAAATTTGCATATCCATTTTTAAAGACGAGTATCCAAAACACTTCTTGCATCAATTAGTGAGCGGACAATTAGATGTAGACAGATTAGATTACCTTCGTCGCGACAGTTATTTCACAGGAGTTACAGAAGGAAATATTGGTTCGGCAAGAATCATAAAAATGCTGGATGTTAGAAACGATAAATTAGTAGTAGAGTCAAAAGGCATCTACTCCATCGAAAACTTTCTCACTTCACGCCGATTGATGTATTGGCAAGTATACCTACACAAAACAGCTGTAGCAGCAGAGAAAACATTAATCAACACACTTATGCGAGCTAAAGAGTTAGCTCGAAACGGAACATACCTATTTGCCTCTCCTTCGCTTAGCTATTTCTTGAGGCACGATGATACCGAACAAGACTTTAGAGAAAATCCAGAAACATTGAATCTCTTTCTCGATCTCGACGACAACGATATTTGGTCGGCTCTAAAAGTTTGGAGCACCCACAAAGATGTAGTTCTCTCCACCCTAAGCAAAGCCCTTATCAATAGAACACTCTTTAAAATTGAAATTAGTCACACTCCACACGAAGATTTTAAAATAGAAGAGCATGTCAAATCGCTCATGCATCATTTCAATATATCCAACCACGAGGCACGCTATTTGGTTTCGTCAGATATTATCACAACAGATATGTACAACGAATATGATGACAGTATAGATATTCTCTATCGCGACGAATCTATAAGAGATATATCCGAAGCTTCGGACATGCTTAATATTGATTTACTATCAAAAAAGGTAGAGAAATATTATTTTGCTTACTATAAAATAGATTAAGAGTTAAAACAGACCAGCCAAAAAAATCACTAGTAGTGAAATCACTTTGTATTAAAAAGGCTCAAAGTTAGGAACCCCTCCCTCGCTAGCATAGGGGGCAGTAATTATTTAAAGAAAAACCCTACTCCTCCTCTTTAGCATCTTCAATTGCAGTTGGCACAAAAAACCTAACCACCACAGCCCCAATCACTCCTGCACCAATAATAATAATTCTGACAGACAATATTTTTATAATTAAAAAAGCAGAGATAAGCACCATTGTCCACATCAGCGCAATAATTCTATATTTATTTCTTAGCGTTACCCCTTTTTGACGGTGATAACTTTTTATACGAGGACCCAAATACTTGTTTTCCAACAACCAATTGTACAACTTTTCGGAGCTTTTTGCATACAATGCAGCAGATAGTAGCACAAAAGGTGTTGTGGGCAAACCAGGCACAAAAATACCTATCACCCCCAATGCCAACGATATAGACCCCCCTAGCATATACAAAGCTCTCAAAATTTTGCTTTTCTTCAATTCCAAACGAACATCCTTTTCAGAAATCGAAAGCTCTTTACATTGTGGTTGTTGATTAATTGGTCTGTTTCTCTGTTCCATCAAAATTCTATTTTATATCTCGCACTATGTGTGCATACCGTCATCTATACAACTTGAAAACTATTTCAAGAAACGATAAAGGTAACTATTTATTCTCACACACAAAACATACAATTTGCTAAGAATTACTTCAATATATTTTTTCACATTAAAAACAGACAGTTATATGCACTTTTTTGCTCCTATTTACCTGTTTTTTTCCACTCACATTTAGCATTATCACCTTTGTTTCATTTAAATTCGTTATATTTGTATCTATTGATAAGAATATAACATTAGAATAATGAATAATATAAACAGATAAAATAATATGGAAGATAAAAATATAAATGTAGTATTTGTTTGTCTTGGCAATATTTGTCGCTCTCCAGCTGCTGAAGGAATTGTGAAGAAAATGCTTGCAGATGAAGGACTTGACGACAGAGTTTTTGTAGATTCTGCTAGTACATCAAGCTGGAACGAAGGAAAACAGCCCGACGAACGCATGCAGGCACATGGCAAAAAACGAGGATACAATTTTGACAGTATTGCTCGACAATTTAGATCGTCAGATTTCGAGAAGTTCGATTACATCATTGTTATGGACAATAACAACTATATGAATGTAAAAAAACTAGCAATCACACAAGAGGATGTTGAAAAAATTCATCGCATGACCGATTTTTCAATCGATTTTGCCGATCACGATCACGTACCCGACCCCTATTATGGAGGCGACGATGGGTTTAACCTAGTGATGAATTTGCTAGAAGATGCAGCCAAAGGCTTAATAAAAGATATTAAAGAAAAACTGCAATCATAATTCCCCGGCTAGTTTTCAATGAATATAAATAAGAGAGAGGGCTTAAAGTGTTGACTTTAAGCCCTCTCTCTATTTATACCGTTAGTATTTTATACTATATCATTTCTACTATATTCCTTTTAAAAACAGTTTCAATAAATTGCAACTTACTTTTTTAGAATACAGCAAATTTATTGCATTATAGCTATATTACATACAACGAGCTGATCGATTCATTGTTACATACCCTTTGAATAGATTCAGCAAACATGTCTGCAACAGACAATATCTTCACTTTTTCACTCTTCTTAGTGTATGGTATACTATCAGTAAAAATTATTTCAGTTAAACAAGAATCATTCACACGCTGTGTGGCAGGATCAGACATTACAGCATGGCTAGCAATTGCCCTTACCGATTTTGCACCATTATTCATCATCAGCTCAGCAGCCTTTGTAATAGTACCTGCAGTATCTACAATATCATCAACTAGCAATACATCCATTCCCTCTACATCGCCCAGCACCTGCATATCCGAAATTACATTAGCCTTTTTTCTCAACTTATAGCATATCACCATTGGAACCTCCAAAAATTTAGCATAAGCACTAGCACGCTTTGTTCCACCCACATCAGGAGTAGCAAGCACTAAATTATCAAGATTCAAATCGCGCATATAATCTATAAATACACGCGAAGCATACAAGTGATCTACAGGAACATCCAAGAAACCTTGTATTTGGTCGGCATGCAAATCCATAGTTATCAGTCGGTTAATACCCGCTGTGCTAAGCATATCAGCAATTAGTTTTGCAGCAATAGCCACTCTTGGCTTATCTTTGCGATCTTGTCGTGCCCATCCAAAATATGGAATTACAGCAACAATAGATTTTGCCGATGCACGCTTTGCAGCGTCAATCATCAATAGCAACTCCATTAAATTATCAGCATTGGGAAAAGTAGATTGAATAAGGAAAACATCTCTTCCTCTAATAGACTCTTCATACGATACCGAAAACTCACCGTCTGCAAAACGTTGAATAATCATTTTTCCTAATGTGCAGTTTAAGCTTTTACAAACTTTCTCGGCAAAATAACGTGAACTAGTACCTGAGAAAATTTTGAAGGGTTTTTCTTGCATTCTTTTGTTAAGTGTTTATTGAAAATAAATTTCAATTTTGTTTAGTTTATTGATAAGTGGTTTTACGGCTACAAATGTACAAAAACTATAGCTTTAATTAAAATCTAAATTATTAATGCAATTTGTAAATTTCTCCAGCATGTGCTTCTACTTCTACCTCTATAAAACCTTTGTTGCTGCATTTCACAGCCGATTTATCGCTATTAAGCATCGGAGTTGCCTGTTTTAACAACTCTCTTTCAGTTTCGAAAAAACTAAGTGCATCATCCGGTACATTTACTTTTACAGTAGCACTGCTATCATCAAAGTTTACAACCACCAAAAACAGACTCTCGCCATCGCCTCTCAAAAAGGCAAACTGCTTGGTAGAGTTAAACTCCATGTTTTCATAATTAGCATACATCAAATCATAAAACTTACCTTCGCTTATAGCCTTCTCCCTATTACAAAACTGTAGTAGAGCAGTATACCTGTTTTTCAGTATCTGCTCCTCGTCAGTTAGTCTATCATTATTCCATTTTTCACTATTGTTCCAACGCACAATTTTGTCTATCGACCAATAATCGAATATCGTTGTTCGTCCATCCTTTCCACTAAAGCCTTCCTCATCCATTCCCCTCTCGCCTAGCTCCTGTCCAAAATATACCATTACAGGATTCGTATTCACAGTTGCCGTCAAAATCATAGCAGCCATACCCCTATGGGCATCGCCCAGAAAATAGTCAGAGGCAATACGCTGTTCATCATGATTTTCAAGAAAATTCAGCATTTTCGACTGTATATCACCCACCTCGCTCAATGCAAAAGTAATATCAGACGAAGGACGATAGCCACAAGCCACATCCCTCACCATATCATACAAGCCCACCTTATCGTACAAATAGTCGAAAGCATCAGTAGATAAAAAGCTACGATAAGCATCCTTGTTATATATCTCGGCAATAAACAGCATCTTCGGATAGTCAGCTTTCACAATCGGTATCACCCATTTCCAAAACTCTAGGGGCACCATCTCCGCCATATCACACCTAAAACCATCCACATCCTTTTTAGCCCAATACATCAAAATATCCTTCATTTTGTGCCACGTATCAGGTATTGGATCAAAATGACCCCTACGGCTATCATTATAATTTACACCATAGTTCAACTTCACCGTTTCATACCAATCATTTTCCGATGGTTGATGCGTAAAAGCGTCATTACCCGTTACCTTTGCAGGATTCTCGGTATAACCCATTGCTTCATCACACTTGGGCAATTGGCTCAAGTCTAACGATTTATGAGTTACATAGTAGTAGTTGTTACTCGAAGAAAACTGCACCTCAGTATCATCATTAGCTCCAAAATCTGTCACACTCTCAGGCTTCATTACAGATTCATACTCCCTAGCCAAATGATTGGGCACAAAATCAATTATCACCCCCATACCATTTTGATGCGTCCTATTCACCATATTTTCAAACTCACCCATCCTATTCTCAACCTTCACAGCCAAGTCGGGGTCTACATCGTAATAGTCTCTAATAGCATAAGGCGAGCCAGCATTACCCTTTATAATCTCGGGGTATTGCTCAGGTATTCCATACTGCGTATAATCAGTTTTAGAAGCATGAGCCAACACTCCTGTATACCAAATATGCGTATACCCCATATCCTTTATACTAGCTAGTGCCCTGTTTGTAAACTGGTTAAACTTACCACTCCCATTTTCCTCTATACTCCCATTGTACTTCCTTGTAGCCCTTTTGTTTCCAAACAGACGTGGTAGTACTTGATATATTATAATTTTCTCTTTACTCATCTTTGTTTTTTAAAATCCAATAATTCAAATCGCTTAGCCCTAATAATAGAACTTGTCGATTTTCTCTCATTTAATTTCCTCACTGTAGTTCTGTATCCTGCCTCAAAAATATCCTCGGTGTGCGATAGATCAAACATCCAATACTTGCTCAACCCCTCCATCTCCACCAATACATTACACAACTTCTTGTCAGCCAGCGTGTTTGAAGTAGCCATCATAGTAAAAGTTCTCTCAGCAAAATACTTCAAATTGTTTTTATCCTCTGGAGGCATCGTCATTGCCACATTCACCCCAAACAACACATTACACTCTTCTTTAATAACAGAAGCAGGTAAGTTTTTAAACAATCCACCATCCACATAGCGCCTCCCATCAATCTCCACCGGAGAAAAAATAAGCGGCACACAGCACGAAGCCACTACCGCATCCACCAAATTGTCACCTTCCGAAAAAGCAACATATTTTCCCAACTCCCAATCAGTAGCCACAGCTACAAAAGGAAGTTGCAATTGCTCAAACGATTTTGCACGCAAATTTCTCTTTATAAAATCGTGTAAACCCGTTGGACGAAACAGTCCACTCGTTGGAAGCGTAAACTCTACAAACTGTTTAAACTTAGTATTTCTAAACAAATCAACCACCTCTTCAGGTGCATACCCATCGGCATAAAACACACCAGCCAATGCCCCAGCACTAGTGCCTGCAATAATATCAGGCTTCAATTTTCGTTCTTCCAATGCCTTTATTGCACCCAAATGGGCAAAACCCTTTGCTCCCCCACCACTTAGTGCATATCCAATGTTATGTTTTTTAAGAAATTTGAAAAAAATCATAGATAGTGCAGTTATTTTATGTGTAGAATATAGGAACATAATCTTGTTGATATACGAACCATACCACAAGATAATTAATGTTTGAATCACCTCCAAAAAGCATCCTCTCTATTTTCTATTAAATTGCACTTTACCCAAGATTGGCAAAATCTCCATCTCCCCTTTCTCTATACAACCCTCCCACTACAACTCCTCCACCAATTCAGTTATCGTTTTTTTCAGCACAGGATGCTCAAAATTGGGAGCTATTTCAGCCAAAGGCTTCAACACAAAGTCGCGTTGCTGCATATGCGGATGCGGCACCACCAGCGTAGGGTCATTATCAATCACCTCATGGTTATACAGCAGTATATCTATATCTATTATTCTATCGCTATATCCATTTTGGTCTGATTTAGTGGTGCGTCCCATCTCCCTCTCTATCCATTGAGTTTTGCTAAGCAAGTCGCTCGGCAACAACTCAGTACACACCCCCACCACACCGTTCAAAAACAGGTTATCCGATTCAAAACCAAAAGGCTCCGAACTATAAAAAGCAGACTGAGAAAAAATAGTCCCAATCTGCTTTTCTATACATTTTATAGCCCTCTCCATATTCTCCTCTCTATTGCCCAAATTAGTTCCAAGGGCTAAATAGATTGGAGTGAAGAGACAGTTTTGCTTCTTATCCATACAATTTTTCTTCCGAAAACTTATATTATTAGCATTGCATCACCATAAGCACCAAAGCGATACTTCTCTTTTATTGCCACCTGGTATGCATTCATTATTTTTTCGTAACCACCAAACGCACAAGTCATCATCAACAATGTAGAGTATGGCATATTAAAATTAGTAACCATCGAGTCAGCAAACAAAAACTCATGCGGAGGGAAAATAAACATATTAGTCCATCCATCCCTTGGTTTTAGATGCCCATCCGTGCTCACCACAGTCTCCACAGCACGCATAGTGGCAGTACCCACCACACATATCTTCGAGCCCCTATCCTTTGCCTTATTGGCATTGTCGCAAAACTCTTGCGTAATCACTATCTCTTCAGAGTCGATTTTATGCTTCGTCAAATCCTCCACATCGATATCTCTGTATGCACCCAGTCCGTTATGAATAGTCAAGAAATCAAAATCAACCCCCTTAATCTTCATACGCTTCATTAGCTCACGGCTAAAGTGCAAACCAGCAGCAGGAGCCACCACAGCACCCTCGTTTCTTGCAAATATATTCTGATATCTCTCCAAGTCCTCAGGCTCAGCCATTCTGTCCAAGTAGTCGGGTATAGGCGTGCTACCAATCAAGTGCAACAGACGTTTAAACTCTTCGTAAGGTCCATCGTACAAAAACCTTAGCGTACGTCCTCTCGACGTAGTATTGTCTATCACCTCTGCTACCAACTCCTCGTTTTCACCAAAAAATAGTTTATTACCAATTCTAATCTTTCGTGCAGGATTTACCAATACGTCCCACAAATGTTGCGACGGATTCAACTCCCTAAGAAGAAACACCTCTATATCTGCATTTGTCTTCTCTTTGTGTCCAAACAAACGAGCAGGAAACACACGCGAATCATTAAAGATGAAAAAATCATTCTCATCATAATAATCCAAAATGTCTTTAAATTGTTTGTGTTCAATCTTATCAGAATCCTTATGAACAACCATTAATCTAGATTCATCCCTATACTTCATAGGATGTTTTGCCAAAAGCTCTTCTGGCAATTCAAATTTAAACTGAGATAATTTCATATATTGTATATTGTATTTTTAAAAAAATATAGTTAGATGTTTTTATCAAAAAAATCATCCAATTCTTCCACTTTCAAACACTCCTCTAGTGTTGCATCACCCACCCGCGTTCTCACAAGCGATGTAAGATGACCACCCGATTGCAAGCTCTTGCCAATATCCCTTGCCAATGCCCTTATGTAAGTACCTTTGCTACATACAACCGAAACCGTAATATAAGGCAAGTCAAATTTCTCAAGTGCTATGCTATCTATAACCAATAATTTGGGTTTTAGTTCAAACTCAACATCTTTTCTAGCCAAATCGTAAGCCCTCTTACCATTTACCTTACAAGCCGAAAAGTTGGGCGGAATTTGCCATATCTCGCCCACAAACTCTTTCAGTGCTTCTTGCACCATCTCCTCTGTTATATGCTCTGTTGGATATTCAGCATCAACCTCCGTTTCCAAATCAAACGATGGTGTAGTTGCCCCCAGCTTTATAGTAGCCGTATACTCCTTCACACCAGCCTGCAAACGCTCTATCTGCTTTGTCATCCTACCCGTGCAAATAACCATCACCCCCGTTGCCAAAGGATCTAGCGTGCCAGCATGCCCCACCTTTAGCTTCTTAAGCTTTAGTTTCTCACGCAGTTTTCCTCGCACCACCTTCACCAATCGAAACGATGTCCAATTCAAAGGTTTATCGATATATAATATTTCGCCTTTTATAAAATCCATTACAACATATCACTTAAATCAACACCACTAAAAATAAGTGCTAGTAATATGCCACCAACAACTATTCTATAATAACCAAAAGCCTTAAAACCATGACGTGTAAGGAAACCAATAAAGAACTTAATAGCCCCCATTGCCACAATAAATGCTATCACATTTCCAATAAGCAAAGTGGTTAGGTTTTCCTGTATCATAGCCTGTCCAGCAGGATCAAGCAGCAGTTTCACCAATTTGTATCCACCCGCTGCAGCCATAGTAGGCACAGCCAAGAAAAAAGAAAACTCTGCTGCATTCTTACGGGTCAATCTGGTGGACATACCACCCACAATTGTTGCCATCGAACGCGACACACCAGGCACCATAGCAATACATTGCCAAAAACCAATCCTTAGTGCACGTTTCCACCCAATATCTTGGCTCACAGTAGTTCTACTAAACCATTTATCGACAAACAGCATAAACACACCACCCACCACCAGCATTATTGCCACCACCAACACACTTTCGAGCAGTGCATCAATATAATCGATAAACAGCAACCCAATAATGGCAGCAGGTAAGAAAGCTATCAATAGTTTATAGTAAAAGTCCCACGTTTGGAAAAACCGTTTCCAATAGAGCACAATTACCGAAAGAATGGCACCAAACTGAATGTTCACCGTAAAAGCCTTTACAAACTCCGTACTCTCTACCCCCAAAAGGGCTTGCGCTATTATCATATGTCCGGTTGACGAAACAGGCAAAAACTCGGTAAGCCCTTCAACAATGGATATAATAATTGTTTCAAATAAATTCATTTAATAATAAAATAAAAGATGGAATATAAAATAGAAAATATATGCACACTTGTGCACATATACCAATTAACGACAACCCCCTACATCAAGCACCTTTGCCCTGTCTCTGCTCTTTATCAGGAAACAAAATACCCACAATCATCAGCAAAAAGCCAATAAAGAGAACCATTGGAGCAGTTTTTATTCTACGGGCACTAAAAATATCAGGTTCAAATCCACCCTCAACAGTAGTACCAGGACCCGTCATCAACAGAAACCCTACAATAATTATAAGCACCGAAACCCCAATAATAATAAAATTAACCTTGCTCAACGCAAAATTCCTTTTCATCTCATTAGGTTCTCTATTCGTTTGTTTTTTAGCAGCCATTTTCAAAGCGTAGTTTTCGTTTATGTATATTTAAATATAGTACAAATGATTAGTCTTCATTCGTAAATAATGATTCACAGCAAATATAGTAGACACATACGTTATAGCCACACCCAGCACAATTACCGACACAAACACATATATCAAATCGTTTGTTTGCAACACAATGCGTATATCAGCATACTGTATGCTCAAGTAGTATAGCAGCCCCACAATAGCCACATTGGCTAGCAAAGCAGCAATCACCCCATCCACAATATTTCTAAGTATAAAAGGCTTCCTTATAAAGCCATTAGTAGCACCCACCAGTCGCATCGTATTTATAATAAAACGCTTCGAGTAGATACTCAATCGTATAGTGTTTCGTATCAGCGTAAACGATATAAACAACAACACCAGCGACAGCCCCAACAATATGGTACTTATCTTCGTCAAATTATCGTTTACCAAATCTAGCGCCTCTTGCCTATACAGCAAATCGTCCACATTGGTTTGAGCCTTTATCTGCTCCGACACATACACCAAACTATCCGAGTTGGCATAGTTTGAGTGCAAATATATCTCAATACAGTCCGTAGCCGGATTATACCCCAACAACTCCTCCGGGTCTTCACCCAAATCCTGTATCAATTGCTCCTTTGCCTCCTCCTTACTAATAAATAGCGACGACTTCACAAACGGCATTCCATCCAAGCTCTTTCTCAAACTAGAAATTTCAGCATCACTCACATTCTCGCTTAGCATCACACTAAAACTCATATTCTCTTTCATATAAGACGATATACCCTTACCCATAAAAAAGGTAAGAACAGTAAGCCCCATTAGCAACAACACCAAAGTAACACTCACAATAGATGTTATTTTGGCGTTTACAATGGTCAATCTGCTTATTTTGTGCTTTTTAGCCATTCAAATAGAGGTGTAAAAAGGATTATTTTACGCTAAACGCAATTTTTTTCGAAATTTAATCTGCAAAGTAACAAAAATAAAGTACAAAAGCACAATTTTTTACTCATAAAATAGATCTGTCTCATATTTTTCGATCATCAGCTCTATAAAACGCTTTATTTCAGCCTTAGCCTTCCCATTACGTATAGCCTTCCAAAAATCTGGATTATTGTCAATATTTCTATACATATATTTGTAGGCAGGCCACCATTCACTATACTTAAAACCACCCTTTCCGTGCTCATTCAAATAACTCACCACCGTGTCAAACTTCTTCTTATTCACCTCCTTCTTATCCTGCGTCATGCCATAAAACACATGCCCATCCTCATAAGCATAGCTAAAATAGTGATACTTCCACCCCTTAGGCTTTAGCCACACCCTATCGCTCTCTTGCTTAGCATCTAAGTTCAACTCCTTTCTCAAACTCTCCATCTGCCCATTAAAACGCTCCTTCAATTTCCGCTTCACCTCTGGCAGCGAGTTCGACACCAAAAAAGATATCTCCAAATTCTTCTGACTCTTATTTATCAAATCCACCATACTATCCTTTGCTTCCATATCCCTTTCCCCCATATATTTTTTTCTCATTATCTTCTCCAAATCTTTCAAAAACAGTTTCACCCTCTCGCTCTCGGTCATCTCGGCAAACTCCCCAAAGCAATCAATCAAATGCTCACCATAAGCCAAATACTTAAACTTCTTGCTCCGCTCCAGCTCCCTTATATCCTCCTTGCTTAGCGTTTTAGGTGCATCTGCCTGCTCCTTCGCACTTATATATATCAAACTGTAGTCGTCCCCCGTTCTGTTCCACAAATAGCTACTATAGTGCTCCAACTCCCTTTGCAACTCCCTCTTGCTCATATCAGTTTCGTTTACAATAGCAAAAGCCTGCTCAAACGAATTTTTATACACCACTATATCTATCAATCGCTCCTCCTCGTTGGTAGGCAAGTTTTGTTTCACATATAGCTTATCGCGCCTATTGTAGAAAAACGATTCAAGTCCAAACTTTCTTATAAAATGCCTCAAATACCTATCACCCTGCTCATGACTCTCGTTGGGGTCGAGCAAAAACGCCAATATCTGCGCCACTTTACGCTCGTCCACCTCCCAAAAATCAATAGCGTTAAACCATGGTGCACTCTTCCTCCCATGCCTTCTTCTCTCCTCCTCCAGCTTTTTTATTCTACTGTCGGCTTCGGCATAAAATTTTATTATATCGCCATCTTCTCTTTTAGTTGGTCTTTTAGTAGGTTTTCTAGCAGGTTTCTTTTCCTGTTTCTTTCCTTGTTCCTGTTTCTTTCCTTGTTTATGTCTCTTTCCCATAGATTATAATATATGATTGGGATGTTTTTTCGTTTTATCCACTACTCTTTGTGTTTGCAATATCGTCAAAAATGTTTAGAATACCATGATAAATGTTTTCAAGCTTTGCAATTCTGATAATTGGATACTTGATATACTTTAGTTAAAAAAATATTATAATCAAATATAAGACAATCTTTTGTCAAGTTATATTTGCATCTTCCAAACAAGTTATCTATATTTGTAACTGAGTTCATTTCTCATTCGAGAAAAGGAAATCGAAAAACGCATAGCCTTGATGTTATGCGTTTTTTGTTTTATAATACCACATCTAATTTTCTTTTATATTTTCTCACTACAAATCAAACTCCTTCAACTCCTTCACCGTACCCTCGTTTCTAATAATATAAGTAGTTTTTCGTGCCCGTGTCATCCCCACATAAAGCATATTTCTCAACCTATTCTCCTCGCGTTTCATCTCTATCAAATAGTTCGACTCATCAAACCCAAAAAGAATAACATTATCAAACTGCAACCCCTCAGCATTAAAAACAGATATCAAAAGCGGTCTTGTAGAAGTAAAATCGTGGTGCCTCAAATCGCTATTCACCTCATAGTAGATATGATCCACACTGCGGTTTTCCAAAATAGCCGACAATTCATCAAACCTATCATTGGCAGGACAAATTATAGCCACCCTACTATTCTGCCCCTCAAGCTCCTTTATCTTTTCGGCAATTACCATCAACTCATTTTCATACTTAGCATCCACCCCAATATATTCGACACCCATAGTGTAAATACTACTCTCACCCGACAACGTAAACCGTTTCTCATCCTTCATAGCCACACAAGCACTATTATCAAAAAAGTACTTCCTCACCTCTTTCAACCTATTAGTTGCAGGGTCGTTCTCTCTATAATTCAAACGCTTATGCACACAATCAGCTATTATAGCCTCCCTTTCAATCTTCCCACTATACACTGCCTGCTTAAAATCACCATAACTAACCACCTTCCTCGCCATTCGTTTTATCAACTCCCACTCCTTGGGCAAATAATCTTGCACCTCGCTCACCACCGCCACACCATACTCACGCTCAATCTCCTCGTTCAATAGCTGCGATAGCACACTATCGTAGTTTTCAAAATAGTTCAACTCCAGGTTCACACGTATCCCATAATCACTAGCAATTTTCCAAAAAAACTTATTTTTCGAATCAATACTCACATTCTCGCTTATCTCTAGCTCCTTCAGCGCTATGCTCATATATCCATACATGGCATTGTTCGACACCAAAAACAGCGAGTCGGTATTATTCTCCTTCACAAGTTCCCTCAAATTGTACAAACAAAACAGCGACTTACCACTCCACGGCGGACCCTCCAGAAACACATTCTCATCCAGTTTTCTGCAAGATTTAATAAATTCTCTCTTCTCTTCCGTCAAGTGAAGATTAGGTATTAGTTTCGACATGGTTATTTCTATTTTTTTTAAAATTACATTCAATATTTTCCGATATTTCCAATATGTAAATTATTAAAAGCAAAAATAGGTAATATTTTACCACAACACAACTAGTAAGCACTTTAGTTCTCTTTTTTTATACCGATGAATTCATTTTCACATTATCCCCACATAAAATCACAGATTTAAACAAACCACCAAAGAGAAGTGTTAACACTATATCAATTTTCAAACAACAACACAACACCTATTTGTAAAAACAACAACCACATACAACAATGAGCAAAAAAACCAAAAAGAAAAAGAGCACAAAACGCACCCTAATCGAATACCTTATCATAGCCCTCGTATTCTTAATCCTCTACCTCACAGGCCTGCACACCGAGGTAATTGGCTTTATGCAACGTGGACTACTAGCCACAGGACTCATCACCCCCAAGATAGAAATGGTAGACGAAGCCGACAACCAAGCCGACATAGCATCCTCCACAACCACCCCACCAGCCGATTTCAACCTTATGCTGATGGACCAAGATGGACAAACCATCCTTTTGGAAGATTTTAAAGGCAAACCCATCTTTATGAATATGTGGGCTACTTGGTGTCCACCCTGTATTGCCGAAATGCCCAACATCAACAAACTCTACAAAGAGATAGGCAGTGAAGTTAATTTTGTAATGGTAGCCCTCGACGACGATTTCGAAACAGCCAAAGCCTTCAACACCCGCAAGGGGTTCGACCTGCCCATATACACACTGCAAAGCCGCCGCCCCGCCATGTACCAGTCTACCACCGTGCCCACCACCTATGTTATCAGTGCCGATGGAAACCTAATGCTTACCCACAAAGGCATGGCAAACTACAATACATCTAAGTTTAAGAGGTTTTTGGAGGGGTTGAAGTAGAGGGGGAGTTTCACTACTGCTTATCCCATTATTCTGCAGCACATTTCGATGTTATACAGCACATTACACTATTATACAGCACATTGCGGCTAGAGTCCGCATTGTGCATTATTCAACATTTCGCTGGCGCAGATTTGAAATCACTCTCTGGTGCAGATTTGAAATCTGTGCCTTCACTTGTACCCTTTCCTACCCCACTGCCAGTAGCTCTCTCACATTCTTTGCTCTCTTTATCAGCTCTTCAGCATTTTCATCTTCTACCAATTTTACATCTATAGCCAATAGTAATAGAGACTCCAGCTTTGCCAACAACCCACTAGCTATTATTAAGTTCTCTGTTAAGTAATCGCCACCTAGCTCATATCCTGTCGATAACTTACAAGGCACACTTATAGCTGTATTTTTTATCTCATTGCTTAAACTATACGGATCTTCGTACTCTTCCTTAGGCATTCCAGACAATAGCTTATGAATATCTATTACCAATTTATTACTCTCTTGCCACTCTTTGTTGTTCTCAAATCTTTTGTTCATAGTTTTGTGATTATTATTAGTTTTTCCTTATTCCATTTTTATTGGTACAATTAGCTCTCTACCCACCGAATATGGTATTAGTTTCTTGTGTTGAAAACGACCAATTATAATAGCTGGGTGTGTATTAAATTTCTTAGCAAAATTGCAAATTTCGTTCATATCTAGTGTATCTGCTTTCAACACTTCTTTCTCCTCCTCTTCCGAAAAAGTCCACCTTACCGCAAAAGCATCTGCTTCTAGTTCCTTCTTTGTCATTTTGTCAGAGTAGTCAATATTTTCGAGAAAAACATCTTTTTTTCCATGCAGTAATATATGTCCAACCTCATGAAAAAAAGTAAACCAAAATATATCATTCCTTTTGTATCTATCTGTCAGTTGTATAAAAGGAGTGTCATTAAGCCATCTGGTGGATCCATTTATAGGAGCTTTAGGTAAACAAGGAGTAAACACCACTTTTACGCCAGCCTCTAAACACAGTGTTTGTAGTTGATTGAAAAAATCGATTGGTTGTGCTGCCATCAATGATTTTATTCTGGGTAGTATCTCTCTAAAAGATTTTTCAGAATAAGTAGGGGCATCCATTTCTGCTGCTTGTAGTTCGCCTTTTCTTAACCAAGCCGATATTGCATAAGGTTCTTTTGTGTTTGCCAATGAAATACGAAACTCAACTTTTAAAACCTGTTTAAAATAATAGTTTTGCCAAGCCTCTGGATTACTAATACTAAAGAAATTAAGTAAAGCAGAAGTTTTCTCTTTAATATTAGAAGAAGAAACAGCCAACCATCCTTTTTTTATCATGCTCGATAAAGGAAATCCTCTTGCCCACTCTACAGATTCAGCAATCATCTCTTTTCGTTTTTTACGTGCTAAAAACTCATCGTATTCACGCTGACTATTCAACCAAAAGTGCGCAGGTATTTTGGTAACACTCTCAAATAGCACAGCCATATCAGCCGTTATACTGCTTTCGCCTTTCATAACAGCAATAATAGTCTTTTCGGGTTTGTCTGTACGAACGGCAAACTCTTTTGGACCCATTCCCATTTCCTTCAACTTCTCCTCCAAGGTCTCACCTGGATGAGAAACAGATTGTGGTATATATTGATTTCTATTTGGCATGATTATTTATTTTTATGGTAGTTGATTATTTCAATTATTTCAATCCCTGAAATCTCCAGCCAACAGTATCCACCATCACTATTTGTCGGTATCGGTCTTTCCTGTGGAGTAAATACCAAACGATAGGGTTGATCTAAATCGCAAGCCCACTCACCTTTTCTATTTCCTGTGAGTTCGTGGTAATTTCCTGGTAAATTTCTAACATCCTCCAATGTTTCTGCAACTCTCAGTTGGTTCAAACGTCTGCGAAAGAGTTTAGCCCTTATTGAGCCTAATTCTTTTAGCATTTTGCGATCGTCGTTGGCTAGTTTTCTGAGTTTATTATTACTAAATACTATTTCCACTACAAAGGTATTAAATAATTTGACTTACACAAACTGTTAGCCAAATAATAACTATTATTTTATAAATATCTAATATATTTTGCATCACTTATTTACTTACAACATGCACCTTATCTGTCCTTACAACTGCCCCTCCAAATACCGCTGCCATATCTCGTTCCACTCCTCCACAAAAAGCTTTGCAGTGCCATAGTCGGGACATTCCACCACAGTACTATCGTTATACTCATGCTTCTCATACTCCTCTGTCGAAGGATTATAAATATACTCGTAGCGAGTTTTATACTCCACGGTCACATTAACTGGTCCCCCATAAAGATTTATCTTAAAACACTTCAACTGCGACACATCTATCGATAGTCCCGAGTGTAATTCTATGTATGGTGTATTCATAAGTTTGATTGTTATTTGGTCTGTATTTAATTTAGTACTTCTCTTTTTTCATGCCAACGCAGATTTAAAAGTACCCTACACCCTCTTTAATACTAGCTTTATGAGATGTCACAGTCCAAGCATCTATATCATCTTCTTTAAATGCTGCCTCAAAATCATATTTATCAGGATTTCCTTGAAACACCCAGTAGTTTTCCTTAGTCTTATCAATATTCCACA
>RRZU010242682.1_pt1 | contig 110401 bp, 110 predicted proteins | sample 2165561 | NCBI WGS metagenome assembly RRZU01 (sample SAMN10456909, study PRJNA506462) | wastewater metagenome | isolation source: wastewater sludge | place: USA: Moscow, Idaho
CCGGACATCCTTCGATCCCAGCGGAGGATCCACCGACACAGCCTGCGAAACCGCGGCCGCCGGCATCTTCCGAGATGGCGAAGAGGTGTTTACCGCAGCGACGAGCGCCTCGAGCATCATCGTCCTCGGCGTGTTGTTCGATGACTCTAAGTCTGCCGACACCGCCTATTCCAGTGCCGCTGCGGCGTGCTCCTCCACGGAAACCGGGACAACTAACGGTGCCGAGTGGTTCACCGTGGACTTCGCCGATACCGCAGCACAGGCCGTAATCGTCCGGTTCGGCAACACCGGAACATTCATCATGTCGACGAGCTATGAATCTGCCGAAGATTTGGCGTCTGCCGTGCAAGAGGAAATCTCGACCGCTGCCAAGTAGGCAACGACGCATTCTCTGGGCCGTCCGGGTATTCCCGGACGGCCCATTTCTGTCTGGCCAGTGGTGGCATGCCGGTAAGGTAGATCGCCGGTGCAATCGACGCCTGTCACCCACACGGACGACAAGATACCCGGCAGTCGGTTGCGTCTATTCGAAGGGGCGTAGCCTGCGCAGGGTCGCATTTTTCCCGCGCAGGTGGTCTGCGTCAGGCGGTGAGGGTGAAAGGGTCAAGCGATGCCGGTCACGTTCCACACACCCCCCACGTGGTCTCCCCCGCCGGCAGGGTTCATGCCAACCTCACGGTGGCAGCCTGACCCTGCATGGGGCCCGGCACCACACGGCTGGGTGTTCTACACCAGCGATGGCGAGCCCATCCCCGCGCCTCACGGCGCGTGGCAACCTCCGACGGCCACGAGCGGCCCCTCGGCCAGGCCGACTGCGCCCGCTACGCGAGAAGTCGCGGCTGCGGACGAAGAGACGTCAACGGAACTCCCGGAGGCACCACTTCGACCACGACGCCGCCCCAGCAAGATCGCTCTCTTGGTGTCGGGCGGGGTCGGGGCGCTGATCATGGTCACGGCGATAGCTGTCGGCCTGTTCATGCTGTTTGTCAATCGCGGGGTGCAACTCAACACGGCGCAGTTCGACACGATGTTCTCCCAAGGCAGCACCGTCGCCGGGATCACCGTCGAATCCCGCACGTCGGCCGCCGCAATCGCACCCATCACCCAACCGTGTTTGCAGGCCGCCACGGACCTCGTCACGAAGAAGGTACGCAACTTCACCGCCGTTACCTCAAACGAAACAACCGCCGTCTTCGGCGCCCTATACGAGTCACCGACCGCTGCGGCGGAGGGATTCGCTCGGGCGACCAACACCTGCGAAGGCTCCGTACAAGGAGTCCGTGACGGTGCCCGCTGGTTTACCGTCAACGTCGGTGGATTCGATGTGGTCGGGGTGCAATTCGGCAATGTCGCTGTGTTGGTCAAAGCGAACGCGAACAGCACTTTGCAACCGGAGTCCATCGCGGCTGCCGTCCAGCAGGAGACAATCGCGGCGACCGCCCGGTGACCCGACACCCGAACTGACTCCCGGGGATAGTCTGAGTTGCGGCGCCTTTCTGACACCGGCGTGACTGGATGATTGAGGAGGACTCAGCGATGCCCGTCACCTTCCACACGCCTCCTGCCTGGCCTCCGATGCCTGATGGGTTCATTCCCGACGCGCAGTGGGCACCGGACCCGGCCTGGGATCCCCCGCCACCCAACTGGGTCTTCTACACGCAAGACGGCGCCACGACCGAGCCGCCCGAAGGGGCATGGGATCCCGCAACGCTCGCGCCCGACGACGAGGTCTCCAGAGGGGGCGGGAGACGCCTGATACTCGGACTTCTGGCCGTCGGTGCCGTCGTGATGATCGTCGTGCTCCTCGCGTGGCTGTTCTTGTTCAACCCCACGGGTCCGAACCTGACGAAGGACCAGTTCGACACGGTGTTCGCGCAGGGCCAGCCGGTGTTGGGTCGGACAATCCAAGATCGCAGCACCGGCCAGGCTGGCGAGGCGACCACGACCGATGCGTGCCAGTTGGCTCTGAACAAGACGCTCCAGCAGGGCGACGGCTGGTTCTACGCGGTGGTGAACACCCAGGACATGCTGTTCTCGGGGTCGCGGTTCACGGACGCACCTGCGGCGACGTCGTCCTTCGAACTGGCTGAGTCATCGTGCGACGCCGACGAGACCGGCACGGTCAACGGTGCCCGCTGGTTCGCCGTCATGTACGACAACACCCAGGTCGTGGCGGTGCTGTACGGGAATGTCAGCATGTTGAGCGCGGCGAGCCGTCAGGTCGACGCGGGCCCATCCGACATCGCAGGCGCGATGCAACAGGAGATTGCGTCGGCAGCGAACCGCTGATGAAGGCGGCCACCCGAGGCCCTTGCCCCGACTGTCAATAGCTGACCGAGCCAACGCCCCGCCGGTCCGCGAACGCCGTGCCTGTCATCTCATTCATCCGCGAAAAGATGAGGGCCCAACCCCGCTCGCTGAGCAGGCCATCATGGATCAGGAACCCCTGTGCGGCGTCCACGTCGCGTACAAAGTCGACGGTCTCCTTCATGGCCGCCCAGGGACCGTAGGCAGGCGTTGCTAGGACGTCCACCCCGTCAGGGACGGTGGCCAGCGAATCGCCAGGATGGAAGAGGACGGGTCCGCCGCGCTGCTCCAAGACAACCCCCACGTTGCCGATGCGCGGAATGTCTCGGTGAATGACGGCGTGCTGCCCGCCGACGGCCGTCACGGTGAGGTCGCCGAAGGCTGTGACCGTTCCGGGGGGCATGGCGCTCGCGGTTCCCCCGGCGGCCTCGATGATGCCGACGACGCTGGGCTCGACGTGGATGCTGGCGCTCGGGTTGGCACCGAGGAGAGCGGGAAGGTGCGCCGGGTCCACGTGGTCGGGGTGTTGATGGGTGACCACAATCGCCGTCAGATCCGTCAATCCGTGCCATTGATCAGAGAAGTTCCCCGGATCGATGAGAACGCGCGCGGCACCTGTTTCGACGAGAACGGCCGCATGTCCCAGGTGTGTGATGTCCATGAAGCCCAGCATGCCCGCAAGCCGACCAGCACGCGACGCCAGGGGCGAATTCGCGTCGATCTCGTGTCGTGAGACGTGATGTCCCGTATACCGACGCAACGACGCCGAAACGCGATCCGCTGAGCCACTAGGGAGGGCTGTCAGCGGCGACATTCCGGCTCCGCTGAAGCCGCGTGACTGGAGCACCCCCCGGCAAACCCGTGACACTTTGTGGGATAACGTGGGCCATCTGAGCCACGGAGGTGCAGATGCGCACGTTGTACATCGATGGTTCTTGGGTCAGTGCCGCCAGTGGCGCGACCCGAGAGATCACCTGCCCAGCAACCCGCGAGGTCGTTGCCACGGTCGCCGAGGGAGGGACCGCAGACGCCGAAGCCGCGATCACGGCGGCCCGTCATGCCTTCGATCACGGCCCCTGGCCGGGGACACCCACGCCGCAACGGGCGGCGGTTCTGCGTGCAGTGGCAGACCTTCTCGAGCGAGAGGTCGACGACGTCGCGCGCCTCGAATCGCTGGACACCGGCAAGCGATTCGTGGAATCCCTCATCGACATGGCCGACGTCGTGTCGGTATTCCGGTTCTTTGCCGACCTCGTGCAACAACATGCGGGACGGATCATCGACACCGGCATCCCCGGAATTTCGTCTCGGGTCGTCCACGAACCCGTTGGTGTGTGCGCGTTGATCACACCGTGGAACTATCCGCTGCTGCAAACGTCCTGGAAGGTTGCCCCCGCCCTGGCCGCAGGCAACACCTTCGTCCTCAAACCTTCGCAGTTGACGCCCCAGACGTCCGTGTGGCTCATGGGCGCCCTCGAACGCGCCGGGCTACCCGCGGGAGTGGCCAACCTCGTGACGGGGTCTGGGCGCGAGGTGGGATCAGTCTTGACCGGCCACCCGGCCGTCGACCTCGTGTCGTTCACCGGGGGATTGATCACGGGTCGAACGATCATGGCCTCGGCGGCGCCGACAGTGAAGCGCGTCGCCTTCGAGCTCGGCGGGAAGAACCCGAATGTGGTCTTCGCCGACGCCGATCTTCCGGCAGCCATCGACAACGCTCTGACGGCTGTCTTTCTCGATTCCGGTCAGGTCTGCTCGGCTGGCGCCCGGTTGATCGTCGAAGAGTCGATCCATGACCAGGTGGTCGACGAACTCGTTCGGCGGGCCGACCTCATCCGGATGGGTGGACCGTTTGATGACCGGGCCGAGACCGGCCCCCTGATCAGCGACGAGCATCGTGCCGAAGTCGTGCGCTACGTCGAGGCCGGACTCCGAGACGGTGCCGTCCTTCGTTGCGGCGGGTACATCCCCGAGGGCGAACTGGAGATCGGCAGCTACTACCCACCGACGATTCTCGATCGTTGCACCAGCACCATGTCCTGCGTGCAAGACGAGTCGTTCGGCCCCGTCCTCACCGTTGAGACCTTCAGCGGAGCCACTCCGCAGGAAGCCGAGGACGCAGCTGTCAGCATCGCCAACGACACGGTCTACGGCCTCGCCGGGGCCGTGTGGTCCGAGAACGCGGGTCGAGCCCAGCGCGTCGCCTCACGGTTGCGACACGGAACCATCTGGATCAACGACTACCACCCGTACGTCGCGCAGGCGGAGTGGGGTGGGATGAAGCAGTCCGGCATCGGGCGCGAGTTGGGCATCGCCGGGCTCAGCGAGTACCTCGAGACCAAGCACATCTGGCACAACACCTCCCCGGCGCCCGCCGGGTGGTTCAGGACCGACACCGAGGAGTAACCATGCGACCACGCTACGACTACATCATCGTCGGAGGTGGTTCAGCAGGTTCGGCCTTGGCCAATCGGCTGTCAGCCGATGAGAGCACCACGGTCTTGGTCCTTGAGGCCGGACGCGCGGACTTCCTCGCGGACCCCTTGATCCACATGCCAGCCGCCTTGATGTTCCCCTCGGGCAATCCCCTGTACGACTGGGCGTACGAGACCGATCCCGAGCCTCACATGCATGGTCGCCGGGTCCCCCACGCGCGCGGAAAGGTCCTGGGGGGATCATCGTCGATCAACGGGATGATCTTCCAACGCGGCAATCCGGGCGACTACGACGCCTGGGCGAAATACGAGGGCATGGAGCGCTGGGACTACGCCCACTGCCTGCCGTACTTCAAGCGGATGGAAACCTGCCTCGCCGGGGCCGATGCCTGGCGGGGTGGTTCGGGGCCTCTCAAGCTCTCGCGTGGCCCGGCGACGAGCCCGCTCTTCCAAGCCTTCTTCGAGGCAACCACCCAGGCCGGGTACGCAAGGACCGACGACGTCAACGGTTACCGACAGGAGGGCTTCGCCCCCTTCGACCGGAACGTGTACCGCGGCAGCCGCATGTCCGCGGCCCGCGCCTACCTCCGCCCGGTCCGGGACCGTTCCAACCTGGACATCGCGACGCTGTCGATGGTCACCGGCCTGCGGTGGCAAGGCACCCGCGTGACCGGTGTTGAGCTCGTGCGCTCCCCCGGCCGCCGCAGTCAAACCGTCGGAGCTGGCGAGGTCATCTTGTGCGGGGGTGCATTCAACACTCCGCAACTGCTCCAGCTGTCGGGGGTCGGCGACCCTGACGTGCTGCACAGCGCCCGGGTCGAGACGCGCGTCGAACTCCCGGGCGTCGGCGAGAACCTGCAGGATCACCTTGAGGTGTACCTGCAGCACAACAGCCTGCAGCCGGTGTCGATCGCCCCGTGGTTGAAGAAGTGGAAGGCACCGTGGATCGGCGCCCAGTGGCTGTTCTTCGACAGCGGAGTCGGCGCTAGCAACCACTTCGAGGGTGGCGGCTTTATTCGCACGAATGACGAGGTGGCCTACCCCAACCTCATGTTCCACTTCCTGCCGATCGCCGTGCGGTATGACGGGACGGCGGCCGAGGGCAAGCACGGCTACCAGGTTCACATCGGTCCTATGAACTCTGATGTCCGCGGCAGGGTCCGCATCACCGACGGGGACCCGTTCCACCACCCCTCGATCCTGTTCAACTACCTGTCGACCGAACGTGACCGGCGTGAATGGGTGGAAGTCATTCGCGCTGCCCGGCACATCTTGTCTCAGCCCGCCTTCGCCACGTTCGACGGGGGCGAGCTTTCCCCCGGACCCGGCGTGGAGACGGACGAGGAAATCATTGACTGGGTGGCTCGCGACGCCGAAACGGCGTTGCACCCGTCATGTTCGGCACGGATGGGCACCGACAGCGACTCCGTCGTGGACCCCAACACGATGCGGGTGCATGGCACCGAGGGGCTGCGCGTCGTTGACGCCTCCGTCTTCCCCGCCATCACCAACGGCAACATCTACGCCCCGGTGATGATGGTTGCAGAAAAGGCCGCCGATCTGATCGCCGGGAACACACCGCTGGCGCCGGAGAATCCGCCGGTCTATCGCGCCAAGACGGGGATGCCGCTGTACCCACCCGGGGACCCGCGCAACGACAGTTGGGACGCGAAGGACGAGGTTCCGAGCGCCGCCGCAGCGATGGGATCGATAGAAGTAGGCACGTGATGGCCGAGTCCGTTGTGACCGAGACAGACACGCCACAGCTTGATTCCAAGCCACCGGTCAAGCGGACCGTCCTCGCGGTCTCGGCGGCCATCACCGTCGGGGTCGCCATTTGGGCCCTCGTCGCCCCCCAGCAAGCCGCCGACATCTTGGGGGTCGCGGTCGCATGGACCGCGGAGTGGTTCGGGTGGTTCTACATCGCCCTCGCCACCGCCGTCTTGGTGTTCGTGATCTACCTGGGTTTCCGGTACTCGAAAGTGCGGCTAGGGAAGAACGACGACCGTCCCGAGTTCTCCACCTTCGCCTGGGCCAGCATGCTGTTCGCTGCTGGCATCGGCACCGACATCATGTTCTTCGCGGTCGCTGAGCCAGCGAGTCAGTACCTCTACCCACCGCAAGGAGAGGGCGGCACCCTCGATGCCGCGCGCGAGGCGACGGTCTGGACGTTGTTCCATTACGGGATCACCGGCTGGGCGATGTACGCGCTCATGGGGATCGCCCTGGGCTACTACGCGTACCGGGTCGGGCTGCCCCTCGCCGTGCGCTCCACGTTGTACCCGCTCATCGGCAAGCGCGTTCGCGGCCCGGCCGGGGACGCGGTCGACATCGCCACCGTCATCGGAACGATCTTCGGGGTAGCCACCTCGCTGGGAATCGGCGTCGTGATGCTCAACGTCGGGCTCAACGTCTTGTTCGGGATTCCTCAAGGAATCCCCGCCCAGATCGGGTTGGTGGTCCTCGCGATCATTGTTGCCACCATCTCAGCTGTCACCGGCGTCGATCGCGGCATCCGCATTCTCAGCCAGATGAATGTGCTCTTGGCGATTGCACTGGCGGCCTGGGTGCTCATCTTCGGCGACACCGCGTTCCTGCTGCGCGCTGCCATCATGAACGTCGGCGACTTCGTGGCCCTCTTCCCCGGCACGACGCTGGACACGATGGCCTACGACTACCCGGCCGATTGGATGAACGGGTGGACGCTGTTCTTCTGGGCCTGGTGGATCGCGTGGGCATCGTTCGTCGGCATGTTCCTGGCGCGGATCTCCCGTGGGCGGACCATCGGCCAGTTCGTCTTCGGCACGATGACGATCCCGTTCAGCTACGTCGTCATGTGGGTGACGATTTTCGGAAACAGTGCCGTCAAGCAGATCGCGGACGGGGACGTCGCGTTCGGCGATCTGGCCGTGAACAGCCCGCAACAGGGCTTTTTCGCGCTGCTGGAGCAGTATCCGGCGGCGGGCGTCGTCATCGGTCTCGCCACGTTCGTGGGCCTGCTGTTCTACGTGACGTCTGCCGACTCGGGTGCATTGGTCATGGCCAACCTCAGTTCCAAGCTCGCCGCCACGGACCAGGACGCTCGCCCCAGTCTGCGAGTGCTGTGGTCGGTCGCGACGGGGGTGCTCACCATCGCCATGTTGTTGGTGGGCGGAATCGGGGCCCTGCAGAATGCCACAATCATCATGGGTTTGCCGTTCGCGTTCGTCATCGTGGCGGTCATGATCGGACTTCACAAAGCGCTGGAGAGCGAGCGGCAACGAGCGGGCGCCTTCCAACTCTCATTCGCCTCCTCGCTGGTGGGCAGGGAGTCGTCGCGAACCCCGTGGCGATTGCGTCTCTCGAGAGCCTTCGGCACGGTCACTCCCAAACAGGCTGCCCAGCGCCTGGAGAAGGTCGTCATCCCGGCGCTACGTGACGTCTGCGACGCACTGACGGAGCAGGGGGTGTCCGCCACGGTGAATGTCATGGAATCGCCAGATGGCAGCGGGTCGGTCGGTGGGGCCGCGCTGATCATCGATGCCGAAGGCAGCGACTTCGAATACCAGGTGAACATCCACTCCACGCCTGCACCGAGCTTCGGCACCCTCCGGCTCGAGGCCGACGACACCACGACGCACCTTGAAGTCGGGCTCCCCAGCGGTGGCGGCTACGACATCATGGGGTACTCGGGTGAGGACATCGGACACGATGTGATGGACCACTACGAGCGATGGTTGAACAGCTCTGCAATCGTGGCCGAGGAGAACCAGTAACGTCATGACGCGCCCCGCCGACCTACGGGTCGGTGGGGCGGTCGGCGTCCGGGCAGGCCCGATCAGCCGGCAAGAATCGAGCCGACAACCTCTCCGGCGCGCCGACATTCATCGGCGCTGACTCCCAGGTGGGTAACAGCGCGGACCAGGTGAGCACCAACTGCCGACAGGGCCACGCCGTGTTGCGCTGCGGACGCGACCACGGAGGCGGCTGGGTGGGATCCCGTGGCGATCACGACGATGTTTGTCTGCACATCGACCGGAGAAACCGACGCGGGCGCGACGGCGGCGATGGCCTCGGCGAACAGACCCGCGTTGCGATGGTCGTCCGCCAGCCTGTCGCGCTGGTGGCGTAGGGCGTATCGCGCGGCCGCAGCCAACACGCCCGCCTGTCGCCAACCTGCCCCCAAGCGTTTGCGCTGGACGCGTGCCCGAGCAATGTTGTCGGCGCTGGACAACAGCATCGACCCGATCGGCGCGCCCAATCCCTTGGAAAAGCACACACTCACCGTGTCGCAAAGCTGCGCGTATTCACGCTCGGGCACGCCACAGGCCACCGACGCGTTCCACAGCCGCGCCCCATCCATGTGCACGGCGATGCCCACAGCCCCGCACCACGCGGCCAACTCCCGCACCTCGTCAAGGGGCTGGATCGTGCCCCCCGCGAAGTTGTGCGTGTTCTCGATCGCAACAGCCGCCGTCGACACAAGGAACGGTCCTGCGTCAGGCGCGGCGAGGTCCCGAATGGCCCCCTGATCGATGAGACCGGAGGGGTGCGTCCAGGTCCGCATCGTCACACCGCTCAGCGCGCCGTGGGCGCCCATCTCCGCCCGCGCGATGTGAGCGCGAGACTCGCACAACACCTCTTGCCCGGGCTCAACCAGCAGCCAGACACCGAGAACGTTGGCCAGGGACCCTGTCGCACAGAACAGGCCCGCCTCGTGTCCGAGCAGGTCGGCGACTTCGCGCTCAAAGGCCTGCACGGTGGGATCCTCGCCGTACACGTCGTCGCCGACGTCGGCACCCGCCATCGCCGCACGCATGGCCTGCGTGGGCGCAGTGAGAGTGTCGCTGCGCAGATCGATGCGGTCGGGCATCAGAAGTCCAGCGTCTCGTATTCCTGGACGGGGTTCACTCCCCGAGCCCGACGCTGCGTCGACAGGCGTTCGGCGATCTCGAAGGCCAACTCCAGGGACTGATTGCGGTTTAGCCGTGGGTCGCAGGCCGACTCGTACCTGTTCGACAGGTCCTCCTCGGCCAACTCCTCCATGCCTCCCACACACTCAGTGACGTCGTCCCCCGTCAACTCCGTGTGGATGCCACCCGGCCAGGTTCCCAAGGCCGCGTGTACCGCGAAGAACCCGTCGACCTCCTCTAAGACCTGGCTGAAGGCCCGCGTCTTGTAGCCATTCGCGCTCTCGAACGTGTTGCCGTGCATCGGATCGCACACCCAGGCGACCTTGCGCCCGGTGCGCTCGACCGCCGTCACGATCGGCGGCAGCGCCTCGCGAATGCGACCCGCTCCCATGCGGCTGATCAACGTGAGTCGTCCGGGTTCCTTGCCGGGATCCAGCTTGTCCGCCAGGGCCACGACATCCTCGGGGCTAGCCGCCGGTCCCACCTTGACCCCCACGGGGTTGCGGGCGGCCGCCAGCAACTCGACGTGCGCGCCGTCGACGCGACGGGTCCGCTCGCCGATCCACAACAGGTGGCCGGAGGTGACGTAGGGCAGCTGGCTGCGGGAGTCGATGCGGGTCAGGGCATGCTCGTAGTCGATGAGGAGCGCCTCGTGGCTGGAGTACAGGTCGACCGAGCGGAACGAGTCGTCCTCGACGCCGCAGGCCACCATGAAGGCGAGCGCGTCGTCGATCTGACCGACCAGTTGCTCGTACTTGGCGGCAACGAACGTGTTGTTGCGCACGAAGTCGGAGTTCCAGGTGTGAATGCTGCGGATGTCCGCGAAACCACCTTTGGTGAACGCCCGCACGAGGTTCAGCGTGGCGGCCGAGTGGTTGTAGACCTCCATCAGCCGCTGCGGGTCGTGGCGGCGCGACGCGGGATCGAACTGCAGAGAGTTCACGGCATCGCCACGGTAGGCCGGAAGCGTGATGCCGTCGCGAGTCTCGGTGGACTTGCTGCGCGGTTTGGCGTACTGCCCGGCCAATCGTCCGACCTTGACGATGGGGACCTGGGCCGAGTACGTGAGGACGACCGCCATGGACAGCAGCACCCGCAGCTTGTTGCGTATCCCCACGGCGGTCACCGTGTCGAACGTTTCGGCGCAGTCACCTCCCTGAAGCAGAAAGGCACGCCCAGCCGCCACCTCGGCCAGTTTCGCCCGCAGTTCATCGCACTCCCCCGCGAAGACGAGAGGCGGCCGCTGACGTAGGGCACCGGTGACACGTTCGGCTTCGGCGGGATCGTCGTATTCGGGCTGTTGCTCGGGCCCGAGAGCACGCAAGTCGTCCAAGGCCGGGATCAGGGCTGACACCCGGCCAAGGATAGCCGGGGATTATCGTCGTCAGTCAGCCGTTTCCGCGTCGTGGTATCCCTGCTCAATGGCATACAGCGTCAGCTCGACGCGGTTGTGCAACTGCAGCTTTCGCAAGACGTTCTGCACGTGGTTCTGGACGGTCCGATGGGACACGACGAGTTCCTCGGCGATTTCTCGGTACGCCATTCCCTTCGCCACGCGCCGCAGAACCTCCGTCTCTCGCGTGGTGAGCGTCGGACCTTCGTCGTTGCTCGGCGACCGGGAGCTGACCATGCGACGAAACTCCCCCAGCACCAGCCCAGCCAGGCCCGGCGTGAACACCGCGTCACCCATCGCCGTGCGCCGCACCCCGTCGATCAGCTCAGCGGGGCTGGCCGACTTCACCAGGTAACCGAGGGCACCGGCCTTGATCGCCCGCAACACGTCGGCGCGCTCGGCAGACGCGCTGAGAACCAAGACACGCAGTCTGGGGAACTCATGCATCAAGACCTCGATGCAGGCCGCGCCATTGGGTTCGGGGATCTGGAGATCGATCACCAACACCTCGGGCTGTGTGGCGCGCGCCCGCTGCAGTGTCTCGCGACCGGTCCCGGCCGTTGCCACGATCTCGAACCCGGCCGCTTCGAGGTCGCCGACGAGAGCGTCGATCCACATGGGGTGGTCATCGACGAGCATCACGCGCCGCAGCATGTTTTCGGTCACTCCACCGCCTTCATCGACCCACAAGGAATGCGGAACTCCCATTCGAGGCCCTTGCCCGGCGACGACCTGAGCCGCACGCTGCCACCGACGTCACCGATCCGCCCCACGATGGAGTGCCGCACCCCCAGTCTGCCTCGGTCACCGGCCGATCGGATGCTTGCCGGGTCCGCGCCGACCCCGTTGTCTCGAATACTGATGATCGCCTCGTCCGCCACCTGTTCGAGCAAGATCCACACGCGGGCGTCGGGTCCAGCGTGCCTCGTCACATTCGACAGCGCCTCCGAAACGGCCGCGTCCACCTCGTCGGCGACGTCCTTGCTGATCGGAATCGCATCGGCCATTGCCGACACCGTGACCGTCTCGCCCGCATGCCGGTCGAGGACATCGGTCAGGTCGCGCTCCGTGGTGAACACGGCGTCGTCCCACGCGAGGTCGGCGCCCCGCAACAGGGACCGAAGCGCGCGCTCCTGTTCCCTGGCTTCCCGGGCGAGTTGCGCTCCGCGAGGCCCGAGGGACGCACCCTCTCTTTCGACCAGCGCCAGCACTTGCAAGGCGCCGTCATGAATCGCCCTGGCGAGTCGCTGACGTTCGACCATCGCCAGGGCCGACGCTGCGGCAGCCTCTCTCTCGACCAGCGACCGACGAACCATGTCAACGAGGTACCCGACGCCGACGGAGGTCATGAGAATGCTTGCCGCCAGTGCCCACGCGGCGGCATTGAGGTTGGGGATGGCAAAGACGGCCGCAGCACCCACGACTGCCCCACCGAACAATCCGGCCACGGGCCCGCCGAGGATCGCCACGGTCAGGGGTGCGGCGACCGACCACGAGATGGGTACCGTCGCAAAGATCGGGCATTGTGGCGCGAGGTAATGCCAGCCGAACAGCACCGCGAGCGTCACCACGTGGTCGGCCAGAATGAGGGACCGCGACCCGCGGGGGTTCCAGTACCACCACGTGCTGAACGCGGACCAGGTCGCCAATACGGCGAGGGTCCCCCAGACCGGCAATGGCGGGTCGCCGTTGACGACGGCGACGACACCGAAGATCACCGCGTAGGCCAACAAGACCAACCGCAGGAGCGCGTTCGCGCGAAACAGGCGAATGATCAAGCGGTCCTGGGGTTCACCGGGCGCCTGGGGGAACAACGGCATCGTCAGGGAGCCTGGTCAGCCGTCTTGGTATCGGAGGTGCTCGCCAGTTCGCTGTTGATGGGCGGGACTCGGCCGCCGACACCGGGATGGGCCTTGCGACGCGCCTCGATCTCTTCCGGCGTCGCGCCGCCGTACTTGACCGACGAGGCGTACATGTCGACGTACTCCTGGCCTGTGATCTCCTGGATCGCGGTCATGATCTGGTCTGTCACATACCGCACAGCAGCGCGATCCTCGCTGCGCCCCGCATACTGCGGAAACGTCAAGGGCTTACCGACGATGATGCGCGGCTTGACGTACCAGTCGATGCCGATGCGCAGCTTGTGGGCCTCAGAGTCGAGCAGCCCGATCGGGATGACGGGCGCGCCGGTTGCCAGCGCGAGGCGCGCGACGCCGGTCTTCCCCTTGTACATCCGGCCATCAGGGGACCTCGTGCCCTCCGGGAACATGGCGACAGCGCCACCGTTCTCTACGACTGCCACGCCATGTCGCAGCGCGTTGAGGCTGTCGCGCCCGCCGGCACGATCAACGGGGACCATCTTGATCGTCTTCAGGAACCAGGCCAGCAGTTTCGACACCGGCCCCCGGTTGCCCTCAAACAACTCGGCCTTTGCGAGAAAGGCCACGCGTCGCGGCAGCAGGGACGGCATGATGACGGTCTCACCCGTCGACAGGTGATTGGCGGCCACGATCAGGGACCCCGTGCGTGGCATGTTGCGTCGGCCCGTGATCCGCGCCCCGTAGAACAGCCAGACGAACGGTCTGATGACAAACACCTGCAAGAACGTGTACACGTGGCCTCCCGGTTCAAGGGTAGGAGAAGTCGTGCATATTCGCCGAATCTCCAACGAAGGCTTGCCGACACCGGTGAACGGTCGGCACCGGCCCAGTCGTGTACGATCCGCTGCCGTACGGCTTGCGCACAATCTCACGGAAAAGTAGGTAGTCCGTGAGTTTTAGCAACCCTCCTTAAGTTACCAATCTGTCTACCAGCGTTTTTTCCATCTTCCGAATAGGTGTGGTTTTTGTACGGGCGGGCATAGAATGCTTGCGTGAACGTCCTCACCGCTCATCAGCCCCTGACAATAGGTAGCGGCGAAGTCGGGGTCCTCCTTTGCCATGGCTTCACCGGGTCACCAGCTGCCCTGAAGCCATGGGCGCACGATCTTGCTGATGCTGGTTACCGGGTACGGCTTCCCCGCCTTCCCGGGCATGGAACCTCCTGGCGGGAACTGGCGCAAACGACCTGGATGGATTGGTACGAATGCGTCGACCGCGAGTTCGACATCTTGTCGACGGAGTGCTCCAGCGTCGTCATCGGGGGCCTGTCGATGGGCGGCGCGCTGGCCTTGCGGTTGGCCGAGGTCAAGCCCAACGTCGCCGGATTGGCCCTTGTGAACCCCGCTGTCGTGAGCACCAACCGCTTCGCCCGGTTTTCACGGTACGTCAGCCGTTTCATTTCGACGGTGGGCTCGATCGAGTCAGACATCGCCCGCCCAGGGGCCAGTGAGAACGGTTACGACCGGACGCCCGTGGCGGGCGTCGCGACGATGTACGACCTGTGGACCGTCGTCCGCCGCGACCTTGGCCGCGTCACTGCCCCCCTGCTGATCTTTCGCTCCGAACACGACCACGTCGTCCCCGCTCGATCTTCGCGAATCATCCTCGGCGACGTTTCCTCGTCGATCGCGGTGGAGCGGCGGCTGCACAACAGCTTCCACGTGGCCACCCTCGACTGGGATGCGCCGGCGATCTTTGCCGAAACCCGCGACTTCGTTCGTGTCGTGACCGATCCCGAGCGACTCTCCGAATAGACGCCACGACCGCGAGCTGGCCGCACCGATGACAATGGCGGTGCAGGCAGCACGGCACAGTCCGGCAGGCCCGCGCGCGGCGTTGCCGACCGAAGCACGGCCTGGGTGGCGTGGACGTATCTCTACAAGGCGGCCAGCCGTTGCCGATACCAAGTGGTCACAGTCTCGCGCGAGATCGGCCACGCCTGTCCGGCACCCACAGCCACCGCGAAGGTTGTGGCGGGACCACTGCCAGCGCGCGCGTAGAGCGCGTCCACGGCCTGCTGTGCCAACGCATAGGTCGTGGCCAGGTCCGTGGTTGACCCGGGCTCGAAATCGTCGTCTGGGGGCAGATCTGGCGATGAATGCTTGGCGGCGTAGACGCGTGCCAGTTCGGTGTTGTGCGCGAGGTGCCCCGGGCTGCCGGCGAGACCTACCCGTTCTGCCAGACCTTCGCTGAGCCAATGCGGCGCGTGCGGCATTGTTGAGCGGGTCGCGACATGCGTGGCTTCGTGAGACAGCAAGACGCGTCGGTCGATGGGAGCCAGGGCGCTGGTCGCTGCATGATTGACGTAGACCCGCATCGGCCCCGCGTCGGCTGGCGGGTCCGCCCACGCCACGGCTGCCACGGATTCGTAGTCTGCCGCAGACACGCCGAGGGCGGCAGCAAACGTGGCGACACGTGTCGGCGTCGCCACCACGAGGGTTCGGTCCCACCCCGGCCTCAACCCTGCCGGACAGTGTTGGGTGACATCGGCCACCGCTAGGTCGGCCGCATCCAGCCACGCGTCGACGTCGACACCATCTCCCCCCATCACGGTAGTGGCGGCGTGAGTGTCGACAGAGAGCGGTTCACCGCTCCAAACGGGCCGAGAGGCGCCGGACACGGAGTCGATCACGAACCCCCGGGTTGATTCTGTGACCGTCGTTCGAACATCGCTGATGGCTGCGCGTGCGTCGTGGGGAACCCGCCAGCTTGCGGCAAATGAGGCCGACTCACCGTCAATCCGTGTGGCTTCAAACGCGACCTCGCTGGCTTGTCGCAGGTTGCCGAACCACACCGCAGCAAGAGCGGACGACGTGAACCAGGACGCGAACGCGACCTCGTCATCGTCGTTCACGGCGGTCGTCAGCCCGGCACACAACTCGACGAGTCGGTCTTGTGCAGACGGCGACGAGCAACTGACCAGGCTGCCCCCGAAAAGCACTCCGGCCGCGGCGATTGCGCCGCGGCCAAGAAGTGCGCGCCGAGTGAAGCGCGTCACGCAGTGAGGGGCCTCAGGCGACCCGACGGGCGCCAGCGTAAGGCCACCAGGAGGCGAAGACCTGTGAATACACGACGCCGACCCGTGAGTTCCGAGCATCCACCATGACGCCATTACCCATGTAGATACCCACGTGGCTGATGCCGCTGTAGAAGAACACCAAGTCTCCGGGCTGCAGTTCCGAGCGAGAAACTGCCCGCCCTGCGCCGAACTGCGCTTGCGATGTCCGCGGAAGGCTGATGCCCACGGATGCGTAGGCAGCCTTGACGAGACCCGAGCAGTCGTAGGCGCTGGGGCCAGTGGCGCCGAGTCGATACGACTTGCCGATCTGGGCCTTCGCGAAGGCCAGGGCCGCCAAGGCGCGACTGCTCGCGCTCCCCGTGGCGGTGGTCGGTGTGGTCGACGTCGTTGACGGCGTGGTCGATGTGCTGGTTTGGCTGGCGGTCCGGTCCGTCTGCTGCTGCTCGGCCGCGATCGCCGCACGCTGCTTGGCGGACAGCTTGCTGACCAATGCCTCAGCCTCGGTCACCTTGCTCTCGGACTGCGTCTTGAGTTCCTTGAGGCGCGCCTGGTTGGCCGCAATCGCCGACGTTTCGGAGGCGACGGTCTTCTTCAACGACTCCAAGGTCCCGACGTGGCTTTGGTAGTCCTGCAGGGTCGAGTTCATGTTGGCTTCGACCTGCTGGGTGGTCGAAAGCTGGCTCAAGAAGCTGTCAACGTCGGAGCTCGTGAGGATCTGCGTCGACACGTTGACACCACGGCTTTGGAATTGCGCCAACGCGACACGCGTGGCGGTCGTCTTGAGCGACGCGACGAGCTTTTCTTGCGTGGCGAGATCTTCGGTGGTGGTCTTCAGACGCTGCTTACTCGTGGCGAGCTTGGTCTGGACCTGGTTGTACTCCGCCTCGATCTTGGAGCTCTGCTCCTCCAGCGCCGCGAGCTTGGACTTTGCCTCGGAAAGGGGATCTGCGACGGCACTTGGAGCTCCAAGTGCGGACGAGAACACCAGTGTCGCAGCCAGTGCACTGGCCGCCAATGCCACCAGTCTGCGCAACTTGACCACCAAAGACCCCCTTGAGCGTTCGCTACGGACGTTTCCCGGCGAACTGGACGGTGTAACTCCTGAGAAAAGCCTAAACGACTCTTTCAGCGTCCGCAAACGGTCGGTGAGTCGAACCGCGCCTTCCGGCGCCAGAATCGGCCCTCCGCCCGCCCTCGACCAGCCGCAACGGTGGCAGTAGTCCACCATCCACGAGGGTCGCCAGGGCCACGACATCGGCCTCATCGAACGCCGGATCGTCGACCGGCTGAATCAAGACGCTCATCATGCACTCTCCGCAGGCGATTCCCCGCACCGAGCATGTCTCACAGTCCACATGCAGCAACTCCATGCCGTGAGTCAACACGGACCTTCTGACAGTTTGCGTTTGCGGGAGGGTCCCCCGTTCGGCCTGACCGTTTTCGTCAGACCCCCCGTCTAACGTGCCAAACATGGTCCTCGCCCACACAGAATCACGTGCAGCGACGGCTCTCCAGCCGACCTTGGACGATCTGGGCACGCCGCTGTCAGATGTCACCTTTTGCGTGGTCGACCTGGAGACGACCGGAGGCGCAGAATCCGATGCCATCACGGAGATCGGAGCCGTGAAGGTGCGCGGCGGCGAGATCGAGGGAGAGTTCCAGACCCTCGTGAACCCACACGTTGAGATTCCTGCGTTGATCGCCGTACTCACCGGGATCACCAACGCGCTGGTTGCGGGGGCACCACCTATCAGCCAGGCGCTCCCTGCCTTCTTGGAGTTCGCACGTGGCAGCGTGTTAGTCGCGCACAACGCTCGATTCGACGTGGGCTTCTTGAAACGGGCGTGCGCCGACCTGGGATACGACTGGTCCTTTGGTACAGCCGTGGACACGGTGGCACTCGCCCGCCAGGCACTCCTGCGTGACGAGGTTCCGAATGTGAAGCTCGCCACCTTGGCCAAACACTTCAAGACGACCACCGAGCCCAACCACCGCGCTCTGTCCGATGCGCGCGCGACGGTCGACGTGTTGCACGGACTGCTAGAACGCACCGGAAACCTCGGCGTGTCCACTTTGGAGGACCTCGGGGAGTTCGTCCGACACGTGTCTCCTCAACGACGAGCCAAACGGACCTGGGCGTCCGACCTGCCGACAGGTCCGGGCGTGTATATGTTCTATGCCGATCTTCCGGGCAAACCGCGCCAGGTTCTGTACGTCGGCAAGAGCCAATCGTTGCGGGCGCGCGTGCGCACGTACTTCACCGCTGCCGAGACGCGGCCGCGCATGGACGAGATGGTGCGTATCGCCACCGGTGTCGAAGTCATCGAATGCGCGACGCCTCTGTCAGCCGAAGTGCATGAACTCCGGATGATCGCCAGGCATCAACCTCGGTACAACCGCCGCTCGAAGTACCCCCAACGACAGGTGTGGTTGCGTCTGACCGAGGAGGCGTTCCCCCGGCTGTCCATTGTCCGGCAGGTCAAGGGACCGCCCGAACGGCACTTCGGTCCGTTCGCCAGCCGTCGCACGGCCGAGACGGTCATGCTGGCGCTCTACGACGCGTTCACATTGCGGCAGTGCACCAAACGCATCTCCCCCCGGCGCGGCACGCAAGGGTGTGCTCTGGGCGAGATGGGGCGTTGCCCGGCGCCCTGCACGGGGGCCGTCTCGCCCGACCAATACGCCGACCTTGCCCAGTCCGTGCTCGATTCGTGGCAAGTTGCCATCGATCCGGTGGAATCGGCGGCCAACGACCGGATGGCTCGGCTGGTTCGCCAAGAACGCTTCGAGGAGGCAGCCATCGTCCGTGATCGCCTGGCGACGTTCTGCTCGGCCACCGTGCGACATCACCGTGTCGGGAGCATCGTCGGCTGCCGCGAGATCGTTGCTGCCCGGCGGGCCGAAAGCGGATGGGAACTGCATGTCATCCGCCATGGTCGCTTGGCTGGCTCTGCGCTTGCCAGGCCGGGCGAGGTACCGCAGGCCGTAGCACGGGACTTGGTTGCGATGTCGGAGACCGTCCCAGCGCCGCTGTGTGCCGGACTGGCGGCGACGGTCGAGGAGACGCTGCGAATCGCGGACTGGCTCGAACGGCCCGGGGTCCGGCTGATGGACATCACCGACGACTGGGCGTGGCCCATAGGGATCGGAAGGCCTACCAATGCATGAGCGATGACCTGGCTCTCGCCGGATTAGGATGCCGACATGTCGCAGCACCCGCCGGTCGACCCTTCCGCGCGCCGCGGAATCGATCCGCGTGGTCCCGTTCCTCCCCCGCAGGGCAGGTCGGCCTCTGGCAGTGTGCCGACACCACCGCGAGCTCGCCGAGCGCTTCCGTCCGAAGCCGCACCCGCCAACTGGCAGATGGAGACCGCCCCACAGACGGTGCCTGGGGTGCCGGTCGTACCCGGGGTGCCAGTCGTACCCGGGGCACCAGTCGTGCCGGGTGTCCCCGGAATGCCCGTAGACCCGCAGCCGGGTGCCGCACGGCCCGTCGATCCACGACGACAACAGCCGGTCCACACGCCGCCTCCCATCTCAAACAGGGTCCGAGCGACCACACAGGACACTCGCGGTGTCGCGCCCGCCCCGCCGCCAACGCCGTACGGCGTCATGCCGCGCGCCGAGGCCCCCGTTCAACAGCCACCGACAGTGACCGGTGCGGGCGTCTGGACGCCAGCTCAAGGCCCACAGACGGTGCCTGCCACGCCCCCTCAGACGGTGCAGGCACCAACGGGGGCGCACCCTCCCCCGCCGCCACCGGCCCCCTATGGCCACTCGCCGTCGCCCCTGGCGGAAAGCGTCACCGTGGGAGGTCCGCAAACATGGGACCGTCCCACGGGCGAACCCGTGCTGGCCGCAGAATCGGTGCGACCCCGCGCCCGTCGGCGGCCCTTTCCGGCCGTGATCGCGGCGGTTGGGATGCTGGCCCTGCTGACCTCCATCGCCATCTTGGCCCTCGTCGTCGCCCCGGTGGACTACCCCACGGTTCCGGTTCCCACCGCCCAGGGCACACCCTGAACCCTTCTTCCCTGAACTGCACGAGGTTTGAGCGCTGCAGACCCACGGGGGCGGAACGCAAAGAGGGCCCGCCAGCCAGTCGGCTGCGGACCCTCCAGGGTGTTTCCTGAGGTGTCAGGACACCGTCACGGATTCGATCACGACGGGTTCCACCGGACGGTCCATCCGGTCGGTTGCGGTCTGCGCGATGGCATCAACGACAGCCTGGCTGGCCGGATCGGTGACTTCACCGAAGATCGTGTGCCGCCGGTTCAGGTGCGGTGTCGGGGACACAGTGATGAAGAACTGCGACCCGTTGGTCCCGGGGCCTGCATTGGCCATGGCGAGCAGGTACGGACGATTGAAGGCAAGTTCCGGGTGGAACTCGTCACCGAACTGGTAGCCGGGGCCTCCGCGGCCGGTTCCCTCGGGGTCCCCACCCTGGATCATGAAGCCATCGATGACGCGGTGAAAGATCACTCCGTCATAGAAGTTCCCCGTTGTGGGCTTCCCCGTTTTGGGATCGATGTACTCCTTGTCACCGGTCGCCAGACCGACGAAATTGCCCACCGTCTTGGGCGCTTGGTCGGCGAACAGTTCCACCGTGATGTCCCCACGGTTTGTGTGCAAGGTTGCAGTCGTCACAGTCATCCTTCCGATGTGCGTTCGCTCACCATCCTGACAGACAACGCCATATGGACCTCCCGGCGGCATGCCCGGGCGGTCTTTTGCCCTCGAAATGGCGGACCCGAACGGTACGGTGGTGTCTACGACGCAACGCGGGAGGACACGAGTGAAGCGCAAGGAATTGCAGGACGCTGTAGAAGTCAAGGCTCAGCAGGCCGCGGAACGCGGCGCGCAGGCATACTCCACCGCGAGAGCCAAGCTCAGCCCCTACATCGCGCAGGCGAATGACTTCGTCGGCCCCTATGTCGAGCAGGCTGGCGACGCAATCGCGCCTTACGTCGCCCAGGCCGGGGAGGCAATTGCCCCCTACGTCGCCCAGGCTAACGAGCGAATCACACCGTATGTCGAGAAGGCCGCCCCGATCGCGCAAGAGGCGGTCTCCAAGGGAGCCTCGGCAACCGCCCAGGCGTTGGAGTCTTTGCATCCGCACGTTGACGACGCATTGGCCAAGATCGCGCCAGCCGTCGAGGACGCACGCGCGATGGTCTCGACCACCATCATGCCGAAGGTGACCGAGGCACTGTACGAGGTGGCTGACCGTTCGGCGCACCAGGCCGCCATTGCTGCGGGATCGACCGAAGTCGAGGTCCCGAAGAAGAAGGGCAGCAAGGCGAAGAAGTTCCTGGTCATCACGGCCATCTCGGCCGGAATCGTGGGTGCTGTCGCGGTCTTCCGCAAGCTGACGGCCTCCAAGAGCGGATGGGTGGCGCACGCACCGAGTTCGTACACGCCGCCGACCTTCAACACGTCGACCGCCGCCGACGACATGGCGGCTGAGGGTGGGCCTGCCCTTGAGGAGACCGAGTCGGAACTGCCTCCCACGGTGGACGCGCCACCGGACGCTCCTGTCGAGGAGGCTGCCGCCGACACGGAGCAGGTCGCGGACCTCGAAGCAGACTTGGGAGTCGGGTCCGACCAGGCAGATGCCGCCGAGGCGGCAACCGAGGCACCTTCCGATGCAGGCACACCGGCATCCGGAGATGCGCCAGCGGATGAGACCGACGACGCTGACTCGGCAGGTGGTGGCGAGCCGTTTCGCTCCTAGCCCCTTCGGTCCGGACTCGTTCCTCGGTCCGGTTCCGCCAGAAGGGTTCACAATCAAGGCAAATCAGAGGTCAAAGAAGTATCACCTGCCCAGTTCGGCCAGCTATGACCGCACACGGTCCGAGTTGTGGTTCCGCACGACCGAGGCGGCCGAGGCGGCTGGGTTCACCATGGCGACGCACTGATTGCCAGTCACGCTAGGCAATGAGGGTCCCGCGAGGTTGTGGTTGACGAAAAGTCACCAGATCTCGCGGGACCTTCCACTCACATAGCCCTGTGGATAACGGCCTAAAGGGTATGAGGCCACAAACACACCCGGGGGATTGGGTGGACGCCACCCCATTTCGCGCCCTCGTCCGCTACCTCACGACGACATCCGCCCTGCCATGGCGCGCCATCGCCCTGCACGCCGATGTGCCAACCCGAACGGTCGACACGCTCATCCACGGACGCAACGGTCGCCAAGTGCGCCGCCTTCCGCCAGATGTCGCACGTCGACTCCTTTCGGTCCATCCGGCGACGCTCAGTTCATTGGAGCGGCGCGCCATCCCCATCGCCAGCACGACAGGATCCGTCCGGCGCCTACGGTCGATCGGCCACTCGACGCCCGAGATCGCGCGGCGTTGTGGCTTGTGTTGCCACGAGGTCGACGCACTGGCCGAAGCCACTGTTGGGTTCACGTCTGCCCGCACAGCGCTGGTAGTGGCCGCACTGGCCGACGAGATGGGGGTGGGCGATGACGCGGGCGAAGGTGCGGGTCTCTGGCCGCCAAGCCGATGCCCGCGGCCTCGCGCCGTCGGCCGTGAGCCCGCGCTCGCCATACTGAGCTCATGACATGGCTGTCGGCGATCCTGTGCGCAGCGATGGCCATCACTGTCGGGTTCGGTGCCCGCATCATGCTCTCGCGCCTCAGCGAGCCACCTGACGCAGACGACAAGGTCCCCTACGCAACACTGGCGACCCCCGCCGTCGCAGGCGTGATCTGTGTCGCTAGTTTGCTCGCGCTCCTGTTGTCGGTTGTCGCCCAGCCCTGGCCTGCGTGGCTGGTTCTGCTCCCCTTGGGAACGTTCGGTGTCGTACTGGCCGTGATCGATGCCAAGACGACGTACCTTCCGCGTAGCGTGGTGTGGACCGGTGGCTTGGTCTTGGCCGTGTGCGTCACCGCTGTTGCGCTGCTGGAGAACCGTCCCTGGATCGTGGCCATGGCTGCCATCGGAGCCGTCCTTCTGGGCGGACTCTTGTGGGTGATGTGGCGTTTCACGGGGGGCATCGGATTCGGCGATGTCCGTCTCGCTGCCTTCGTGGGCGGATCACTGGGATCCTTCGGGTTGTCTGCTGTCATGCTCGGAGCCCTGCTGGGTTCGATCCTCGGCATCGTGTGGGGACTCGCTCACAAAGTGGCGGACGCCCGGGCGGGGCGCCCGCCGGGGCCCTTCCCGTACGGCCCGTCACTGGTTGCCGGGCCGTACGCGTGGTTGGTGTGGATGCTCTTGCCGCTTGGGGCCGTGCCTGGGGGGACCTAGGCCTACGCGGGATCCTCGTCGGTGAAGATGTCCTCGATCGGTAGCCGGAATACCCGCGATATGCGAAACGCCAGCGGGAGGCTGGGGTCGTACTTGCCCTTTTCGAGGGCATTGACCGTCTGACGCGATACGTCGAGCGCTGCGGCGAGTTGCGCTTGAGTCAGCCGATCCCGTGCGCGCAGTTCGGCGAGTCGGTTCTTCATCGCCCGGACCATCGAACGAGCGCCTGCCCGATAGCCCAACAGGCTGCGTAGACAGGCCAGACGAACATCAAGTTGATCGGGGGCGCGCCGACGATCTGGAACAGGCCGTAGGTGAAGGTGATCAGCGACCCTCCGGCGAACCCGATGGCCAACGATCGAACGGTGTCGCGAGACAACATCTCGTCGGCCTCAACCACATATCGGTAGACAACCCACACGATGCCGATCAGTGCGGGAACGGGGAGCGCGACGGCGGCATAGGTCCACGGGCTACCGTCGGCCAGTGCGTTCAGCCACACGAGCCCAACGACCAGCAAGACGCAGTAGGCGACCATGACAACGGTGAATCGGATCGCGTAGCGACGCGCGCTGGCTGGCATCTTGGTTTTCATGATGCCAGCGCCCACATCACGAACGGGAGACCGAGGAACAGCACGTCAAGCAGCCAATGGGCGATGATGAGGCTGGCCAGGCGACCCTTCCAGGCGTACAGAATGCCGAGGAAGACCCCGCCCGCGATCGATGCCACAACCCGCACCGTCGCGACCTGCCATCCCGAGCCAATCGCAAAGCCCAGGTGCTGCGCACCGAAGGCGACCGCAACGACAGCGACCCCGACGACCTTGCCCAGTCGATCACTCATGCGAGGTTGCACGTAGCCGCGGTAGAGGGCTTCTTCGGCGAACGCAATGGTGACGGGCATCAGGGCCATCGACCAAACGCCGAACCACAATGGTGGGGCGACGCCCCCGCCTGGCATGGGCGGCGTTCCACCGTACGCGATGAGGTTGCCCACATAGGAACCAACGAAGTACGTGATGACAAGGCAAACGAAGACCACCACACCGCGCCAGACAGCGGCGAAGACCGGCAAGTCGAACACGAGCCCTCGCAGCGAGAGCCCCTCGCGGTGCAACAGGCCGCGCACCACGAGGAGAGTGATGATGTCGATCGGAACGATCCAGAGGTTGGCGGCCCAGCCAACCCACCGCCCATCGAGTTCGAACGCAGCAACCACGATGGCCGACAAGTAATGGGTAACGAACAAGAGCGCGAGCCGCAACACCAACAACCCAGCGAGCAAGCCCAAAGGAGCACGGAATGCCGGTCGCGGAGCAGAAATCGGATCGCCCGCAAGGCCAGCGTCAAAGGCATCAGTCATGAGATAAAGGTAAAGCGTCCTTTACCTCAAGTCAAGGGTCCTTTACCTAAAGCCAAGGCTCCTTTACATGCACCAATGCGGCGGCCACCCGCAGTCGGTCAGGCCGACGAGGGATTCTCGCTGAGGCGTTGCGTTACTCGGATCCAGGTATCGAGGAGGCTCGAAGCACGTCCCGAATCGACCGCCTCTTCGGCCTTGCGCACGTGAGGGCCCAACTGCTCGGCGATGTCCACATCCAGGTCAGGTCCGGCGAACGCTAGCCCTGCCGCTGCCGCGTTCAAGACGACGATGTCGCGCAGAGGGCCGCGGGCACCGCCCAGCACCTCGCGCACCACCGCCGCGTTATGCGCGGGGTCACCCCCGCGGAGCGCTTCGAGGTCGGCCCTTTGGATCCCCAGATCCTGCGGATCCAGCGACCCCGTGACGACCCGACCGCCGTCGAAGGCCCACACGTCCGATGTCGTGGTGGTTGTCAGCTCATCGAGCCCGTCCGACCCATGGAAGACCAAACCTCGGCCGCCACGCGCGGCGAGCACCTCTGCCATGAGCGGCGCCATGCGGGCATCGGCCACACCGATCGCCTGCGCCTGCGGACGCGCCGGATTGGACAGCGGGCCCAGGAAGTTGAAGGTGGTGGAGATGCCCAGCTCACGACGTGGGGGTCCGGCGTGACGCAGGCTCGGGTGGTACATCGGGGCGAACATGAACACGATGCCGACCTCGGCCAGAACCTGCGGCTGCAGGTCGGGAGGCAGATCGAGCACTACCCCCAGCGCCTCCAGGCAATCGGCGGCACCCGACGCCGAACTGGCCGAACGATTGCCGTGCTTGACGACCTTTGCTCCGGCCCCGGCCGCCACGATCGCCGCCATCGTCGAGATGTTGACGCTGTTGGATCGGTCCCCGCCAGACCCGACGACGTCGACCGCTTGCGTATCGAGCGTGATCGGCGTTGCCCTGTCCAGCATCGTCCCGCTGAGGGCGGAGATCTCCTCGACCGTCTCCCCCTTGGACCGCAGGGCCACGGCGAAACCGGCGATCTGCACGGGTGTGGCTTGACCGGCGAGAATCTCGCCCATCGCCCAGGTCACGGTGTCAGCGTCCAGGTCGGCTCGCCGCACGAGACGGGTCAAAACATCGGGCCAGGTCAGATCTGCGGTCACCGGGCGGGCTCCGACGCACGCGCACGCAACAGGTCTGCCGCGATGGCCGGAAGGCGAACAGGATCGATCGGATGTGTTGCGATCGCCTCGGCCTTCGACCAGGTCGCCAGCCACGCGTCAGCAACGCGCGCCACCAAGATCAGGATCGGCGGACAGTCGGAGTACTCGTCCTTCAACCGGTGCGCGATCCCCATCCCGCCCGACGGGACGGCCTCACCGTCGAGGATCACCAGATCGTACGCACCCTCGTCGAGCGCCTTGATGACCGCGGGCTCGGTCGCGACCTCGAAAACCTCATGCGGGGCCAGATCTCCGGCCATGCGCGTTCCCAACGCGAGCCGGACGTCACGTCGCACAAGACGGTCGTCCGAATACAGCAGCACCATCAGTTTCCGATCGGTTTGCTGATCGCTCATGAGCCATCCTGTTCTGTGTCGCCTGCGACTCGTTCGGCATCCTACTCTTGCGCGGTCGTGCCAGGGTCAACGCGAGAGGGTCCCGTGGCGCTGGCCGCCGGCGCCGAATCCGCCTCGGCGCGCTGGTGCGCCCCCGACTCAATGCGGTCGCCGTGGGCCGAGGACGGGTGAGCATCCGACTCGTCGATCGGGGCCTGTTGCAGGGCGGCTTCCTCGGCCTCCAGCCGATCCAGGCGACGGTCCTCGCGTCGGGCTTCGGCCTGGCTCTCCCGCAGCCACTGCACGAAGAACACCGACATGATGATGATCATCACGAAGTCGCCGGTGCCCCACATGATTCCTCCGGCGATGGTCTGGTCCTCCATCGGGCTCGGCGGCCACGCCCGCCCGAACGATACGTACCATTCCTCGGCGATCAAGGTTGTGGACCCCATGATCGTCACGCCCAAGAAGGCGTGGAACGGCATGGTGATGAGGAACATCAAGATTCGCAGCGGGTACGGCAATCGGTTCGGCATGGGGTCGATGCCCAGCAACGGCCAAAACAGCAGGCATCCCGTGATGATGAACTCCATGTGCAGCAGGTTGTGCAAGACGTCATCACGCATCGTCATCTCGTACAGCGGCGTCAAGTACAAGATGAACGGCGTGAGGACGAGGAAGGCCATCGCGAGCGGAGGGAAGAACGCCACCTTCGAAACCCAGCTGTGCATGACGCGGACGACGACGGCGCGCGGGCGACCCGTCGTGTTGCGGATCAGCAACGTGAACGGCGCCCCCAGGGCCAGCAGCACGGGTGAGATCAAGGCCAAGATCGTGTGCTGAACCATGTGGACGCTGAACAAGACGGTGTCGTAGGCCCCCAACGCGCTGAGCGTTGCGATGGCGATCGTGCCCATTCCGCCGAGACACCAAGCCACCGTGCGCCCAGCCGGCCAATGGTCCCCGCGACGATGAAGACGCCACACACCCCACAAGTACAAGGCGACGGTCGCCAAGAGCCCGATCACGATGACGGGATCGAACGTCCACTGCGTCAGCAGGGTCCACAGGGTGAAGGGAGGCGGCTGGTTTGCGGGATCCGCATGGAGGGGTACGGCGACCAGCCACGGCTGCATGCCCTTATTATCGCCGAGTTCTCGGAACTGCGCCGCTCACGCCGTGGCGAGGTTTGCGAGTGCTGGCCCGTAACGATGGCCTTTTGCACGGACATACGGCAGGATAAGCGCGTGGCGAGTACTGTCGATGGTTCCACCGCCCAGGCGTTGCCTACGGGCGCGATTCATCCCGTCGCGGCCTCGCGCCTGCGGCGCACTCCAGGCCACGTAGACCGTGTCCCCGTGGGGGTCATCGTCTGGCTCGCGTCAGATCTGATGTTCTTCGCGGCACTGTTCGCGGCCTACTTCACCTTACGCAACGTCACCAACAGCTTCGCTCAGCAAGACGGCCTCGAGCAGAGCATGTGGGAGTGGGGCTCATCGCACTTCAACATGCCCTTGGCTATCGCAAACACGGCGGTTCTGGTGCTGAGTTCGGTCACCTGCCAGTTGGGTGTCCACGCCGCCGAGAACTCGCGTGTCGGCCGAACGGGCTCGTTGCTGAACCCGGCTCGCTGGGGAATGCGCGAGTGGTACGTGCTGACCTTCCTGATGGGCGCGGTGTTCATCGCCGGACAGGCCTACGAATACGCAACGCTCGTCGGCGAGGGCTTCGTGTTGTCCACGAACGCCTACACGTCGGCGTTCTTCCTGGCCACGGGATTCCACGGTTTGCACGTCACGGGGGGCCTAATCGCGTTCCTGCTCGTGCTTGGTCGAAGCTATTTGGCGCGGACGTTCACGCACGAACAGGCAGTCAACGCCGTGGCCACCAGCTACTACTGGCACTTTGTCGATTTGGTTTGGATCGTCCTGTTCGGCGTTATCTACTTCGTCCGTTAGGCCCGCGACCGGAGGGGGTCCCCCATGACACACCGCCAGCCACGACGGCGTAGTGCACTGATCAGGCCAATCGCCATCGTCTTGGCGTTGTTCGTGATCGGGCTGTCCTACACAGCCTTGCAGCCGGCCACACAGAGCCTCGCCGACGGGTCCCAAGAGGACGTGGCGGCAGGCAAGAAGCTGTTCACGCAGAACTGCTCGTCGTGCCACGGGCTCAACGCGGAGGGCACCGGAGAGGGCCCATCGCTCATCGGCGTGGGGTCGGCTGCAGTCGACTTCCAGGTTTCAACCGGACGCATGCCGCTGGCCGAGCAGGGGCAGCAGGCCGTCTCCAAGCCGAACAGCTTCACGGCCGAGGAAACCTCGCAGATCGCCTCCTACGTGGGGTCGCTCGCCAACGGGACATCGATTCCCGAATCCAGCCAGTACGACCCGGCGAACCTGAGCGAGGACGAGATCGCGCGCGGTGGCGAGATCTTCCGCACCAACTGCTCTGCCTGCCACAACTACCAAGGGTCCGGCGGTGCACTGCCGGAGGGCGTGTCCGCACCGTCCCTGAAAGGTGTGGAGTCGGTTCACATCTGGGAGGCCATGCGGACCGGACCAGGCCAGATGCCTGTCTTTGGTGAGAACACCATGTCCGACGAGGACGCGCGCGCCCTGATCGGTTACCTCAAGTCCGCGCAGTCCGAGCCGTCCGGTGGCCTGTCGCTCGGTGGGATCGGCCCCGTGGCCGAAGGGTTCTGGGGCTTCATCATCGGCATCGGCGGCTTAGCGCTGTTCGCCATGTGGTTGGCCGCGAAGGGGGCACGCGCGCGATGAGCCTGAACGTCAACGATCCCAAGCCCTCGGAGGCCGACGAGCTGGCCCCGGTTCCTGATCCCGGGGTTGAGGAGCACGTCCCGCGGTTCACGGATGTCGACGCCGCAGCGGGTCGCCGCGCGTCCAACTTGAGCGTGATGCTGTTCGGGTTGTCCTCGATCCTGGCGATCGCGGCCGTTGTCGTGTACTTCGCGCTACCCAACACGTGGGTCTTCGAGTTCGGCTCCGAGCGGTTCCGCCTGCAGCACGTCGTCTTCGGCGTGCTGATGGGTCTGTCGATCTTGTTCATCGGCATTGGATGCATCCATTGGGCCAAGACGTTGATGTCCGACGAAGAGATGGTCGAAGAGCGCCACGCGATCGCCTCGTCCGAGGAGGACCGCGAGGTCTTCGGCGAGGAGTTCGCCGACGGAGTCCAGGATTCCGGAATCGGACGCCGCAAACTTCTGGGAGTCAGCCTGGTCGGTGCGTTGGGCACTGTCGCGCTACCTCCGCTCGTGCTGTTGGCCGACATGGGGCCGTGGCCCACCGCCAAGGAACGGGCAGACACGATCGAGCAGACGCTGTGGGCCGAGGGCATCTACCTGGTCACAGACGTCACGTACCGGCGGATCAAGGCCGCCGACATGCCGATGAACGAACTGATCAACGCGCAGCCGGAGAACCTCCAGGACTTGGAGGGCGCCGAGTATCAGCGCGCGATCGCCAAGTCCTCGATCCTGATCGTGCGCATGGATCCCAACCGCGTCAAGGTGCCCGAGTCCCGCAAGGACTGGAACGTCGGCGGCATTCAGTGCTACTCGAAGATCTGCACGCACGTGGGGTGCCCTGTGAACCTGTTCGAACGGCAGACGGGACACCTGCTGTGCCCGTGCCACCAGTCGACCTTCGACCTAGGCGATTCCGGCGTCGTGATCTTTGGTCCCGCAGGACGATCTCTGCCTCAGTTGCCCATTACGACGGACAAGGACGGCTACCTCATCGCGCGTAGCGGCTTCACCGTCCCCGTCGGCCCCAGCTACTTCGAGCGGAACTCCCAGGACGACTACAAGGAGGGTGATCGCTGATGGCTAAGCCGGCGAAGACCACCTCCGAAGCACCGGTCCTCGACACCACGTCCCCACCCGAACCACGGCCCGGCAGCCGCGCAGTTCGTTCGCTGGGGTGGTTCGACGACAGACTCGGTCTGGCAAAGATCGGGCGCGCCGGACTCCGCAAGGTGTTCCCGGATCACTGGTCGTTCCTGCTCGGTGAGATCGCGCTGTACTCGTTCATCGTGCTGCTGCTGACCGGCATCTTCCTCACCATCTGGTTCAAACCATCAATGGTCGAGGTCGAATACCACGGCTCCTACCAGTTACTGCGTGGCGTCCCGATGTCCGAGGCGTACATGTCCGCGTTGGACATCTCGTTCGATGTTCGCGGCGGGTTGTTGCTGCGTCAGGTTCACCACTGGGCGGCGATTCTGTTCATCGCGGCCGCCGCCATTCACATGCTGCGCATCTTCTTCACCGGCGCGTTCCGCAAGCCGCGGGAGATCAACTGGCTCATCGGCGTCGGGCTGTTCTCGATGGCCATGGTCGAGGGATTTGCGGGCTACTCGCTGCCTGACGATCTGCTGTCGGGAACGGGCCTGCGGTTCGTGGACGGCCTGATCAGATCGATCCCCTTGATCGGCACATGGGCGGAGTTCTTCGTCTTCGACGGGGAGTTCCCGGGCACCGCCATCATTCCGCGCTTGTACATGGTGCACATCTTGCTGATCCCTGCGCTCTTGCTGGGGCTGATCGCCGCGCACTTGGCGCTGGTCGTGTACCACAAGCACACGCAGTACCCGGGTCCGGGTAGGACCGACAAGAACGTCGTCGGGTATCCCCTGTTCCCCGTGTACATGGCGAAGGCCGGCGGCTTCTTCTTCATCGTTTTCGGCATGTCGGTGCTGATGGGCGCCACCATGCAGATCAACCCGGTGTGGCTGTACGGGCCGTACAACCCCGCGCAGGTCACCGCCGGTTCCCAGCCCGACTGGTACATGGGCTGGGTCGAGGGTGCGATCCGCATCATCCCGAACTGGGAGTGGCACATTGGCGGCACCACCTGGTCGTGGCAGATCTTCTTGCCCGGCGTCGGGCTGCTGACCCTGCTGTTCGTCCTGCTGGGTGTTTACCCCTTCGTCGAACGGTGGATCACGGGCGATAACCGCGAACACCACGTTCTGGACAGGCCTCGCAATGCGCCGACCAGGACCTCGCTGGGCGTGGCCGGTGTCACCTGCTACGGGCTGTTTTGGATTGCCGGTGGTAACGACATCATCGCCACGCACTTCCACTTGTCGTTGAACGCCATCACGGAGTTCATGCGCATCGCGGTATTCGTGGGCCCGGTCATCGCGTTCTTGATCACCAGACGGGTGTGCTTCAGCCTGCAGCGCCGGGATGTCGAACGCGTCTTGCACGGGTCCGAGTCCGGCGAGATCGTCCGTTCGCCCAGTGGCGGGTACTCGGAGGATCACGCACCCCTGTCCCAGGACGAGGCGTTCACGCTGACCAACCACGAGCAGCCGGTACCCGTCGAGGCGACGCCCGCGTTGGATGAGCACGGCTTGCCAGACAAGACCGAGGGTGTCAGTGCGAATCGGGCGCGTCTGAGCAGGTTCTTCTTCCGACATCGCATCGCCACGCCGACGCGAGCCGAGATCGAAGCAGCTCACTCACATGGCGAGGACTCCGACGAGGTCGACCTGCGTTCGTAGCCGTTTGGAATAATCGGTCACGTGCGCTTTCTGAGTGAAGAACCTGTCTATGACCTGACCTACGACGATGTCTTCATGGCCCCGAACCGTTCGGCGGTCACGTCGCGCCTCGATGTCGATCTGACCTCGACCGACGGGTTGGGCACGCCGTTGCCGCTCGTCGTGGCCAACATGACGGCGATTTCCGGGCGCCGCATGGCCGAAACCGTCGCACGCCGCGGCGGAATCGCCATCATCCCGCAGGACATTCCCGTCGATGTCGTCGAGGGCGTCATCAAGCGCGTGAAACGGGCCCACACGCTCTTCGACACGCCCATCACGGTTTCCCCCACGACAACGGTCGCGGAGGCGCTCACACTGGCCCACAAGCGCGCACACGGCGTCGTGGTGGTCGTTGACGAGAACCGCACGCCCCTCGGAGTCAGCTCCGTGCACGACATGACGGGTGTGGATCGGTTCGCGCAAATCCACGAGGTCATGTCGTCAGACATGGTCACCCTGCCCGAGACGGCGACGCCCGAGCAGGTCTTCACGGACCTCACGGCACGCCACCGCTCCGTGGCCCTGCTGACGTCCGGGCAGACCCTCGCCGGGCTCATGACGCTCAAGGGAGCGATCCGAGCGGGACTGTACCGACCCGCACTCGACGACGACGGGCGGCTGCGAATCGGCGTGGCCATCGGGATCAGCGGAGACGTCCGGGGTCGCGCCGAGGCGATGTTGGATGCCGGTGCCGACGTCTTGGTGATGGACACGGCTCACGGCCACCAAGAGCGCATGATTTCGGCCGTGGAGGCCGTTCGCGAGCTCGTGAACGCACGCGGAATCTCCACACCCATCGTCGCGGGCAACGTCGTCACAGCCGCGGGCGTGGCCGATCTCTCGTCGGCTGGCGCCGACGTGGTGAAGGTGGGAGTCGGCCCCGGCGCCATGTGCACCACCCGCATGCAGACCGGTGTCGGTCGCCCACAGTTCAGCGCGGTTCTTGAATGCGCGGCGGCCGCGCGTGCGGAGGGCAAGTCCATTTGGGCAGACGGCGGTGTCCGCCATCCCCGCGACGTGGCCCTCGCTCTCGCAGCAGGAGCGGGCTCGGTGATGATCGGCTCGTGGTTCGCCGGAACCTACGAGTCAACTGGCGACATGCTCTACGACCACGACGGGAGGCCGTACAAGGAGTCATTCGGCATGGCCTCGGCGCGCGCCGTGCGAATGCGCACCCGCGAGCAGAACGCGTTCGACCGCGCGCGGGCAGCCCTGTTCGAGGAAGGCATCTCGAGTTCACGGATGTACCTGGACCCACAACGGCCCGGTGTTGAGGACCTGGTCGACTTCATCGTCTCGGGCGTGCGGTCCTCGTGCACGTACGCCGGTGCGCGCACGCTGGAACAGTTCCACGACCGAGCAGTGGTGGGTATCCAGTCACGCTCGGGCTACGAGGAGGGTCGACCGCTTCACGTCAGCTGGTGAGCACAAGCGCGCGGGAGGGGAAACAACATCCCCTCCCGCGCGTTCGTCGTTTGTCCAGTCAGTGGCGGTATTCGCCGACGTAGTACTGGTACACCCAGCCGGTGAGTGCCCAGATCCCCACGCCGAACCCCAAGATCGTCAGCCACCAGCCGAACACGGGGCCGAGGGAGGCGACCGAAACCGTCAACGCCGTCCAGAACGGCCAGATGCTCGACGGCGGGAAGAAGCCCACGGATCCCGCACCGTCCACGACCTCCGCGTCGGTGAGGTCTTCAGGACGCGGATCCATGTGGCGAGCGGTGATGAACAGGTATGCGGCGATCATGGTGACCAACACCGCCGTGAGCCCCAACGCCACCAGCCCGATGATCTCGTAGGTCAAGAACCAGTACGCGGGCGCGACGACGATGAAGAACACCGCCAGGACTCCGAAGATCCAACCCTCGGTCTTCACTTGCCGACCTCCTTCGCCGCGGCCTGCTCCTTCGTCTCACCGATGGTGATCTCTTCATCCGCCCACGCGGCGGCGACCTCAGGATGGTGCAGGTCGAACGCCGGGGACTCCGAACGAATGCGTGGGAGCTTGGTGAAGTTCTGCCGAGGCGGCGGGCACGATGTTGCCCACTCCAGCGAGCGGCCCCAGCCCCACGGATCATCGACCTCGACCTTGGGCGACTTGCGGCTTATCCAGACGTTCCACAGGAACGGCAGGAAGGACACGCCGAGCACGAAAGACCCGACCGTGGACACCTGATTGAGGAACGTGAATCCCTCCGACGGCAGGTAGTCGACGATCCGGCGTTGCATGCCCTCCACACCCAGCCAGTGCTGCACCAGGAAGGTGAGGTGGAAACCGATGAACAGCATCCAGAAATGGGCCTTGCCCCACGCCTCGTTCAGCATCCGCCCGGTGATCTTGGGCCACCAGAAGTAGAAGCCTGCGAACATCGCGAACACGACGGTCCCGAACAGCACGTAGTGGAAGTGCGCGACGACGAAGTATGTATCGGACACCTGGAAATCCAGCGGCGGGCTGGCAAGGATGATGCCCGTCAAACCGCCGAAGAGGAACGTCGTGAGGAAGCCCAGCGACCAGAGCATGGGCGTGGAGAAGTCCAAGGACCCACCCCACATCGTCCCGATCCAGTTGAAGAACTTCACCCCGGTGGGCACCGCGATCATGAAGGTCATGAACGAGAAGAACGGCAGGCTGACCGCGCCCGTGACGAACATGTGGTGTGCCCACACGGAGATGGACAGCGCGCCAATGCTGAGCGTCGCCGCCACGAGCCCCACGTACCCGAACAGAGGCTTGCGGCTGAACACCGGCAAGATCTCGGTGATGATCCCGAAGAAGGGCAACGCGATGATGTAGACCTCGGGGTGCCCGAAGAACCAGAACAGGTGCTGCCACAGCAACGGACCGCCGGTGGCCGGATCGAAGATGTGGGTACCGAGGCGACGGTCGGATTCCAGCACCAGCAACGCTGCGGACAGGATCGGGAAGGCGATGAGGATCATGATTGACGTGACGAGGGTGTTCCACGCCATGATCGGCATCCTGAACATCGTCATGCCCGGCGCGCGCATCGTCATGATGGTGGTGATGAAGTTGACCGCACCCAGGATCGTGCCGACACCGGTGAGGTACAGGCCCATCAGCCACAGGTCCCCGCCGATGCCCGGCGAGTTGACCGCGTCACTCAGCGGCGCATAGGCGAACCACCCGAACGCCGCCGCACCCTGGGGACTCAAGAACCCCGACAGCGTGATGACGCCGCCGAACACGAACAGCCAGAACGCGAATGCGTTCATGCGCGGGAACGCGACGTCGGGGGCACCGATCTGCAGCGGCAGGATGAAGTTGGCGAACCCGGCGAACATGGGCGTCGCAAACAGCAGCAGCATGATCGTGCCGTGCATGGTGAAGAACTGGTTGAAGTTGTCGAAGTTGAGGTATTGGCGACCGGGGAAAGCCAGTTCGGCGCGGATGGTCAGCGCCAAGAGTCCGCCAATGGCAAAGAAGATCAGCGAGGCGACGAAGTACATCTTGCCGATCAGTTTGTGATCGGTGGTCGTCAGGATGTCCATGATCGACTTGCCGAGCGTCATCGGTCGCGCAGGCTTGACGGCCTCGCCTGTCGACGCCGACCGAGGTTGCACATGCGCGTCAGCGGTAGTCACGAGTGCTCCTCACTCGTCGAGGGGACGGGAATGGCGGTCCCCTTCGACGGGACGGTGATCTCCCCCGTCTGCCCCTTGGCTTTCAGACCGTCGAGGTACTTGTAGTACTCGTCCTCGTCCACGACCTTCACGTTGAACAACATGGCGGAGTGGTACGTGCCGCAGAACTCGGCGCATTTTCCGAGGTATTCCCCCTTCTCGGTCGGCGTGACGTCGAAGGAGTTCGGGTGGCCGGGGATCACGTCCAACTTGTAGTAGAAGTTCGGAATCCAGAAGGAGTGGATCACGTCGGCCGACTGCAGGTTGAACCGAACCGTTTTGTTCACCGGCAGGTACAGGTCGGGCGTGTGTTCGACGGTGCCCGCCTCGTGCACGACGGCACCGACGCGCGAATCGTCGGCCTCCATGTAGTTGAAGGTCCAGGCCCACTTCTGGCCGATCACATTGATCGTGACGTCCGGCTCGTCGACCTTTTCGTTGACCGTGTCCTGCGCCCGGACCGTGAAGAAGAACATCACGCCGATGATGAGGAACGGGACGAGCGTGTACAGCAACTCGATGGGCAGGTTGTAGCGCGTCTGCCTAGGGATTTCACCGTGGTGACGCTTGCGGTAGCGAACGCTGACCCAGCCGATCAGGCCCCACACGAAGACACCGACGACCAAGGAGGCGATCCAGGCGCCGACCCACAGATCGCCGATGGCCTGTCCGCGGTCACTGGCCAGCGTTGGGAGCCCGAACCGAGCCCACTGGTCAGCATCCTCCTGGGAACACCCGGATAGCACAGCGGCAGTAGCCGCTGCGGCGACGACGGCCCCGACAGGGCGGACCCATCGAACTGCACGCCGGGTTGTGTGTGGAGTCACGGGCGCCCCTCCCCTTTTGCCGCCTTGACGGCGCAAGACCGAGTTGTGGCGCAACACTAACCCAAACGGCCGTCCCAGCGCCTCCCCTCGAGGCGCCTGGACGGCCGTTTTCTCCAGATTCTTCGCCTAATGGCGTGGGTGCTGGCTCACCTGGTGGTCAGTGGAAAGAGTCCCCACAAGCGCAGGAGCTTGTCGCGTTGGGGTTGTCGATGGTGAACCCCTGCGCCTCGATGGTGTCCGAGAACCCGATCGTGGCTCCCTTGAGGTACGGGGCGCTCATCTTGTCGGTGACGACGCGCACGCCGTCGAAGTCGTTCACGACGTCGCCGTCAAGCTCGCGATCATCGAAGTACAGCTGGTACCTGAGCCCGGAGCATCCGCCCGGTTGCACGGCGATGCGAAGCCACAGGTCCTTTTCACCCAGCAACTCCTTGACCTTCGCGGTCGCATCGTCGGTCAGCAGGACGCCTTGCGTCACTTCTACTGTCATGTGTTCTCCCGCGGTCGATTGGGAAGGTCCGGCACCGTTCGTCCGCGAATCCGGACACAACGATGTTGCCTGCCGATTGTAGGCCGACGGGAGAGCGCACCCAAACGGCTACCACATCCAGGACGACGCCACGCGGGCCACGGACATTTGCAAGGACTCCATCGATGCCGCTTCGACAACGAAGGCAGCCTCGATTCCCGTGGATCGCAGCTCGCGTGTCCCCACGGAGACGTTGCCGGCCATGACCACCACCGGGGTCCCTGCGCGGGCACCCACCTCCGAGAGGTACCGCACGAGCGCCCCTCCATGGCTACCCATGTCGAGGCTCGTACAGGCACTGACAAGGAGGTCCGCCTGCCGCACGGACCCGGACAGCCCGGCGCACTCGTCGGCCAGAGCCGGTGCTGTCGTCAGACGGCCACCCAACGCCAAGATCGCCGCACCGCAGCCCCCAGCCGCACCCCCACCATCGGCGAAGGGGTCCACTCCGGCGTGCTCGGCCAGGCGACCAAGGGCTCGGTCAGCCCGCAGGATCTCGGACAGGTCCGTGCCCAGTTCACGACCCCGGACGGAACTGGTCCCCCGCAGGCCCGTCAGCGGCATCGTCAGCTCCTCCGGGTCCACGAGGCCGACGAGGTCTCGCCCATCCAACGCGGCTCGCGGCGATGACATGTCGAGGCTTTCCAAGCCCGTCAGGGCCGCGACACCGCCGTCAAGGGGCACATCGGCGCGGGCTCCCAGGCCAGCCAGCAGGCCAGCCCCGCCATCGTGCGCGGTGACGGTGGTGAGATCGACGGCGACGGCCGGGCGTGGGTCCCCCAGTGCGTCGGCCACCGCCTGCCCGATGGGCAGGCTCGTCCCCGTCGCATTCGAGGGGTCGCCGGCATCCGGGAGAACAAGGAGAAGGTCTTGGGTTCGCGCCGAAACGGGGGGCGGAGACGCAGTGGCCACTCCAGCGTCCAGTAGCGCCTGGACGAGGTCGGCCCCCCGCGCGCCTGCAGGAATCAAGGCCACCTGCGCACCGGCGTCTCGCCAGGCTCTCGCGACAGACAGCCCTGCCTCGTACCCGGACAGTCCACCCACGCGATCCGCGGCAACGACCACTCTCACGGCCGTCATTGTGCCTTGCCTGACCCGCCCGGCTACACCGGGGGCGACGATCTCGCCGGACAGCGCGATGCCGCGATCGCCGACACGGCTTAGGATTGGCCAATCAGCTCGTACAAACCAGAAGGCAGTGATCGTGGGGCTATTCAACCCATACAAGCGCGATGAAGCGGCACCGGCGCCCGAGCCCGAATCCCCAACCCCGAGCGCAACGACGGGTCGCGGCAAGAAGGGCGCCCCCACCCCCACTCGCAAGCAGGCCGAGGCGGCCCGCAAGGAGCGTGCGCGGCCACAGCTGACCGCCAAGCAGGTTCGCGCGAAGGAGCGCCAGGCGAGCCGCGACGCTCGGCTGAAGGCGATGGGTGAGGTAGATGCGGCCCCCGCTCGTTCCCTGGCACGAGACTTCATCGACTCCCGATGGACCATCGCCGAGTTCTTGATGCCGATGCTCCTCGTGACGATCTTGATCACGTTGATCGGTCAGCAGATCTGGGGCACGAGTCAGACGTCCTTCCTGGTGATGCAGATCACCATCTTCGCTGCCTACGGGATGCTGGCGCTGACGGTGATCGAGATCATCATCAACTGGCAGCGCTTCAAGCGCAGGCTGCGCACCAAGTACCCCAACGAAACGGCGAAGGGGTTGCTGTTCTACTTCGTGAACCGCAGCATTTCGGTCCGCCGCATGCGTAACCCGCGGCCGGTCGTCGAACGAGGAGAAAAGCCATGACGTGGCAGTGGTGGGCCACCGGGCCCGAGCGTGAACCCCAGCCCGTCGGTCCGGCCTTCTTGAGCCAGGGCCATGCGGAGAAGTGGCTCACGGAGTCGTACGAGGAACTGGCCGAGGCGGGCTGGACCGCCGTCTCGCTGCGCGAGGCAGATCGACTTGTGTATGGGCCGATGTCGCTGGCTGCCGAATAGGCGACGACTAGGGTTGCGAGAGGTTTGAGTCCTCACACCCGCACATTCGACACCCCCGAAGGAAGGTAACCATGCCTGATTCGCGATTGCCGTCGGTCACTTTGTCGCGCTCTGTACCTGCGGAGGCCGACGTCGTGATCGTGGGGATTGCTCCCGGCTCGAAAGAAACCGTCTTGTTGGGCGTCCCCGCTGACCTGGAGAAGGCCGTCAGCAAGCGAATGGGTGCATCGCTCCTGTCGATCGCGGAGTCGCTGGGCGCCAGCCCGACCCTCGGCAAGGCCGTCGTCCTGGCGGTGGCGAGTGGCCCGCGGGTGGTCGTCACCGGGCTCACGAGTGTCGATTCCACACCTGAGCAAGTGCGCCGCGCCGTGGGCGCTGGCATGCGTCACGCCGCTTCCCTGCCGCACCGCAACGCGTTGAACGTCGCCGTCTCGATGGACGTCGTCGAGCCTCAGTCGCTGAGGGCCGCGGCGGAGGGAGCACTCCTGGGGTCTTATCGCTACACCAAGAACACGGCCGAACCCGAGCGACCGGCCATCGCCTCCGTGACCATCGTGAGCTCCGCAGCGAAGCCGGAGTCGCGCCAGGCGGTATCGACGGCTGCAATCGTCGCCGAGGCCGTGTGCCAGGCCAGGGATTGGATCAATCACCCGCCGAACCTGCTGTACCCGGAGACCTTCGCGGACTCGGCCCGTGACCAGGTGAAGTCCCGACGTGTGGGCGTCGAAATCCTGGACGAGGCGCGGCTGCGCAAGGACGGCTACGGCGGACTCCTCGCGGTCGGCGGCGGATCGGTCCATCCCCCGCGCTTGGTGCGCTACACCTACGCTCCTCGGGGCGCCAAGTTCCATCTCGCGTTGGTGGGCAAGGGAATCACGTTTGACTCGGGTGGCTTGGACCTGAAGACGGCCGATGGCATGTACACGATGAAATGTGACATGTCCGGTGCGGCCGCCGTCCTCGCCGCCACGCGAGCCATTGCTGATCTGGGACTGAAGATCACCGTCACGGCATACGCCTGCCTGGCAGAGAACATGCCTTCGGGTACGGCCTACCGCCCCTCGGACGTCTTGACGATGTACGGCGGGAAGACGGTCGAGAACGCCAACAGCGATGCGGAGGGGCGCCTGGTCATGGCCGATGGCTTGGCCCGATCCAACGCCGACAACCCCGACCTGGTTGTCGACATCGCAACCCTGACCGGCGCGTGCATGATCGCCCTCGGGTTGCGGACTGCCGGGCTCATGGCGTCGGACGATCTCACCGCAGACCGGGTTCTCGACGCGGCTGAAACGGCGGGTGAGACCTTCTGGCATCTCCCGATTCCCGAGGAGATTGCCGCAGGGTTGAGTTCGTCAGTGGCTGATCTGCGTTCGGCCAGCACCAAACGCTACGGTGGCGCGCTGACGGCCGCTGCTTTCCTGAGGGAGTTCGTCGACTCAGACCGGCCCTGGGCGCATCTGGACATCGCGGGTCCCTCGTTCAACGAGGGAGAGGCCTACGACTATGTGTCCGGTGGGGGCACCGGATTCGGCGTGCGCACGCTGGTGGCGCTGGCCGCGGCCTTGTCAGCTTGAGGGTCGGCGCCGCTTGCGCTCGTTGAAATCCCGCATCCGCTGCGGATACGGGACGACGCCTGCGTCGTAGGCGGGGATAGAGCGCTTGGCCGCAAACCGCCGCCCCCACGAGACGTCCCGGATGGACCTGCGCGTCCACTCCCCGTCATAGGCGATCAGCAGCAGGCTCGGCTTGGCGAACTGGGTCGGCTGTTCGATCCACGCCTCGACGCCGCGCCGTGTCGAAGCAAACTGGTCGAGGTGCTCGGCCGAGGAGTCGGCTGACCGGGCGCCTTGATCCGAGCGCCGAGAACCGAATAGTCGGGGGAATCGCACCCCTCCATTTAACCTCAGCGCCCCTGGCGCGAAACTCCTCAACATGCCGACGCCGCGCGTCGCTGGATGCCCCGATGCGCACCCATGGACAACCGGGATAGTCTGAGCGCGACGAAACGTGCACGTGAAGGAGCTGATTGTATGTCGACCCAAGTCCCACTTCCTGCTCTTGGTGAAAGTGTGACGGAAGGCACCATCTCTCGCTGGCTGAAGAACGTTGGTGATGAGGTGGCGGTCGACGAGGCGCTCGTCGAAGTCTCCACGGACAAGGTCGACACGGAGATCCCCTCCCCCGTTGCGGGAGTGGTGCTGGAGATCCGTGTCGCCGAGGACGAGACCGCCGCCGTCGGGTCCGTTCTCGCAGTGATCGGTGATCCGTCGGAGGCGGGTGCATCCGCGCCTGCGGCCACGCCGCCCGCTGCCGAGGCAGCGCCTCCGGTTGCTGCCGCAGCACCGGCCCCAACACCCGAACCGGCACCGGCCCCCGCGCCGGCTGCGTCACCCGCGCCAGCGGCATCCCCGCAGGGCGTGGACGTGCTTCTTCCGGCGCTGGGCGAGTCTGTCACGGAGGGGACGGTGTCACGCTGGCTGAAGTCGGTTGGAGACAGCGTGGACGCCGATGAGGCTCTCGTCGAAGTTTCCACTGACAAGGTCGACACCGAGATCCCGTCTCCGGTCGCCGGGACGCTTCTGGAGATTCGAGTCGCCGAGGACGAGACGGCCTCTGTGGGCGCAGTTCTCGCCGTGATCGGTGATGCCAGCGCCGCGGCGGCTGCTCCCGCGCCGACACCGGCAGCGGCGCCAGCCGTCGCCCCGGCACCCGAGCCGGTGACCACCCCGGCACCCGCGCCGACAACTCCGGCACCCGTTCCAGCTGCTGCTCCCGCGCCGACACCGGCGGCATCGCCCGCCCCCGCGCCGACACGCGCGTCCGGGTCGGTCCCCGAGGGTCTGTACGTCACACCACTCGTGCGCCGGATGGCCACTGAGCACGGCGTTGACCTCGCCTCGGTAACCGGAACCGGTGTGGGCGGACGCATTCGCAAGCAGGACATCCTCGACGCAGCTGAGGCCAAGAAGGCGGCTGCTGCAGCAGCCGCCGCGGCGCCCGCTCCGACGCCTGCCCCGGCGAAGCCTGCGGCCGCACCTTCCCCGGCGCCGGCCACCACCGGGCTCAAGGGAACGACGGAGAAGGTCTCACGGATGCGGGCGACCATCGCCCGTCGCATGCTCGAATCTGTGCAGACGTCTGCGCAGCTCACCGCGACGGTCGAGGTGGACCTCACACCGATCTCTCAGATTCGCGCTCGGGCCAAGAAGGACTTCGCCGCGCGCGAGGGTGCCGGCCTGTCGTACCTGCCGTTCATCTGCAAGGCGGTCGTGGAGGCACTTCAGGCCTACCCGAAGATCAACGCCACCCTCGACATGGAGGCTGGCACGATCACGTACCCCAATGGTGAACATCTCGGCATCGCCGTGGACACCGACAAGGGCCTGCTGGTCCCGGTCATCCCCGACGCCGGGGACCTGTCCGTTGGAGGACTGGCGAAGAAGATCGCCGACGTGGCGGCCCGTACGCGCGCCAGCAAGATCTCCCCCGACGAGTTGTCGGGCGGCACCTTCACCGTCACGAACTACGGTTCGGCGGGGACGCTGTTCGACACACCGATCATCAACCAGCCGCAATCGGCGATTCTCGGCACCGGGGCACTCGTCAAGCGCCCGGTGGTGCTGTCGGATCCTGCGCTGGGTGACGTGATCGCCATTCGCCACATGATGTACCTGTCCATGTCCTACGACCACCGCCTGATCGACGGCGCAGATGCCGCGCGGTTCTTGAGTCACGTGAAGGCCCGGCTGGAAGAGGGCGATTTCGGGGCCGAGTTCGGTCTGTGACGGGGTCTGGTGGGTGACGTCGAGGTTTCTCGACGCTCACCCGGTGGACCGGCGGCGAACCGCCGCCGGTCCTTCCCAGATCGTGGTTACCAGGGCTGTATGGGGTACCGCAGTCGTGGCGTAAGATGAATCCCTGGGGAACTTCCCCACAAGGCCTCCCGGCCTGACTCCCACACACGTCTCCGGAGTTGAACCATGGCAAGCGAGCGCGCGAAAGAACTCGCCGCGAAGCAACGGGCCCAGCGCAAAGCGGCCAAGTTGGCGAAGAAGAACAGCACGGACCCTCGCGACTGGAGCTGGCCTCGCCAGATGATCGAGGTCTTCAAGCGCACGCGCGAGCACGACAACCAGCTCGTGTGGTGGATGGCTGGGGCGTTCGTTCTCGGCACCGCAATTGCCGTCGTGACCGGCATCCTGCTCAACGCCGTGATCATCTACTCCATTCTCGGCGTGGCCCTGGGCATTTCTGCCGCGATCTGGGTGCTGATCTGGCGTTCGAAGTCGGCAAGCTACCGGCGCTATCACGGGCAGAAGGGCTCTTCAGAGGTTGCGCTCGCCGAACTGGACAAGAAGAAGTGGACCTCTGAAATGGCGATCGCCATGGACCGGTCCATGAACCTCGTCAGTCGGACCGTAGGCCCGGCCGGGGTGGTGCTCATTGGTGAGGGTGAAGGCGCCCGCGCCAAGCAACTGCTGGCGACCGAGCAGCGCCGCCACGAGCAGGTTGCCGGTGGTGCCCCCGTCACGACCTTGATGATGGGTGACGGTAAGGGACAGGTGCCGCTTGAGGAGTTGGCCAAGCGGATCAAGAAGCTGCCCAAGAAGACCAGCAAGCTCGAACTGCTGGAGCTCAAGCAGCGCCTGAAGGCCTTGGATGCCGTCCGACCGAAGGCACCGATTCCCCGCGGTCCTATGCCAAACATGCGCGGCGCGCACCGTGCCATGCGCGGGCGCTGAACCCCCTCGACCCCCGTACCTTCGACGGGTCCCCGCTGACGTGCAGAAGTCGGGTATCTGCGCAGGGCCCAAACACGCCTAACATACTTTTGTGACCGACCGGCATCCTTCCGTTCCGGCCGAGCCCCCAGTCTGGAATCAACCTCCCGCCCAGCCCGAGTATGGGCCGGGGTTCGAGCCGAGTGATCGGATACTCTACGGGCCGCAGTACGAGCCGGTCGTGCGTGAACTTGAGTCGCATGGCTTCGAGCCCTCCAACCAGACGCTTGACGGGCAAGGCGGCGCCCAAGTCCGGCGGCCCCGCGCAGAAGTTCGCCTTCACCTCAAGGCTGGGCTCTTCTCCAAGGGGTCGACCACCCCGAAGGTCAAGATTGACGGGATTCCCGTTGCGACGCGCTGGGGTGACAACGTGATTCCTGTTGCTGCGGGGCGTCACCGCATCCAGGTCTCGACGCAATATCTCTACGAGATGGGGCAGATGGCGATCGACGTTGACGCGGACCCAGCCGCCACCCCCGACGTCTACTACGCAGCCTCGTCCGGCGGGGCCTTGTTTCCAGCCGCCATCGGCATCACGCCACAAGCCAGCCACGGTGGCAGACTTCAGATTGCCGTCCTGGTTTTTTTCTCGGCCCTGCTCTTGACCCTGTGGATCGCTTCTACCGCCTGGGGTTGATCGGCCACGTCGACGGATCGCCTCCTGATCACGCATCACGCACCGGGCACTTCGTGGCCCGGCGCGCGCCCCGCCAGCGGATGGGGTTAGGTCCTTCGCTTCATCGTCGGTCGGACGTCACCGACCCAGACCCAGCCGTCGCCTATCGTTGGACGCATGAGCTATCCGTACAACCCGAATTCTGCCCAGTCGCCGACGTGGGCTCAACCACCTAGCCAGCCCACCTATGGCTCGGGGTACGAACCGACGGACCGGACGCTGTACGGACAGTCTCAGGTACCCGCCACGCAGGGCTTCGCTCAGCTTCGCGTGCACCTCAAGCCGGGCTTGTGGTCCGGTTGGTCGACGAGGCCCAACGTGAGGATCAACGGGGTCCCGGTGGTGGCCACCTGGGGTACGAACACCTTCCCCGTCCCGGCGGGGCGCCACTACCTCCAGGTGTCCACGCAGTACCTCTTCGAGATGGGACCGACGGCCATCGAGGTGGACGCACGGCCGGGCATCGCAACCGACGTTTATTACGCCGCTCCTTCGGGTGGGTTGATGTTCCCCGGCTCGATCGGCTTCACGCCCCAGACCAACCCCGGAATGGTGTTCCAGATCATCATGATGGGCATCTCGGTCGCGTTGCTTCTGTTTGCTTTTGTGGTGCTCTTGCTGGGGGTCGCCCTCGTTTGAAATGGGCCTGAGGCGGACGCCGTTGCATCTCGGCGGGTCAGCCGGTCGGTGCATGGCAGTGCGGTACCCCAGCTCGCATTCCTGGCCGCCTTCTCATTCCTCATCATGATGTTCAACCTGCCCGTCCCGGGCGGGACGTCGGCGGCGTCTGGGACGACCGGCGCGGGTGACCGCTTACCACGTGCTGGCCCATCCCCATGGGCAACAGGTCGTTTGTAGTATCGTGAGCGACCGACGGTGAGGTCGCCGTCGGTAACCTTTTTGGCGCCCACGTGGCCGTGGGACGTTCGGTGAATGCGCAAGTGCGTGGCGGGGCATGTTCATCGACGGGCGGTGCGCCGTGTGCGCTCCGACAACCGCTGCGCGCACACATGGAAAGGCTCAGATCGTGCATCTCCGCAAGTCCCTTGTGGCCGCCGCAGCGGTCGCTTTCGCGCTGACTGCATCCTCTTGCGCAGCGCCCAGTTCCTCACCATCGGGTAGCGCCGCCGGGACACCAGTCAAGATCGGCATCACGCAGATCGTGTCCCATCCGTCGCTCAACGCCTCCGTTGAAGGTTTCAAGGAGGCCCTGGCTGACGCCGGCTACGACGCCACCTACGACGAGCAGAACGCCCAAGGCGACGTGCAGACGGCCGCCACCATCGCGGGCAACTTCGCCACCGCCGATCTTGACTTGGTTCTGGCCGTTGCAACGCCCACGGCACAGGCGGCTGCCCAAGCCATCACCGACAAGCCGGTTCTGTTCACGGCAGTGACCGACCCCGTCGGCGCCGGTCTGGTCAAGTCGCTGAAGGATCCCGGAGGCAACGTGACCGGGACCACCGACGCTCCCCCCGTGGAGGACGGCGACAACCCCGCGACCAAGCAGATGTCGCTGATCAAGCAGATCGTGCCCGACGCGAAGACCGTCGGCATCGTCTACTCGTCCGGTGAGGCGAACTCGCTCACGCAGGTCAAGTGGGCCAAGGAAGCCGCGAAGTCCATGGACTTGGAAATCAAGGAGGCCACCGTCACGACGTCGGCAGAGGTGCAGCAGGCGGCCGAGTCCCTTTCGGTTGACGCCTACTACGTGATCACCGACAACACCGTCGTGTCCGCCCTGGACAGCCTGCTGACGGTCGCGGAGTCCAAGAAGGTTCCCACGATCGCCGCAGAGGGTAACTCGGTCGCCGATGGATGCGTCGGCAGCTGGGGCATCTCGTACCACGATCTCGGCTACCAAACGGGCGAGATGGCTGCAAAGGTTCTCGCGGGCGAGGCCGACCCTGCTTCGACGCCAGTCGAGGACGCGAAGAATCTTGAGCTGTACCTGAATCTCGCCGCGGCCAAGAAGCAAGGCGTCACGATCCCGCAAAGCGTGATCGACGAGGCCGATCCCGAGAACGTCACCAAGTAACCGCACGAACGACGGGACGCGAATGATCACTGCTCTCGAACTGGGTCTGCTGTACGCGATCATGGCGCTGGGGGTGTACCTCACCTTCCGCATCCTTGAGTTTGCTGACCTGACCGTGGACGGGAGCATCACGACCGGCGCGGGCGTCAGTGCGATCGGCATCATCAATGGGGTGCCGCCCGCCTGGACGCTCGCGCTGGCCACCGTCAGCGGGCTCTTGGCCGGTCTGATCACCGGCCTGCTGCACACACGGGGCCGCATCGACGGGCTGTTGGCCGGAATCCTCACGCAGGTAGCGTTGTACTCGATCAACCTGAGGATCATGGGGCGGGCGAATCTGCCCCTGCTGAGAGAGACAACGCTCTTCACACCCTTGCGAGCAGAGGGGATCATAGGCAGTTGGAAGGGTCCTGTGATCCTGGCCATCGGCGTGATGATCATCTTGGCGTTGATCGTGTGGTTCTTACACACCGACATCGGCTCCGCACTCCGCGCGACCGGTGACAACCCCGACATGATCCGGTCATTCGGCGTGTCGACCGACGCGGCGAAGCTGCTCGGGCTTGCGCTGTCCAACGGGCTGGTCGCCCTCAGCGGCGCGCTCGTGGCCCAGTACCAGGGCTTCGCCGACATCTCCATGGGCATCGGCATGATCGTCGCCGGGCTGGCCTCGGTCATCATCGGACAGGCCATCTTGGGCAGAGGCAGCATCCTCCGCTCGGCCTTCGCCGTCGTGCTCGGGTCGGTTCTGTACCGCGTCATCATTCAGCTGGCGCTGAGCGCTGGTTTGAACCCCAACGACATGAAGCTGATCTCCGCGCTGCTGGTGATCGTCGCGCTGATCGTCCCGCAGTGGAAGGGCTTCAGCAAGATGAGCGCTAGTTTCCGAGCCAAACGCGCGATCAGCGACAAGATGCCGGGCGGCGACGAAGCGCGGGTCCACATTGATGATGAGGTGAAGCGCTGATGTTGGAGATCCGCGACATTTCTCTCACGTTCTCCCCGGGCACGGTCAATGAACGTCTGGCTCTCCGCAACGTCGATCTCACCCTGGAGCACGGCGACTTCGTCACCATCGTGGGGTCCAATGGTGCAGGCAAATCGACGCTGCTGAATGTCATCGCCGGTACGGCACGCGCGGACTCCGGCACCGTGAGCGTTGACGGCCGCAACATCACCAAGATGTCCGAGCATCAAACGGCCCGATTCGTCGGTCGCGTGTTTCAAGATCCTCGCGCGGGCACCGCACCGCACATGTCGATCGAGGAGAACCTTTCGATCGCGTTGGCGCGCGGCAAGACTCGAGGCCTGCGCAGGGCGGTGACCCGGGCAAAGCGTGAGATCTTCCGGACCGAACTCGTGGCGCTCGAGCAGGGTCTGGAGGACCGCCTCAAAGACTGGGTGGGGCTGTTGTCCGGCGGACAGCGTCAGGCGCTGTCGCTGCTCATGGCCACGTTGCAGGAACCCAAGATTCTCCTGCTCGATGAGCACACGGCGGCTCTCGATCCGCAGCGCGCCGAGCTCGTCACTCGCCTCACGCGCGACATCGTGCAGCGACACAATCTGACGACGCTGATGGTCACGCACAACATGGAGCAGGCCCTCGCGCTCGGCAATCGACTCATCATGATGCACCAGGGACAGATCGTCTTCGAGCTGGACGCCGAAGCCAAGAAGTCGATGACCGTCCCCGGCCTCCTGACCGAGTTCGAGCGCCTCAAGCTCGACATGAGCGACCGCACACTCCTGTCCTGAAGCCTCGGTGACCAGATCGTTCCGCCGGGCGTCTGATTCCAGCCTGGTCCACCCCATGTGAACAGGCGAGGCTGGATGGCATGACAACAGCCTTGATCGTGATCGATGTCCAAGAGTCCTTTGTGCGCAATCCCGCATGGGCCCACGTCTCGAACCCGGAGATCGTCGGCACCGTGAGTCGTCTGGTTGACGGGGCGCGCGCCGCAGGTAGCGCCGTGTGCTGGGTGTGGCACGCGGAACCCGGCAGCGATTCGGTCTTCGATCCCGAACTGGGGCTCGTGCGCCCGATGGGGGGCCTCGACGTGCGCGCGGGTGATCCGCAGTTCACCAAGACGTCCCGCAACGCCTTCACCACCACGAACCTGGCGCAGACGCTCACGCGCGACGGTGTCGACCGACTCGTCATCGCCGGCATTCAGACCGAGCAGTGCTGCGAGACGACAACGCGCCTCGCGGCCGACCTTGGATACTCGGTGACCTTCGTCACGGAGGCGACGGCGACCTTCCCCGTCGTTCGCCCGGACACTGGCGACGTTCTCGCGGCGGACGCCGTGATCCAACGCACCGAGTTCGCTCTAGCGGGTCGGTTCGCGCGCATCGCGACCGTCGAGGACGCCTTTCCTCCCCCGGCGGCCGCATGAGCGACCCAAGCGTGCATGGCGCCCCCGCGTCGACGATTCGCGTCGTCTTCGTGGTGGCGCCGGGCGTGCATCTGCTGGATCTCGCCGGTCCGGCCCAGGTGTTCGGGACCGTCTCGCAGGTGTCGGACCAGACTTGGAACCTGGCCTACGTCGCGGAGGCCCCGACGATCCCCTCGTTCCAGGGGATGACGCTTCACGCGGACACCGCGTGGCCCGACCTCTCCCCCAATGACCTCGTGGTCGTACCCGGGTGGCGCGTGGAGCGGGATCGGCCCACCCCCAAGTTCGGCGCCTCAACTCTGGCTCACCTGTCCGATCACCACCGGCGGGGAGGGACCGTCATGAGCGTCTGTGCTGGTGCCTTTGCCCTCGCACAGGCGGGTCTGCTCGACGGACGGCGAGCGACGACCCACCACGACTTGCAGGATGAACTGGCTCGCCGGTTCCCGCAGGTCAAGGTGGTCCGCGACGTGCTGTTCGTCAGCGACGGAGACGTCCATACGTCGGCAGGAATCGCCAGTGGGATCGACCTCGCCCTGCACGTCGTCTCCCAGCGCTTGGGGCCCAGAACCGCATCACAGGTCGCCCGCGGGATGGTGGTCTTCGCCCGCCGTAACGGCAACGAGCCACAAGACAGCATCATGCTCCGCCGCCGTGACCACCTGGACGACCTCGTGCATCGCGTCCAGGACATCATCGACCACCGCTACGCCCAGACACTCCCGCTGAGCCACCTGGCCGACGAAACCCACGTCAGTCAACGGACCCTGACGCGCGCCTTCGAGCGTGCACTGGGCATGTCACCGCTGCGCTACCAGCAGCTCCTACGCCGCGAGCACGCCGAACGCCTCATCGCGACCGGCGCGAGCATCGAATCCGCCGCTCGCGAGGTCGGTTTTGAGGACGCCCGCATGCTGCGCACCCTGCGCCGACGCCCCGTCGAGGATGACTGATCGCTCGGCTCAGGACTCAGGGTTATGAGCAGGGATGATTCGCACCTTGTTTCGAATCGCGTGCAGTCGATGCAGCGTGCGAAAGGTCTGTGTGCGCTGAACGTCAACGATGAACCCGGGGAACGGGGCCTTCTGGCGCAGCCGATCGATCTGGATGTTGTGCCAGACCGCGTCCCCCGCCAGCAAGACCGGCCCGTCCTCGGTGCGAAGCAGGATCCCGACGCTGCCGGGCGTGTGGCCAGCCAGGTGGACGAGGACGACCGAACCGTCGCCGAAGACGTCATGGCTTCGTTCGAAGGTCAGCACGGGAGGCCCTTCGAGGACGTATCGATCAACGCGACGCCCTGACAGGGCGGATCGGACTCCTCCAACCGGCGGGTGCTTCCCAGACAGGATCCAGTCGTGTTCGCGCGTGTGGACGACGACCGGAAGCCCGGGCAGGTCCAGCAGCCCACAGACGTGGTCCCAGTGCAGGTGGGTGGGCAGCGCGAAGTCGATCTCCTCGGGCGCGAGCCCACCGCGTTCCATTGCTTCGACAACGGTGGTGACGTCGGCGGGAGGTCGAACGACCGAACGCAAGATCCACGGCAGTTCGGGCATGACGCGTTGTTCGCAGAGATGGCAGATCGCCGGGTCGACAATGATTGTGGCTTGCCGGTGCCGGATCACATAGGACGTCAGCGCATTCCCCACCGTCCGCGGACGCCGGAGGCCCTCGGCGGCGGCAAAGGTTGGGATTTGCCGCGTGAGTTGGTCCAGACGCTGAAGGCGAACCGTGACGGTGCCCGCTGGCAGGCCCGCATCCACGAGTCCCGACAAGAACCGTCGGTCGATCGGGCGCGGCAACAGGTAGCGGTACGGCGTCGCGGCGAAGCCGGCCAGTCCCCGGGCCGTGTTCCGCATCGGGCGAGTCCCCAGGGGGCCGATAGGCACAGCGGGGTCGCTGGACCCTGGCGAAGGCTTTGTGGCCCCTCCGTCCGCTCGTGAACCGCTCATCAAACGTCCTTTCACAAGCGTGGTTTCGACCGGGCGCAGCCCTGCCGGGACCGGGGCGTGGCTAGCTCAGGCTGTCAGACAGTTCGAGCCACCGCTCCTCGAGGGCCTCGACATCGGCCTCAAGTGCAGTCAGTTCATCGGCTCGCCGTTGAAGGCCCTCGTAGTCGCTGGAGTCGTGCGTCGCCATGTCTTCATGGACGCGCGCGATGGTCTCCGCCAGCTTGTCGAGTCGACGTTCGATCGAGGCGATCTCCTTGGTGACCGCGCGCCTGTCCGCGCTAGACATCGCCTCGTCCGATTCCTTGGCCGGGGCGGACGCCGTGGCCGAAGGCTTGCCCTTTGGTCGAGCTCGTTCATGGGCAGCGCGCAACGTGAGGTACTCGTCGACCCCACCCGGCAGGTGACGCAGGTGACCGCCGAGGATCGCGTACTGCTGATCGGTGACGCGCTCGATGAAGTACCGGTCGTGGCTGACGACGATGAGCGTGCCCGCCCACGAATCGAGCAGGTCCTCCATCGCCGCCAGCATGTCGGTGTCGAGGTCGTTCGTCGGTTCGTCAAGGATCAACACGTTCGGCTGATCCAACAAGATCAACAGCAGTTGCAGGCGGCGCTGCTGCCCGCCCGACAGGTCTTTGACCGGCGTCGAAAGTTGCGCGTTGGAGAACCCGAGACGCTCCAGCAACTGCGCAGGTGTCAGATCCTGCGCCTTGGATCCCGACCCGATGGTGTAGCTCGCCCTCAGACCAGCGATGACGACACGGACCGGGTCGTCCAGGTACTCGTCGAGTTCATCCATGCGCTGGGTCAAGGTGGCAACGCGCACGGTCTTGCCACGCTTGACCCGCCCGGACGTCGGCACCACCGTGCCTGCGATCAGGCCGAGCAAGGTCGACTTCCCGGCACCGTTGATGCCCAGGATGCCGGTCCGCTCCCCCGGCGCAATCCGCCATTCGACACCCTTGAGGACATGGTTGTCGCCGTAGCTGACCGCTGCGTTGTGCAGGTCGACGACATCCTTGCCGAGCCGCGACACCGCGAGAGATTGCAGCGCCACCTGATCGCGCGCCACGGGGACGTCGGCGATGAGCGCGTTAGCCGCCTCGATGCGGAACTTGGGCTTCGAGGTGCGCGCAGGCGGACCGCGCCGCAACCAGGCCAGCTCCTTGCGCGCCAGGTTCTGGCGGCGCTGTTCGGACGCGGCGGCCTGCCGGTCGCGTTCAACACGTTGCAGGATGTAGGCGGCGTACCCGCCCTCGAAGGGTTCGACGATGCGGTCGTGCACCTCCCAGGTCGACGTGCACACGGCGTCCAGGAGCCACCGGTCGTGGGTCACCAGGAGCAGGCCACCGCCGTTCGACGTCCATCGGGTCTTCAGGTGGTCGGCCAACCACGTCACGGCCTCGATGTCCAGGTGGTTGGTGGGCTCGTCCAGCGCAACGATGTCGTAGTCACCCACCAGCAGGCGTGCGAGCGACACCCGGCGGCGCTGACCGCCCGACAGCGTCTCGACGGGCGCGTCCCAGTCCACGTCGCTGAGAAGTCCGGCGATGATCCCCCGGATACGCGCGTCGCCCGCCCACTCGTGCTCGGCGACATCGCCCACGACGGTGCGCCCGACCGTCAAGTCACCATCGAGCGTGTCCGCTTGATCGAGCATGCCGATCGTCACTCCGCTGCGCACGGTCACGCGCCCCGAGTCGGGCTGCCGTCTGCCCGTCAGCATCCCCAGCAGGCTGGACTTGCCATCCCCGTTGCGGCCGACGATGCCGATCCGGTCGCCCTCGCCGACCCCGAGGGTCACCGAGTCGAACACGACCCTCGTCGGATATTCCAGATGTAGGCCTTCGGCCCCCAAGAGATGCGCCATGACCTGCCCAGCCTACCGACAGGCAGCGGGCCTCCCTGATCGGACGGTGGACGCGGACGGTCGCCGCGACTTGAGCCCGCCAAGATTGCTGGCTATGCGTTTGCGTACCGCCGACCCGATGACCGACGCCGCCGCATGCGCGCGGGTCTACGCCCCCTGGGTGCGTGACGCCGTCGTGTCATTCGACATCGAGCCTCCTGACACGGCCGAGATGTCTCGACGCATGCAGGCCGCCATTGAATGGATCGTCGCCGTCGAGGACGACGAGGTGATCGGCTACGCGTACGGACGACTGCACGGCGAACGGGCCGCGTTCCGCTGGTCGGTCGAGGTGAGCATCTACCTTGCCCCGGCAGCGACCGGACGGGGTGCGGGCAAGCTCCTGTATGCCGAGTTGTTCGTCCGGTTGTCGGAGCGCGGCTACAAGATGGCGACCGCTGTCATCGTCATTCCCAATCCGGCCAGCGTCGGACTGCACACGGCCATGGGATTCACCCCCGTCGGCGTGTTCACGTCCATCGGGTACAAGCACGGCCAATGGCGCGACCAACTGTGGATGCAACGCCCCCTCGGAGAGCTTGAGCCGTCGCCCCCCGAACCCTCCTGATCACGGTCATGGGCAGACGAAAACCCCGGGAAGACCGTGATGGCCGCCCCGGGGTTCGCTGACGAATCAGGCGATCCGCTTAGATCTCCTGCGGCTCTTCTTCCTTGTTGGCGCTCGGAGAGATCCGCTCATCAATGGCCGTCGGGCGCAGGCTGCCGGTGATCGTCGGCTGGAAGTCGTCACCCAACTGCTTGAGTGCCAGTCGGCCAGCCAACTGCTGACGGGTGGTTGTGCGCTCGGAGCGCGAGTGACTGAGGAACGCGATGATCCAGTGCATCATCGTCATGAACTGGTTCTTGAAGCCAACGACGTACAGCAGGTGCAAGAACAGCCACGCGACCCAGGCGATGAATCCGGTGGCCTCGAGCTTGCCGGCCTTCATGACCGCACCGAAGCGAGAGATGACCGCCATCGAACCCTTGTCGAAGTGCGAGAAGGGCTTGTCCATGGTCCGGCCCTCGATGTCGGCGACGATCTTCTTCGCCGAGTAACGGGCGGTTTGGATCGCGACCTGCGCGACACCGGGAAGGTTGTCGAGGTTCATCATGTCGCCGACAACGAAAACGTTCGGGAAGTTCGGCAACGTGCAGTCGGGGTTGACCTTGACCCGACCGGAACGGTCCAACTCGGCCCCAGACTGCTCCGCGAGGGTCTTACCCAGCTCGCTGCCCTGAACACCGGCGGCCCACACCTTGCACCCTGCCGCGATTTGTTCGGTGGACCCGTCCTTGTACTTGACCGTCAGCCCATCGCCATCGAGGTCGGTGACCAGCGCGTTCAGCCGCACTTCGACGCCGATCTTCTCCAACTGATGCTTGGCCTTGGCCGCCAAGCGCTCACCGAACGGCGAGAGAACCTTGTCGCCGCCATCCAGCAACAAGACGCGGCACTTGGTCGGGTCGAAGGTGCGGAAGTCCCTCTTCATCGTGTGACTCGTCAGCTCGCGGATCTGGCCCGCCATCTCGACCCCGGTCGGTCCAGCGCCGACGACCACGAAGGTCATCAGCTTTTCCTTTTCGACCGTGTTCTCGGTCAACTCCGCAACCTCAAGAGCGCCGTAGATCCGGGCACGCAACTCGAGGGCGTCGTCGATGGACTTCATGCCCGGCGCGAAGACGTTGAACTCGTCCTTGCCGAAGTAGGACTGCCCGGCACCTGCAGCCACAATCAGGTAGTCGTAGCGAACGTAGCTGACATGCCCCAGTGCCTCGGCCCGCAACTTCTGGGTCGGGAGGTCGATCGCGGTTACCTCGCTGAGCAGCACCTGCACGTTCTTCTGCTTGTTGAGGATCTCGCGGTTCTGCGGCGCAATCTCGCCCGGCGACAGGATGCCGGTCGCCACCTGATACAGCAGCGGCTGGAAGAGGTGGTGAGTGGTCTTGGCGATCAGCACAACGTCAACGTCATGCTTCGCGAGTGCCTTGGCCGCGAACAAGCCGCCGAAGCCCGACCCGACAATGACGACACGGGGACGATTGGACACTATTCATTCTCCTGACGTTCGACCCTGCACCCCCGCTGCCGAAGCATCTCCCTGTCGCTGACCATTCTCCATGGGCGCCCGACGGCGATAGTCCGGGGGTTGTGCTCTAAAGCTGACGAGTCTTATTCAACCAGTCCCGTCAACTTGAGAAGGCCCGGTCCGCAGGACCTCACGAGAAGCGTCGCCCACACCGATCCAGTTGTTCAGCGGGAGCGATGGAGTAGTCAGCCATGTAGTCGAAGACTCCGCGCAACGCCACCCGGTCAGGATCGTGGTAGTAGCCGCGTTGCGCGGCAGGAAAGTCGACCCAGTCACCCGCGAAGTCGAACGCCCAGGTGAACATATCGTGCGGCTCATCGGACACGGCAAACAAACACCGGAACCCGTAGCTTTCCCGCACCTCGACGATGCGCCGCCAGATCGCCAGGAACTCCTCCCACGATCCCGTGATCGAGTACCGGCGCAGGATGGCGATCCGCCCCGCCATTGAAGCGGGCGTCGGATGCGTCAGGCGTTCGACGCGAACATTGCGCACGACGAGGTTCTTGAACACGTGCGGCGCCTCGTCCGCCAGCACCGCGCTCATCTCGGGATCGGCCCCCACGCGCGCCTCGCCCGCAAGCACGTCGGGATGCGAGTACACCCAGGTGATCTTCGGTTCGGCGTGCGTCTCCAACAAGATCCTGTGCGTGGTGAAGCCCGCCCGCGTATACCCATCGACCTCCTGGGGCAACAAGGCCAAATACACGTCCAGATGGTGCGGTTTGATCGAGAAGCGACGCAAGAGGACCTGTCCGCGCGCCCTTACGGGCACGGGACGGTCGTCGGCGCCACGGGTGGTCATGGACCCGACTGTAGGTGAGCACAACTCGGCATTCGCCCGATTCGCCTTCGGCGGGGACCGCGGCGTCATAGCCTCGACGGTAAGTGTGGAACTCTCCCCCATCGAGAGGAAGACCCATGTGGACGATCCACAACGCACGCAAGCGACTCATCGAGCGGATCGAATCCAGTACAACCCTGGACCGGGTCTCACACCCTGCCACTGACCTTCTGACGAGGCTCACCAAGCCTCCCGAGGTAGTGAACGCCCTGTCGGGCACCTGGCTGGGGCACCCGCTGCATCCCGCACTGGCGGGGGTACCGCTGGGTGCTTGGGGCGCCGCCTCCGTCTTGGACCTGACGGGCGGCGAGTCCAATGCTGCGGCCGCACGTCGAATCGTGGGGTTTGGCGTTGTCGCTGTTGTGCCGACGGCCCTCAGTGGGGCGGCCGACTGGGCGGGAACGTACGGACCGACCCAACGCTTGGGCCTCGTCCACGGGGCTGCCAACTCGATCGGTACCGGTCTCCAGGCCGCATCGTGGGTGGCTCGCGGGCGTGGTCATCGTGGTCTGGGAGTCGTATTGAGCCTGACCGGGTTGGGTATCGCCGTCGGTGCGGCCTATCTCGGCGGGCATCTGACCCTGGTTCGTGCAACGGGGATCAATCACACCGCGTTCCAAGAGCCGACGTCGACCTGGACCGATGTCGCCGCCGAAGCCGACGTGAGTGACACCCCGCTGCGCGTGGACGTCGACGGCGTTCCCGTCGTACTCGTGCGGAGCATTGGATCGATCCGGGCCGTGTCAGCCACCTGCACCCATGCGGGTGGTCCTCTGGAGGAGGGCACGATAGAAGATGGCTGCATCGTTTGCCCCTGGCATGGCAGCGAGTTCAGCCTGGACGACGGGTCGGTGGCGCGGGGTCCCGCCTCGGTTGCGCAGCCGGTGTGGGACGTGCAGGTCGAGGACGGTCGGGTGTCGGTGCGCCTGTCACAGTGACGCGGGTGCGGCCTCCTGAGGCGGGTCCATCGACGCGACGAACGTGACGGTCAGCGTCGGTTGACGACCACGGTGCCCAGCACGACATCCATGATCGACCGCCGGTCACGCCCAATGACGACGGCAGGGATGACCAGGCACAGCATCGCTGCACGGGCGGCCGCTCGCCACCACCCCATGGGGCCGCCGTCGATGCGCACGACGGCGATGCGGGCCAACACCTTGCCGAAAGACCCGCCGGTCAGCGCACCCAGCACGGTCGACTCCACGAAGAACACCGCGAGCGTCATCCAGGCGTGCCAATCGTGTCCGGTCATCACCTGGACACCGAAGAGTGCGACGGCCAAAATCGTGGAGGCCGCCCAGTCGACGATGAGTGCGGCCACGCGCGCGTGCCAGGTCGCCAGTGACCCTTTGCCGGTCTCGGGCAACCCGAGGTTGCCTCCTGCGTACGCCGGTTGGTCGGTCACGGACCCAACCGTAGACGACGAGCGCCGTAACATGCCCGCAACAATCCGGCAACTGCGGGGAAACGCGCCAACCATACGGTGGCAGACGACCATCAAGCACTGGAGGAAAGATGTTCCAAGGAGCCGACGATCTGTTGGCCTTCGTCAAGGACGAGGAAGTTGAGACGATTGACGTCCGCTTCTGCGACTTGCCCGGAGTGATGCAGCACTTCACGGTCCCGGCCCAGTTCTTCGGCCCTGAGGTCTTCGAGGAGGGACTCTCGTTCGACGGTTCGTCGATTCGCGGGTTCCAGAAGATTCACGAGTCCGACATGTCCTTGATGCCCGATGCGACAACGGCCTTCATTGATCCGTTCCGCAAGGCGAAGACGCTGGCGATCAACTTCTTTGTCCACGATCCGCTGACCAAGGAGCCGTACAGCCGCGACCCGCGCAACATTGCTCGCAAGGCGGAGAACTACCTGGCTTCGACCGGTATCGGTGACACCGCATTCATGGGTCCCGAGGCCGAGTTCTACGTGTTCGACTCGGTGCGTTTCGACACCAAGCAGAACGCGGGCTTCTACTACATCGATTCTGAGGCGGGCGCCTGGAACACCGGCGCCGAGTCCGACACCGACGGCCGCGGCAACCGTGGCTACAAGGTGAAGTACAAGGGTGGCTACTTCCCGGTGCCCCCGATCGACCACTTCGCCGACCTGCGCGACGACATGGTGCGTAACCTGATCAACGCTGGCCTTGAGATCGAGCGCGCACACCACGAGGTCGGCACCGCCGGCCAGGGTGAGATCGCCACCAAGTTCGCGTCCATGCTGACCTCGGGCGACAACCTGATGAAGTACAAGTACATCATCAAGAACACCGCCTGGGACGCCGGCAAGACCGCCACCTTCATGCCGAAGCCGATCTTCGGTGACAACGGTTCGGGTATGCACGTCCACCAGTCCATCTGGAAGGACGGCGCTCCGCTGTTCTACGACGAGGGTGGCTACGGCGGCCTGTCCGACATGGCTCGCTGGTACATCGGCGGTCTGCTGCACCACGCTCCTGCGGTGCTGGCGTTCACGAACCCGACCACCAACAGCTACCACCGTCTGGTGCCGGGCTTCGAGGCTCCCGTGAACCTCGTGTACTCGAGCCGCAACCGGTCCGCGTCGGTTCGTATCCCGATCACGGGCTCGAACCCGAAGGCCAAGCGCATCGAGTTCCGTTGCCCCGACCCGTCGGCCAACCCGTACCTGGCCTTCCCGGCCATGATGCTGGCGGGCCTCGACGGCATCCAGAACAAGATCGAGCCCCCGGCCCCGGTCGACAAGGACCTCTACGAGCTGCCTCCCGAGGAGCACGCACAGGTCGCGACCGTTCCCGATTCGCTCGAGGCCGTCCTCAGCGCCCTGGAAGCCGACCACGACTTCCTGCTCGCCGGTGACGTCTTCACCGCCGACCTCATCGAGACGTGGATCGAGATGAAGCGCGGCGACATCGACGCGATTCGCCTGCGTCCGCATCCCCACGAGTTCGAGATGTACTACGACATGTAAGTCGCCTGTCGACATCGAAAAGTGAGGCCTCTCAACCGCGACTGCGGGTGAGAGGCCTCACTCGTTCCGGCAGCGGACCCTGCCACTGACACGGCCAGTCACATGCCGGCCTCCCCTGCCGACAGCCGGAACTCTGTCGTTCACAAGCGACGATCTTGCACGCGCGCTTTTCATCACGGGACGGGCTCCCGGTAACCGTTGCCAGCGCGGCCGCCCGTCGGGCAATCTCCGGGGACACGGCCGCACGCTGGTCACACGCCTTCAGCAGGCGGTTCGTGTTTGCATCCTGTGATCAGCGTCTAAATCCGCGGAACGGCCAAAGCCGTCTGGTGCGCACGCTCAGGTTACCCACGTCGTCCGACGCGTTCGGCAAACGCGTCTAGGGCGTCAACGACCTCGGGGGCGATCCACGTGCGGTTGCGTCGTCCCTCGCCGATCGGCTGGAGGATCTCGGCTTCGACGAGTTGCTCGACTGCCCTTTGGGCCGCCGAGAGCGCCACGCCCGTCACATTCCTCACATACGCCACGTCGATTGCAGGTTGATTGAGAAGGCGCGGGAGCAGTCGTCGCGCCGCAGACCCCTTGCGCGACAGCAGCGTGTCGTCCCAGCGTCCGTAGACCTCCTGCAGGTCGTCGACCAGCTGCCGTCCGTTGTTGATCGCGCGAAAGGAGGCGTCGATGAACTGCCTGATGATCGGGTCGAGATGGCCCTCGCGGTAGTCCGTGAGCGCTCGGAAGTATGAGGGTGTGTCCGTGAGGAGACCTGCGGATACCGGGACCGTCATGGTGCGTGTGACTCCGCTGTGGCGCAGCATCGCGTGGACGAGAGCGCGTCCGATTCGTCCGTTGCCGTCGTTGAACGGGTGAATGGTCTCGAACTGGGCATGTGCCAGCGCCACCTGCACGAGAACCGGCAGGTCTGCCCGATAGACAAACGCCATGAGGTCGTCCAGCGCGGCTGGCACGCGCGTGTGATGCGGCGGGACGAAGGAGGCGGTGTGCGGACTGAGCGCATTTCCGCCGATCCACACCTGTCTGTCGCGCAACCGCCCTGGCGCCGCATACTCATGTTCGCCGAGGAGGGCCTGATGCGCCGCCAAAATCGACGGAATGCTGATCTGGTCGGCCAACTCGACCGCTCGCTGCATGGCCGTGACGTTGGCAGTGACCAGTTGCGCATTGGGACCGGCCTTGCGGGCGATCGCAGCCAGCGCCAAGGCCCGGGCCCCCGCCGTCACACCCTCGATCTGCGAGGAGGAGGCAGATTCTGTGCGCAACAAGACTGACGCCAAGGGGGCGAGCTCAATGGCCGCATCCCCACCTTCGCGCGATGCACGCTGCTCGGCGATGACGGCTATCTCGGCGTCGAAGCGTGTCAGTTCGCGTACGGCGTCCTCGGCCTCCGCCTGCACGGCGGCGGTCACCTGCACGTCCGTTTCAGCCATTTCGACGGGCACAGCCGCCTGATACGGTCCCCGAGCAGTCAAGCGTTGCCGACGCGAGGCAGAGAAGTCCGGTTCGCGATTCCAGGGGTGCGTCTCCCAGTTGATCGCGAACTCAGGGTGAAACGGTCCTCGTGACTGACCCACACCAGCACTTTACACCACTTTATCCAGCCAAAGTGGTGTAAGCCCCTCTGGTCGATCTAGATGGCCGTCGGCGCGATGGCGGACTCCCCGGGTGCGGACAGGCTCAGGACGACCCGCACGATGCGCGGGTCGGCGCTCAAGGCGTCCTCGGCGGCCTGAAGACGTCCTTGCAGGACGGATTCGCGCTCGTCGTGGACGAGGTCCACGGAGGCGACGACGAACACCTGGTCGGGACCCACGTACTCCGCGTACAGGAATGTCACGCGATCGACATCGGGGTAGGCCAACAGGTTGGACAGAATCTCGTCGCGCAACGCCTGCGAAATGCCCTCGCCCACGAGGAACTGAATGCCCTCGCCCACGAGGAACTGCCCGTTGCGGACGATCAGGAGGATCGCGGCCAGCCCGACCAAGACCCCCACCAGGATGGACCCGATCGCATCGAAAACTGCGTTGCCCGTCAATTCATGCAAGGCCAAGCCCGATGCGGCAATGATGAGGCCGATCAGGGCAGTGGCGTCCTCGAAGAAGACAGCACGCAGGGTCGTCTTTGACGTCGAGAGCACGAACCGGAGCGGTCGCAGATTGAGAGGTCTTGCCGAGGCGCGCGTCTGGCGAACGGCCTGCGAGAACGACACTCCCTCCAAGACGAATGAGATCGCCAGCACGATGTAGCTGAGCAAGTAGTCGGAGTCCGGTTTCGTGTCGCTGAGGGACTCGATTCCGTGAATGATCGACACGATGGACCCGGCCGTGAGCAGACCGAACCCTGCAACCATCGCCCATATGTAGGCGGCGCGGCCGTAGCCGAGAGGATGGGCGCTGTCGGGCTTGCGAGCCGCGCGACGCTCAGCAATGAGGAGAAATACCTCGTTGCCGGTGTCCGCCCACGAATGAGCCGATTCGGCCAGCATGGAGGCCGACCCGGACAGAACCGCCGCAAACGTCTTGGCCGCCGCGATCAGCGCGTTGGCCAGCAGGGCAACGATGACGGTGAAAAGACTCTCTCCTCCACCGTCCGAACCGCTGGTGCTCCCGCCTGGGTCTTTGCGCTCGCTCACACGGCGCATGCTACGCGGCCGAGGACACGCGCGAGTCAGCCCGCCGAGACTCCTCGCCACTCACGAACTGGCCCCCACGTTCACCACGTCGAGGAGACGGTCCGGATGACCATCAATGGATAGACGAACTACCCGGCGCGCATCTCGGTCAGCCATTCGTCTCGGTACTGCGTAGGGTCGCCGAGTCATGGGCACCGTCGAGCGAGTCGGCGCTCACAACATCGGGGTCGAGGGCGGCGAATGCCGCCTGCCAATCTGTCAGGGGTGGACCATCGGATGAAAAGACCTCGACGGTACGACCGACGGCCGACGAGGCCGACAGCGCCTCGACGAGCGTTTGCGCGACATGCGTCCGGCGCACGACCCCGTAGTCGACGCGGTCACCTTGCCGCAGGTCGACCCGGGACTCGGAGCCGGTCCCGCCGTCGAACCAGCCCGGACGCACGATCGTGTACGGCAGTCCGCTGGCCCGAAGCACGCGTTCGCCTCGGCGTTTCCAGTTCAACAGGTCTCGCGCGCCCCCACCAGTTCCCGTCACCCCGATCGAACTCATGAGGGCCACCCGCACGCTCCTTCCGTCCAGGGCCGCCAGGAGTGCTGGGACAGCCCCGTAGTCGATCGCCTTGTAGCGACCGGAACCGTACGGCGCACCGTGCGTCATCACGACGCCGTCGACGTCGCGAAGGGCGGATTCCAGATCCGAGCGATTGGTGAGGTCACCGGCGACAATCTCGGTCGCGGACGGCAAGGAGTCGGCCGCGCGAGTTGTGTTGCGCGTGAGGACACGCACAGTGTCGCCGCGTGCGACGAGCTGACCGACGACAAGCCGACCGATGCTGCCGGTGCCGCCCAGGGCGAGGATCAGGCTCATGGTGTGACCTCCGAAGTAACTGCCGTCACCCATCCCATCACACTGAGAACGCCGCGGGGAGTCACTGGCGTGACAGGCACTGGCAGTCCCCCGTTGGGCTGGACGCTGCCTCGCCCGAGACATGGGTCCCAGGTACTGCTGGGGCCTCCCACCGCGACGGACACCGCCCGTAACGTAACGGGCATGGCTTCCAACGACCATCGCGCCGAGATCAAGGAGTTCCTCAGTTCTCGGCGAGCACGCATCACCCCCGAGCAGGCGGGGCTGCCCTCCTACGGCGGCAACCGGCGGGTGAAGGGTCTGCGCCGTGAGGAGGTGGCCATGCTGGCCGGAGTCTCGGCCGATTACTACGTCCGCATGGAGCGAGGGAACCTGGCCGGTGCGTCCGACGGCGTCCTGGAGGCGTTGGCGTCAGCCCTCAAGCTCGACGATGCCGAGCGCGACCACTTGTTCGCTCTCGCTCGTGAGTCCACGGCCACGACCCGCGTTCGACACAAGTCACCCAGCGCGACCGTTCGGGCGCCGTTGCAGCAGATTCTCGACGCCGTGCAGGACGCGCCCGCGTGGATTCGCAACGCCCGCCACGACATCTTGGCGATGAATCCCCTCGCTGCGGCCCTTTATGCGCCCGTCCTCGCCGACCCGCGGCGCCCGGCGAACACGACGCGATTCGTGTACCTGCATCCCGAACAGGCCAAGGAGCTGTTCGTGGACTACGACCAGGTCGCGCGAGATGCCGCCGCGATGCTGCGTCTGGAGGCTGGCAGGAACCCGCAAGACAAGGGCCTGATCGAGTTGGTCGGGGAGTTGTCCACGCAGAGCGACCTGTTCCGTCAGCGCTGGGCGTCTCAAGATGTCCGCTACCACCGCAGCGGGCGCAAGCGCCTACGTCACCCGGTTGTCGGCGAACTCGACCTCGACTTCGAGGCGCTCACCGTGCCGTCCGAGCCGGGGCTGCAACTGAACATCTACACGGCCGCGGTCGGTACGCCCGCCTACGATGCGCTGCGGCTCTTGGCGTCGTGGGTTGCGACTGCCGATCACGACGTCTCCGTGACGGACTAGCTTGCCCCGCAACGTTAGGCACTGTCCTTGGAGAACGTGACGGTGAGCTTGTCCGGCCCAAAACTGATGCCGAGCTTGCGCACGAAAGCGAAGGTGGAGCGCAGACTGCCGTCGGTCGTACGCCACCCGATCTGGATCGTGTAAGAGATGGCCCGTTGTACCCTCCCTGGCCCCTCGCTCGCCAGCGCAGAGACCGGGTAACCCGCGTTGACGACAACTCGACGAATCGTTGAAGGGTCCGCGTCGGCGTACACCGGCATCCCACACCCCGAAGGTTTGACCTCTTGTGATTTCAGGCAAGCGCTCAGGAACGCTTCGGTTGCGCGGACAACCTCGTCAAAGCCCTTTTGGGTGAGGTGGGGCTCGACGCTGAGTAGCTCCTGGCCGCCGCCCAACACGTCAAGGACGAGCGGCACTTCGGAGTACTCCACGGTATCGAGGCCTGTCGATTCCGTGACGATCCCACCGAAGACGGTGAAATCGGGCACGGTCGTGCTCTCGCGCCACGGACTCCACGTGGCGGTTGCGACTGGCACTCCATTCAGCAGCAAGGGGATCGACGTGTCGAGATTCCACGTGCGCAGGGTGTGCAGGGCACCGCTCACCTTCCAGTCACCGACCCCGTCCTTGCGGAGGGTCACATCGCCGGAGAACTGACGTGAACCCATGACATAGGAGTACGAAACCTGTGAGTCACCCTGACGGGTTAGCTGGATGTCCGTGATGGGGTTCTCGGTGAAGGTCGCCTTCAAGGCGTCGTCGGTGAGGAACTCCCGTCGCACCGGCGGGTCAGCGGTCAGGTTCAGCGCCCTTTCGGCGTTCCCGGAGTTCAGTGCCTCCAAATATTCGCTCACCACAGCCGTCTTGGCGTCCTGACCATACGTGACCACCCACAGGCCCCCGGCGCACACAGCGAGCGCAACGCCAATGACGACAATCGCAAGCCTGCGATTGGTGAGCCAGGCCGGGCGGTGGAAGAGGCGAGCCGTCCCCCTCGTGGATGCACTCATTGGCGGAAAAGCACCTCCCGCACACCGTCGACGTCGAAGTAGACGACGGCCGAGGTCACATAGACCCGTGCAGAGTAAGGCTCGCCCGAAGACAGTGTCCCCGTGCAGATAAGGCGCTCGAGCCCCTCAGCGATCGTGGTGGTGGTGGCGGCGGTGAAGTCCCAATCCGCAAACTCCGTGCCCTTTTCGACCTTCCACTGGATGGTGGACGCCACGACCGTCGAGCCATCATCTGGAGGAAGTGCGGCAAATCCGCACCCTGCGGGATCCAACCGCTTCTGCTGAAGACATTTCGCAAAGGCTGCGGGGGCGGTCTGTCCCGCGGCCTTGAGGGCTGCGGACGTCGGCCTGATCGTCGAGTTCCACCCCGATGGGTACGCTTCGCCAGCGGTGACCTGGAAGTCCTCCACGCTGTACTGGAGATAGTCACTGTGCGTGGATTGGGTATGGGATCCGAGAAAGACACTGACGCTATCGGTGCTCACCAGCGTGCCATCCACATACCAAGGGACATAGACGTCCTCCTGCCCTCGATCCCGACTCAGCGTGGCCGTCACATCAGTGACCAGCCACGAGGGACCCACGCGCACGACATTCAGAGCGGACCTCAGCGGTCCTGAATCGGCCCGTTCGGCGCGAAATTCAACGTGCGCGGTGAACGAGTCGTCGGACACGGCTGGGTCTTCGACGTTGATCTTCGTGAATGGCTGGACGGTCGCCTTCAACACGTCGTCGGTGAGCAAGGTTGTGTCGGGTGGCGGCTGCGCCGCGTAGCTCAGAGCAGCTGAGGCATCGTGATCGCTCAGCGCCTGCAGGAATCCGCGCACCGCATCGGCTGGGGTGGACGTGCGTGAACCAGTGAGTGAGGGCCCGATGGCATCCAGGCCACCGCGGAGAATGTAGGCCAGACCCAGAACCACGACAATGGACGCAGCCAGCGTTACGAGGAATGGGCGACTACGGATGTCCCTCGCCAGCGACCGCCGGGGCCTGTCCTGTGCAGACTCGACCGGACCCGTCGACAGCTCGGCATCGATGTCGCCCTCCACGCAAGAAGGGTAACCGGCCGGTGGTCCACGGTAACTGGCGGCACGGGCCCGATGTCACCTCAAAACGACTAGCCAGGAGCTAATTGCGGCGGCGACGCCCCGCCCGTCGCGCTTGTGGCCCCGCTCCCGGGTCGCGGGTGCGGGGCCACGCGAGTGTGGACCTCAGGCCTCGTGAGCACTCTCGTACTCGTAGATGCGAGCCAGCTTGGGGCCACTGCGACCCTCTGGGTCGTAGGTGTTGTCGAGGTAGGTCTCGAGCAGCACCTCGGCCGTCTTGATGCCGTGGGTCTGCTGCCCCATGGCGATCATGTTGGCGTTGTTGGACAGCGTGGCGCGCTGAGCCTGGTACACATCGCCCAACAGCGCGCAGTACGCGCCCTTCACCTTGTTGGCCGCGATGGACACACCGATACCGGTGCCGCAGACGACGACGCCGCGATCGGCCTCGCCAGCGGCCACTGCCGTGGCGACATCGATGGCAACATTGGCGTACACCGGGTCTTCGGCACCGTAGTCGACGGTCTCGTGTCCGAGGCTTTCAGCCTTAGCGATGAGCGCCTGCTTCAGCTCTTGGGCATTGGGATCGCACCCGAAGGCAATCTTCATTGTTTCCCTCCCGCACATCTGGGTAGTGCCGCAACTCCGCGGCACCAGCGTGACGCTTCGACCCTACTCCACGAGCCAGCCGCGCACACCCGAGCCAGCGGGCCCGCCCACTCAGCCGTCGTCTTCTCCCCAGAACAGGCGCATGGACACCGAGCGCGCCAAGCGTGCCCGCCGCAGATAGTCCTCCACGAGGTCGGAGGCGTGCCCCCGGCCGTACCCGAGGACCTCGGCAATCCCCGCCAGGTCTCGAGGATCGCTGGGGATCACGTCGCTGGGTCGCGCCCGCACAAGCATGATGGCGTTGCGGATCTTGCTGGCCAGCACCCAGGCATCGCGCAGCGCCTCTGCGTCGGTGCTCGAAACCAACTCGGCCTCGGTCGCTGCCTGAAGCGCCTCCAGGGTGGACGTGACCTGCAGCGTGGAGACCTCGTGACCATGCTGCAACTGCAGCAGTTGGACCACCCATTCCACATCGGACAATCCACCGGGGCCAAGCTTGGTGTGTCGAGACGGGTCGGTGCCTCGCGGCAACCGCTCGACCTCCATCCTGGCCTTCAGTCGGCGAATCTCGGTGACCTGCTTGGGGTCCAGGCCCCCGACGGGGTACCGCATGGGGTCGATGATCCGCGTAAGCCGCTCGCAGATCTCGGTCGATCCCGCCCCAGGACGCGCGCGCAGCATGGCCTGCGCCTCCCAGGTGGAGGCCCAGCGGTGGTAGTACTTCTCGTATGACGCGAGCGTGCGGACCATGGGTCCGCCCTTACCCTCGGGGCGAAGGTCCGCATCGATGTCGAAGGCGGGGTCGCGACCCGGCTTCGACAGCCACTGTTGCAGCTTGCCGACCAGGGAGATTGCGAGCTTGACCTGGCTGGGATCGTCGGAGTCAGCGATGACGAACATGGCGTCGGAATCCGACGCGTACGACATCTCGTTGCCACCCCACCTGCCCAGGGCGACCACGCCGATGTCTGGCGCATCCGGCACCTCACGGCGAACGACCTCCAACGCCGCGTCGATGGAGGCGGAGGCGACTGAACTCAAACCGACGCCCAACGACTCCAGGGAGACGTCGACGTGCAGGAGATCGGCCATGGCTAGGCGCAGGAGCTCTTGGCGACGCACTCCGCGAACGATCTCGATCGCGGTGTCGACGGAGTCGTGGCGGCGTGCGGAGATCAGCATCTCGGAGCGGATGTCGTCCACCGAACGCGGTTGGATGCTGTCGGTGTCCGAAAGCAGCGCCACGTTTTGCGGGGCCCGGAGCAGCAGATCGACCGCGTAGCGACTCGACGCCAAGATGTGCGCCAAACGCTCGGCCATGGCCCCTTCGTCACGCAGGGCCCGTAGGTACCAATGTGTGCTGCCGAGCGATTCGGAGACCTGCCGGAACGCCAGCAGCCCATGGTCGGGATTCGGTCCCTCGGCGAACCAACCGAGCATGGCCGGCAGGAGTTGCCGCTGGATCTCGTATTTGCGTGCGATACCGCTGGACAGCGCCTGGATGTGACGCAGGGCAGCCTTGGCGTCGTTGTATCCCAGCGCCGTCAGCCAGGTCTCCGCAGCGTCGGCAGAGAGTCGAACATGTTCGCTGGGAATCCGAGCGACCGCCTCGAGCAGGGGCGAATAGAACATTCGACTGTGCAGGCGCAGGACGGTTTGACTGGATTCCCTCCAGGCGGCCTGAACCTCGACGTCATCGCGCAGCCCGACGCTCCGTGCCAGACGGCGTCCCTCCGCGGGATCTTCCGGCATGAGGTGTGTGCGTCGCAGCTTCGCCAGTTGCATGCGGTGTTCCAACAGCCGTTGAAATCGGTACTCGCGGTCAAGTTCGGCACCATCGGCGCGACCGACGTACCCGAAGGAGATCAGGGCCTCGAGTGCAGCGAAAGTGCCCCGATTGCGAAGGCGGGAGTCGGCACGCCCGTGCACGAGTTGCAGTAACTGGACGGTGAACTCGACATCGCGCAGCCCGCCCGCGCCCAGCTTGATCTCCCGGTTCTTTTCCCTGGCCGGGATGAGCGAGATGACCCGCTTGCGCATGGCCTGCACATCGGAGACGAAGTGCTCATGCTCCCCGACCGACCACACGCCTTCGCGGACGAGGTCACAGAAGTCCTCCGCCAAAGCCAGGTCGCCCGCCATGGGTCGCGCCTTGAGCATGGCCTGGAACTCCCACGGCTTGGCCCACTTTTCGTAGTAGGCCCGATGGCTCGCGAGTGAGCGCACCAGCGGGCCAGCCTTTCCCTCCGGCCTCAACGCCGCATCAATCGGCCAGATCGTCCCTTCGGCGGTGTGAGCCGAACAGGTCCGGCTGAGCGCTCCCACGAGCTTCGTGGCGGTGTCGATCGCCGTCTGGGACGACACGGGGTCTTCGACGTCGGCCGGTTCGGCGACGTACAACACGTCGACATCGCTGACGTAGTTGAGTTCCTGCGCACCGGTCTTGCCGAGGGCCACGATTCCGAAGCGGACCTTGTCCCACCCAGGCACCTCGGCGCGAGCGAGAGCCAATGCCGTCTCGACCGTCGCGTCGGCGAGGTCGGCGAGCTCAGCGGCGATGTCGGGCAGGATTTCGGCGGGTTCGGGCGCGGTGAGGTCGCGTGCCGCGATGCGCAGCACGGCGCGGCGGTACGCGCGTCGCAGGTCGTCACCCGTTCCCGTGCCCACCGGGGTGGGCGCGGAGGAATCGGCCCCGACGGCGGTGAGAAGCTCGGCGCGAAGCATCCCGGCCCCGGACCGAGCCGGCGCGATCATCAAGACGTCGAGATCGTCAGGATGCGCGTACAAGTGCTGCCCGAGGGCCACGCTGGCTCCCAGAACCTTGAAGACGCGCATCGCGAAGGCCGGGTTGGCGATGGCCTCGTCCAGCAGGCCAGGACGCTCCGCGAGCAAGCGCTGCGCCGATGCCAGGCACATGTCGGGGTCGGCCGACGCCAAGATGCCCTTGATGAGCGCGTTGCACTGCCCGTCGTCACCCGAGAAATCCGTCAAAAGACCCTCAATGACACCCGCGGCGTGATGGGCGTCGGTGAACCCCATCCGAGCGAGTGTTCCGGCCAAAGTGGCGATCCGATCCACAGGGCTGATCGTAGCGGGAGCGCCCCCTCACCGATGGACTCGCGAGCAGGTGACCTTGACCGCAGCCCGAATCCAGCGTGCTCCCGGCTGCGTCGCCTCAAGCGCAAAGTCGCCGATACGCTCACGAACATGGCAGCACGCACTCCGGCACTCGACGTTCTCCAGCACGCCGTGGATGCCGTCGCGGAACAGGCCGCTGCCACACCGGAAGACTGGGACGCGGCCAGCGCTGTCGCGTCGATGACCATGGCCGCGCTGTCGACTCGGGGACGAAACCCGCAGTCCCTGGAGCGCTTCGCAGCGCTCGCACACTGGCCGAGGGCCTCAAACGATCTGACCCTTGCGGGGGCGCAGTTCTCGGATGTTCAAGGCATTGCTGCGGTTGTCTCCACGCCGAGTGGCGATGTTCGCGCGACAGATCTCGTGGCCGTGGCCGTTGTGGAACTAGCCAGCGAACTCATCGCCCACGGCGTCACCCCTCCACGCGACGTCGTGACGTCGGCGGCGAGGACACTCGCGACGATCGCCGCCGAGCGGTACCCGGGCAAAACCATCGAGGTCAGAGTGCCGCCAGCGGCTGCCGTCCAGATCGGGTTCGGACGCGGACCTGTCCACACGCGTGGGACCCCACCCAACGTGATCGAAACCGACCCAAAGACGTTCGTCTTGTTGGGCACCGGGCGTCTGACATGGTCACAGGCACGCGCCGACCGAACGGTTACGGCCAGCGGCGACGCGGCGGATCTTTCACCCGCCCTGCCGCTGGTGCCGGGGATACAGCCGACGGTGCCCTAGCGGGACGCTGGGGTCACCTGAGCGACAAGCGCCTCACAAGGTGGGGAGCAGACGAGTCAGCTCCTGCGGCGTGACCTCGCGTCGGTACTCGGTGTACTCGGCCCGCTTGTTTCGAAGGAAGAAGTCGAAGACGTGCTCGCCGAGCGTCTCGGCCACGAGTTCTGAGTTCTCCATGAGCGCGACGGCCTCGGCGAGGCTCTCGGGCAACGGACGGATTCCCATCGCACGGCGCTCCCGCTCGGACAACGACCACACGTCGTCTTCGGCACCCTCGGGCAGTGGCAACTCCTGCTCGATGCCCGACAGTCCAGCATTCAGCAAGACCGCGAACGCCAGATACGGGTTCACCGAGGCATCGACGGAACGGACCTCAATCCGGGCGCTGGACCCCTTCTGCGGCTTGAACAGCGGCACTCGTACGAGCGCGGAGCGGTTGTTCTGGCCCCAACAGATGTAGGCGGGCGCCTCACCACCGGCCGCCAGCCGCTTGTACGAGTTCACCCACTGGTTCGTGACCGCGCTGATCTCACCGGCGTGATGCAAGATGCCAGCGATGAAGCTCCGCCCGATCTTCGACAGGTTGTGCTCGGCCGACCCGTCGTAAAAGGCGTTTCGGTCACCCTCGAACAGGGACACGTGCGTGTGCATCGCCGAGCCTGGCTGGTCAGCCAACGGCTTCGGCATGAACGAGGCAAACATGTTCTCCATCGCCGCGACCTCCTTGATCACGACGCGGAACGTCATGATCGCGTCGGCCATCGTCAAGGCGTCGGAATAGCGCAGGTCGATTTCTTGCTGCCCGGGGCCACCTTCATGGTGGGAGAACTCGACCGGGATGCCCATCTGTTCCAGCATCGAGATCGCCTTGCGGCGGAAGTCAACCCCGGCATCGGTGGTCGTGTGGTCGAAATACCCGCTGCGATCCACCGGAACGGGAACCTCGCCCGGCACGATCGGGGCACGGAACAGGTAGAACTCGATCTCTGGGTGTGTGTAGAACGTGAACCCGAGATTCGAGGCCTTCTTGAGGGCTCGGCGCAGCACGAATCGCGAGTCGGCGTACGACGGGGATCCGTCGGGAAGCTTCACATCGCAGAACATCCGGGCCGTGCCCTGCTTGAGCCCACGCCACGGGAGGAGTTGGAACGTGGACGAATCCGGGTGCGCCACCATGTCCGATTCGTAGACGCGGGCGAAACCCTCGATCGCCGAGCCGTCGAACCCGATTCCCTCGCTGAGCGCGCCTTCCAGCTCGGCTGGCGGAATCGCCACCGACTTGAGATACCCCAAGACGTCGGTGAACCAGAGCCGGACGAAGCGAATGTCGCGCTCCTCCATGGCGTGCAGCACGAACTCCGTCTGCTTATCCATAGAGCCAGTCTGCGAGGCCTGTGTTACGCCCTCGTTACATTTCCACGCCGACCATGCGCCTGTGACACGCCGACGAACGCCTGACACCAAGGCTGCGGCCTTCAGGTGCCGCGTGCAGCGATGCCCCTCTGTCGCGAGACAGTTAGATGCTCACGAGGAGGAATGCCATGTCGACACCAGGTTGGTACCCGGATCCGGGTGGCGAGCCCGGCCGCTTCCGATTCTGGTCCGGAACCGAATGGGGACACGACACCTCGGACACGCCGGGCCCACCGCCGTCGCCGTCGCCGCCGCGCGGACCCTGGCGTTGGCTGGGACCACTCCTCGGTGGCGTGTTGGTGGTCGGTATCGCCATCGCCTTAGTCCTGGTCTTCGTCGCCCCACGCAACGACACGAACGACACCGCTGACGGTGGATCGGACACGTCCACGAGTGAGGCATCGGCGACCAGTAGTGCCTGGGATGAGACGTCCACGCCGAGCGCGAGCGCCGCCAAACCGGCGAACTGCGACGTCAACACCCCCAATGAGCTCCCAACTCCCAGCCTCACCGGAATGCTCACGGTCGGACACCTGTCGCTGAGCGGGGCGCCCGAAGACTGGGCTGGTCCGCGAGCGGACAGCCGGGTGCCCTACGGGCGGGACGTCTACGGGTACAGCCAGACCATCACCTCGGAAACCAAGAAGGGGTGGGCATCGGTCATGACGATCGGTGTCGTCACCTTTCCGAAGGGCACGGCGAAGGAGGCGATGGTGTCGACCATGACGCAGTGCATCGTCACGAGCGCCTTCTACACCAGCGTGGACGTGAAGGTGGCGCAGTACTCGCAGAAAGCCATCACCGTCACGGGGCACGGGGCCGTCCAGGCGGATGTCTTGCTGACCTTCAACGATCCTGACCTCACCACGAAGGGATCGAGCCTGCGTGTCATCGCCATCGACACGAGCGGGGACACCCAGTTCTTCTTCTCAGCCGTCCCGATGGAAAACACAGCTCACCAAGAGCTCGTCAACCTGGCCATCAACGCACTGGTGGCCTCGTGACCGACGCCTAGCGCTTAACTGACGTGCTTCGGTCTTCAGGTATCCTTTGTGGCAAGGGTAGACGCTAGTCGAGGGGGTTGGATGTCGCAGCCAGGTTGGTATCCCGATCCGGGTGGTGCTCCCGGTGAGTTCCGGTTCTGGGACGGATCTGCTTGGTCATCCACGACCAGCCCCACCCCCGGTGGCACACCGACAGGTGGCGGAGGCGGCAAGCGACCCATCGGACTGTTCATCGGCATCGGGGCCGGTGTCCTCGTCATCGCCCTCGTTGTCGTCTTCCTCGTGTTCAAACCTTTTGGCGGAGGAAATGACGTTGCGGGCGGGGGCGACGTCGACACGTCAACGCCCACGAAGAGTGCCTGGAATGAGACCTCCTCCCCCAGCCCAACGACGCCGCCACCCACGGGCCCGAGTTCCACGCCGTCGAACCCCCAATCCAGTGGCGGGTCCAGCGCCAACTGCGCTGACGGCGACCCCAACGAGCGAACCTCGTCGGACAAGGCCGGAAAGCTGACGGGTGGTGGCTTGGTCGTCAACACGATTCCCGGGTGGGCCGTCGATCTGAGCCCGATGGGGATCAGCTACGCGTACGACGTCCAGTCGCAGAGCAAGCGGATCGCAGCCGGTTGGTACAGCAACCAGGCGGTCGGTGGGTTGAAGAAGTCCGACGGATTCTCCTCCGTCTCCCAGGCCGCAGAGGTCGCGATGCAGTGCATGGCATCCTCAGGCTTCTACCAGGGCTTCCAGAAGCGCACGGATCTAGAAAAGGGGACCACGTCGATCAGTGGTCACTCCGCCTACAAGATCCGGTCCAACATCTACGTCACCGGTCACGAACCGATCAAGGGCGACGTGGTGTCCGTCATCGTCGTGGATACGGGCGATGCTGACTACTTCGGGGTCTATTTCGGGATCGCCACCATCGATGATCCCGGCGAGGCCCTCGTCAAGACGGCAGAGTCCAGTCTCGCGGTGGACTGAGTGCCTGGAACGTCCGTCCGGGTTTGTTGCGGGCTGAGGCCTTGGAGGTCTGGCGCGCGTCAAGCGGTCGGCCGTCGGGTGCCACCGTGCAGCGCCCGCACGACCGCTGCCGTCACGGTGCCGTAGAGCAGGTGCGCGCTCAGGTCTTGGGCGAGCGTCTTGGCGTCGTATGACCACAGCGGCTTATAGATGCCCAACGGCGGCAGCACCACGTACGACGTCAACCAGGCCGTGGCCCCGAGCGCCAGGCCACCGGCCCAGCCTCCGCGACCACCGGTGACGATGGCGTAGCTCTTAGCCCAACCGATGCCCGTCGCCCAATGCACCGCATTCTGCGTGGGCTGCGCCAGGGCGTCCGGGGGCTGCGCCCCCAGCATCGCTGTGAGGGCCTTCTCTCCGACTTGGCCGGGCGCCGAAACGTCAGCCCAGCCCGTGACGCCACCGAACTCCCAGTCTCTCGGGTTGGCGTGACCACCAGCGCGTCGATAGCGCGAGTACCACAGTGCATCCATCGCGAGGGTTCCAGCGATCCCACCGAGTGCCCCGGCGATCGCCCGTCGCATCAAACTGGCCATCGTTACACTCCCTCGAACACTTACCCGCAGGCTACATCTGATGCGCGACAATGTCGGTCACACTGGTACCCGGATAGCATCACCGCTTGCCCCACCACAGTCGAGGAGACGCTGATGGCCACGCCTGGTTGGTATCCCGATCCGGGCGGCGCCCCCGACCAATACCGGTATTGGGACGGATCGCAATGGTCGGAGGGGACGAGTGACACGCCCGGGGGCCCGCCGCCCGGCACAGGCGCAGGGTCACCTGCCAGGCGCAAACTTCCACTCCCCGCGATCATCGGCGGTGCTGCTGGGATCGTGGTTATCGGCCTGATCGTCGCCCTCTTGGTGTTCAACCCGTTCTCGTCGGAAAGAACCGACGGCCCCGTCGACACGAGCAGCCCGTCGAAGAGCGCGTGGAACGAAACCTCCAGCCCGAGCCCCACTCCGACCACCGCGTCCAGCGGGTCCCCGACCAATCCGCAGTCCAGCGGTGGCAGCGCTGTCACCTGCCCGAACACCAACGGCGGCTCCCGCCAGAGCAAGGATGTCGCGGGCAAGCTGACCGGCGGAGGCCTCACAGTGAGTCAGATCCCGGGCTGGAGCACACCCGGGACGTTGGGTCTGACGTTCGCGACCGATGTCCAGGCTCAGAGATTGACGGTCACGTCCACCTGGTTCAACGACATCGCCGTGGGCGCGCTGCGATTCGCCGACGGGTTCGACTCGCCGCAGCAGTCAGCCGAGATCGTCATGCAATGCCTGGCCTCGTCGGGGTACTACGACGGGTTCACCAGCCGCAAGGACCTGGTGAGCGAGGCGATGCTCATCAGCCACAAGCAGGCTTGGCACATTCGTTCGGAGATCCACGTTGACGACCACGAGGGCGAGAACATCGCCGGAGACGTCGTGGACGTGATCGTCATCGATTCGCAGCAGGGCGAGTACCTGTCCTTGTTCCAGGGGTCCTCCACGATCGGAAGGACCGACATCTTCCGGCAGGTCGAGACGGCGATGAGCAGCGTGCAAGTCGCCTAGGCGTGCTCCAACCTCCAACGCCGGAACTCAGCGCGCTCGCCAGTACCCCATGAGGTTGTACGCGGAATGCGGCCACCCAAGCGTCCGCATCACGTAGCGCCGAACCGCGCGCATCTGCGCGGACTCCCCCGCCATCCAGAAGTACCCCGGACCGCTCGGCCAGTCCAGTGTTTCGGTGAGTGCGCCGAGGCGCGAAGACTGATCGTCGGCGGGGGCGGTCCAGGTGACGACGTCGGTCACGTCGCCGTGGAAGTACTCGGGTACAGGTGTGCTGGCTTCGGCCCAGATGCGAACCGGCAGTCGCCCGGCGAGATCGTCTGCCGCGCGCGCCATCGCGGGAAGCGCCGTGAGATCCCCGACCAGGTACACCCACTCGGCATCCGATGGCACGGCGAACGATCCTTTGGGCGCGGAAACCATGACCATGTCTCCGACACAGTCGCCACTGGCCCATTGCGTCACCGCGCCCCGCTCGTGGACCACCACGTCGATGACCATTCGCCGGCCGTCCCACGCTCGGACGGTGTAGAACCGACCCGTTCGCTCATCGGGTGGAATTAGGGAGATCCACTCGTCGGAGAGTCCTGTTGAGGTGAACTCCTCGAGCCCTGCTCCCCCCAACTCCAGGCGGATCAGATCCTTCGACAGGGCCGTCCGCGTCAAGACCTCTGCCTGATACTGCCCACCGTCAAATGCCATGCTGGCAAGGCTAGCGGCGGCGTCGTGGGAGGCGACAGCCGAGCGCCCGCGCGAGGACGGCAGGTGCGCCCGGCCAGTGGTCGGCTCGTACGAACATGTCCAACCAACCGGCGTATCAAGATAGCCGTCTTGTGACGACTGTCATTACTCTGCCGGTAGGTTCTGGACTGTGAAAATCGGCATACCCACTGAATCCGCCCCGGGCGAGCAGCGAGTCGCTGCCACGCCCGCCACGGCGAAGAAGCTGATCGCTTTGGGGTATGACGTCGCTGTCCAGGCTGGTGCGGGCACCGGGGCGAACTTCTCCGACAGGGATTACTCCGACGTCGGTGTTGAAGTCATCGATTCCCAAGAAATCTGGGCCAGTGACGTCATCTTCAAGGTGAATGCTCCGAGTGCGATCGAGCGGGCTTGGATGAACCCGGGGACGATCGTCGCGAGCCTTGTCTCCCCCGCCACCTCCGCCGACCTGCTAACCGACCTCGCGCAGCACAAGGTCACGGCCCTCGCCATGGACGCAGTTCCGCGGATCTCCCGCGCTCAGTCGATGGACGTCTTGAGTTCGATGGCCAACCTCGCCGGATACCGCGCCGTCATCGAGGCGGCCAACGAGTTCGGCGGCCTGTTCTCCGGGCAGGTCACCGCCGCCGGGAAGATCCCACCCGCGAAGGTCCTGGTGCTGGGCGCCGGGGTGGCCGGCTTGGCTGCCATCGGAACGGCCGTCAGCCTCGGGTCCATCGTTCGAGGCGTCGATGTGCGCCCCGAGGTGGCCGAGCAGGTTCAGTCGATGGGCGCAGACTTCTTGACCATCGAGGCCGAGATGCAAGGGCCCAGCGCCGACGGGTACGCCAAAGAAACGTCGGCAGACTTCGACGCCGCGGCGCAACGCCTGTACGCACAGCAGGCCGCCGAGGTGGACATCATCATCACCACCGCACAGATTCCGGGGCGCCAGGCACCGCGGCTGATCACGGCCGAGATGGTGGCCAGCATGAAGCCGGGCAGCGTGATCGTCGACCTCGCGGCCAGCACGGGAGGAAACGTCGAACTCACCCATCCGGGCGAGCGGTACGTCACACCCAATGGCGTGACCATCCTGGGCTACACCGACTTGGCGAGCCGCATGCCTGCCCAGTCGTCGCAGTTGTACGGAACCAACCTGGTCAACCTGTTCACGCTCCTCACGCCCAACAAGGACGGCGTGGTCGACCTGAACCTGGACGACCAGGTCATTCGCGGTCTGACCGTGACCCACGACGGCGACATCCTGTGGCCGCCGCCGAAGGTCCAAGTCAGCGCTGTTCCTGCGGCACAAGCGGCAGCGCCTCCACCCGAACCCGCGCCACCCAAGAAGAGCTCACCGGTCGGCAAGATCGTCGGTGCGGGAGTCGCGGCCGCGTGCATCTTGCTGCTCGGAGCCTTCGCTCCGGCGGAGTTCCTCGGCCACCTGACCGTGTTCGCCCTGTCGGTGATCGTCGGCTTCTATGTCATCGGCAATGTCCACCATGCGTTGCACACCCCACTCATGTCGGTCACCAACGCCATCTCGGGCATCATCATCGTCGGCGCCCTGCTGCAGCTGGCTACCGGTAATACCGCCGTCACCGTCATGGCATTCATCGCCGTGCTCATCGCATCCATCAACATCTTCGGTGGCTTCACTGTGACGCAGCGAATGCTCCAGATGTTCAGGAAGGAGGAGCGCTGATGACGTCGGGACTCCTCACAGCGGCCTACCTGCTGTCCGCTCTGCTGTTCGTCCTCGCCCTGCGAGGCCTGTCCAAACACGAGACGGCCCGCAACGGCAATCTCTTCGGCATGGTCGGCATGGCGATTGCCCTGCTCAGCACCATCACGTTCGGCGTCTTGAGCGGGGGCGGCTGGACCCTGCTTGGCCTCACCGCTGGGGCCATGGTGATCGGTGCAGCGATCGGAATCTGGCGGGCACTGACCGTCGAGATGACCGAGATGCCGCAGCTCATCGCTTTGTTGCACAGCTTTGTCGGCCTCGCCGCCGTGCTCGTCGGCTTCAACTCGTTCCTGGCCCCGGAGGGCGTGTCGGAGGACATGCACCTCGTCCACCTCATCGAGGTGTACGTCGGAATCTTCATCGGCGCTGTGACACTCACCGGGTCGATCGTGGCCTTCTTGAAGCTGTCGGCCAAGATGTCCAGCAAGCCCCTGCGTCTGCCAGGGAAGAACTGGATCAACGTGGGGGCCGTCCTCGTCACGATCGTTTTGGGCGTGTGGTTCTGCTCCGCCCAGTCGTGGATCCCGCTGGTCTTGATGACGATCATCGCGTTGCTGTTCGGGTACCACCTGGTGGCTTCCATCGGCGGTGGCGACATGCCGGTGGTCATCTCGATGCTCAACTCGTACTCCGGGTGGGCGGCCGCTGCTGCGGGCTTTATGCTCAACAACGACCTGCTCATCGTCACCGGTGCGCTCGTCGGATCCTCCGGTGCGTTCCTCTCCTGGATCATGTGTAAGGGCATGAACCGGTCGTTCGTCTCGGTGATCCTCGGCGGTTTCGGGTCGGATGGCGCGGTCACGAGCGGCGACCAGGACTACGGCACGTACCAAGAGACCAACGCGCAAGACGTCGCCGACATGTTGAAGAACGCGAAGAGCGTAATCATCACACCGGGGTACGGCATGGCCGTCGCCCAGGCCCAGTACCCGGTGGCCGAGGTGACTCGCGAGTTGCGCGAGCGTGGCGTCAACGTCCGCTTCGGGATTCACCCCGTTGCCGGTCGCCTGCCGGGGCACATGAACGTGCTGCTGGCAGAGGCGAAGGTTCCCTACGACATCGTCCTCGAACTCGACGAGATCAACGACGGCTTCCCGGACACCGACGTCGTTCTGGTCATCGGCGCCAACGACACCGTCAACCCGGCAGCCATCGACGAGCCGGGCTCACCGATCGCCGGGATGCCCGTGCTGCACGTGTGGGAGGCGGGTCAGGTCATCGTCTTCAAGCGGTCGATGAACGCCGGATACGCCGGCGTCCAGAACCCGCTGTTCTTCAAGGACAACTCGGCGATGCTGTTCGGCGACGCCAAGGAGAGGGTCGAGGACATTCTCCGCGCCCTGTAGATCCTGCTGAGCGAAAACGGGCCGCCGACCTGGGCGGCCCGTTTTCGCGTGGACAGCCGAGTTTCAGTGGGCGAACGGACCCCAGCCCTCGCGCTTCTCATCGTCGTCGTCATCATCATCTGGGTCGTTGAACCGCGGGTCTTCGTCCCAGGCAACGTTGCGCTCTTGGACCCGTTTCAGCGCGTCCGCGGCCTCGTTGAAGGTGGCGTAGGGGCCCAATCGCTCGTCGGCCTTGCACGCCTCCGTGGGTTCCACCGCGTGGTGACGCAGGCAATACCACCATTGACCAGCCATTGCACCCTCCCCTGCAGTCGCGTGCTCACAACCTATGATCGGCGTTGTGAGTCACATCAAGCCAAGCACGATTACCCCACGCCGTCCGGTTCCCGAGGCGATTGAACGCCCCGAATACGTGGATCAACCGGCGCCCCTGCCCTACAACGGCTCACACGTCCAGACGCCAGAAACGATCGAAAAGATGCGCGTCGCCGGACGCATCGCCGCCCAAGCAATGCACGAAGCGGCCAAGGCCATCGCTCCCGGCGTGACAACCGACCAACTGGACGCGATCGCTCATGAATACGCGCTCGATCACGGCGCATACCCCTCAACGCTGGGTTACCGGGGCTACCCCAAATCGATCTGCACTTCGGTAAACGAGGTCATCTGCCACGGCATCCCCGATCTGCGGCCGCTGGAAGACGGTGACCTCGTCAAGATCGACGTCACCGTCTACAAGGACGGCGTGCACGGGGACAACTGCGGCACCTTCTTCTGCGGTGACGTCGACCAGGCCTCGCGAGATCTGGCGGTTCGCACACAAGAGGCCATGAACCGCGGGATCAAGGCCGTCAAACCCGGACGCCGCGTCAACGTCATCGGACGCGTGATCCAGTCCTACGCGAAACGGTTCGGCTACGGCGTCATCCGCGACTACACGGGTCACGGAGTGCACACCACCTTTCATTCCGGCCTGGTGATCCCGCACTACGACGATCCCAACCACGCCACGCTCATCGAAGAAGGCATGACGTTCACCATCGAGCCGATGCTGACGCTCGGGGGCTATGACTGGGAGGTGTGGAAGGACGGCTGGACCGTCGTGACCGCTGACCGTTCGCGAGTCGCTCAGTTTGAGGCCACCCTGGCCGTCACCGCCGACGGGGCAGACGTTCTAACAATCCCCTGAGCCGGTCGCACCACCTCAAGATGCACCCCGACCTCACCGGGGCTACCCTTGTCGACGGACGAGTCGGCCGGGCGACCGCGGCAGCAATGTCGAGGAAAGTCCGGACTCCGAAGAGCAGGGTGGTGGGTAACACCCACCCGGGGTGACCCGCGGGAAAGTGCCACAGAAAGCAAACCGCCCGAAAGGGTAAGGGTGAAACGGTGGTGTAAGAGACCACCAGCGTCCCGGGTGACCGGGACGGCTCGGTAAACCCCACTCGGAGCAAGACCAAGAAGGGCCTACGGGCCCGCGGGAACCGTTTGAGCGCTGCTCGTGCGAGGTTCCCGGGTAGGTTGCATCAGGCGTTCGGCAACGAGCGTCGCAGAGAGATGGTCGCCGACAACAGAATCCGGCTTATAGGCCGACTCGTCCCCCGCCTTCGCTCCTCCCCGCACACATCACTCCAAGACACCGCCATCTTTCCGTCGGCATTTCGCGGTTGTGGGCTGCCGGTTTGAAACGATGACGGGGTGGACAAAGACACGCGCCCCGCAGCGCTCGCGATTCGCCCTTATGCCGCGGGCGACGCCCGCACAACCCTGGCGGTGTTTTTGTCGGCAGTGACGCTGACGGCAGCCAAGGACTATTCGCCGGACCAAATCGCGGCATGGGCGCGCCCTGCTCGTCGGGACGCCTCGGTCTGGGATGCCGAGCGGCGCGCCGCCGACACCTTTGTTGCAACGCTGGACGGTCAGGTGGCGGGGTTCACAGACCTCAGCCCGCGTGGGCACATCGGGATGTTGTACGTTTCCCCCCGATTCGGCGGTCGAGGCGTGGGCGGCACGATGCTGTGGTTCTTGGAAGGCCGCGCGCACGCCGACAACTTTGCCCGTGTCACGGCCGACGTCAGCATTACTGCCAGACCGCTGTTCGAACATCACGGATACGTGGTCACATCACAGCAGCGGCGAGTCATCGATGGCGTAGCCCTCACCAATTATCGAATGGCGAAGCGCCTCAGCAAACCGGCGTGACAAGCAATGATGGCGACGCTGCGAGGAATCGGGCGTTTCAAGGGGACTTGGGAGCCATGCGTGAGCGAGTGAACGGCGGCACGATCTCTGTGGCTGGCCCGGCCTTGTAGAGCTGGGCGGGCGGCCCGGGGACTCCGACCCGCGTCTCCGACAGGGGCTCGACGAAACCTGGCATGCCCAGTACTTTTCGGCGAAAGTTCTGCAGGTCGACCGCGCTGCCCCACACGGCGGTGTAGACGGCCCGCAACTCTCCGAGAGTGAAGGCCCGCGGAAGAAACGTGGTGGCGAGCGTCGTGTACTCCAGCTTGGAGCGGACGCGCCCCACGGCGTCGGCGAGGATCTGCGCGTGATCGAAGGCTAGAGCCATCTCCTCGCTCACGATGTCGTCCAGGGCCCACCAGCGTGCGGCCTGCGCGTCGGTCGCCCCGCGGGGCTCGGGCAAATCGGGCAACAGTGCCACGTAGGCAACCGTCACCACACGCATCCGCGGGTCGCGGTTCGGGGCCGAGTAGGTCCGCAGCTGTTCGAGATGTGCGGCCAGCGGCGCGGCGATGCTCGTCTCCTCCGCCAGTTCGCGCAGTGCTGACTGTTCGCAGTCCTCGTCGGGGCGGACAAATCCCCCCGGCAGCGCCCACTGGCCAGCAAAAGGAGCCTCGCCTCGTCGCACGAGAAGGACGTGCATGCGCCCGCCTCGCAGCGTGAACACGGCCACGTCTGAGGTCACGGCGAACGGGTGGTACGCGCTCGGGTCGTAGTCGGGCTCGGTCTGCACGGCTCCTCCAGGCGGTCTTATATTCACATTGACCATACCAAAGCTGCCTGTTATGGTCATTGTGAACTTATTGAAGTTCATAAGGTTCATATCAAGGAAGGCAGGAGTCACCATGGGTACGGGTCATTGGAGTTGGCACACATACAACGACGTCACCGGAGAACGAATCCGGGCGGGAGCGACCTTCGGATACGACGCGCACGCCCACCGGACCGGCCGCATCCAGGCACACCCTTCGCTGGATCCCTTGGTGCGAAACAGTGCGGGAAGGCGCATCCGCGAGGCCCGCGACAACGTCGATCACCCCGAGTCGACGCCCATCGTCGTCGGCTTCGATTCCACGGGCTCCATGGGCTCGGTCCCCCGCATCGTCCAGCAGCGCCTCACAACGCTGTTCGACCTGCTGATCACAAAGGGGTACGCCACCGATCCACAGATCGCGGTCGCAACCTACGGGGACGCGACCTGCGACCGTGTGCCGCTGCAGATCAGCCAGTTCGAGTCCGACAACAGGATCGACGACAACCTGGACAACCTGTTCCTGGAGGGTGGGGGCGGCGGAAACAACGGCGAGACGAGCCAACTGCTGCTGTACTACCTCGCTCATCACACGCAGACCGACGCGTGGCAAAAGCGGGGCATCAAGGGGCACGCCTTCGTGATCGCCGATGAGAAGCAGGTACCGATCAACCGCAAGCACCTCCTGACCTACATCGGCGAGCTGCGGCCGGGTATCGACGTGACCAGTGAGGGAATCGCGGCGGCGGTCACCAGGACGTGGAATGTGCACATCCTCCTCATCAACAACCACGTCGCGATGTCCCAGCGGTCGGAGGAGTTCTACACGCGCCTCTTTGGGCGGCAGGCCATCACCGTCGTTCAAGACCCCAACTCGATCGCGGAGACCATTGCCGCCATCGTTGGTTTCGCCTCGGGGCGGGACATCGCGACCGTGGCTGCCGACCTGGCCCGCACCGCCGGACGTGAGGTCGCGGCGACGGTGGGTCGCAGCCTGGCCTTGGGCACCGGGGCCACCTCGACTCGATGAACCAGCACACGACGAAAGGAGACGACGCGATGCCGCGAACACACGCAGACATCGTCGTCGGCCTGGGATGGGGCGACGAGGGCAAAGGCGCGACGGTCGATGCCCTCGCCGCCCAGCACCGACCGAACCGCGTCGTGCGATTCAACGGAGGCAACCAGGCGGGACACAATGTCGCGGTCGGGGACGTCCACCACACCTTCTCCACGTTCGGCTCGGCCACACTGCTGGGAGTGCCGACCTGGATCGCCGGGTACTGCACGATCGAACCGGTGGCCGCTGCGCGCGAGGCAGAAGTGCTGGCATCGCACGGGCTCAACGCACACGCCTATGTCGACGCCGGGTGTTTGCTCACGACTCCCCTGCATGCCCTCGCGAATCGAGCGCGTGAGGCCGCGCGGGGCGTCGACCGCCACGGTTCAACGGGAATCGGCTTCGGGGAGACGGTCGGGTACGGGTTGGACAACCCCGACGATGCGCCGCGAGCAGCAGACCTCACCGCAGTCGGCGTGCTGACGCAGAAGATGGAGGCACTCCACGCTCACTACCTCGCCGAGGGAACGCTCACGAGCGACGACCTGACCCACGATCAGCTGCGGATCATGGCGCGCTCCCAAGCCCAAGCGGCCCGTGGGGTGGTCACCCTGGTCGACGCCGATGCGCTGCTGGAGGAGATCGCCTCGGGCTACTCGGTGTTCGAGGGTGCCCAGGGACTGTGGCTGGACGAGAACTTCGGTGCCCAACCCCACACGACCTGGTCCACGACGACGCCTGCCAATGCCCGACGCCTGCTTCGGGCTGCGGGGGTCGACGACGTGCGCGCGATCGGATGCGTCCGCACCTACGCCACGCGACACGGCGCCGGGCCACTGCCCGGCGAGAACCAGTTGCCCTTCACGCCGCCCGAGCCGGACAACACGGACGCGTCCTTCGCAGGCACCTTTCGTACCGGTGCGATCGACCCCCGAATGCTGAGGGAGGCGATACACCTGACGGCGGTCGACACGCTCGCTGTGAACCACGTCGACGCGTTCGACGGTTTCGTCACGACACAGGGACCTCTACCGCTGGACGAGTTCGGTCCGGTGGCCGTGCTCGGGTACGGCCCGTCTCGCACCGACCGGGTGTGGCGCGATCACGAGTCGGCTGGATCAACCATCTCGTTGGCGAGTCGACGGTTCTCGGCGGTGTCGTGATCGAACGCCACCCCGTCGTTGGCGCAGATCAGGTACGCCGCCAAGGCCGTCCATCCGGTCTGGTGACTGGCGCCCAGACCAGTGCCCTCGTCGGCGTGGAAGTACTCGCTGAAGGTCGGGTGTTGCCACAAGTCCCCGGTCCCCTCGCCCCGTTGCTGCCCGGGGCGGCGACCGTCAATGCCGGGACGGAACAGCGACAGCAGGCGCTGGCGTAGGTCTTCGGCGATGGTGTCCAGGCGTCGCCGCTCGCCACTCCCGGTCGGGTATTCCACGGTCTGGTCTCCACCAACGCCGACCGCTCGCAGACGCAGCGAGTCGATGAGGAGCACGTTGAGGGGGAACCAGATCGGCCCTCGCCAGTTGGAGTTCCCGCCGAACATTCGCGTGTCGCCCCAACCGGGTGTGTAGCGAATGTACAGGTCCCGGTTTCCCAGCTTGATCGTGTCTCCGTCGCGATAGGTCGCCGAAAGTGACCGGATGCCGTAGTCGGACAGGAACTCGTCGGTACTGAGCATGTACCGGATCAGGCGAGGGAAACGATCGGGTCCGACGAGGCTCATCGTGACCCGCAGCGAACCGTCGGGCCCCGACTCGGACATGAGGTACCGGTACCCCCGGGGACGGTTCTTCTTGAGCCACTGCCGGCGCCGCGTGAACTCCGGAAGATCCTCATTGACCCACGGAGGCGAGTTGAGGACCGCCAGCAGCGGCACGAGACCAACCAGAGATCGCACCCGCACCGGGACCACCTCTTGGGTTTCACGGTTGACCAAGATGTCGTAGAAGAACCCGTCCTGCTCGTCCCACAGCGAATGCTGCGAACTGCCAAAAGCCTCTACCGCCTCGCGGATGGCCAAGAACCGCTCCTGGAAGGTGACGGCCACCTCTTGCCATTCCGGCCGAGTACGGGCGAGCACCTGCGCGATGCGCAGCATGGTCAGGCAGAAGAAGGCCATCCAACTGGTCGCGTCGCTCTGCTCAAGGTTCCAACCATCAGGGACGTCCTTGGACCGGTCGAAAAGGGAGATGTTGTCCATCCCCAGGAAGCCCCCACCGAACAGGTCGTTCCCCGCGGGGTCCTTGCGGTTCACCCACCACGCGTAGTTCAGGAGCAGTTTGCTCATGGCCTGAGAGAGGAACGCCTGGTCATTGCTGCCGTCGGAGATATACACCAACATGACTGCCCAGGCGTGAACGGGTGGGTTCACGTCCGAGAATGCCCATTCGTAGGCCGCGAGTTGCCCCGACGGGTGCTGCACCCAGTCATGCAGCATGAGGAGCAGTTGGTCCTTGGCGAAGGCCGGATCGATCCGCGCCAAGGTGACGGTGTGGAATGCCAGGTCCCAGCTGGCGAACCAGGGGTATTCCCAGTCGTCCGGCATCGAAATGACGTCGGCGAGGGCCACGTTGGTCCACGCGGTGTTCCGGCCGCCTTCCCACTCCGGCCGGCGACGCTGTGGTGGTGGCTTGAGTTGGGCAGGGTCTCCGTCCAACCACTCCTGCACCGGGTAGCGATACAGCTGCTTGCCCCACAACAACCCCGCAAAGGCACGGCGAGCGACCAAGCGATCCTGATCGGTCGCCACAGAGGGGATCACCGTGTCGTAGAACTCGTCGGCGTCGATCCGCCGCCGTTCCAGGGTCCCTTCGAAGCTGTCACCGAACGGGTTGTCCAAGCCTTCGCCCGCAGTCAGGCGCATGCGCACGGTGACCGGGCGCGACGGCGTCGGCGTGGAAGCGCAGGCCCAGCTTGCTGCCCGATGCGTCGTCGCTCAGACCAGAGCGATCGCCGTGGACGACGGCGTTGTTGATGGCGTCCTTGGGATGCGGATCGGACGGTGCAGTGCCGTACAGCGCCGCGTCGTTCGTCTCGTTGTTGCAGAACATGACCTCGGGTCCCGTCACCGGGCCGTCGGCGAGCGTCTCCACGGCCAGGGTGTAGTGGCCGAGCCACGCGTGCGTGAGTCGGAAGCGAGGATGCCCGTCGGGGCTGTCGATGGCCGCCATCGTCGGTGTGCGGTCGTCGTCACCCCACGCCCACGTGTTGCGCCACCACACCTGAGGGATCAGGTCGAGCGGCGCCGGGTCCGGACCGTGGTTGGTGGCCTGCCACGTGAACAGCAGATCCGTCGAGGACGCCTTCGCGTGGGTGACGACCACGTCGAAGAACCGATTCTCGTCCAACACGCCAGTGTCCGCGAGTTCGTACTCATCGACGTCTTGGCCGCGCCGGGCGTTCTCGTCGAGGAGTTCTTGGTATGGGAACGCGGCCTGCGGGTACCGGTACAGCCAGCGCGCCCAGGAATGCGTCGGGGTCGCGTCCAAGGCCCAGTAGTACTCCTTGACGTCCTCACCGTGGTTGCCCTGGGCATTGGTCAGCCCGAACGGCCGTTCCTTGAGCCGGTCGTCCTTGCCATTCCAGACGGCGACCGCGATGTTGAGGAATCCGAACCGGTCGCACATCCCGCCCAGCCCGTCCTCGCCCCAGCGATAGGCGCGCTGGTGGGAGTGATCGAACGGAAAGTAGCTCCAGGCGTCTCCGTCTGCCGAGTAGTCCTCGCGAACTGTTCCCCACTGGCGAGCGGAAACGTACGGACCCCATCGGCGCCAATCACAGTCTGGCGAGTCCGATTGGCTGAGGCGACGACCCTCGGCGGTTCCTGCGATCTCCTCGTTCACGCAATCAACATAGACCGCGGTGCGGTCGCTGGTCCGTGGCCCGCATTATTGGTCCAAACGAATCAAACGCCGCGGTCGGTCGGCGAACCGTCCAATGCCTCGTTCACAAGCGCATCCGCCGCCTTGTTCTGAGCGCGCGGAATCCAGGTCCAGGTGACCGACGCCGGGCGCAGCCGCTGTGCACGCGCGGCCAACTCCTTCATCGCCGGGTTCTTGACCTTCCACCGGCCGGCCATCTGCTCGATCACCAGCTTGGAATCCATCCGGACGTCTACGGTCGCGTCCGGGTTGATGGCCGCCGCCATCTCCAGCCCCGCGATCAGGCCGCTGTATTCGGCGACATTGTTGGTCGTGATCCCCAACGTCTTGCCCTCTCGGTTCAAGACCTCACCGGTCGCGGCGTCACTCACCACAGCCCCGTAAGCAGCCGGTCCAGGATTACCACGAGACCCGCCGTCGGCGGTGATCAGCAGCCGGTCGGGCGCACCCATCACGGGCGTACGGTCGGGCTTCGCAGCGATGGCGGGTGCATCATCCGAATCGTCGACGTCGAAAATGGACGGACCCGTCTGGTTGTCGCGTCGCGCCACGCTCACAACCCCGATTCCGCCGACCGGACCAAGATCCGGTCACAATCGGGACAGCGCACGACCTCGTCAGGCCCTTCGCCGCGAATCCGTCCCATCTCCTCGTTGGTCAACTGCAGCGTGCAACCCCCGCAGCGTCCGCGCTGCAACAGCGCCGCCCCGACACCGCCGTTCTTGGCGCGAATCCGGTCGTACAGTGCCAACAAGTCGGCCGGGAGCCCGGCGACCACCGCGTCGCGGGATGTCTGCAGGTCGGCGATTTGTTCATTGAGCCCGGCGAGCTTTTCATTGCGTGTCGCCGTCAGCTGACGTCCATCGACGGCGATCTGCTGCTTGGCGGCCTCTGCCACCGCCACCCCAGCTCGTGCAGCCTCCAGTTGCTCCATGACTTCCAGCTGGACATCCTCAAGGTCGCTGAGTCGCTTCTTGAGGTGTTCGATCTCACCCAGCATTCCCGACAGGGCCTTGGGATCGGTCATCGACCCGTCGGAAACCTGTCGCTCGTCACGGGCCAGTCGATCGCGGACGGGGGCGACGTCGTCTTCGGCTTTGCGCTCGGCAAGCTCAAGGTCACTGACCTGCGTTTGAGCCGCGATCAGTTCCTGCGAGGCCGCCTGGTGTTGCGCCCGGGCGTCGGCGAGTTTCGCGAGTTCGGGCAGCGTGGCCGCCGTGTGCTGCAAACGCGCGATCTCGGTGTCGATGCGCTGCAGATCCAGGAGGTGCAGTTGGTCCGACACCGGTGCCCGCATGTGTGTTCCTTTCGGTCGATGTTCCGACCCTACCGGGCTCGGCGTCAGGAATACTGCCGGGTGTGAGTGGACTGTCAGGCAAGACGCTCGTCACCGGCGGCGTGCGCAGCGGCAAGTCGAGCTTCGCCGAGGGCCTTGTGCTGGGGTCGAGCGCCGTCGTGTACGTGGCAACGGGCTACCCGAGCGACGCCTCGTCGGACCCGGACTGGGCCGAGCGCGTCGCGCGCCACCAACAGCGGCGACCCTCGACGTGGAGGACGATCGAAACTCTCGACGTGGCAGCGGTGCTGCAGGACACGCACCACACCGTGCTGATCGACTGCATCGGGCTGTGGGTGACACGCACCCTCGACGCCGTGAACGCGTGGAGCGGACCGCTCGACGCGTGGGTCGCGGACTGGGAGGCGGAGGTGGACCGGCTCGCTGCCGCCTGGGAAGGGCGGGTTGCCCCCGCGGTCGCCGTCACCAACGAGGTCGGGTGGGGCGTCGTACCCGACCAGCGCGCCGGTCGCCTGTTTGCCGACAGCCTGGGACGGGTCAACCAGCGGCTCGCTGCGACATCGGACGACGTGGTGTTGATGGTCGCGGGCCGACCGCTGCGGGTGTAGCCGCTCGAACGGGCAAGCGTGACTCTAGGTGGCGATGGTCAGTCCCAGCATGATGACGGTGGCGCCGATCTCGACACTGGCACCCAAGATGTCACCCGTCATGCCGCCGAATCTGCGCACGGCGGCCACGAGGAGCACGGACACCGCGACCAACCCGGCGACGACAGCCAACCCACCCCACCCCGGTGGGGTCGTGGCGGCGACGACGCCTGCCCACAACAGTCCCGAGACGATGGCCGCCCACACGGGTACGGTGCCGGACACCGCCTGTCCGAGGCCTCCGGGACGCGCGGGTGGAACCAGCGGAGTACAGGCCAGCCCCACGGCTGCCCTGGCTGCCGCCCAACCGAGAGCCACGATGAGCCATCCCCACGGCCGCGTCAGCACGTCGCCGACACACACGGCCTGAAGACCGATCACGAGCACGAGCGATGTGGCTCCCATCGGGCCCACGTCGCCGCGCTTCATGATGTCCAGCGCCCGCGCACGGTCCCCCGGGACCCCCAGCGCGTCGAAGGTGTCAGCCAGCCCATCTTGATGAATGGCCCGCGTCCCGCCCACCAGCACAATGACGGCGACGAAGCCGGCACCGATGCTGGGGACACCCAGGGCAACCAGCAGTCCCGCCAAACCTGCCGCAGCCAGCGTCACGGGCAGAACCGCGAACGGCATGGCCAACACGGCAACCCGCGCAACGCCGCGATCAACGCGCGAGGGCGGCGGTACGGGAATCGCCGTGATCGTCCCCAACGCCAACAGCACGCCGGGGACGAACGAGGTCACGGGTTGCCGCCGGTAACGTCACTCAGCAGCGCGATGTCCCGCAGAGCGCCCACGGCCGCGCGAATGGTCGGAACTGCCATGACGGCACCGGTCCCCTCGCCCAGGCGCATGCGTAGATCCACGATGGGCTCAAGCCCCAGCGCGTCCAGCGCAAACCCGATCGCCGGTTCGGTGGATCGATGCCCCGCGCGCATCCACAGCCGCACATCGGGCGCGAGTTGCTCGGCCATCAAGGCCTCGGAGGACGCGATTACCCCGTCGACGACCACGGGGACGCCGCGGCGTGCAGCCCCGATCATGAAACCGACCGCAGCAGCCATGTCGGACGATCCGAGGGCGGCCAGTCGCCTCAGCGGCGAGACGTCCCCCACGCGATTCAGCGCCTGGTCGACGATCTCGACCTTTTTCGCCAACGCCTCCTCGCTGACACCCGACCCGCGACCGCACACCTGCTCACCGGACAGGCGCAGAGACGATGCGATCAGCGCCGACGCGGCTGTCGTGTTGCCGATCCCGAGATCGCCCGAGATGAGCATCTGGGCACCAGCAGCGATCTCGTCGGCGGCGATTTCGTCGCCCGCCAAGAGGGCGCGCTCGGTCTCCTCGGGAGTCAGGGCGTCCTCGAGATGCAAGGGGCGCGTGCCGTAGGTGACCTTGTGCCTGGCGACCTCGGGGTCAAGCCCGTCCACGTCCACCGCGACGCCGATGTCGACCACCCGGACGTTGACGCCAACCGAGCGTGCCAAGGCATTCACCCCAGCAGCGCCGACGGCGATGCCGACGGTCATCTGCTGCGTGATCGCAGCCGGGTAGGCGGACACGCCGTAGTCGGACACGCCGTGATCGCCAGCGAAAACCACGGCCCGAACGTTGGTGAGGGCGTCCGGGGGGCACTTACCCTGACAAGCCGAAATCCACGCGGACAACTCTTCTAGGCGCCCCAGAGAACCGGGCGGTTTGGCCTGGTCGTCGCTGCGGGCCAAAGCGGCCACGTAGAAATCAGCCGCAGGTGGAGCCACCTGCGTCAACAGTTCGGGTAATGCCACGACCCACGCCCTTCTATCAACTATTCCATCGCAGAACGGCCGCGGATTCCTTCTCGTGGCCCATGATGGACACGCTACCGACGTTGAGTGGGAACGATTGCCCAAACGCAATCGGAAAGTCCAACCAACAAAGGGCCAGCACACGCAGGGCATGCCCATGCGCAAAGCAGATGGCGCGATCGACGCCGGACTCACGCACGCGGGTCATGACGCGCGTCAGCCGGGCGCGGACCTGATCGGCCGACTCCCCTCCCGGACAGCCGTTGAACCAGATGCGCCACCCGGGTACCTGTTCTCGGATCTGCGGACTGGTCATGCCCTCGAAGTCGCCGTAGAACCACTCGCACAGGTCCGCGTCGACCTCGAAATGCCCAAACCCCGCCAGCTTGGCGGTCCGCTGAGCTCGCAGTCGGGGGCTCGCCAGCACCAACTGAAAGTCCTCTGGGTACAGCCGAGAACGCAGGGAGCGAGCCTGCTCGACGCCGTGTTCGGTCAGGTCGAGATCGGTGACGGACGTGTGCTGGCCTGACTTGGACCATTCGGTTTCGCCATGGCGGACAAGGTAGAGCTCGGTCATGGAAGTCATCCTTGCGAAGCCAGCCGCCGTTCGCCAGCACGGAGCCAATCCGGTGCCTCGACGCGCCTGACCAGTACCGACGATCGGCCGAATAGGATCGGGAAACGAAACGACGGAGGACCCATGAGCAGCGACCGCACGACCCGCCCGTCCAATCGCAGCACGCCGTTTTCCCCGGCCTTTCGGTCGTTCATCGGGGAGGGGTGGCAGGACTACCCGGTGGACGGATTCGATCCGCTGCCCGCAGCGGCGTGGACCCCCGCCCGGCGGTCAGCGCTCTCGGCGCGCTTCCCCGGCGAACGGCTCGTGCTTCCCGCCGGCGGCTTGCGCGTCCGGTCGAACGACACCGACTACCCCTTCCGGCCGCACACGGCCTTCGCCTATTACACGGGTCTCGGGACGGACCGTGAACCCGACGCCTGTTTGGTGCTCGAGCCCACGGTCGACGGACACGACGCCGTGCTGTACTTCCACCCCCGTGCGCCGCGCTCCTCCGAGCAGTTCTATGCAGACGCGCGGTACGGGGAAATGTGGGTCGGTACACGCGAGTCTCTCGTCGAGATGAGCTCGCTGACGGGTCTGGAGTGCCGCGACTCCGCCGACCTCGAGGCGGATTTGGCGCACGGCGGTCTCACGCTGAGGATCGTTGCCGATGCCGACCCCACGATCACCCAGACGGTCGATGCGATTCGCGCGGATTGGGCGGTGTCTCCCGACCAGGCCGCGGAGGCCGACGGCGAACTGGCCACGTACGTCAGCGAGGCGCGGTTGGTGAAGGACGACTTCGAGTTGGGCGAGATCGAGGCGGCCTGTGCAGACACCGCCGTGGGGTTCGCGGCCGTCGTCACGGACCTGCCTGTGGCCGTGGCTCGTGGCCGTGGAGAACGGTGGGTGGAGGGGGTCTTCGGTCTTCACGCTCGTCATCGCGGGAACGCGGTCGGGTACGACACCATCGCCGCCGCCGGGGACCACGCCTGTACCCTGCACTGGATTCGAAACGACGGTGACCTGCGCCCCGGTGAGCTGATCCTCATGGATGCGGGCGTCGAGCGGGACTCGCTCTACACGGCCGATGTCACCCGGACCATGCCGATCTCCGGGAGCTTCTCCCCCGTGCAGCGGCGGGTCTACGACGCCGTGTTGGCGGCCGCCGATGCAGCCATGGCGGTGGCACGACCCGGCACCCGGTACGGCGACGTCCACGAGGCCGCGATCGCCGTCCTCGCCAAGTACCTTGCCGAGTGGGGAATCCTGCCGGTGACACCCAATGAGTCGCTGGACCCCCTGACCGGGGGGCATCACAGGCGATGGATGGTTCATGGGACCAGCCACCACCTCGGGCTGGACGTTCACGACTGCGCACAGGCGCGCCGGGAGAACTACCGCGACGGCATCCTGGCGCCCGGCATGGTGATCACCATCGAACCCGGGCTGTACTTCAAGGAAACCGACCTGCTCGTTCCCGCCGAATATCGGGGCATCGGCGTTCGGATCGAGGACGACATCGCGATCACGCCCGACGGGCACCGCATCTTGTCCCATCAGATCCCCCGCACGGCCGACGGCGTCGAGGCCTGGATGGCCGCGAACGCCAACTGACCACCGGCCCGACGGGTCCAGGGTCGGACCAACGGCATGAAACGGCTACTGAACCCAAGGCTTGGTCGCTACTCTCGCCCTGTGACTGAGATGACCACCGCTGTTCTCGACGAGACACAGATTCCGACCCACTGGTACAACATCGTCGCGGATTTGCCGACGCCTCCGCCGCCTCATCTGCACCCCGGCACGCAACAGCCGCTGAATCCCGATGATCTGGCGCCCCTGTTCCCGATGGGGCTCATCGCGCAGGAGGCCAGCACCGAGCGGTGGATCGAGATTCCCGAACCGGTCCGCGAGCTGTACAGGCTGTGGCGACCCTCGCCCCTGCGCCGGGCGGTCCGGCTGGAGGCTGCGCTGGGAACCACGGCGCGGATCTACTACAAGTACGAGGGCGCGAGCCCCGTGGGCAGCCACAAGACCAACAGCGCGGTCGCGCAGGCGTTCTACAACGCCGAGGCGGGCACAAAGCGCCTCACCACCGAGACCGGCGCCGGTCAGTGGGGTTCGGCTCTGGCCTTCGCCTGCCAGGCGTTCGGCCTCAGCTGTGACGTGTGGCAGGTGCGCGGGTCCTACGAGGGCAAGCCGTACCGGCGCATGCTGATGGAGACCTTCGGAGCGACGGTCACCCCGAGCCCCTCGGACATGACCCAGACGGGACGCGCGCTGCGAGAGCAGTTCCCCGACACGTCCGGCAGCCTCGGCATGGCGATCAGCGAGGCCGTTGAGGTCGCCGCCAATGATCCCGAGGCCCACTATTCGCTGGGCAGCGTCCTCAACCACGTCCTTTTGCACCAGACCGTGATCGGGCAAGAGGCGCTCCTGCAGTTGGCGAAGTTCGGCGAGCAGCAGGCCGACGTGGTCTACGGATGCGCCGGCGGCGGGTCCAACCTGGCCGGGTTGAGCTTCCCGTTGATTCGCGAAAACCTCGAGGGTCGCACCACGACGCGCATCGTCGCCTGCGAGCCCAAGGCAGCGCCGTCACTGACCGAGGGCGAATACCGCTACGACTTCGGCGACACCGCCCACCTCACACCGCTGCTGAAGATGTACTCACTCGGCGCGGAGTTCGTTCCCGACCCTGTGCACGCTGGCGGCCTGCGCTACCACGGCATGGCGCCGCTGGTCAGCCACGTGTACGACCAGGGGCTCATGGAGGCCATCTCCATCAAGCAGCGTGAGGCCTTCGCCGCCGGCGTCCTGTTCGCTAACGCGGAAGGCATCATCCCGGCGTCCGAGTCGAATCACGCGATCGCGGGGGCCCTGCGCGAGGCGCGTCAGGCCACCGAGGACGGCACGTCCCCGGTGATCTTGATCGGGCTGTCCGGCAACGGCCAACTCGACCTGCCCGCGTACGCCGAGTACCTGTCGGGCGACATGCTCGACGCCTGACACATTCCGTGCCTGTGGCCCGGTCCCTGTTGGGGCCGGGCCACACTTATGATCGCGGTCTGTTCGGCTCGACCGGCGTCAGTCCCGCTTGGTCACTGGAACTCGCCCGCCCGAGCGCCGGGGAGTTTGGCCAGCGTCTCGCGGGCCTGTTCGGCCAACTTGTGTTCGCACAGGACCTCGTAGCGTGTCGCGACCGTCTGCGCGATCGAGTTGAAGTCCCGGCGACCGCCGGACAGGCCGTAGGCGAGGGCCCCGAACAGGATGCTGATGACCACGCCGAGGCCCAAGGCCGCAGCGAACAGCGCCAGCGGGTTGCTGGGCAGGAACAGCAGGAAGATCAAGGCGACGAAGAGCCCGGTGCCCAAGCCGCTGATGGCGCTGTCTCGGACCACGGTCCCCCAGGTGCGGCGACCCGTCACGCGCTCCATGAGCCGCAGGTCCGTCCCGACAATGACGAGGTTCTCTACGGGGAACTTCTGGTCGGACAAGAAGTCCACCGCCCGCTGCGCCTGGGGATACGAGTCGAAGGTTCCGATCGACTGCGGAAAGTCCAGTTCGAATGGTGAGTTGGGAAGTTGCTGAGTCATGAATGTCCTTTTCAGCGAAGAACGGGGGATTGTTCGGTCCAGATGACGGGGTCTCGTTAGGCGTCGAGTTGGATCCCGGCGGCACGAGCCTTGGCCAAGGTTGCCTGGGAGACCTTGACGCCTGCCTCGTCGACCATTTCGTCGTCGACAACGATCGCGCCGACCGCTCCCCCGGCCACGGCGGTCGCTTCGGCGTACGCGGCCATGATCCGACGGGCGCGTTCGATGTTCTCCGCGGGTGGCGTGAAGACGTCGTTGCCCGCCTCGACCTGGGCGGGGTGCAGCACCCACTTGCCGTCGTACCCGAGTGCCGAGGCACGACGGGCGGCCGCCGTGAAACCATCCACGTCGCGAATCGCCACGAACGGCCCGTCGATGGCTTGCAGACCGTGCGCCCGGGCAGCGACCAGGATCGACATCAGCACGTGATGGAAGGCATCACCGATGTACCCGGCGGGTTGCGCACCGACGTTGAGTGACCCCATGCCCATGCTGGCCATGAAGTCTCCGGGTCCGAAAACCAGGGACTCCATGCGCGGGCTCGCAGCCGCGATCTCGTTGACTCGCATGAGTCCTTGAGCGTCCTCGATCTGCGCCTCGAAACCGATCTGCCCGACAGGCAGCCCCGCGGACTTCTCCACCTGCGACACGAGGAGGTCCAGCGCGACGATGTGTTCGGGACAGGTCACCTTGGGGAGTACGAGCGCATCGATGCGAGCGCCCGCACCCGAGACGACCTCGATCACGTCTGCGTAGGTCCACGGGCTCGTCCAGTCGTTGACGCGGACGGTCACGGTTGGCGCCGCGAACCCGCCCTCATCGTTCAAGGCATTGACGATCCGAGCCCGGGACTCCTCCTTCACGGCCGGTGCGACCGCGTCTTCCAGGTCCAAGAACAACGCATCGACACTGAGCCCACGGGCCTTGGCGATGAATCGGTCCGACGAGCCGGGGACGGCGAGAACAGTGCGCCGCGAGCGAAAAGTCTTCACCCTCACACAGTACCGATTGCGCCCCGGGCACCGGCGGCGAGCGACGAGGCCGTGACGGCCGCGCGTCAGGGACCGGCGCTCGCCGAGGGGTCCGCCCGAACGGACTCCAGCCACTTGTTGACCAGTGTCTGTCCGACAGCGGCTGCCTCGACGTCGTGAATCTCCCCCTGGACCGACATGGCGTCAGGGTCGCCGCCCGTCAGATGGGCCCAGGACGCGAGGAGTTCGGGACCCGCCTCGGGATGGAACTGAACGGCGACGGCCGACCCCAGGCGAAACGCGTGCACATAGGTATCGCTGGTCGCCAGCAGTTCGGCACCGGCGGGCAGTTCGGCGACGGCATCGGCGTGCATGACGGGTACCCACGCGCCGGTTGGTGACCCAGCACCCAGAGCTGGCCCGACGACCGGGTCGGCGAGCCCGGCGTCGGTGGCCCGGACCTGCACGTAGCCCTTCTCCGGACCCCGCGCGTCGGCCACGTTCACCTGACCGCCGGTCGCTGCGGCCAGCAGTTGTGCCCCGAGACACACGCCCAACACGGGTGTACCCGTCGAGACGCACTCGCGCAGGAGCCCGCGAACGCGCGGCAGGAACGGCGATGCCTCGTCGTCGTAGGCGTCTTGCCGCCCACCCATCACCACGACGCCGTCAACGTTTACATCGGGCACATCGTCGCCATCCCACAGCGCGTGCGTGACGACGTTGACTCCGGGCTGGCGCAACCACTCATCGAACCGGTCGAGCGGAACCTCGCGGTCGTGAAGGACGACGTGGACGGTGATCTGCGTCATTGCACGGGAGTGATGCCCAGCGGTTGCCCCACGATGCTCTTCTCGCGCGCGGACAGCGTCTCGGCGATGTCGGACAGGGCTCGCGCGGACGCACGATCCTCGTCGGCGCTCACCAAAGCCATGCCGACGTCAGAGGCCGCGCGCAGGCCCGGATCCAGGGGAACCTGACCCAACAGGGGAACCTCGTAGTTGAGGCGGCGCGTGAGGGCCTGAGCGACGGCGGTGCCGCCACCGGACCCGAAGACGTCGACCTGGTGAACCTTGTCGCAATGGGGGCAGGTCGTTTCCAAGTAGGCCATGTTCTCGATGACGCCGATGACCTTCTGCTCCAGCATCGACGCCATTGTCCCTGCGCGCTCGGCGACCTCGGCGGCAGCGTGCTGGGGCGTCGTGACAACGAGCACCTCGGCACCCGGCAGCAGATTCCCGAGGGACAAGGCGACATCGCCGGTTCCGGGCGGCAGGTCCAACAGAAGGAAGTCGAGGTCACCCCAGTACACGTCGGCCAGCAGTTGCTCCAGCAGCTTGTGCAGCATCGGACCACGCAACGCGATGACCTGATCGCGGCTTTGCTTCAGCATGCCGATGGAGATGACGCGGAGGTCTCCCGCCGACACCGGCATGATCATGTCATCGACCGTCGTCGGGGTGGCGTCGATGAGGCCGAGCATCGAGGGGATCGAATGCCCGTAGATGTCGGCGTCGAGCAGGCCGACCGAATGGCCCCGTGCGGCCAGCGCCGTGGCGAGGTTGACCGTGACCGAGGACTTTCCCACCCCGCCCTTGCCGGACGCCACCAAGATGACCTGGGTCGGATTGCCCGGATCATTGAACACGATGTGAGCTGCTGGCTTGCCGCCGCGCAGCTTGGTCCGCATGGCCTCGCGTTGTTGCTCGGTCATCACACCCAGGTTCACCGTTACGTCGGTCACGCCAGGGACCGCCGCCACCGCATCGGTCACGAGTTGACGGATCGACGCCGACAGCGGACACCCAGCGATCGTCAGCAGGACCGAGACCGAGACGTGACCGGCATCGTCGATGTCGACGGCCTCGACCATGTCGAGTTCGGTGATGGGGCGACGGATTTCGGGGTCGTTGACCGTGGCCAACGCGGCCATGACGGCAGGCAAGAGTTCGTGATCGGGCATGCGAGCAACCCTACAACTGGAGTCGTTATCGGCCCTGCTCGTGCTCATCGGTCGACCCGCCGCCAGGTCTGTGCAAATCCTCCCGCAATTCCTCCAGCAGATCCCGCAGCTCCGAACGGACGTAGTCGCGGCTGGCCAGGTCGTTGACCTTCTGCCGCAGCGACGCGATCTCGCGGGCCAAGAAGTCCATGTCGGCACGTGACTGGGCGGCCATCTCCCTGTCGTTCTCGAGGCTGATCCGGTCCCGCGCCTCCTGCCGGTTCTGCGCCAACAAGATCAGCGGCGCTGCGTAGGACGCCTGTGTGGAGAAGAACAGGTTCAGCAGGATGAACGGATACGGATCCCATCGGTAAGCCTTGACCAGCACGACGTTGGCCGTCACCCAGACGATCACGAACACCGTCATCCACATGACGAAGTTGGCGGTCCCCATGTATCGGGCCACCCCCTCGGCGAACCGTCCGAACGCGTCGCCGTCACCCCGGTGGCGAGGCCCCCACCTCCTGCGACCGCCGGGTGTGTTGAGCCGGGCCTGTTCTTGGCTATCCACTACTCACCTCCCGCTGGGACGATCCGAGTTGGATACCCCGCCAGTCGTCCGGCAGCAGATGGTCCAGCACGTCATCAACCGTGACGGCCCCCAGTAGGCGCTGATCCTCGTCGACGACGGGTGCGCACACGAGGTCGTAGGTGGCGAAGTAGCGGCTGACAAACGCGATATCGGCGTCGGGAGCCAGCGGCACGAGGTGGGGGTCGACGAACCGAGCGGCCATCTCCGACGGCGGTTCACGCAGCAGGCGCTGGATGTGAACTCCACCCACGAACCGGCCCGTCGGGGCGTCCAAAGGCGGCCGGACGACGAACGCCATGGCTGCCAGCGCCGGGGCGATCTCTTCGACGCGCAGCAGAGCCAACGCGTCGGCGACCGTCGCGTCGGACGCAAGGATCACGGGCTCGGGTGTCATCAGGCCACCAGCCGTCGCCTGCGGATAGGTGAGCAGACGCCGAACGTCGCGCGCATCCTCGGGCTCCATCCTCGACAGCATCCGCTCGGCGACATCGGGAGCGAGCTCGGCGATGAGGTCGGCAGCGTCGTCGGGGTCCATCTCCTCCAAGACGTCGGCCGCACGGTCGATGTTCAGCACCGAGATCAGCAGCACCTGTTCCCGCTCGGGCAGTTCTTCCAAGGCTTCGGCCAGACTCGTGTCGTCCATCGCCTGGGCGACCGCCGTCCGGCGTTCGGGTGCCATGGCATGCAGTTCCCGCGCGACGTCGGCAGGCTTCATGTCGGCCAAGCGAGCGATCGTGTGCTCGGCGCTCTGTTCGCTGCTCAGCACGAAGTCGGGGATGTCGCTCCAGGCGACGATGCGAACGTGCCCTCGCGAGAACGGACGCCGAGAAGCCTCGCGCAGTGCGACCTCGGACAACTCCCACTCCCCCTTGCGGACGAGTTTCATCGACACGTCAAACACGGTCGCGGACCGGGCAGCATCGCGAGGCGTGATGGTGCGGTCGACCAGATCCTCGATGACGAGCACCTCTGATTCGCGAATCTGGAACCGCAACGTATTCACGACCCCGGAGATGGCGATCTGCACAGAGTCGACATGGTGAATGCGCAGCATGGGTATGAAGATTCGTCGCCGCGCCAGCAACTCGACAACCAGGCCCTGGACACGCGGAGGGCGGGCGATACGAGACTGAATCACGACATCGCGCACCGTGCCGATCTGATCGCCGGATCCATCGAGCACGGGCAGTCCCACAATGCGTGAGATGAAGACTGCAGCACCGATCTCGTTCACTCTGGGAGGCTACCGCTCACGAACCTGGTTGTCCGCCTGCCGAGCCGACCCGTTGACGCTGACCTCGTCGCAGGGCGGGACCGCTACGTGGCTTCGGAGTCGAAGGCGGGTCCTGGGGAGCGCCGGACGGGTTGCGGTGATGGTGTGACCTGCGACATCGCTGCGGTCTTGGCCGTGGCCACTTCGTCGGCGACGGAGCGGATCTCCCCCGTGACGGCGTTCTCGTCGGACAGCAGTTGCTTGGCGACAAAATTGCGCGGATTCAGGTCGCGAAGATCCATGTTGGCGAACTCGGGCCCCAGTTCGTCGGAGAGGGTCTGGCGGGCATTGTTCGCCACCCCGCGCAGATAATTCACGACGCGCGCGAGCTTGCGGGCAAGGTCGGGCAACTTCTCGGGACCGAAAAAGATGACCCCGAGCACCACGAGCAAAAAGATCTCAGGGCCGCCCACACCTGACAGGCTACCGCCCGCCGAGCAGTGCGCCCCACCCCACGATCGAACGACTGAGCGGATCGGGACCGGTCGGAACATGATGCGGCAACTGGTCGGCGGCCTGCGACGCGCTGGCCAAGCAATCGTTGGTTGAGACCGTGAACACCCACGGCCCGCTCTGCCACATCACGGTCGCGGGCACGGCCTGCGACCCGCCCCCGTCAACATTCTCCTCAGGGTCGGCAGGCACGCTGGACAGCGTCCCGCTGCGCTGCCTGACCCACACGGTTGTCACACCATCGCTGTAGATGGACTGCATCCGAGTCGGACGTTCTGGATTGTCTGCCGCCCGCCACACCAGCGGAAGCCCGCTGAGAGTCTCGGGGCAGGCCCAGCCTTCAGGGCATGCCTGCGTGAGGGACATCGCCATCGAGTGGTCGTCGCCCACCAGGGCGTCCTGCGAGGCATCGGTCGTGGCCGCTTGGCCGACAAAGCTCGTGAACCACGCGGAGACCGTCACGGTTCCGTCCGGGTCGTAGCGTTCCTGCCCCAACACCATCCCCGTGGCCTCGTCGAGCCACCAGCGACCAACGATGCGGTTCGGCAGCGAGGCCTCGACGACGGACGCCACACGCCCGGCAATGGACGCGGCCCGTTGCCAGCCGGCCAGCGTGTAGTTGCCGCTTTGCCAGTCCGGTACCGAGTTGACCCAGCGCGGCAGAAAACCCTCGGCGATGGTGTTCCCGTCCGAGCCCTTCAAGGACACGGAGAACCCGTCATCGCCTGCCGACAGCGCGACGGCGGCGGTCCGGTACCCGTCAGGCGTTTTCACCGAGACGTTCACGGTGCCATGGGCGGCCGTTCGTTGCGCGACGGCGCGAGTCAGGGCTGCCTGCGGGTGCTCCATGCGCGTTGTCCGCAGAAATGCTCGCGCGTTGACCGGCGCGCCCTCATCCCCGGAGGACTCGGGATCGACGGCCATGAAGGCCACCACCGCGGGCATCTCCAGCGGTGAACGATTGAGAGCCGCCGTGAACCCGTCGCGATCGGCGGCAGTCAGGTCGTCGACGTTCAGCACCGGAGGTGCGGCAGACAGACCGATGGCGCCCAGCGCGAGCACCGCAGTCAGCGTCACGAGGACCCCTGCGGCCGTCATTCGGCGCCGCTTTTGTTGCTTGCTGGGCAGGGAACCCGTGCCTGCGCGCAGACCGAGAGGCTGGTCCGCCTGGCCCCCGGCGATGGACACGAGCCGCGTCTGCAGTTGCTCGTCGGCGGTGAGGGGTCCACTCGTCTGGCCGAGGCGGTCTCGCACGGACCGCAGGGCAGCAACCTCCCGAGTGCACGACTCACACGTCAAAAGGTGGCGCTCGATGACATCGGTGAGGAGTGGACCCGTCTGTTCGTCCACGTATTGCGAGTACCGCGGAGACAACTCCCGGCAGCCATACCGGAGTCCCCCGATCACTGGAAGAGGACCTCGTCCGCTTCCACGTCGATGCCGAGGTACCGGCTGTGGCCCTGCCGTGGGGCGCGATGAGCCAGCGCCGCCCTCAACTGGTTACGCCCGCGGTGCAGGCGACTCCGAACGGTCCCCACCTTGACGTCCAAGACAGCGGCGACCTCTTCATAGCTGAGGCCTTCGATGTCGCCCAGGACGATGGCCGCGCGAATCTGAGGATTGAGCTCAGCGAGCGCCGCCGCAACATCGTGATCCAGGCCGGACTCGTGGACGATCTCGTCCGGTGTCGCAACCGTGTCGACAACTTGGGACTGATCGGTCAGATTGTCGACACGCACGCGACTTTGTTTGCGAGCCCCGTCGAGAAACAGGTTCGTCGTGATCCTGCTCAACCATCCGGACAAGGTCCCGGGCTGAAACTGGTTGATGGACCTGTACGCCTTGATGAACACCTCTTGCGTGAGGTCCTCGGCGTCGAACCGGTTTCCGGTTAGGCGAAACGCGAGCCGATACACGGGGGCCGAATGCTCAGCGACCAACTCTTCCCACGTCGGCGGTGTCCACGCGGGCGCAGGAATGCTTACTGAACGCCGCTTCCACACCACTGGGCACCTCCCTGCTGCACGCCGCTAAAGATTATGCCACGGCAATCTGTGAGGAAGCTGTGGGGTGCCTACAGCCCCGCAGCGTCGAGCAGACCCACAAAGGCCGCTGTCTGCTCGGGTGTGGCCCTCAGCAGCGGGGGTCGCAAGACGTCCGGGCCGAAGCCCCGCGCCGCAAGACCGGCCTTGACGAGCATGACTCCCTGGGTGGCGAAAACGCCGGTGTAGACCGGCAAAAGTTGTCGGAACCTCTCGAGCGCGCCACCGGCGTCACCGCTGAGCCACAGGTCGATCACGTCTGCGGTGCCGGCGCCCGTGAAGTGCGTCGACGTCCCGACGACTCCCGCACCGCCGACCGCCATGAGGGGCAACATCATGGCGTCGTCCCCGGCGTAGAAGGTCAGGTCGCTGGACGCCATCACGCTCGCCGACGTCGCGGGTTGACCCTTGGCGTCCTTCACCGCCACGATCCGCGGATGCGCAGCCAAACGCATCATGGTGTCGGTCTCGATGGCCGTCCCGGTCCGGTGCGGAATGTCGTACATCATCACGGGCAGATCCGTGGCGTCCGCGACGGCCTCGAAGTGCGCAGCGACCGCGTCCTGCGGCGGTCGTGAATAGTACGGAGTGACGACCAGCACCCCGGTCGCGCCCATTGCGGCGGCCTCGCGCGCCAGATGGATCGAGTGCGTCGTGTCGAAGGTGCCAACCCCGGCGATGATCTGGGCGCGATCCCCGACGGCCTCGACGACGGTCTTGAGCAGTTCTTGCTTCTCGATGTCGCTGGTCGTGGGAGATTCTCCCGTCGTGCCGGAAACAACGAGACCGTCGTTGCGCTGAGCATCGACCAAATGCGTTGCCAACGCTGCAGCTCGGTCGTGATCTATCGAACCGTCGAGGGCGAACGGCGTCACCATGGCAGTGATGAGCCGTCCAAACGGAGGAGTCACCGTGGACGTCATGGGGGTCAGTCTAAGGGTGCCGCCGGGCCCCAACGTCTGCCGTCCCGGCTGGCCGCCAACGCGTGCGCGCGGGGCACGCCGCTCATCGGGCTGAGCGTCCACGCGTACTACGCTGTGGCCGTGGCCACCAAGCAATCCGCCGCCAAGCTGGCGGCTAGGGCGAGATCACAAGATTTCGCCGAGTCCTTCGCCCCCGCGACAGACGCCGAGCGACGGGCCCGCGCCGCAGCAGCAGACGTCGGCCTGCCGTGTGTGAGCCCAGCGACCGCCCAGGTGTTGACCTTTCTAGCGACGACAACCAGCGCACGGGCCGTGGTGGAACTCGGCACGGGGGCCGGTGTGTCGGGGTTGGCGTTCCTCACCGGCATGGAACCGCGAGGCGTGCTGACCAGCATCGACATCGAGGCTGAGCATCAGGCTGTTGCCCGTCGGGCCTTCACAACGGCTGGCATCGCGAACCAACGTTTCCGCCTGATCGCCGACTCCGCCTTGAATGTCCTGCCGCGGCTGACAGACGGCGCGTACGACATCGTGTTCGCCGACGCCGACATCGTCGAATCCGTCGAGTACATCGCCCAGGCCGAGAGGCTCCTCCGCCCGAAGGGCCTGTTGATCGTCAACCACGCCTTCGCCCACGACCGCATCGGCGACCCTGACGATGAGGCCGACGACACCGTCATCATGCGCGAGGCGCTCGACGCGGTCAACGACAGCGAAGAGTTCCTGCCCGCCCTCATCCCCGTCGGCGACGGACTCTTGGCGGCCGTGCGCCGCTGACCTCGCCTCACGCGACGGTGGGGACGGACCACGAAGGCCCGTCCCCACGCAAAACCGCTGTTGGCGTGTTCGTCGCTGTCCTAGAGGCGCATGCCCTTCGGCACGACCGTGATTCCACCCTCGGACACGTACAGACCGCGCTTGCGATCGGCGGCGTGGTCGACACCGACCTCGGCGCCGTCGGGGACCACGACGTTCTTGTCGAGGATGGCCCGGCGCACGACCGCATTGCGACCGATCCGCACATTCGAGAACAAGATGGACTCGTCGACCTTCGCCCACTTGTCGATGCGGATGTTTGACGAGAGCACCGAACGGTCGACGTCGCCACCCGAAATGATGGTGCCAGCGCTCACGATCGAGTCCTCAGCCGTACCGCGGAGCACGAACTTGGCACCCGGAACCTGCTCGTGCGACGTCCAGATGGGCCAGTGCCGGTTGTACAGGCTGAACTCCGGGACGACCGACACGAGGTCCATGTGCGCCTCGTGGTAGGCGTCGATGGTGCCCACGTCGCGCCAGTAGTTGCGGTCCTTGTCGGTGGACCCGGGCACGTCATTGGCCGTGAAGTCGTACACCTGCGCACGGCCGAGACCGACGAAGTAGGGAACGATGTTGCCGCCCATGTCGTGCTTGGAGGACTCGTCCTCGGAGTCCTTGATGAGCGCGTCGACAAATGCCTTGCGCGTGAAGACGTAGTTGCCCATGGACGCAAACGACTCGTCGGGGCTGTCCAGCAACCCGGGCGGATCGGCCGGCTTCTCCAGGAACTGGTTGATGACGCCATTGGCATCGGCGTCGATGATTCCGAAGGCCGACGCCTCGCTGCGAGGAACGCGAATGCCAGCCACCGTCGCGTCCAGCCCGGACGCGATGTGCGCCTCGAGCATGGCTTCGACATCCATCCGGTAGATGTTGTCGGCCCCGAAAACGACCACGTAATCGGGATCCTCATCGTTGATGAGGTTCATCGACTGCCAGATGGCGTCTGCGCTGCCCTGGTACCACTGCTTGCCCGTGCGCTGCTGAGCAGGGACGGAGGTCACGTAGCTACCGAGCATGGACGGCATTCCCCAGGTGACGGAGATGTGCCGGTCCAGCGAGTGGGACTTGTACTGCGTCAGCACGCAGATCTTGGTCAGGTCGGAGTTCGCCAGGTTGGACAGGACGAAGTCGATGAGGCGGTAGTTGCCCCCGAAGGGGACCGCAGGCTTGGCGCGATCGGCGGTGAGCGGCATGAGGCGCTTCCCCTCGCCGCCAGCAAGCACAATCGACAGGACATGGGGCCGAGTACTCATACCTGAAACCTAGGGGGTCGAGAGGGACCCGGCAACCAGTCCGTCGGAATTGCCGAAAACCCGCAATGTCCGGCCGTGTGGGGATCGCTTGACCACCTGTGAAACAGGCGTTTTCGTTGTTCGTACCTACCCGATGTGACACGATCAGCGCATGCCTCTGCGTGTATCGATTCTGACCAGGGAGTACCCTCCATACATCTACGGCGGCGCTGGCGTACATGTGGGACAACTCGTGCCGCAACTTCGCAAGTTCACTGCCAGCGTGGACGTCCAGTGCATGGGTGAGCCCCGCGAGGGCGCAACCGCCCACCCAGAAGATTTCCCTCCCGGCGCCAACCCCGCCGTCCGCATCCTCGGCACCGACGTCGCGATGGCGAACTCGGTCCCCGAGGTTGACGTCGTTCACTCCCACACGTGGTACGCGAACTTCGCAGGTCTCGTCGCCTCGAAGTTCCAAGACATTCCACACGTGGTGACGTCCCATTCCTTGGAACCGCACCGGCCGTGGAAGGCCGAGCAACTCGGAGGCGGCTACCGCATCTCGTCGTGGGCCGAGAAGACGTCGTTCCTCGACGCGGACGCCGTCATTTCGGTCTCGACCGGTATGCGGACCGATGTCCTGGCGTCCTACACCGACCTCGACCCGGCGAAGGTCCACGTTGTGCGCAACGGGATTGATCCCGACGAGTTCGCGCCCGACCAAAACACGGACGTGCTGACTGACCTCGGCGTCGATCTCGACAAGCCGCTCGTCGTGTTCGTCGGTCGCATCACCCGCCAAAAGGGCCTTGTGCACCTGGTGCGGGCGGCCGAACAGTTCGATCCCGACACGCAGCTCCTCTTGCTGGCCGGGGCACCCGACACCCCAGAAATCGCCGCCGAATTCGACGAGGCCTTCGCCACGCTGAAGGCTGGACGCGGCGGCGTCACCTGGGTCCAGGAAATGCTCCCTCGGAACAAGGTCGCGCAGGTTCTCACGCACGCAACGGTGTTCGCCTGCCCGTCGATCTACGAACCGCTCGGCATCGTCAATCTGGAGGCAATGTCCTGCGAGACCGCCGTCGTCGCGTCTCGTGTGGGCGGAATCCCCGATGTGGTCGTTGACGGCGAGACCGGCTACCTCGTTCCCTACGACCCCGCACAGGCCAGCGACCCGGCGTTCGTCGCACAGTTCGAGGCGAACTTCGCAGAGCGCGTCAATGACGTGACACGCGATCCGCAGAAGGCCAGGCAGTTCGGGCTCGCCGGACGCGAGCGCTGCATTGCGGAGTTCTCTTGGGAGAAGATCGCCCAAGAAACCGTCGCGGTGTACGAAGAGGCAATCCGGGTCCACAACTCGTAAACCGGACCCACCGGACGCAAAAAGGTGGGTGGCCGGGGCATTAGCCCCAGCCACCCACCTTTTTCACACCTTCTAGCTTCCTACGACCGAGTCCAGAGCCGTCTTCAATTCGGCCGCTTCAGCCGCATTCAACTCCACCACGAGGCGTCCTCCGCCTTCGGCGGGGATCCGCATAACGATGACGCGTCCTTCAACCGTCACTTCCATTGGACCTTCACCGGTGCGAGGCTTCATCGCTGCCATTCGCTGCTCCTGTCAAATACGGGCGTGAGCCCATTATCCCCTGTCACGTTGTCCTCATCGGAAGAACGCTCTGCACTGTGGGCCATCTGGGCGGCAAGCTGAGCAAGAAGCGCGTCCACCTGTTGCATGGAGTAACCCCTGGTCTCGACCGTGAACCGCACCTGCGACAGCGACTCGGGCGTAAGTTCCCCATCGGGGATGTACGGCGCCGGGGTGTCGTCAACGACGGGCGGGAGCGAATCGAATCGCCCACTGGCGGCCACCGCCGCCACACCCAAGACGGCAACCGCCAGAAGTGCCAAAGCCCATTGCATGCGTACATTGTCCCATGAACCAGCCAGACGTCTGTGATCGTGTGGAGCACTCAGCCCAAGATGCGTTCCATGACCTCGTCGATGGTGTCCACGACGCTGATGTTGGCCACGTCCTCGCTGGAGACGTTCCCGACCGCCAAGACGGTGTCTGTGATCCAGGAGATGAGCGGTGACCAGTACTCGCGCCCGAAAAGCACGATGGGGAACGACCGCACTTTGCCGGTCTGCACGAGAGTCAACGCCTCGAACAACTCGTCGAGCGTGCCGTACCCGCCAGGTAGCGCCACGAAACCGGACGAGTACTTCAAGAACATCACCTTGCGGACGAAGAAGTACCGAAACAGCAGGTCGTGATTGACGTAGGGATTCACGTCGGTCTCGAACGGAAGCTCGATTCCCAACCCGATGGAGCGCCCACCGGCCTCGGCTGCGCCCTTGTTGACGGCCTCCATCGTGCCCGGTCCCCCGCCCGTGATGACGGCCATCCCGGCCTCAGCCAGGCGGCGGCCCAACGCCACGCCGTCGGCGTAGAGAGGTTCGGTGGGCTTGGTCCGGGCGGAACCGAAGACGCCGATCGCCGGTCCGATCTCTGACAGCGAGTCGAATCCCAGCACGAACTCGGACTGGATCCTCAGGACACGCCACGGGTCTTGGTGCTGCCAGTCGACGGCAACTCCCGACAGCAGGCGTTCGTCTTCGGTAATCCGCGTCTGACCCAGCGCAGACTCATTCGTCGTCATCGAGCCACCTCCTGAGAGCATCGTGACAGTTGACGACCTGCTCGACAGGCACGTACTCATCATCGGCGTGTGCCTTGACGGGATCGCCTGGACCAAAGTTGACGGCTGGGATTCCCATGGACGAGAAACGAGACACGTCCGTCCACCCCAGCTTGGCGCGCGGCTCACTGCCGACGCTGGCGACGAAGTCGGCGGCCTGAGGCAGGTCAAGCCCCGGCCGGGCCGCAGCGGCATTGTCGACGATCGTTACCTCATATCCCCCGAAGAGATCTCGCACATACGCCTCGGCATCGCTCGATGACCGGTCGGGCGCGTAACGCAGGTTGACCTCGATCCAGGCCGCGTCGGGGATGACGTTGCCGGCATGACCACCACCAATCCGCACGGCATTGAGCGCCTCGCGAAACGCCAGGCCTTCGACGACAGGCTGTCGCGGCTCGTAGGTAACGAGCGTGTCGAGGGCCGGGGTGAGGGAGTGAATCGCGTTGCTGCCCATCCACGGGCGAGCGGTGTGCGCGGCCTTTCCCGCGGTTGATAGGCGGGCCCTCAGGGTGCCTTGGCATCCGCCCTCGACGAGCCCACCCGTCGGCTCGGTCAACACGGCGAACGACGCGTCGAAGATCTCGGGGTGTTCGCGCTGCAACCGACCGAGTCCGTTCGAGGCGTGGTCGATCTCTTCGCAGTCGTAGAAGATCCAGGTCACGTCGCGCTGGGGAGTGGCCAGTTCTGTTGCCACCAGCAACTGGACGGCGATGCCACCGAGCTGATCGCAGGAGCCACGGCCGTAGACACGCTCCTGCCCATCGTCGGTCTGGAGCCACGACGGGACATTCCCCGCGATGGGCACCGTATCCAGGTGGCCTGCCACGGCGACGCGGTCCGCGCGTCCACCGTGGGTTCGCGCCACCACGGCATTCCCGTAGCGCATGACGTCCAAATGCGAATACAGACTCAACGTCTCCGCGACCTGCGTGGCGAGTTGATCCTCGTTCCGGCTCTCCGAAGGGATGTCGATCAACTGCCTGAGTAGATCGATCACGTCGCCGCGCATGTCTAAGGCCATGGTTTCAGCCTAACGGCGACCCCCCACCATGGTCGCGACCTCGTGTCCGTGCGCTCGGTCGGCCCAGGTAGGGTTGCAGCCATGACTGAAGCGACCGTCACCCGCCCTGCGGCAGGCTGGGGCCTGGCGACCGTTCATGCGTCCGGCCAGGTGCTGGACACATGGTTCCCCTCGCCCGCACTGTCCTCCACGGCCGGTCCGCAGCCCAGTTGGGCCGAGGACGCGCGCCACATTGACGAACAGCGGCGGGTCAGCCAGGAGGCCGTGGAGGTCGTCATTGATCTCGATGCTCCCCCGGCATCGGTCCCCGACGCCTACCTGCGACTACACCTCTTGTCGCATCGTCTCGTGCAGCCTCGCAGCATCAATCTGGAAGGGCTTTTCGGCATCCTGCCCAACGTGGTGTGGACCACCGCGGGGCCGTGCGCTGTCGCCGATTTCGACGAGGTACGCCTAGCCCTGCGCCAGACCGGGCACGTCACGGTCCTCAGCGTCGACAAGTTCCCTCGCATGGTCGATTACGTCCTACCGTCGGGTGTGCGCATCGGCGACGCTGACCGAGTGCGACTGGGTGCCCATCTGGCGACCGGGACGACCGTCATGCATGAGGGGTTCGTCAACTTCAACGCGGGCACGCTCGGCGCCTCGATGGTGGAGGGACGGATCTCAGCCGGAGTCGTCGTCGACGACGGGTCCGACATCGGCGGTGGAGCCTCGATCATGGGCACCTTGTCCGGCGGCGGTACCCAGGTGGTTTCGATCGGGAAACGGTGTCTTCTCGGCGCCCAGGCCGGCGTCGGGATTTCGCTCGGCGATGACTGCGTAGTCGAGGCCGGGCTGTACGTGACGGCCGGAACCAAGGTCACCCTGCCCGACGGAACGGTGGTGAAGGCGCGCGAGCTCAGTGGGCAACCGGGTCTGTTGTTCATCCGCAACTCCGTCACCGGCGCGGTCGAGGCTCGCGGTCGCGCGGGCCGGACCGTGGCACTGAACGACGCTCTTCACGCCAACTGAGGAGCGACGAAATGGCCAAACCGAGGCGCGCGGCGCGCAGTAGACGGTCGACGGTCGCCATCATCGTGTCGCTGGTCGTCGTGATCGCCCTCATCGGCGCCGGAGTGGGCGGCTTTTTCTACGTCAAGTCCCGGTGGCAGGAGATGAACGCGGTCGACCAGTGCGTCGCATCCACCTCGTCCCACCAGACGACCCTCACACCCGACCAGGCGCACTACGCGGCGATCATCGCCGGGATCACCGTGAAACGCGGCCTCCCCGAACGCGCCGCCACCATCGCGCTCGCGACGGCGTATCAGGAATCGAAGATCGACAACATCGATTACGGCGACCGGGATTCGCTGGGTCTGTTCCAACAGCGCCCATCCCAGGGTTGGGGGACGGCCGAGCAGATCATGGACCCCGTGTACTCGACGAACGCGTTCTACGACGCGTTGGAGAAGGTCAGCGGCTGGGAGGATATGGAGATCACGAAGGCCGCCCAAGCCGTCCAGCGCAGCGCCTATCCCGACGCCTATGCGCAGCATGAAGACGACGCGCGCACCGTGGCGGCCGCATTGACCGGGCAAACACAGCGGGCCATGACCTGCCTGAATCGCGTCGATGTGACCGGTGACGATGCCGCGCTCGTGGAGCTCGTTTCGACCATCTTCGGCTCAACGGTGACTGCCAAGACAACCTCTGACGGGGTCGCCATCACGGCCGACTCCACGCAGACGGGGTGGGCGGTTGCACACACCGTCGTGGCGAACTACGCCCGCTACGGCGTGGCCAGCGTTGCGGTCGAAGAATCGACGTGGGCCCCGGTGGAGCTAGAGCTGGGGAGTTGGACCGACACCAGCGCCGTTACGGGTGTCGTGGCCACGATCGGCTCATAGGGCAAGGGTCACTCGGCCAGCCGGGCTGCGGCAGCCTCCACGCGCTCATCGGTCGCCGTTAGGGCGACCCGAACGTGAGTGCCGTCCCCGTAGAAGTCACCGGGAGCGACGAGAATGCCGCGTTGGGCCAAATAGTCGACCGTTCGCCTGCACGACTCGCCTCGAGTCGCCCACAGATACAGCGAACCTTCGCTGTCGTCGATGCGGAACCCGGCAGCCAGCAGCGCCTCGCTCAGCACGGTGCGCCGGCGGAGATAGCGCTCGCGCTGGACGGCCACATGGTCCTGGTCGCCCAGGGCTGCGATCATCGCAGCCTGAATGGGGCTCGGCACCATCATGCCGAGGTGTTTGCGGACCGCGATCAGCTCCGTGACCACGTTGATGTCGCCAGCTACGAAGCCCGCCCGGAAGCCAGCCATGTTGGAGCGCTTCGACAAGGAATGCACGGCCAACAACCCCGCCGTCTCGCCCTCGCTGACGCGGCGGTCCAGGACCGAC